>Ga0307517_10000148_pt1 | contig 110491 bp, 118 predicted proteins | sample 23_EM_MG_FD_194515 | JGI IMG/M metagenome (GOLD analysis project Ga0307517, IMG submission 194515) | Populus trichocarpa ectomycorrhiza microbial communities from riparian zone in the Pacific Northwest, United States - 23_EM | ecosystem: Host-associated > Plants > Roots > Unclassified... | reverse complement strand
GACGCATGGGCTTGGTGGTGGACGTCGTCGGGACGTCGAGGACGCAGGGGTAGATAGGGAATGGCGTCCGGACGTGACGTCCGGCCGACGTCGCGTCCAGAGTAACGGTTAACGTTCTGAGCGTCCTTAGCGTCTGATGCACGGGACCCTCAGGACGCATATAATAATTTTTGCTGATGTACAAAACCCAAGAGCGATAGCCTTCCTGCAATCACGATCATTACCAGTAGCTGCGCACTTACCGGCATCCTATAATCCTGCAAGATCAAAGAAAGAAACCAACAAACAGTGCTCAGCCTTTGCCAGTGTTACATGACCATTCCATACCCGGAATCCTAAATATAAACTTCCAACAAAAGAAACTAAACATAGCAATACGATAGCATAGCCTATCTGACTGAGACACAGTGGCGGAGCTGAAATCAAATCAAATAAACCAAATATAAATCAACTAAACATTGGAGATCGTGCACTGCCGGCTCCTGTGTACCGTTACCGGAACATGTACACATGTTACAGGTACACAGGAGCCGGCAGTGCACGATCTCCAATGTTTAGTTGATTTATATTTGGTTTATTTGATTCGACCCCAGCCCCGCCACTGTCTCTGAGTCAGATAGGCTATGCTATCCTATTGCTATATTTAGTTTCTTTTGTTGGAAGGTTATATTTAGGATTCCGGGTATGGAATGGTCATGTAACACAGGCGAAGGCTGAGCACTGTTTGTTTGTTTCTTTCTTTTGTCTGGCAGGATTACAGGATTCCGGTATGAGCGCAGCTACTGGTAATGATCGTGATTGCAGGAAGGCTATCGCTCTTGGGTTTTGTATTCAAACCAGTTTCCTGGCTAGCAGGAGACAGCAGACTTCAACACACCTTCAGTCTAAGAATACAGTTGGTTGAACGGCAATCCCTGTGTTCTATTTGTCCTTCAACTATTATCTCTTACCTCCGGTCCCTTGAAGCCTCCCTTAGCACCCGCGCTCGCAGGTCTATCGCCGGTTCTATTGTATTTTCGTTAGACAGGAATAAACCTGTTACACTTTCACACTGGAGTGAGCTGGCATTTTCACTCATTCAAAGATGATGTTCTGAAAATAGCACTCTGAGTGCCAGTGTGACTCTGCCCTGGGGTATTTTGTGTAAATTTAAGATTAATGGTACGATGGCTTTCTCACCTGGCGCCAACACTAACTATATTTTCTGTGCCAAGAAATACCCCTTTCTCATCCTAGTGGTGCCAGTGGGCGTCAGACTCCGAGAAGGTCGGGAGGCCTGGGGTACTCAGGGGTAGTGGCAAGTCCTGATGAGAGATGGTGTTGAGGTTGAACTCTCGAGAGATGGGAGGCAGGGTTGCTTAGTGGCATGTGTCCGGACAGAACCCAGTACTGAGAAGGGTGTACAGACGCACCAGACCCAACCAGATGGGCCGCCTGAGTAGAGGAAGCACAGGACGGACAGGACTCAGAGTCCACACTACCAGAGTCAGGACGAAACACCTCCGAATCTGACGCAGGATGGCTTTTTGCTGATGGTGGCATTCTCGGTGATCAACCATAAGTAATTAGATCCTGAGATGTCATATTTTCCAACATCCTGAGTGATCCTTCCTCTGCCCTTGTTGTTCTCTCCCATCCCCAGGGGTTATTATCCACCCCCACCTGGTAGGATCCACCCAGAGCCTGTATTACATATCCCTGGCCATTAATACCCATTGCCAGCCCTCCCCTGAAACCTACTGCAGTTTAGGCAACCTGTCTCAATCGGTGTTTGGAAATACCTCCCTTCCCTGTCCCCCTAAGATCATTTCCCATGCCCTAGGACATCTGATACCACTTATAGTTGTCAACAGCATTTCGCTCCTGCAACGTTGCCAGTCTTCCACACCTGGAGCCAACATGATTTGGGTCTGATGATAGTTAGAGTTCGTTACGGGGCGGAGGGGCTCCGCAACACAGGGGGGCCTGACCCATTTCCCGGCCCTTCGCTACTCACCGGCCTGGTGTGGGCTGTCTTGTTGGGCCTTCGCTGGCCCAGTCCCCACTCAGGCCCCTGCTCTAAGCATACCCCAGGCACGTCCTTGTGCAAAATAGGTCATAACCAATAGGGCCCCATTGAGAGAATGAGTGGGGGGGAGCCACAGACCTGGGCGCGGTCGGGACTACAGGACAAAAACCCTCCAGGCGATCTGTCAGGGCAGAGCCAGCAGTGTGAAATCCCGGCCCGCACTACCCCGTCACTAACAGTAATTATATTGTGAAGGGCGTATCATGTAGGGCCCTTTAATCATTGGTTAGCTTGGCTCTCTACGCAGGAATTGGCCTTCAAGTTCGTGTGTAATAGGGGCACTCTGTGGGAAGACGGATCCTAAGATTCTGATCACAATGAAAACGCAAAGGAGAAGTAAGGATCAAAATAAACATAAAGATATTTCAAAGCCTAATCACAAGGTAAAACTGAATATAGTTAATCCGGCAAGCTTCAGGCAATAAGTTGTATCAAGGATGGTTGGTTATCCGCAATGGGAATAGGCTGTCTCTTCCTGCAGTTAAGTAAAATAATGTAAAGCTAGGGGAAACACCCGTCAACCATTCTGACCTTTTGCGTGCACCCGGCCCAGCTCAGGACTGTCCAACTAACCTGACCAGAGTGAACTAATACGAGTTGGCAGTCGGACAGTGCCGATATTAACTATCTCCACAAATAGGAAGTGTTCCCGATGATGTCTCTCGACCCACATCTCCCTGACTGAAAACTCTTTCCTGTGTGTAGCATGTCAGTGGCCGACTGACATGCCCACTATAGAGATAATATCCATTGGGACTCATTAGTGTATGTTACCGGCGGGGTGTGGGGTCTTTTTACTTTGTGACACCGCCTTTACTCTGGCCCAGTGTCCACTCTTTGTCGTTCCTCCCTGCCCCGTTTGACACTAGGCGCTTGCTCGGGTATGGGTTAGGACGCTGATTGTCCATTCCTAGCTTATTGCCTAGCCGGGCCCCTGTCTCCCCCTCCCCCACTCTTGCCCCTGTGCCGTGCCTCACCTATTCGTACGAGTGATATTCTGTGACTAAACAAATGGCAGGGTGCAATCTAAGGGGTGTTTGGCTTCTCAATTCGGATCTGAAATCTAAATTGACATCAGAATTGGCTCGCCAAACACGCCCTAATTATTTTGTATGTACACTATGATAACTCCACTATTAGGATCTTCCATATAGCAATCCGTCAACTATCACAAAAGAGGGGATTTGAATATAGTGCTCAAATTATCATTGTGATTTGGGCTTCTAGTTTCACATAAATAGTGTTGGGAAAACGATCTCAGTATATGACCTCAAGCGTATAATCCTGCTATGTTTCGAAGTTCTTTTGAGCATATGATTCCAGGTTCATAACTCTAAGCATATAGTTGTATAGTTATGCATGCACGATTCCAATCTTCCTGAGCATAGGGTCTCTGGCTTATCATTTCGTAATCTCATTCAGCCTGTATGGCTCTGTGCTTATGGCTTTGGTCGTTCAGCTTTGGGCTTTGCATTCTAAGACTATTGGTTTAGTCGTCACATCTCACATGCCTTTCAACTCATCCAGCCCAATACTAGCCACTATTGAAATCTAGTCTAATGTTCAGGCAATGACTTCCCCTAAACTTGCTGATGGTTGGTTAAACTGCGCACTCAATATGGTGTATAAAGAGCTATGGTTTTGGGTGAATCGCTTGGGCTTATGGTTTTGGGTGTATGGGTTTGGGTGTATGGTTTTGGGTGTATGGCTTTAGGTGAATGGTTTGGCTTTGGGCCTATTGCTTTTGGGCATATGGCTTTTAGCGCATGTTTTTTGGCCGATGGTTTTGGGCGTATGGTTGTGGGCTTATGGTTTAGCTGTGGGCGTAAGGCTTTGGACGTAGGGTTTTGGGCGAATGGCTTTGGGCGTATAGTTTGGCTATATGATTTTGAGGGCACAGCCTTACAAATAAGTCGAGGCCAAGCTCAAAAGTATATACCCATACTAAACAGACAAATTAATGATTAGGGATATTATTATTCATTCAGATGCATACGCAACTTCTGCCACCATTTAGGCATCTTATTGAACTGAACTCGTACAATAGCTTGCCCATCTTCTCCACATAGGCATTGTGCACTACTTGATGTGTGGAGTGGACAGGGCTACAACGATTTCCCATAAATGAGCCAATATAATATTGCACTGCATAGGAAGGCATGAAAATAATGGAACCTAGAGAATATATCTGAGTCACTTATGGGAATTGGATAAAATGGGCGGGAGTCTCTACATACCAGGGGTACAATCAATCAGGACTCAAGGAGTCACAGAGCCCATCACCTATGGGCAGAAGCAATTCGGGCCTGGCCCGCTCATGCAGCTCGAACGATCCTCTTGGGGAGGTGAGCACGCCTCACCCCCTCCTCCGAAACCCTTCACACTTGTGCAACACAACTGCCGCGGCAGCTGGGATGTGTTTCTTGCTCTGTTCTGGTCGTTCACGCAACTGGCCCACGCTCCGTCCATTGTCGCCCTCCAGGACCCTCAGGTCTACGAAGGCAAACTCTCCTCGTTTAATTTGTTTACTGTTTTTTCCCCTCCGACAATGGGTGGCTGTAAGGCACGGGTTGCATTTTATGTTTATAGTTCCTTTTTGGCTTCGGTTTCCCTTCTACCGCGTTTTTTTGGAAGGGGTGATGTTCTGGCTTTGGACCTCTTCACCCCGGACGGCTTTTTTCACCCATCCACGACTGGTTTCACGATAATCAACTCTTACAGCACCAAAGGGGGCTCCAACAATACTCACACTGTTCCACCAGACATTATTTTCCCCTCCAGCCCCCTTCCCGCCCTCACGCTGGGTGACGTGAATATCCATCACCCCACGGCCGACCCCCTCAGGACCTTCAAGGAGGACGAGATTGCCACCTCGACCCCCTACTTCCACAGGGCCACCGACCTCAGATTCTCCCTCCTCAACACCCCGGGTGTGTTCATTCGGTTCTCGATGTCGCTCATTGGGCGCCCCTGCGTCCTGGACCTTGCCTTCGCCTGCCCTCTCCTTGCACCGTATTTCACAGAGTGGTCTGACCCCGTTCCTTCTACCGGGTCTCTTCATATCCGGATCCTCCTCCGCTTTGAGGCCCCCTTGTTTCGGGCTCCCCCCCCAACCCCCAATTGGGCCCTGACTGACTCGGCCTCCTTGGAACCCTCCCTGAAAGCTACGACCATCTTGCCCCCCCCCCCCCCTCCCCACCACGTGCTCCCTAGACACCTGGTTCAGCACCAATCTAGGCAGGGTTACGTCCCAGTTCGTGATATACACCCCACTCAAGCGGGTGACGTATCGTTCCAAACCTTGGTGGTCTGAGCTCTTGTTGATGCTCGTGAAGGCGTACGGCTACCCGCTCCGCTCCTCGAAACCAGTTCGTTTCGACGCCGCCCTCCTCGCTTCCGCAACGGCGGCGAGGTCCGCCTATTTCAAGGCCATCAAGAAGGCAAAGAGAGATCACTGGGCCTCCGTCCTGGCCTCAGCAACCCAGCAAACTGTGTGGAGAGCCAAGAAGCTAGCCGTCTGCCGTCCTCCGTCCCTCTTCCCGGAGCTTCCGGGTGCCTCCCCTCCGCCGCAACTTAACCAGGCCCTCCTCGGTCACTTCTTCCCCGGGGAACCAGCCAGGGTCCCTGACACCATCCTGCTCCCGTTCAGAGAATGCCTCCCCTTGTCCCAGGACGAGATCGGCAGGGCCCTTGCCCGCTCATTCCCGACGTCGGCCCCTGGGCCTGACATGACCCCCAACTCGGTATGGAACTGGGTGCACCTTGTGGCCCCTCACCTGATCAAGGACCTGCTCGCCCCTCTGGTGACCTGTGGGTCCCACCCCCTCACCATCAAGAGGGCCGATGGCGTCGTGCTACATAAACCCGAGAAGCCCTCATACGACTCCCCCTCGTCTTTCCGCGTTATAGTGTTACTCCAGACCTTTTCGAAGATCCTTGAGAGGATAATGAACTCTAGACTTTCCTGCGTGGCTCGTGCAACCGGCCTCCTCAACCCGCACCAGTGTGGCTCGCTGGCTGGTCTTTCGGCCTCAGACACTGTCACCACCCTCACCCACAAAGTGCAGACCCTCCAGATGGCTGGGAAGAAGGTCTCCACCCTTTTTCTTGACATAAAGGGAGGTTTCGACAATGTAAACTCCTCCACCCTCTGCGGCATTCTAAGAGCCAAAGGGGTCAACCCGTATCTTGTGTCTTCGACTGTTAGGCGCACGGACTCCCCGTAAGGATTTACAGGGCAAGGTTACCCTACCTTGACGCATACCAACTTCGAAGGAAAAAGATAACACCCCCCTCCAGCGCCTGGCGTTGGAACGGCGCGTCATCACTGGCCGCCTGGGTAGTTGCGTCCCAACATCAAAGACCACTATCAATGGAACACATCTTATAACACCATATACGTCGCGGCCGTCCGTCCCACCGGATCCCGTTCGCAGGATATATGAGGGGAGACCTTCGGGCACCAGATGCAAGTGGGAGCAGGTGAACCGGACGACGGCGCATAAGGTTACAGCCACTTGAAGACAGGTTGTCGGAGGAGTGGGTAGGAGGTAACGGGACGTTTTGCATGAAAGTTAGTCCCCGCGTACCTACAAAGTCGTGTGGAGTATGAAGGCGGAAACTATGCCCAGTAAGTGGATCGGGTGAATCCACAGAGGACAAGTTGGTACAAGATGGAGTCCGAGGGACAAAGCCGATAGGTACGATCCGAGGACAAGTAGTATAATGCCGGAAGACAAGAATACAACATGCAGTTGCAGGTTGAATTCTCGACGGAACCAACCAAAGAAGATTGGCCATCTTCTGTCCAGCGAGTTAGACTACCTTCGGCGAGCACGAGGGCAAGATAATTCGTAACCATTGTTGTCAACGGATAACCGGATGAGCTGACACCTGCCCTGGCGTCCACACCATCTGGAATAATGAAAGCGCAGACCGATAAGTTGACCATGAGAGCAAAAGGTGTGGTAGAGAGTTTTTCACGGTCTACGAGTGTTTGCACTCAGGTGAAGTTCGCCGAGTTGCGGACAAGGTACTTAGTTAGTATAGAGTTAGCATGTATACCGCGATTGCTCATACGCGGAATATAAATATCGCAGCATCTTCGCTGCTATTAAGAACAACAAGCACGGAGAAGAGATCTTATCAATATAATAAGTTATCTACACTTTTATATCGTTCCCAATACTTCAACACTCTATACCGAAGTGAATATTATATCTAGCCTACATTACTCGTGTCTTCTTAACGAGTGCTCCGATAAAATTACGAATAAGGTCCTAGCTGTCGGAATACCTCACGCCGAAGCTACCACCTAACATCGACCAAGTCCTTTCTTACCGGCAGCATGTGCTGGCTACTATGCCACGGATCCCCCAGAGTGTTCACCCCGGTTTCGGTGGGCACCCTTTCGGGGTCCCCACTCTCTCCTCTTTTGTTTGTTATGTACGTTTCCCGTCTCCCCTGCGAGATCCACCATAGTCTCTCCCTCTCCTATGTGGACGACTTCGCCCTAACCGTCTACTCTGCGTCCTATTGGCGCAACATCCACATACTACAGAGGCAATACTCGAGGCTGAAGGCCAGAGGGTCCAGGCTGGGCGTCGGCTTCTCGGTCCCCAAGACCGAGCTCATCCACTGGCGTAGGAACAGGGACAGAGGCCCCTTCTCCAATGCTCTGGTCCACCTTGACGGGTCAGTTTCCACGCCTAAGCGCGAGGTCAGATGGCTAGGCTACTGGTTCTCCCCCTCGATCTCCACTACCCCCCATTTCGTCAAATGGCTGGCCAAAGCCCAGGTGGCCTTCGTGGCGGTTAAGCCACTCTCCCGCCCAGGGATCGGCCTCCCGCCCTTCCTCTGCCATAGACTGGCCTCCTCCCTCCTCTTCCCCATCCTCAACTATGGCGCGAACGTCTTCATGCCCACCGTCAACATGATTAGGAAGCTCACCGTGTTCTGGCACAAGGTCCAGAGATGGACAACCAATTGCTTCATGTCTACCCCTACGGATATCCTGGCCATCGAGGCCTGCCTCCCACCGGTCGGGCTTGTCCTCGCATACAGGCGACGCCTGGCAAACCTTAGGATCTTGTGCTCCCCCCCGGAAATCAACCCAGCAACCGCGAGGCTCCCACCCTCCGTGCAAACTCCTTCCCTCCACCGCCACTCACCTGACCACAGGAGCCTCAGTGCGAAGAATGTGGGCAGCCGACTGCCCCTGCGGTGGACCCAGCCTAGACCGCCCTCAAAGAACAGGGCTCACCTCCCCCTCGACGCCCTCCCGCACTCAATGTTGTTTCTCCTGGGCCCTGACGCGCTCGGTCCCCTCCCCGTTACCTCCCAGCATCTGCTGATCAATCACTACGCCGAGCCCGCCCCGGGCCGCTCCTACCCCCAGGTTAAACTCCTGTGGGGGAATCTCCTCATGAAAGAATGGGAGGCAGCTGCACCTGACCCAGCTAGATACCCATACCGCCCCTCGCTCAAGGCCCACCTGTTCATGGGCCTGGACAAGTTCTCCGCGGGCCGCCTTCACCAGATGAGATCTGGGAAAAGCTACCTCCGCGCCCACCCTTCCCGGGACAGCGACGCCCCCACTACGTGCCCCAGATGCCAGAATGCCCCCGAGACATTCGAGTACGCCATCCTCGACTGCTCCACCAAGGAACCTCACAGTACTCGCCACCTTGTGGGGGTTCTTGACATTGGTCCCGACGCGCCCGTCTGGCCCCCGGCCACCCTCCCCCGCTTCATCAAGTCTACGGCTACAGCCTTCCCCCGGGCTATGTTCTCACACCCAATGTCCGCGTCTTCCTCTATTTCTTCCCGCTCTTCGAATGTAGTTTCCTTCGCGTATTTTATGTCGGTTCAGGAAAGCTAGGTTATAGTTTTGTTTTTCATGCTATCAGCTGGTTTAGAGAGGGTTTTCCTTGATTTACTTGGTTCAATTTCACGCCCGCATGTGGGCCTGGGACCGGTACAGACCCCAGTTGAAGATTATTGGTGCCTGATGTTTCCTTTGTTTGATTGTTTTGGATTTTGGGTTTTGTTTTTCGCCATAGCTAGCGCTCCATGCGATTTCTTGTACCTTAACAATGAATATATGATATAAAAAAAAAAAAAGAAAAAAAATCAATCATGACTCCAAGCTCAGGAAAACAGGCATCACCACCTTCAGAGTCCCCCAATACTACTATCGCACACCATCCTTGGCATTTGTCCGCCCCATTGTGATAGCTATTGGTATTCGCGTTGATAACAAATGAGCGGGAGGTCCAGATTCCATATTCATGATCAGCATTGTCAGCTTGCCCATCGTATATGGTCTGATAGAGTGCGCTGTGATTGGAAATCTGATCCCAGAGGAATGTCTGAAATGGGGTCTCAACGGTATGAGTCAATGGTAAAAGCTGTTCGCCGCATTCTTTTAGTGCGTCAATTGCTGAAATCGTGTTATATGACGGGACTGGCCCGGGTCCAGGTCCAATATTTGGCGTCCGTCATCCTATTTGTGTAACGAAGGCACAGTGCCCAATGACAGAGGCTTATATTCTCAAAGTATGGTCAGGGTTATGTTCGCTGCTCCAATTTCCTGCATGAGAACTCTGGGTTCTAGCATCCTTCATACTATCACTTGTAGCGTTGGGACTGTATTGAGCCCCTTGCATCTGTCCTGGCCTATATGGCTTTCGCGTACCACTTACACCATGTCGAGTATGATCTGCCGCTATATTCCGTAATGCAACATGTTTGTATACCGCCACTTCAACTTGCAGTAATAGCCAACATGCCTTGCTATTGCCAGGTTTGATTGCATATAGTGTAACGTTTCCTTATCGGTTCTCGGTATACTGAGAACCTTTAAGAAACCGTCCCGGGTTGTGCACTTGAAATCCTAGCCAAAGAGTGGCCTGGGCGGATGGATCAAGCGGAGGCTCCGAAAGGTTGTTAGATAAAACCTTTTACTATATCGCTAAGGGCTTGAAGTGTTTGGCTGCTTCTTACTATCGTGGCGAACTGCAGAGGTAACTATCCAACCAAGTATATTGAAAACTCTGTCTGTCGAAGGCTACTCTTTCTAAGTCCGAAAGATACAGCCTTTAAATACATGGCCGGCTTTTCATAAAGCCTTACTCCTACGAGCACAGCTCGTATCCTCAAACAACTATGGTATCATATCGATACCATCAAACAATATATAAAACATTCAAGGTATCAAACAATCCCTTGAAACAAAACTTCAAACAACCGGAGTATTAACTGATACTTCCGAAACACAATTAGGGAGAGGCACAACCTCGTATCCCGAAACCAAACATAAAACAAACTAGGTATCAAACGATACCTCCTTCATACATAACAAGGCTACAGCTACAAGGCTCGTATCCTGAAACCAAACTAATCCTAAAGGACATCCTATCAGTAACCATAGTACCTGTACCGGTTACACCCCCGAAACAAAACATCTGTTTCCATCAACCAAACTAAACCTAAATCCAACTCGTGATTACTCCACAATCCTCAGATGCAGAGTCGTCGTACTCGCTTTCGAACTAGGGCTTGAAAAGGTCCCTATCCACTGGTCCTTCGTCCTCGAATTGGATCCAGCTAGGCGTCGTTGGGGTATAGGACATGGTAATAAATCTTGTTTCAACAGGAAATTCGTCTCCATGCATGTTGTCAGTCCACCAAGCCTGAACAAAATCCATCGCATTCTGGAGACATTCCAAAGGTTCCGAACTATTGTCGCTATTGAGATATCCTTTCCATTTGACAACAAACTGGGCCTTGCCATAGCGTTCGCGGTGGTCCAGCACCTCCTCAACCTCCCATTCGGGCATTTCCTCAACCAGGATCGGTGCGGGTTAAGCATGAGTCCTTCCAGGGAATCAGCCGTTATCGTTGGGGAAGAACTTCTTAACCATCGAACAGTGAAAAACTGCCTCCTTTCTGCGGTGATTTTCGAGTCCATCTTGACAGTATAGTTCTGCGTTTGTTCATCGTATTCAAGGACCTGGAAAGGCCCTTGCCATCGTGGCTCGAGTTTCTTACTCCTTCCACATTCTGTCGCGAATCTGTCGCCATATACCATCAGGAATTCTCCAATGCTGATGGGTTTGTGGGTTGTCCTCCTCTTAGCTGCAACTCTGGTGCTGCGGATCCTGGCTAGCGTGAGCGGTTGATACGCATCATTCCTCAGCTCCTGGTGTCGATTAAGATAATCCTCAGACGCTGGGACAGCCGTGCCTTCGATCCTGTAGGTCGCCAATAAGGGGTAGTCTCGTCCATACACAGCTTTGTATGGTGACATGTTAATAGTATCAGAATGTCCAGCATTTGTATATGCAGCCATATCCTGCAATGAATTCAGCCAATTATTCTGCCGCTTGTTCGTGATGTTTCTCAAGGCGGTCTTGAGTTCCCTAATCTTGCGTTCCACTTGCCCATTCGTTTCATGATGTCCAGGCACTGCTTTAATACGTTCGATTCCAAGCGACTTCATGCTTTGCTGCCAAAATCGTGAAGTGAACTTGGCATCTGCATCGCTAACAATCGACCTAGGTGTGCCATGGGGTGTGAATATGTGGTGACGAAGATAGGATAGGGTGGTCTCCGAATTCGCATCTGAAGTAGTGGGGATGAACCAGGTAAATCCAACTGCCCGGTCCACAACTACCAAGACCATATCATAAGTCTTTGTTGGTCCTTTACTCTTGTTGAAAGGTCCTGCGAAATCAATAGCATAAGATGGAAAAATCTCCCGAGGAATCAGCATCATCTGGGCATTGCCTTCTGGCAAGGCATTTCGTTCCTTATTCCTCTGACAGTGCTCGCACTGCCTATCGTAATCTCTCCAATCCTTCCTCATCTCCGGCCAGTAAAGGTACTCAGTAGCGTATCTAAGATTCCTTTCCCCACTGTGGTGCCCTTTGTCATGGACTTCCAATATGACGAGTTCTCGAAGAGTCTGACCATTTGTGGCATGCCCTTTCGGTATGTAAAGGGCTTGAAGTCTTTTGCGTGTGGTAGCGAACATTAGTCCGTGACCAATGCGATAGTGTTCCATCCTCCCTCCCTTAGCCGTCTTTCCACAGTCGAGAGCTAACTTGTACAACTCATCCTTCCTATACGCATCGACCAGCTGTTCTCTCCACATGCTCTTCATCTCAGTAGTAACTTGAATGGTATCGCGTTCATCAAGTACCTGCTCTAGGCGCGAAGTGTCTCCTTCATCTTCGAAGACATCATACAGAAGGCGGTCATCCTGCGATAGGGTAGGTGGAATGATTGTAGGAACGGTTCTGTTGTAGTGGGACAAACCTCCTCCATAGAGGGGATTCTGTCGTTTTGCCATGTAGGCATCGTGGGCTTTCTGATCATGACCGTCGCATTCTTTGCATTGTGCAAGAGGGTTGTCATGTTCTAGTGCCGTGGCTAGTCGTTTTCTGACTCCGTCAAGGTCAATTCTAGGTCTGGGACGTTCATTGCCTTCTGCTAGGTATCTCGCTCTCATTGTTGCTACCTCAGGGGATTTGGGTGTGATGACTTGTCCTGCAAGCCTGTTCTCGTTATGGAATTCGCATACAGCTTTGTGGCATGCTGTCCAATGAATCGCTGAGTGGTTCAGATCTTCTTCGCTGAGATGTCCTGAGGAGACCATATCTCCCCAGTCGTTCCCTTCTCTCATACTGCAATCAGAGCCACATTCAGAGTGATCTCCAATAGTGCGTAGGGGTTCAAAGCGTGACATGGTGTCAGAAAAGAATGAACTAGCAAATAAGGTATGGGGTGAGTTCTCGTGGGTATTGGTAGCTGTGAGGTCTTCTGTTTCTTCAGTAGGGTCTTGGGCGTATTCTGCTAGTCCAGTATCATGTCGATAAAGTCTGGAAAGTGCGTCAGCTAAATAGTTTGTCGCCCCAGGCTTATAAACTATCTTCGCCATATACTTTGCCAGGTGTGTACGCGACCTCATTTGCTTCCGAGTCGGTCTTCGGTCTGTCCTTAGATACATCCGGGGTTGATGATCTGTAACGATCGTAAACTCATGTCCTGCAAGGAGGTGATCAAATGCTACCCCAGCATCCATGATCGCCAGTGCCTCCTTGTCTGTTGTCCCATAGTTCATTTGCGTGTTAGTGAACTTCCTGCTGTGCAAGGACGCTGGTCGTGCAGTTTCAGGTGTTTCGCCTTGTCCAACCCAGGCTCCGACTCCTGTGTCTGACGAATCTGTTATTAACCATATGGGTACTCCAGATTCGTGGTTAATAGCTCTGATGACCTCGTTATCATCTGCAAGCCTCTTCGTATTCTGAAACGCTGTGTAATGAGTTGGTGTCTAGACAAACTCCGCATTTCCGGTGAGGTCGGTACGGGGTGCAGTCATCATTGCAATGTGTGGTAGGAATTGGCTAATGTAGTTAACCACTCCTAAGAACTCACGCAGTTCTTTCCTATCTTTAGGCGTCGTCCATTCTCCTATTCTCGTGATTTTCTCAGGTGAGACGTGAAGTCCGTCATCGTCCACCACATGTCCCAGCACACTCATCTTAGGTGAGAAGAACTCCGACTTCTTCCTGCTGGCGAAGAAGTGCGCTTCCTTCAGCTTCCTGCAAACCTTCTTGATGTGTTCCATGTGCTCGTCTTCCTTGTTTGAGAATATGAGTATGTCGTCAATTTAAACGCACACAAATTCTCCAAGATAATCCCCCATTAGATGTGACATGATTTGCATGAATGTTCCAGGTGCATTCATATCACCCTGCAGCATCACCTTGCTGACGAATCCTCCAAAGGGTGTCTTGAAACAGTTCAGGTATTCGTATTCTGGTTCCACTCTCGTCTGAAAGTACACGTCACTTAGGTCGATCTTGCTGCGATATCTCGATCGTCCTAGGGCATTCAGGATCGTCCTTTGATTAGGGATTTGTGTGTCATCTTTTCTCGTGTTGTCATTTCGTGCAGTTAGATCCACCAGGGGTCTGATCCTGCCATCGGCTTTTCCTTGGACAAACAGTGGTGCTGCGCCAGGAACTTCCTTCCGATATATGACTCCTTCCCGTTCCTGCTGCGCAAGCCATTCCTTTAGCTTGAGCTCATATTTTTCCGGAACTCCAAATGTTGGTTGCGTCTTAAGGTTCTCCTTATCCTTCAACTGGATTCGATGATTGTATTCTCGCAATGGTGGTAGTCTTTCCGGAATTGGGTCTGGGAAGTCCTCAGGAAACATCTCCATAACCTCTTCTGTGGTTGCTATCGCTGCAGCCCTTACTAGTCCACTAGTTGGCGTACAGTTTACCTTAACCTTGTGTTTAGGAAAAAGTATCGTCGAGTTGCCACACTCAATCGTCGCCTGATTTCTCGAAAGGAATTCCATTCCGATCAAGGCATCATACTTTGCGAGGTTGCCAACAATCATTCTGTTGGTTCTGGTCCGCATTTTTCCAATCTCTATATCCACTACGCTTTGTTTGCTCCTTGTGGATTGTGATCCTTTCATGGCCATAAGAATCCGAAGTTCTCCTTCCAACGCTTTGGTATCCACGCCGTGGGTGGTGACAAACGCCGCGCTAAGGATGTCTTCTCCAATAGTTCCTGTATCGATCAGTACTCTGGCATCGTGACCATTGATTTTTATCGTTCCTTCCAAAGCCTTCTTAGCCTTGGTCGTACTGGGTGCTGTTTTGCCTGATGAGGTGTAGGTCTCTATTTCCATCGAGTTGATGTAGACCTCGTCTGCACTTGTTTCAGCCTCGGCTCTGTTTGAGGTTGATTCTTTCTTGACCGCTTTCCCCTTGCCTTCATCCTTCTTGTCAGGACAGTTGCGGGAAAGGTGTCCTTTCTTTCCACAGGGGAAACAGGCACCGCTTGCCTTTCGTTCCTTGGAAACTGTGTTGCTAACCTTCTTCTGATAGTTAGGCTTCGAGCTGCTCTGTCCTCGATCCTTGTGATGCGACTTCTCCTTTGATTCTTTCTTGTATGGTCCGACTCCTCTTAGCATAGCATCTTGTCGTTCCGCATATCGTATTGCCGCGTTTATGGTTTCTTCATCGTCAAACCATGGTTCTATTATCTGGCGTAGCTTGATATGCATGCTAGCGAACAATCTTTGCATGAATACATAATCTGAGATTGTGTCCTTTGGTAACTTGGATCGATAGGTGAGCAAGTCTGTTGCTACATCTGAGATGTTCGTTACTACTCTATCCTTGACTTGTCTGACATCTAGGAACCTCTGGTTGAGCTCCTCCGTATGTCTTGATGAGTGGAATGGTTTTTGTAGGTATCCAATAAGTTGGTCTCTTGTGATGTCGTTTTCTCCGAACTCTTCCAGTGCTTGTCGGTATGTGTCTTTGGCTCTACCTTCTGTGTAGAAGCCATAGTATCCAGCGTTTCCTCCCGTAGTTGAGGTAATACCATGTAGCAGTATGTATTCGCGAACATCTTCATACCATCTGTCGAATGCGCCAGGGTCCATGTCTTTTCCTGATCCAGAGAACCGCCGGGGTTCTGGGATCTTCATAGTCAGCCTTGGTGCATTCGATCAATCAGGTACCTCGAGGGTTCCTGATGCCGACATTTTGTTCGTCCTCGTCGTCACTTGACTCGCTGCTGCTAGAGCTGCTTGGATGGTCCTTGGATGAGGTTGACTGTAAAGGTTGCTTTCCTTTCGCTGGTGATTTAGGAAACGCGGCTGGTGTGGCCGTCTGTTCCTTGGCTATTTCACTTTCAGATCCCTTGAAGGTCTGAGAAGCCTCGTCCCTTGCTAATTGTCTGCTAGCCTCGTCGATACTAAAGATTGACGCCTTCTTTGCTTGAGCCTTAGCCTTCCAGGATATCGACCTTGCGGACGGTTTTGCAAGTTCGCTTCTATCAAGCGATCTGCCTGATCTCGTGTTGAGTTCGTCGTCTATCGTGGGCAACTGTTGCTATCGGGTTTCTCGTGATGATCGTAGTACTCCCGGAGCACTCTGCTGATAGCTGTCGTCGGTATTCCTTAAAGGTTGATCGCTCCTTCACCGATATAACTTCCAACTGACTTGTTGAAGTTAAAAAAATGTAACGTTTCCTTATCGGTTCTCGGTACACTGAGAACCTTTAAGAAACCGTCCCGGGTTGTGCACTTGAAATCCTAGCCAAAGAGTGGCCTAGGCGGATTGATCAAGCGGAGGCTCCGAACGGTTGTTAGATACAACCTTTTACTATATCGCTAAGGTCTGGAAGTGTTTGGCTGCTTCTCACTATCGTGGCGAACTGAAGAGGTAACTATCCAACCAAGTATATTGAAAACTCTGTCTGTCGAAGGCTACTCTTTCTAAGTCCGAAAGATACAGCCTTTCAATACATGGCCGGCTTTTCATAAAGCCTTACTCCTACGAGCACAGCTCGTATCCTAAAACAACTATGGTATCATATCGATACCATCAAACAATACATAAAACATTCAAGGTATCAAACGATCCCTTGAAACAAAACTTCAAACAACCGGAGTATCAACTGATACTTCCGAAACACAATCAGTGAGAGGCACAACCTCGTATCCCGAAACCAAACATAAAACAAACTAGGTATCAAACGATACCTCCTGCATACATAACAAGGCTACAGCCACAAGGCTCCTATCCTGAAACCAAACTAATCCTAAAGCAAATCCTATCAGTCACCATAGTACCTGTACCGGTTACACATAGGATACCTTGCTTAACGATAGTTTACTATATAAGCATAGTCTTAGCCCAAAGGATGAATGACTTACTTGTCCTTTATTATAACAATGTCAACGGTGATCTAGTGTTACCGGAACTCATTCTCCTTCTCGAAACACTGCTTCAAGTTGCTGTCCTGCGGTGTTTAGGTCATGAAAGGATTGATACCAGAAGGTCAAAATCGCCACATTGGTGGGATCCAGCACTTGAATGATTGGGGTTTTTCAACATGTGGGACATTTTCCTTTTTCTTGAATAAACCTTATCTATATCCAGCCGTAGACATGGTTTCCCCCCATCTAATACACGTGACAAGTCGATTAGTATATGCCGTGAATATATATATGTGACAGAGTTGAAAGCTGCATATAACAATTGCAAATTTGAAGCCCATGCTAAGAGAGCGGTTAAATAGCCGAGAATCACACACCTTTGGCATCCATGGTTGAATTTGCAATATCTTCACTCCTGTGATCAGAGTTGTGGCAGTCATTTGCAGCTTTTCTTCGTTCGCCCTGCCACTTGCTCTTCTCAGCATCCCTCTTCTTCATTGTTGATAGCCATCTTGTCGTCTTCTGCAGCCACACAAACTCGCTCAAAGCACGCTTCCCTCCTGCTCAAAGCAGGATAGAACGAAGTGCAGTTGGTATAGAGAGACGATAAAGCTATCAAAATGAGCGGGAGTGGATGGTGGGGAAGGAGAGACTTGAGTGAGGAGCAACTCGGGCCAGGCGGAACTTGGGTTCAACAGCGTGTTGTGCGGGACATGGATTCAGAGGGCGGTACTGCCAATGGTTTCTGTGTCTAGGGGGGAGAAGGGGGAGCAGAGAGAATATAGGGAAAGACAAATGATGCTATGACATGACAAACTCCACTAACTAGAGCCAAGTCAACTAGCCTTTGCACTAGTGCATATTATCTACGACACCATTACCTGTTTATATTTTGGGCGTATGATTTTTCTGGGGGTATGATTTTGTGTGGGTATGATTTGTGTGCGTATGATCTTTCTGGGACTATGATGTTTTCTGAGCGGATGATTTCTGTGCCTATCATTTTTCTGTATGTATGATTTGTGTTCGTATGATTTTTCTCTGTGTATGATTTTCATGACGAGGCTCCTGTTCCTGTAGGTCATTGTAAGAACTCAAATAAATGTACAATGTATTCAGGCTTCTTGAATTTCAGCCTCTTACAACATAGAATGCTTCTACCCAAGCGTAGATTTACTTGGGGGTGTGCACATGTGATTGGGCGGCAGTGGGTCTGAAAATAGACCCTGTCTGCCCAATACAAGATAGACTCTCGTGACTATATGGGGCATTTCCCAATCAATCGATGTCGGCTTGTTACTAACTACACTATACATTGTTGACTTGACACCTCCTTTGCATATCTCGGCCACTATGATTGCTTAGAGGAAAGTAACAATGCTATCTCAATTACTCAGTCAAATTCTATGAGTGTATAATTATTGTACAAGAAATTAACTCAGTGTAAACAACCTCTTTTCTTTTCTTTCCCCCAAGTTCAGGAACGCTTACTGGCTGGAACTCAAATCGTGGTATTAGTTCCTGGCTGGTCTCTTCTGTGGCTTACATGTATAACCAGTAGTGAATCAATGGTTCCCGATATAGCCTCCTCCTCCAAACAATCCTCTTCCAGGCGGGCCTCTGAGCCTACTATTCACCAGTAACCTTCGTCAGCGAGTTGGTGAACTCTTTCAAGATTGCTCTGTCCTTCACCGGTAGTCTCTGCCTCACCCTCTTGTCCTCCTTCCTCTTCATTAGTGTTAGATGCAACATACATGTTGACTGTACTATCTCAGATTCCTTCTTCAGGATCTAATTCCTAGAAACCGCGCAATTGATCTACACCTTGGTTGCGAGATTGTTCAGGCCATGCATATTCCCATGCAAGCAGTCCAAGCTGACGTAGTACAGCCTTTAGCCTTCTTCCAAATGCTCTCCTGCTATCCTGATCAACGAAAGACGATTCGGTGTCCTTCTTGTGTGATTCGTCATCATCGGAGATACAGTCATTATCCTTCTCTATACTTTCTTCCTTCCTAACAGCCCAATAATGATAATCCTCAGCAGCCGCCATTTCTTCCAGTTTTTCCCCCTCTCGTTCACTATCGTGACCTGCTAGCCCTCTTGGTAATTCTTTGTTCTCTCAAGATTTCACCTGCATTGAAGATCAAATTGAACTCTTTTTGTGTCGTGAGCGCCAATAGGGAATCACATCTCTTATGATGCTAAACACCCACTATACTCCAACACTGCTCCCGTGAACACAGACAATATCCCTAGCCATCCCAACAAAATTGGGGAATCTTCGCGCATTAACCTTCCACCACTCAAGTATATTTGCCTCATGCAGATTCCCGCTGGACAGGCCTCATGCATAGGATCCATAACCTCAGCGTCTGGCTTGGGCGGCTCAATGTCAGAATCAGTTTTGCCGTACACTAGGGCCTCTCTCAGGATAACTGCTCCCTGTCTCCAAGAGTAAAGCTGTTTAGATCGACTGTGCAGACCACTCCGTAGAATTGACATGTCAGGTGCCTGATTATTTATTGATGCATAGTACAGATCATAATTCGCTATGAACTCCTTTTTATATGACTTCTCATATTCAGTCTCCCTACTGGCATCAAGATCCCATTCTCAAAAAAGGTTGATTTTTCAATTGGGATTAAGGCAAGTTGCACTGCCGAACAGAAGACCTCTTGGACCTTCTGTTTTACTAGAGTAAGAGGCTGCCTTCAATTTAGCTTTCACAAGGCCGACACCAATATCAACCTTCTATTGCATCCGCTGCCGTTCTTACTTGGAAATTTGCATTTCCAAATCATCAATGATATCTTGATAAACTTGAAAGACTCGATCAATCGTCACAACATGTGTTTTTGACATCTACAAAGTCCAAAATCGTATCAGTTGAAGTACCGCCAGGATGTATTCAAACTGCATCAACTTTTCCAGGGGTGACCAGAGAGGCATAAACTCGGCATAAGTTTGTAACCCCTCCTTGGTGAATTCCTGTAGCCGTACAGATCTCTCCAACATATTTAGCGTTGAGTTCCACTGTGTTGTGATATCAGAAACTGGTGTACTAGGGATCTTAACCGCCTTATTCAGTATCTCCAGGAAGGGATGCCACTCTTGAAGTCAAGCCCCAACCGCAATACTTATTTTCCGATGCGATAAACCATTATTAGCATTATCTCTGACTAAATAGATGTTGTGTGGGAACAATGAGGCAAACACTTGGTTCTGCTTTCGCATTGGCACACATTCAATGGGGAACAAGGAATTTGGGCATATGCCCCCGTGGATAGGAATTAGTGCGTGTAAATAGGTGCCTATAAATCTTTACGTATGCACTTATACTATAAGTGCTAGGGTATGAGATCTCTGACACATTAACTTTTCTACTCTTTTGTGAAAGCCATTATCCGATCGTATAACCTTCTGGATATAGCCCCCGTTAAAGGAACGCGGTAGATGACCATCCGGCAATTTCTCATTGATTGAACTAATAAATGCACCACGGATAAGATGAACAACATGGGCCATACATGGAATATCATTTTCGAATTGACACCATTAACACTGATAGTAAACTGCAAGCATGGTTTAAGGCTCGGTGAGTGTTCGGCTATTGGTGGCACTATCTGTCGTGAAACCCGGAATTCTATCCTGAATCTCGTATCTGGCCAGCACGTCATTAATTATCCCTGCCATATTAGCCCCCGGATGAGAACCACTGATTGCTTCGAACCCAATCACTACCTCCTCCATCCGCGAGCTATTCGAGATCCAATATGCCACAATGGCTAAATAGCAAGTTTGTTCAGTGAAGTCCATGTATCGGCAGGCAGAGAAATATTTCCTGCAGCAGGTAGAGATGTTCGAATATCATCCAAGGTATATTTTCCCTGCTGTGTCAAATGCTTTGTTAATGTGGTTGGGCTGCGGATTTCGTCACCAGGAAAAATGTACTTGAAGACAGGATGAAAGGCAAGATTGTTTGAGCAATTAAAGGCGAGATTCATAGCTAAAAATGCTTTTAGAAAGTATTCTTCGAAATGATGCTGATTGAATCCTGCTGGTGTGGCCAGATCGATAATCCTACACCGATTTCCAGTTTTAGTCCCTTTTTGGAATAGCCTAAGAACGTCTATACCAAGTCATCTTCCAGTCCGCCTATCATATGGGTTCATTCTCGATTTTAGACAAGCAGAGGACCCGTTATGGTCATGCATCCAGCTAGTCCCCGCGCGACTTGGGTGAGCTAGAACCTTTCTGCACATAATGCACATTACTCGCGGCATGCCAATAGCACTACCTAAATGGTCGGCACATTGTTGAAAGAATGTCAACACCTCTGTGCCTTGAAGATCCGAGTTCCTCCTCATCTTCTTCTTGCCACCATGTTTTGGAGTATAGGCTATATACCCTGGTGTGCCTTGCCACCACTCCATTCCACTCTCCTGAGATTCCTCCATATAGCGATAAAGGTTTCCCAATATCTCAAATGTAACTCGGTCGCTTGTTGACAAAGTCACGTGTAGCGGATGAAGCAGATTCCGGGAGTGCTCTGGGTTTGCACGCCACAGTGCTAGCAAATCGAAGCGCTAGGGTGTAGTTGATCTTGAAAGAGGGGCTCGGGCCACAGCAGTCAGAGGTCTTGGGGTTGGTGTTACCTGACGATCACACCGTGACCCATATGTGCCAGATTCTTTAGAGAATTGGGATAAAGATAGACATTATTCGCGTGCTGGGCTTGCGTGGTGCCGTAAAAAAGAGGTAGAGCTTCCTGCCCTGAAGGTGTAGAGCCCCTTTCGGCTGCGCATCGTTGAAGAATCTCGTTGGGAAGACATTACGGTGAGATAGTTCTAGCTATGTGTATACAGTAACAGATCACCTTGGATCCCGAATGATATTCATATAAAAGTACCGCTGTGGGAGGCACAGGAATCAAGATTTAAAGTTGGCCCAGCTAAGCTAAGTACCCAAGCTAGCCTCCAATCTGCGATCCATCTCGTTGCTTGCATAATTTTTGAGTTTATCAATTGTGTATACCAATGGAATACCTACATCTGAATGGGGCATTAAAGGATATTATGAACATAGGTCACGAAACAATCCTCCCTCACCATTCCCCCCTGTGGTTACTAATTTATTCTAGACAAACAAGGGTCCAGCACACCCCACCCGTGGCTATCGCGGATCCTGCACGCGTCTGTTGAAATTTTGCTGCGCACCACATTCAGATTCCTGGACGGAAAACTACTTCTACAAGGATGACATCTTATCCAAAGGTCACTACACCAAACTAGTTCCAGACTACTATTGTTTGATACCGACCGCACCACGGTTAGCTTCATACAGATCACGCACAACCCTCCATACCTCGTTCATCATGGATCAACAACCATGAAACACGTTAAGTGCAAGGTGCGACAACATTCAAACACATGATCATCACGACAACCAGCACAACGCCTGTGATATCAACCAAACACAACATCCCCCGGCCTATCATGATACCGACAGTAAAGTACCTTCCCCGACCCTCGGCCAACTAGATTTCACCTCGGTTATGTGTCAGAGGAGATTCGGCAAAGATGGGTAGTGGAGGAAATGCGAGAAGAGAATCAACATACGCAGGTCGTACGTCCGAAAGGGATTTTGTACTTTGAGGAGGATAAAGGGACTCCTGTTTTCCCTTTGTTCATTGTTTTGGCCATCCATCAGACATTCCCTTTTCTCCTCGTTCTATCTTCTGTACCCAGAGTATCAGTCTCTGGTTTCTTTATTGTTTATTGGATTTATTTTCTTGTCACCTTACTTGTTCGTATCGATAAAAGTCTTTGGTTCTCCAACCGTCAGTGATCATGGTCAGAAGTGGCAACCAGACGTGCCGCGCCCTCAATTCACTAATTATCAATAATACTTTTTTTATTCTTTTTGCCCCGATAGTAATTAAAACCACCCGCGAGCAAGGAGCTCCTCCGGCTTCCCTTAAATCAATTTCAACTCTCCCTCTAGCTTCCCCAACTCTCCCTGTAGTCTTTCCTGCCCCTTTTCGAGTCTCTTCTCCATTTTCTCCATATCCGCCCCAACCCTATCTTGTACTCTCAAAAGGCTATTGTCATATTTTTCTTGCATTGCGACATCATACGACCAGATCTTGAGGCCTACCTATAGAAGTGTCAATACAAAATACAAAGAGGAAACGATTTCTGCACCCGTATAACATCCCCCCAACATAATCGCCGAAACGAGGAAGCAAAAAATCCCCTTCCCTCATTCTTAGTAGACTTGATTTCACCTTCGATTCTAGCGAAACCCTTCTCTCTGACGTGCTCGTGGCAGTGTTCCCAACCGTCCCGTCCGGACGCCAGGGCCCTGGCGTCCTATAGCCCCGTCTGTCTTTTGTAAACGCCGCAGGACTGTAGGTTGACGGGCGGGCCCTGCAGTCTTTTTTGGAAATGGTAACTTGCGGTAGGTACCTACCATCCTGCATAATGACGGGCATCACCTGTAGGTTACCTACCGTCCTGCATAAGGATGGGCGTCCCTTGTAGGTCAAGGAAGTGGAATTGGGTCATGGTGCTCAGAACCAGGATCGGATATCACTGTAAGCATTGGTTGATGGATAGCGAAATTTGATACATAATAGTAGAGCCTAAGCTTCTCTTCATTAGAATAAAAATGTTTCACATCTTGATAACACTTACCTAATGCTCATGAAATTCGAAAGTGAAACATAAACTAAGACACCTATAGGGCCCGGCCGTCCGTCCCCTCCGAAGGTCTCAAACTTGGTGTCCGTCCCGTCCTAGGCTAAAGACGGACGGACTAGACGCTTGGGAACACTGGCTCGTGGAGTCTTTCCAAAACCATAACATGCTAGTTGTAAATTAGCCACGTTCACTCTATTTTACTTGTAGTTAAGGAAAGTAGCCAACAGTTTTGAGATCATCATGTGTTTTCTCAGCCCCCTGCCCCGCCCCATCAACCCCAGGCTCCCCTCCCCAGGGCCGCCGCCAGCCTCGGTGGAGGAAGGTTTAGGAGAGCAGGGCTCGGCACTGAAGAGGTCATGACAACCTCTTCTCACAAGGAACATGGTAGGGGTGGGGCCCGGGGGCAGAAGTGGGGCGGGTGAGGGCCGGACGAAGAAAAGAAACCGAACGAACAAAAGAAACCGGACCAAGAAAAGAAACCGGACGAACCAAAGCGGCCGGACGAACCAAAGTGGCCGAGTAGATGGGATTGGGCAGTGCATCTCCTAGTAAATCCCCTGTAGTTAGTCTTCGGTGCTCTAAAGTTATAAACATATAGAACTGGAACACGGTGATAAAAAAATTGTATGGCAAATTGTCTGTGCGTATCTGACCGCCCCATACAAAATTCGGACTCAAATGTTCGGGTTCTAACTGCCTGTAACTTGTAGTTGGGGATGGGGGTACCAACCTGTTCGGCATTGTGAAAGGTGGAGGCGTGACAGGTGGGCAAGTAATCATTCGCATGATCACGGCCTTGGACCGCCTCAGCATGAGAAGGTTCCGCAGTGAAGTCACCGGAAGTTTCATGGAATTGTCTGCGAACGAAACCTTACGGGCAAACCTGGAGCGATGAGCCGACCTATAAAAGAAACCATTTTAACCGTAGAAAAAGAACCTTTTTGCAATCGACAACTGGGAGAGGGGGGATGAAGAAAACTTGGAAGTGGTGATGGAGAGATGGGGAGGTGTTTGATAGAGAGGCCTACTTATTGTGTTGTGACGCTTCCAAACCTACCGGTATCAAAAATCCGGGGATTCGCAAACTTCAGATCATAGCTCAGATTGGGTACGATCGTGCCTACGCACATCATCACGAAAAATACTGAGGCACGCCTTGGTCATCTCTGTCTTAGGCATCACAGGAGGGTCGGCACACAGGCGATCCTGCTCGCCAACGGAGCCAGGCACTAGCCTTGACAGTGTTGACACTTGATATGGCACCAGCGAGCACCTCACTTCCATCATCATCATCCGAAACCCTCAGTACCGGGATCATAGGGTTAGATACAAACTCCTTCCATAAGACCGCCGGTAGCTTGACTATTTCCTCACCATACTATACAATTTTTCGCCGCAACCACCAAACGTCGCTACGATTGACTACCGTATCTTCTTGCTCGTCGGTTTGGGGGAGAGCAACCGGCAGTCCAGCCACCCGCCTCACTTCGCCAAAGGGATGGAGCAGCTCTCCTCATTTATTCACTTAATCGAATGTGGAGTATATCCGAGTCGCTAAAGCACGTGCCTCTTCTATCTTCATTCCGCCCCAAGAAGCTACTTGCGAACTATCAACTAACATAGAGGTACCTGAGGATTTTAAGGTCGAGGACGTGACTATCCTACATCATGGGCAGCCGAGAGTTGGGACCCTCTACCTTACTCCCCACCATCTCATCTGCCGGATAGACCCCGAAGCTGAATCATCCTCACAATCAGCTTCCCGAACTCCACCCCCACAAACAAAGCCGGTAAAGCGGCCTCGGGAAATATGGATCACCTCCTATTGTTTCTACACTCTTTCGACATCCCGCGAGTGCCGCTTCACCGGCCCACTTGCGGCTACAGAATCGAGATTTCTCCTTCCTTACTTTCCAGTTCAAGACGGAGCGGGAGTGCAGAGATGTTTTGGAGTCAATCAAAGCTCTTGCAATTGTCAAAGGGGTAGAAAACCTTTATGCCTACTCTTACGCCCCAGGCTCCATTGAGAAGAAATTCAATGGATGGAAGATATATGATCCCCGGAAGGAATACGAGAGGATGGGTATTGGCACCGAGAGATGCAAAGGATGGAGGATATCAAAAATTAAGAATTACGCTGTGGGTTGATACCTCTTTTTGGTGGGCTTAGAACGGAGCTGATTTCAAGTAGTTTTCTCTCACGTACCCTCCATTGTTGTTTGTCCGAGCCACAATAAGTGATACGACCTTAAGCCATGCCGGGAACTACCGGTCCAGGGCGAGAATACCCGCCTTAACGTGATTCACCCGCCTTATGATCTGGGAAATCGTGCTAAAGTTTGAGCAGCTATATCCACCCTCTCAACAACTGCTCCATAACCAGGTGTTCCCAGCCGCTAACGGGAGTCCGTGGGAACCGTAGCATACAAGATGAGAAGCTCATCACGGCTATTCTCGCCTCGTCACAACCACAGAATCTGCCCCAAACGCCAGGGCAGCTTGAAACTTCCAATACATCCCCCTCCGGCTCCTACACTAATTTCTGAGATCTCTCACTGGATTCCGATGCATGCACTACCAGCTTCTCTCCTGAAGCCACAGAGGCCTCTCAAAAAATATATGGGGCGCAACAAAACAATCTGATCGTGGATGCCCGCCCCACTGTGAATCCATATTCCATGCAGGCGCTAGGCATGGGGTGTGAGAACATGGAGAACTACCGGCACTTGTCTTCACCGCCTTGCACGGAGGTTTGTCTCGGCATTGAGAATTTTCACGTCATGAGGGATTGTTTGAACAAGGCCATTGAAGCCATCAAGGATTCGGATCTCCCCCATACCCCCAAACCCGGAAATGCTGTTTCGTTCAGAATGGACGAAGCATATTGGGACCATGTTGGACTGAACTGTGGTAATCGTACGACAAATGGCCCTCGAGCATAGTCATGTTCTCATTCATTTCTCTGATGGATGGGATAGAACCAGTCAGCTTAGTTCTTTATCACAAATCTGTCTAGATCCATATTTCAGGACTATAGACGGGTTTATGGCGCTAGTGGAAAAGGATTGGGTAAGCTTTGGTCATAGGTTCCGTGACCGGTGTGGCTTTCTCGGGAGCGATAAGTGGTTCATCGAGAAGAGTGGAAACGGAGTATCTGCAGAGGAAGGCTATCCTGCCTTTGGATGATCCACTCGCATCTCGAAACGGTGGTCCCGGAGCATTCCCAACCGTAGCCAACGCTGGTGGGGGCCTCGGTGAGGCTTTGGAAAAGGGCTTTGGGCAAGCAAAGCTCTTCTTCAACATAGGCGTTGTGCTAGGACGCGCCTCTTAATTAGCGAGCAATAGCACGGAAATTCTAGACGGCGCAGAGCACTGTCCAGCTTCCTCAAAGCGAAACTATCAAATACAGCGACAACCCCAGCAACAATAACAAAGCCAAAAGAGGTCTCCCCAGTATTTCACCAATTCCTCGACGCGACCTATCAAATACTACACCAGAACCCTACACGCCTTGAGTACAATGAGCGTTTCTTAAGAAGACTCCTATATCACCTACACTCTTGCCAGTACGGCACCTTCTTCCATAACAATGACGAGGAACGTCACGGCGCGCGGATCCTGGAGCACAGCCGTAGCGTATGGGACTACTTTATTGCTTGGAGAGAGATGTGGATTAACGAAAAGTACGACCCCGCTGCTGATGGCGCTGATAGGGAAAGGGAAATTGGTGGAGGGAGGGAGTTGTTCCCGAAGACCGGCGCGGCAATTGGGTGGTGGGAGTGCTGGGGGAGGGAAGTGGGGGAGATGAACGGGAGTGCCATTAGTTTGCCTGCTACGAGTTTTTCTGAGGAAGGGGGCGGGAGTGGAACCGGAGGTGGAGGAGGAAGAGGAACCAGTCCGGTTCCCGGGTGGGAGAGTGAGACTGCAGCGGGGAGCGATAAGGGGATAGCGGTTGAGATGATGTAGGCTCGTATTATCTTGTTTCTGCTCCTCTCTACCGTATGTTTGTTTTTTGTTCCCTTTTCTTCTCTTCTTTCCTCCACTCCCCCCCCCCCCCCTCCCCCTCCCCCTCCCCCTCCCCCTCTCCCTCAATCGGGTTGATTAGTTAGGTTGCTAGTTTCTACATGTATTTTGGTACTCAATCGCATGGTGGTTTGTCAGTTTCTGCCTGCCCCGTCTCGTTGGCTATCCCCGTTAGTCAGCCTGCTTCATCACCAATACATTCTATTATACACGTTTGCACTGGTGATGCCGTGATGTTTGTAAAATGGACAGCGATTGCATGCAACCAAAAATTGGCTAGAGTCTCAGAATTTTGGTGGAATGCCGTAGAGGTCTGCTTTACAAATGTCCCGAGATTACAAGTACCAATATGGGCCGCTCAGTAAGGAGGCAGAGGCCAAACATACCAAAATTAGAGTTTTTTGATCAGCAAAATTCAACCAGCTTTTGTTGGGGAAAATTTCGAAAAAAGGTAACTTTTCAGATTCTTCTCCCCAGTGAGATGGAGCAGTGATCAACCATTTCATTGCAGCCCCATACCGTAGTATTCCAGACCAGACGATACAAGACAGCTGGCCGGCCAGCCATCGTCCACGGTAGCCCCCATACCCATCTACATTCTGCCTTTGAATATCCCCTACTGCAGCAGAGATACCGACCGATACGGTACTAGTACAGTAGACACTTCACATGCCAACCCGTGCATGTGTGAACAATTCCACTCCAGTTCAGATCAATTTCAGTGCAGCCGTGGGGGCCTACTTTACACACACCCCACACCGCACGCGCCGCCGCCACCACCACCACCAACACGCACTCTCACTCGCGATTGATCGGAGTGCTAGTAAAGTAGCCGACCGTCTCGTACAGTATGTATCGCACTCAAGCAACGCTCGCATCCCGTTCCATCCATCTATGAAGTGGGTGGGGGAGAGTGAGTCCCCCCACAGTACCGTACGGTATGTATCAGTAGCGTGCGCAGAGGGGGGAAGGAGGAGGAGGGCACAGGAAGTACTCAAGTACTGTACTGTGCGGGGCCGGCGCCTGGCAGCGCACTCATGGAGGCTATCCGGCAATGTTTTTTTTCCGGTTACAATCAGATATAGTGGTATGCAAACGATTTCCGAAACCTCCGAAATATGTTAAGGTGTTCATCCCACGGCGTGGGAACAGCGTTTGTCTATATCACTTCTGCACAAAACAAGAAGAGCGTAGAACGTGTTTGGTGTTGCGAAATTTTGCACTGGTCACCGCTGCACGGGTTAGACCTGAACGGTGACCTCTAGCATAGGAGTTCGCCGGGCGCCCGCTCATGGCTACTGCCTGGGGGATATAGCACTCCTTCGCAAACCGATCACGCAGCGCCACCCCTAGTGTTTTTCTGTCGATCACCACCTAACTTAACTTCCATGCAAGTCCTAGAGTAACTTAAGTTACATACTCGTTCAGTCTGCACTAGGGCACTTGTTAGGGTTGAAACTATTATTATTATGATAACAATACGGTATCATACGCCAATGTGCCGAGCGATCCCCAAGATTTCGCTGCCCATTTTACTAATCATGGACGTACCCGGGCATCCGAAGGGTTTTCTGCTCTTGTCGTTGTTCCTGCCAATAGTCTACTCGAGTAAATCGTATCATACCAAACAAAATCCCAATTACCAGTAGGCCGCCCGAGAGGTGTGAAACCGAGAGTGATATGGACGGGTTAGAATCGATAGGTGTGGCATCTTCTCCTAGCCAAGCAGTTTTATCCAACCCCGCTCGCAAGAGGATCCGTAATCAGGGTGGGAAGCCCCGTGTTACCAAGACCTATAAGGTTGGAAAGACGATTCGTGCCAAATATTATAGGGGGAAATTAGGCCCCGGATAGAAGGCTATTTAGGATGCAATCACTCCACTAACCGTGCCAAGGTTGTGGGCAACCCCCGAATGTTCGCTGGCTCACAACAGGGGACACTCTAAAGAGTGCCTGACAGCTCAACGGTAATTTACAGCTCAACGGTAATTTGTGGCTTAGCATGAATTTGTGGCTCACCACAGCTTTGTAGCATAACAAAACATTTTAAACTACTATTATATTACATATTTAATCCTGCAACTTGACATGTTGCTTAATTCCCTTAATAATAAGCCTAGATACTTTCGTCCTATAGGCTTGAAGAGTAGCTCTGGCTTTGCCTCAGCTTTTGCCCGAGCTCGCGCTTTGGCATCATCCTAGCCTTCATCACCTTTGCATTTGCCTTGATCTCATGAAGAAACGGCTTGTGCTCAGCTTGCTGAGGTCTCTTTCTAGCATTTTGTGCTTTACGCAACAGTTGTTCTGCTTTTTCAACCTCTGCCTCCTCTCTCTTTTTAACCATTTGTGTAATGTTTCCTTATCGGTTGTCGGTACACTGAGAACCTTTAAGAAACCGTCCCGGGTTGTGCACTTGAAATCCTAGCCAAAGAGTGGCCTAGGCGGATTGGTCAAGCGGAGGCTCCGAAAGGTTGTTAGATAAAACCTTTACTATATCGCTAAGGTCTTGAAGTGTTTGGCTGCTTCACTGTCGTGGCGAACTGAAGAGGTAACTATCCAACCCAGTATATTGAAAACTCTGTCTGTCGAAGGCTGCGGTTTCTAAGTCCGAAAGATACAGCCTTTAAATACATGGCCGGCTTTTCCTAAAGCCTTACTCCTACGAGCACAGCTCGTATCCTAAAACACCTCTGGTATCAAATCAATACCATCAAACAATACATAAAACATTCAAGGTATCAAACGATCCCTTGAAACAAAACTTCAAAACAACCGGAGTATCGACTGATACCTCCAGAACACAATCAGGGAGAGGCACAACCTCGTATCCCGAAACCAAACATAAAACCCATTAGGTTTCAAACGATACCGCCTGCATCCATAACAAGGCTACAGCCACAAGGCTCGTATCCTGAAACCAAACTAATCCTAAAAGAAATCCATCAGTAACCATAGTACCTGTACCGGTTACAACTTGACGTGCCTCTGATGCATAAATAAGCCCTCCCGTTTGGACTGGCCGTCTGTTCTGAGACTTTCGCTTGCCACTTCTTGTCTGCTCTGCGACTTGGGTATGTTCCAAGTTCTCGATTGCTAAAGCTCCTGACTGTGCTTGAGCTAATCCTTCTTGTAAAACAAGTTTCAACTTCCGCTGAAAGCTAGAAGAGAAATCACCTGCCTGACGTGGTAGTCCATCTCTCTGCCTCTTAAGGCTACAAATGGTAAGCCGCATAGTAGGTCAGGTGACTTGTGGTAGTATTCCAGGCAGGATGGAAGTGGCCTGAGCCTCTCCAAACTTCGAAATTACAATATCTGGATTGTATGGAATAAGGCCAGTGGCTCTGAAAGCTGCACAAATGGTTGACGTTTTAAATGTTTGCTGACATATGGAATCGATTCTATCCAAAAACTCCACTTTATCAAACTCACTACACCTTGAACCGGTTGCTGCTTCGACTGCCTCTGTATGGTAGTGCTTGTAGGGTTGGAAGACAACCACATCCAAGGGTTGTAGAAGGTAACTGGAGTGAGGAGAGAGGCAGAAGGGAATGACGTTGTGTAAATCGCAATCGTCAATAAACTCTTTGGTACAGTGAGAGCCATAACCATTCTGTAGTAGTAGGCGATATGTACCCACTTGGCCCAAGGAGGAGAACCGTTCAAAGTAGACCAGCCACATTATTGTGAACTCGGCATTTGTAAAACCTTTCTCAGATGTTCCAGCTAGGTAGTTTTCTGGCATAGAGGTGGCTGCATACCAGGCGGCTTGGTGTATTACTCCGGGAACGATGATCATGGGAGGCTGGTGGATACCATCACCACTAATAGTTTCACATACTGTCACGAGCTCTCTATTAGTAGAGCTGCCAAGAAAGCAGCGGCTGTAGGGATCTCGTGTAATGACACATTGATCTCGTCCGATACCGATGCCAAATCCAGTTGCATCAAAGTTGTAGATATCTCCAATCTCAATAGTGTACTCCTTGCAAACCACTTGGCATCTCTCAAACCAGTTGTGTATATCCTCAGCCTGGCGTCCATTCTTGCGATGCGCATCTATGGCATGTTGCTTGCGTTTAGAGTATTCTGGATGCCGAGTTACAAAATGCCGTGACCATTGCTTACTTACAACAAGTGCAGGGGAGGGGCCGGTATGACCCTGCTGCAGAATACTATTGGCACAGCCAGTCACCATTTGCAGTCTGGCACTTGTTCCAACCACATCAAGTCTGTCTAGGAATTGGCAGACACCAATCTCCTGGTCTTCAGACAGCTTTCAGTTAGCTGCAGGCCATTCTTGCTCCGATTGGCAATCTTTACAACTTGCATGAAGTCTGCGGACTGGTATTTCGTAGCTCTTGGCGAAGGCAGAGAGGTGAGGATCATCATCCTGGCTGGTGTGGAGCAACTTTAGTGCTGCTTGTATACGGGCCTCAATATCTCCATATGGTTCGACCAGTTGACCTGAAGGTATTAGTGCTGACTTTGATATTGGCCACATCATCATATCCGATGTGTTGTGTATTTGTTCTCAAGCTCAAGTGTATATATTGTGGAGTCTGAGAAGGAGAAGAAAGCAGTGTGTAAAAACATAGATATGTATTAAATCTCAATACTGTTTTCAGTAACAAAATTCTCTGATGAAGTGTGGTTAGGTCATAAGTTGGGGTTTTATTACAGCGTTTCTCTGCTAAGCCACAAATTACCGTTGAGCTGTCAATTACCGTTCAGCTGTCAGGCACTCTTTAGAGTGTCCCCTCTTGTGAGCTAGCGAACATTCGGGGGTTGCGGCCGACGCCGCAACCTTGGCACGGTTATTAGCATCTTAGAGCTCCTGTCAATCTGCTACTATTACTTTAGCTACGGCCACTAGGGCATATAGGGAAATCGCACCGAAGGTGCTTCCCAATGCAGGAGCTTCAAGTTCAATGAACAGCACCAGTGATGCTTCCGCTTCTGGGAGAGTAGGGGTTATGAGACCGGTCAGGAGGAGTGCTGCCCCCAATTCAGCACAGAATACGGTCCAAGATTTCGAAGCACTAGTTACGGGATATCCAGCTAGGGCACAGCTGCTCGGTCAAGAGTTGAATACAGTTCTTACTACCCCCGCAGAGCCGGAACGGGCTCTCCCAACTGGTATCGGGCTACTGGGCAGTGCCGAATGCACTGTCTAAGTTTCACGACTTGATATTTGTTCTTCCATTCCATGTTTACAGGATCAAAAGGTCCTGTATTGGTTTTTTCGATGGCTTATATATTATTCTATTTTTCTTTTCACCATTCAACACTCCCCATGCCCCTTACTACATAGTTCACTTTTGGATCTCTTTTGTAGCGGCTCAGTCGATACTCGATTTAATGAAGGGAAATGGGTGAGGAATGCACGACCGGGGGTGGAGTACTGTTGGTTTTCCGTGCTTTTCATATCGTTTTTCTTGCTTCCTTCAAACAACTATTACCTTTTACTGAATGGGATTTCTTTTCTTTCCTTTCACCCCCCTTTACAGGGGAACCCGTCTATTCTTCTTTTTCTTCTTCTTCTCATCACTTCCGCTTTTTCTAAAATATAGTACAAAATGGGGGATTTCTATTTTTTTTCAGTACAGTAAAGAGGATATTTGGAGACAAGAGGAAGTATCTTGTTTACTTTTGTCTACTGATAAAGCGATGCGCAATGCACGATAATCGCAGGATTAGTGGTCTTTCTTTGGGAGGGGAGGGGTTTCATTTTCATTTTCATTTCTTTAGCTGCCATGCACCGTGTATGAATTAAGTCACGTTATCTACGCGGAACAAACATCAAAAAACTCTCATCCGCATTGAAGCCTTTGCCTTTAATCTCCCTGTGAGATATTAGGTGGGTATTATCAGAAGTTTATTACTATGTATCCCCTTGTGCCTGGGGTGCTATGAAGAAGAAAAAAATCGCCTTCCTAAGGCTTCCTATGCGGCATCATTCGACAGGAAATATGCAAGCGAAAGTGTCTAGGTGGGGGGAGTGATTCTATATGATTGGGCAACAAGCCTCGCCTAGCAGTGCGGGCATCTCCTTTCAAATTGTGGATCGATTGGGGGGGGCCGACGGTTGTGCATGTATTATTGGACCGTATTTGGTCTATCAGTATACAAGTAACTAGCATGTACCTTAAGAATTCGAATGAGTCGCATCTTGAGTTCGGGTTCCATCTCTACATTAAGTATACTCTGTACCGATGCTGCTAAACCAATTGAAATAGTGGCTGTCACGCCGGCCTCTCCGGCCTGAAAAACATATATAAGGACATCCAGAAACTCGAAACTTGAAAGCAAACCGTTGGCGCAAAAACAACCTGCCTGTGTTTCCTAAACCACTGCACATCTTCCACCGGATCGGCTAGGGTCCGCCGAATCCTCAGCAGCGTCGAACCCAGCCCCCTCCGTTGTCCTCCTGGAGGAGCTTACCTCTCAGGTAGGAGTAGTCGAGGAGGACCTTGGAGGAATACATAACGAAGTTCAGACTCAATGGATAACAGTGGTTACTGCCGGGAGAGGGATTGAAGAGGAGAGGTGAAGGGGCTATGGGCAAGGAATGTGTCCGGGCTACGCGTTGGGACTGACCACGCTGCTCAAACTAGTGTAGAAGTGGTTTTTGGTGAATATCGGAGGTTAACTTTGAGCAATCTGCCATTCCTTACGCAGAAGAGTTTCCAGCGGGTTCTGGTACCTTTCTCCTCCGAGAATTCAACTATGGTAAGCCTTTGGAAGCGGTTAAACATGATTCCGATATTGTGGATATCTACTGTAGTAAGTGGATATTTTTCGGCTGGGTGCATGAGATGGATGCTAACGGTGTGGAGAAAGGGAGGGAGCCGAATCTTGGTGGAGATATTGTTATAAAAGCTGCGCTGTTTACCTGTCGTCGCACACCCACATATGCCATTGCTAGTGTGCTTAAACCCAATTAGCTCGTTCTTAGCACGACGATCACAAGTTTTACAGCAGTCGTTGGCGGTAACTATCTTAACCCATGGCTAAACTGGAAGTTTGAGGCAAAGAAACTTAAACTGTCGGGGTACTCTCGCCGCGGATATAACGGATGGGAGTTCGGGCAAAAGGCGACCGACATTGTCAAAGAGTACATCACCAAGTTCATTCAGCGGTTCATGGCGATTCGGGGAAACCAACGCGGAGATCGCTATTCCGACACGGATGTTTGTGACCAATGGGAGAGCACGGCGAAGGTTAATGAGATCCAGGATCGTTCCAAGCGTATTCAGGGCAGAAGCTTCGAGAAGGTGCAATTGGAGGCTCCGCAGCCTGACGGCGGCCATGGCAGTGAGAGATTGAGCCAGCTGCCACTCAATAGTTGCGAAAATCGCAGGACTCGAAGCCGTGGAGTACCAAGGCCCTCCCCCACAAAGCATTTCTGAATCCTAGCGATGTGGAGCACATATTGCACAATCGGCGGTTCGACTTGCGTGAGCGAGGCGTCTATATTCAGGATTCAGGCAAAGTTCCAATTGCCACCAGAAGGTGTCGTCGTCCTGACCCGACAACAAGACAGGCCTCATCAAATATAGTTTTGGACCACACCTGTATGAGTGGCACATGGCTTAGTGACATCTGCTCCCAATTTTCCGAGGAATGGCACTTCCGGTCTCAGGTGTACTAAACCTTACCAACCGCGAAAAAGTCAAGGAATCCAAAGCCATTGAATTAGCCAAGCCCCCTCCTACCACTGCTACTTTTGATAGGCACATCCTCTTCCCCATGCCACCCCAAAACGTGGGCAGCTTTACCCCAGCTGCCACAGGGGGGGTGGTGGCTGTAACTCTCAGGGTGGGAACTTGCCCCGCGGTGGAGGGAGCCGATCGGCTCAAAGAGGAATTTGATCGAGCAGTTAGAATAACAGTTTTCCACCACCGCCTCGCAAAACAGTCGCCTATAGGGATACTTATCCTCTCCAGGTGGTGGTGGTGGTGGCAGGACAGCAAATCACCCGACATATGGTGGCTCCCAAGTGAGATTGCAGAGGCCCCAGTTCTCCGCTGACAACTCTAGGACTGTTCCTCTACTGGCGAATCTGAATACCCCAAGGCGCGGAAGGAGCGGGAAGAGGGGTGGAAGAGGCCGCGGTGGCGGTTTGTGGGAATGTAAATGGGGCCAGGGGGGGCAACAAGAGGCGCTTATAATGCGCAGAAGTAGGAAGGATGGTTATTCGATAGTTGGGAGCTTGGGCATTTCTGTCGAGGTACTCACTTTACTTGCGTTTGTCGGGTAGCATTGATGCCTTCTCTGTATTCTTGATTGATCGGGTTTTGCATAATCACAGGAGTTTCGCGGGTGATATTTTTGGCAATACAAGATCCTTTTTTTCTTCCCCCTGGAGAGTTGCCTTTGTGAGTAGTGATGAGTTAGCTACTGGTACCGAAGCTCTGTTATGATACAAGGATGGCATGTTTTTTTTTGCCCACACTCTATTCAGACCTCCCAGCGTAAAGTAACAAACCCCTCGCATACCATCACAACCAATCACTCGAACCAGAACCTCACATCAATGCTATTGTCAAACAATATAATGACAAAACCCTCCATTTAGCAGGAGAAACAATACCCCCCTCTTGTGCTCCGCCCCCATCCTCCACCCCGTCCCCTTTCTTCCATAGTGCTACCCCCCTATGCTACCTATCCCTGCTCACACCGGCGTGCTCAAAACCGCTCTTATCTGCTGTCATGCCCCACCCATCCTGTATCTCCTGCATCTTACCTAGCATGAATGGATAGAGGAGGGTTCCCACGATGGGTAGTGCCTCGGTGGAGAGGTATACTGGTAATTTTCTGTGCAGGATCTGTACAGGATCTAGGATAGCTCCGGGTGGGGTGTGCTAGAGGGACTAGTCTAGAATAAATTAGTTACTCTTCGGGAATGGTAAGGGGGCATCGCTTCATGAGCTACCTTCATAATATCCTTTAATACCCGATTTAGATGTAGGTATTCCATTTTCTCCCCTATTAGGAGAGTCCTTTGTCGGAGGCGGTTGTGCTCTTGGTCTTCCAAAGGGGGTTCTCACCGGGTCAATTCGAGGTTGAGGTTGACGGGTCTTTCTATTTCAAACTTCCGCCCCAGGATGCAGCCCGCAAGGTTTCCTAGGAGGTCTACACAGCCCCCTCTCGTAGCTGGTGATTACGGTGAGCACGTCATAGTCGCGCTCATCTGTGATGCTAGTTTGGGGAGGGAGGTAGAAGCGCGTGGCATCTAGGTCAAATTAGGAGATCGTGAAGGAGGGGCCGGCGCCGCCGCCGCCGGTGCTCTTCCACTTGTTCCCGAGGTTCATGGCCCTGGGTGCGTGTGTTAGGATGAGACGTAGCAGGAGGAGGTTGAGGGCGAGGAGGAAGGCGGGCGAGTAGACTGGATGGAGGCTGAGGATGTCCCTGCCTATCATGTGTCTTGGTAGGCGGGAAGGAGATTGAAGAGGGGGACAGTTTTATTGTAGTGTCCGTGATGTAATTTGTCGGGGCGTTGAGCCAGAAATAGATCTTGTGTAAGAGGGAGTCATTGGGGTGTCCTATTTGGCGTGAGAGCTCGAGCGCAGGGTGGGTAGATCTTCTGAGTAGTTTTGCACCGCTGAGGTGATTTCCTTGTAGTGCGCGAAGAGCACGATGTAGTCTGGGCTATTCCGGTAGAACTATGGGAGCTGGATTGAGAGGGCTGAGGGACGGAAGTCGTTGCTTTTCCATTCCAGAATTTTCTGCGTCCCGATGGAGATCTGCTGCTTCCCGCCTGATTTTGGGTCCACTACTGCAGCTAGGCTGTTCCATAAGTACAAAGCTTCGTATGGGATCGAATATCATTCCTGATTCTCGCCGGCATAGTTGTAACTATTGTCCTCCAGTCCGTGCCAGTTGTATTCTTCCTGTGTCAACCTGCGCGAGGGAGCAGATACGAATGAAAAAGGTATCATAAGAGAAATTGGCATCTGCTACCAAGTTCTGTTAAGGGTGGGTGGTGGGTTGTGATGGGGAATGCGAACCGGAAAAGACCTTTATTGTGAATCACCGGCGCTCACCTTGAATTCCTCACCGCCAACAACCCCACACTAGAAGTAAGAAGATGCTAGAAGAATTCCGGTGAACTGTCCGTTGAGTCTGGCACTCGGTGAAGGAAGCGAAAAGAGGGGTAGGACACATAGCAAAGCGGGGAAGTAAAGAGGGGTATGAGGGGTAACTGGATGGCGTGAGAAGAAGCAGAAATCGTATGATGCTTATGGATGAGGGGTTTATATGTTTTGTATTTAAGTAGATTGGTTCACACCCGATTGTGGAATAGTAGTCACGGAAATAGTCTCTCTCCCTCATATACACTTTATTCTTCTTGAACTAGCATTCGCGAATACGATCGGTATATATATCCACAACAAAAGATAAGAACCTTGACTCTGTCAGAAATTAGGTCGTAGAATTGGCTAGCGAGGATAATGTCATTCCGGCGGGTTTTCTGGACTCTCATCCCTTCCTTGTCTGTACCCGCACTCAACAGGGCCTTCATGCCGAGAGGAAGCCGCGTGCCTTTCAAAACATCGGCCCGTGCCGTCCGTTTATAGACTAAACGCCCAATATGAGGATCTGTCATATTGTCTTGGCCAGCGGACTTCATAAAATCGAGATAACGAGGGGGGGATGAGTGCCGGGATCGACAAATAGAAGACATCATATAAAGAGCGTCCGGCACCAGCCAATACCATCGCCGCCACATAATCAAACGATCATATACCCCAATTGACCAATTTGTGTGGTGAATACCAGGGGAGCGGCTCAACCCAGAATTCTCTGAGAAAATCCGGCATTCAGTCATCGAGCAAGGTTGCCTTGGTTCCCGAGTCGGTTACCGAACGACAGGCTCGGCAACTGCCAGCTGGCGAATCAATCATGGCTCCTCGCTTCCGAACCATTTTTCCCTTAACCCTTCATGGCACAAGCGCCGCGTAAACGGCGGAAAAATAGAAGATTCAAGAAGGGTTTAAAAAGTTATGAACCTCATTGGCCTATCCATGGATTGTCACGCGATAATTGTGTTATTTTTTGTGTCCTCGCGAGGCCTCATGGAGCCCGAATAGCGGTATCACAACGGGCTCCAGGCATCCATGTTCTGCGAGGGGGGTATGGGACTCTCCAGCCAAGCCGAAATGCCGAGTTACTTTACAAAGACATACTCTGGTATGGCATTCTATTCCTCTAACTTAACTTTCACGGGTGTTAGAAGTCTTAATTATCTAGGAGCGCTTGCCAAATGTGTGATAACGTACCAAGGTTGCCCACAAGTTATCACGTGAAAAAGAAAAACAACGCCACAGGCGACCCTATCCTCGGAGAGGGAAAATCCATGGATCGCTAGCAGCCCGATATCGCATCACCATTCCCCTCACTCTGCAGTGACCAACAGGCGCATTATTGAAAGCGGACGCCCAAAGAATACTTCGCGCAGGCAGCCCAACACCGCCCCAATGAGACAATCCACTAACAGATCACCCGCTACTCCAAGAATAACACTGTACTAATCTCTCAGCCTCTCGCTTTCTGGATGGGTGGGTGATATTAGATGTCTGGAAGCAGCCGCGGACTGCCAACTGAACCGCGCAGAGAACAACTCTGGTAGTGCTTAAAAAAAATCTGAAAAAATAAAGTAGCACCTAGTAGTAGGGGGTTCTGAATGTGCTTGGTTGGGGGTTTTTTTTCCGTTTTTATTCTGGCACCCGGTCTACCATTGCGAGCCCAGCAATTTGCTGCAAGCTCTGGGCACCTAATCTCCCCCCAAGTATTGTAGCGGTGGTCTAAAACCTTAACCTACACACGACGAGGGAACAGAGAGGGTATTAGCCACGCTTATTCTCTAGACGCTACAAGCCTAATCTAGTCTCCAGCGAGACAGAATAGGGAACGTGCTTTGAGCATTGACCAATCTTTAAAGGCTCGGAAGCCCACAATTCGAGGGATCAATGCCGATCGTAAACCTTAGCCTGCAATTTAAGTCAGTCCCATATCATACCCCCTTTCCTCGAGAGCCAACGTGCTACTAAGCTTCGATCGCTCTGCCCACCAAAATAAGTAACTAGCCGCCAAAGCTGGTTATGGGTGGTCGTGATCGTACTATTATGATAGTCGGCCCTCGTGCACATAGGACCCGGATACACATAAGCACACCTAGATTCAGCCCCAACTAAGTCATTATGCCTCTCCGAGGTCTGCATGAACAAGTAGTGGTATCTGCCTTGTCAGAGAGATCTAGATAAGTAGCTCTAGATTATTGTCTGATAGCACCCGAACTGGCTTAGCCCGCTTATGCTTCTGGTCGAGCTAGAAATCCATAACGAGTGATAGCGCATGAAACATGTTTGCACCAGACATCTTCGAGCCACGCTGTTAGACTCTAGACGCTATTCATTACCGGGTTGTGGGCCTGATTGTAATATTGGACTTGGTTACGATAGTTGTTGGTAATATTTACATTAGGTGTCATGCGGACGTGTTTATATCCATCAATGCATGAGCAGCGCAGTGATTGACTTTGTTTAACGAGGACTCGGTACTGAACGCTATGCGCGTACCTGATGCTTGGGGGTCGTTTTTGTGGCACCAAGGCATGCAATGCAGCAGCAGTAGTAATGCGGCTTCGCATACCCGAACCGTTTAACTTATTGTGAGAGGATACCAATTGATTGGCTGAGTTGTTAAAACAGGCATCGGCATGATGATACGAAGTCCGATTGGAATTTATTCGGTGGGTTAGAAGTGTCGCCTTTTCGTAATGGATATTGAGCAAAAACCTTATTGCAAGATAATTAAATTTTTAGAATGCTGCGCTCGAGCTCTAGGCTCTCCTTTTTGAAGAGAATGTCCCCCCCACAGCCCGGGCTTCCCTAATCTCTATATATGTACTGTCAGTGGTTATCAAAATTGGATCCCAGTGTACGATTAGAAAAGAAAAAAGCCCCCACAAAACACTAGAACGAGCGGGAGGCTATAGTCAGGTAATACATATGGGAGCAAGTAGGGAGGCTCGAGGCCTCGGGTGGGGCTTTGCTAGTCCTATCATACGAGAGTAATAAGTGCGCAAAGAACTGATTCTATTTTAAACCACTGAGAATCTCATTAAACACCTAAGAAGTAAGAAACACCTCCGTTGAAATCTACCAACAACCCCGAGTCGGGAAGAAACACTACCTACCCATTAAAATCCCGAAATCGGGCTTCCAGTAGGATAAATATTAGTTCCCCAGTTTACCTTTCATGAAATACCTAGCTGGCGCAGTGGTTAACACTCCTGTGCACTTAGCGGGAGCCCAGGAGTTCAATCCATGCTGAAAATCAGTTATTATTGAACGATCCGTCATGTAGGGCAGGAGAATTAAAAAGCTCCTGCGCTATGGGAACTGGGAGATTGAAGAACTTAGCCCTCATCAATAGGGCTGTGGGGTTTAACAATCCTGCTACGAGGTGGTAGAATCCGACTCTAGACCTTAAATGTTGGCGATCGGCGGGTAGCAGAAGCACATGGGACGGGTTGGCAAAGAAAGAAATATAAATAAAATAAAATAAAAAATGTAGAAAAAAGAAAATTTAACTTTTTTTGCCTTGGGAAGGCAGCTGTTGCCCCTCTCCCTATTTATTGCCTTGTATGCATAGCTTTTTTCCTTAGCAACGCGAGGTAGTATTAGTAGTTGCTGTACGAGAGGAGGTATTTTTTTCTATCCCAACGGGTTGATAACACCTCGGTTGATAGCTCCACCGGGATGGTGTAGACTACTGTGACCTTGCTAGGTCCACGATACAAGTCAGCGCTTGGAATTGAGAATGACTTACTGGGGTAGGAGGAACGGGAGTTAACTGCTGTGTTGGTGCCATACGGGTATCGGTATGCAACAGTCCGCACCTCCGGAGGGGTCGTGTTTTCACTATCGGGGGTGAGAACACCAATTGATGGACTCTTCGGAGGAACACCGCTTGCGTCCCTGGCCCAAATCCAGCGATTGGTGACTTCTTACAAGCTCCTCGACGGCTTAAGACCTCCCCCATAATAAACCTGCCTCTAGGGAAAGCTGTTGGGGACAGGATCAGAGTCGAGTTAAGCGCACTGAAGCTATCCACGAACTCAGAGTAGTGGGTGATTTGTTAGTGGATTGTCTCTTTGGGGCGGTATTGGCTGCAAGCTGCTGGTATTTTGCGGCAGTCCGGTTTCGGGAATGCGCGTGTTGGTCACTACAGAGTGAGTGGAATTGCAATGAGATAACGGGCTGCTAGCGATAGATGGATTTTCCCTCACCGAGGATAGGCTTGCCGGTGGCGTTGTTCGTAATAACCTGTGCGGAGCCTGGGTACGGTATCACACCCCTGGCAAACGCTTCTAAATATCATAATGAAGACTTCTAGCACCCGGTAAACTTAAGTCAGAGGAAGAGAATATCATACCAGAGTCTATCTTGGCACAGGCAACTCCACATTTCGGCTTCGCTGGGGAGTGCCCTGCCCCCCCCCTCACAGAACGGGAACGCCGGGAGCCCGTTGTGATAAAGTAGTAACCTGGTGTAAGATCAATTAACGTCAATCACCGGGAAGTGTCACAGCACCTAGAAGTTGTCACACATGGCAACCATGAAAACCACAACTAAAAAATACAACTCAACCAATGCTTAACCAAATTGGACCAAACAAGGTGATATCAATTGAGAAAGGAGAGGAGAGCTAATTTATGCCCGAAAAATAAAAAAAGAAGATTCTCCACAAAGGGATACCAGAAATAAGAGAGAAAAATTACTTAAAACTGCAAGAAAGAAAATAGGACAAGTTAAGATACAGCAGCATGCAAACCCATTTACAAACTGGATGTAGGTAATCTGCTACTGGCTGAGAAAATATAGAAAATTATAGTTGGCCCTGATTGAAGTCTAAAGTGTGCTGAAACCTCTGGGAAATAGGTTAATTTCATAGCAAAATGATAAAAATATTAAAACACTGACAGAAGTTAAGGGAGACAGCTTCAAGGATAAGGAGTGAACTATAGGTGTGGTCCAAGGTCAGTGTACTCAGAGTATCATGATTGATAAGGATTTCTTGTTTCATAGCAGTAGTGAAGCTGGTGTTTTTATATGTTTAATAGGTTATAATATAAGAAGTTTTCTTGCAGGTTCTATCTTAGGCAATTGCATCTGTGATGAAAATAACATAAGAATAGTTGAATAATACTTACATACAATTCCAGTGAAAGAAATATTCATTTGTACTTACTTTATTGGTACTACTTTACAAGAACAAGATTTACCAAGAGTGTAATTCAAAATTCATCACATTGAATCTAGTATTTTTGTACTAAAACCTTTCTAATCACACTATGCCTTTTCTGTGTTATATTGTAGTAAAAATATCAACTCTCACAAGTTCAGTTAACCTCAGATATCTACATTTCCACATTGTATACCACTTTTCCTAGCCTCTTTAATTTTACATATATACATTGTTCCACTGACTTTAACAATTCTATATTAAATATTATTATGAAAAATCTATTAACTATATGCCTGTTCCTGATAATATAATCTTTGTTATTGTACTAATACTTGTATAAAAACACTAGCTACTACAATGTACTATAGTAGAAATTACTAAGTAGTTGTAGTAAACAGTTTAACTATTAAACTATATTGCTAAAAGGGCAACTATAGAAGTGTTTCTTTTTTCAATATGGTTAAGACATATTCCTAAGTAATGAGGAAGTGATTTTGAGAATATAAACAACTTGTAGTTGTGAAATCGGTAATAGAACTTCTTATATTGTTATATATTGAAAATATAATAACAACAGCTCCACTACTACTAAATTATAGCAAATCCTGATCGATTGTAATATTCCAAGTACACTGACCTTGGGCCATACCAGTATTTCACTTCTTATCTGCTGAGCTGTCTTCCTTAACCTCTGAGTCCCTTTCTCTTCTTTTTATTGTTTTACTATTATGTTAACCTATTTTCCCAAGGCTTCAGCACACTTTAGACTTCAATTACAGCCAACTATAATTTTCTATATTTTCTCTGCCAGTAGCACATTACCGATATTGACTTTGCAAATTGGCTTGCATGCTGCTGTATCCTAACTTGTCCTATTTGCTTTCTTGCAGTTTTAAGTAATTTTTCTCTCTTTTTTCTAGTATCCCTTTCTAGACAATCTTCTTTTTTTATTTTTCAGGCATAGATTAGCGCTCCTATCCTTTCTCAATTGATATTGGCTTGTTTGGTCCAATTTGGTTAAGAATTGGTTGAGTTGTTGTATGTTTTAGTTGTGGTTTTCATGGTTGCAAATGTGTGACAACTTCTAGGTACTGTGACACTTCGCAGTGAATGACATTACTGTTCGCTGCCCATGACCCACGGCGGCGACACAAAAAACAACATATCTCTCAAGTGAACATCCATTGATAGGACAATGAGGTTTATAGCGTTCTAAACCATTCGGGCAGCCTGTATTTTTCCGTCGTTAACGCGGCGCTTGTCACAAGAAGGGTTAAGGCAAAATTGCTTCGGAAGTGAGGAGCAAGGATTGATTCACCACAACTGGCCAAAGCGCAACCAGTTGCCGCGCTAGACTTTCGGTAACTCACTTGGGAATCAAAGCAACCTTCCTTGCACATTCGATGCTAGATTTTGTCACAAAATAATGATTTGAGCCGCTCGTGTGGTATTTACCACGCAAATTGGTCAATTGGGGTTTATCCCGGTTTAATTATGTGGCGGAGATGGTATTGGCTACGGCGGTCTATAGTACCAAAACCGCCACAACGCCCAAAACTCCAAACTTAAACATGGAAAAAGAAAAAAATACCCTCCACCATCAAGGTTTCATGGGGTTATTTATACTTGTTATCAGGGATAAGTAGAGTTTGTTACAGGGCGGGGCGGGGAGGGTTTTCAGTCGCCAGGCCCCGCCCTTACAATTGGCCGGGGGGTTATTTTGGGGGTCACCCCGCCCCGCTCCCGTCCGAGGCGAGTCCCCGCTCATTCCCTGGACGGGGCCCTGTTTCACCACACCTGTGTGAACGGGGACCCGTCTGGGCAACGGGTGGGGCCGGGGGCAGGGGCAGGGAACCATAAAAAAAGAGGCCGCGCCCCAGGCCATTCAGCGGGGCGGGGCACTGGCAGGGAGTTTGGCCGGTGGCCCGCGTGTTTTCGGGGCCCCGGAGGCCCCGTAATGAACACTAGGGATAAGATTGGTAATGATCAATGTCGAGACCAAGAATGTTACAAAGTGAGGAATTGAAAGAAACCTTGAAAACGGAACAGGAATACAAGGCTGTGAAACAAGAATTTTGAAAGACTAAGTGATGGAGGTCTGGCCGTGCCCAGGGGGAACTACCACCCTACAAGCGCCGCTAGGAGGCTGCCCTGAGGCAAGCGTCCTGAAAAGAAATCCCGAACGAAAGTGGTAGACAGGCTAAAGTGTTTTCACTATTCAATGTGTAGAGTCATCATGGCTATCAGCCAGACAGAAAGAAAACGCTGCTGAGACTAAATACAGGTTGAGGTAGCCACTTGGGCGGTGGACTCTCTATCACACAAACATCTGATATGCAAGTGATTCTCAACATGTGTGACTGTCCCTACTGGCTAATAGGTCCTAATATGGCATCACAGGATAGGGTTACTCCATGAGAGAGCGTATAATAAAATTAGGATCAGGTAGGGATAAGGGATTGCCGATTGGCTCACAGAGTATTACTCAAGGCTGCAAGCTGGGTCCCACGAGGGTAGGTCAAAGCTACCTTCTGAGGATCGCTTGGCTATGGGACATTGCTTTACACGGAGAAGTCTAGAGCCACAAGTACATATACTACGACCCTAATCCTTCGACAGGAAGCTCAGCGTTCTGAATAGTCCAGGGGCCCCACAGGGACGGAGGGGATAATTCGTAGAGGAAAGGACTGGATGCAATGGACTCTGACAGCTGGTGGCGGTCATGCATAGGGCAAATTTCCTGAGGGACTGCCAGGCCTTAGATTCCAGGTATTTAATATGTTGAAACAAGCCGACAAACAGCTGCTGAGGCTGACTGGAGGGGACTGCCAGGATTGCAGGCGGAACTATAAGTGGTATCAGAAGATGGTAGGGTGTGGGTAAGGACTGAGGGAGGGGCCATAGATGACAGGTGTTTGAAATGACAGCTGGGCACATGTGGAGCAAAATGAAAGGGATGGCCGGGCAGTTCTGAGGATGGCGGGGGGCTGGGGCCAAACTATGAGTGATATGGTGATACTATATAACCTAAACAATAAGCGAGATGCCTGTGAGGAAACAAAGAAAGTTAAACAGATTATCAAGTGCTCCAGGTATCAAGATAAGACTGAGCCAATAATTCTGCTACGAGGGTTATTTTCCCTTTAAAATTCTTTCATAAGTCTTGTGCTGTAACCATAGTCAGTGATGTGGCAATGAGGGCAAAGAACTGAGACATTCGAAGTTAAATCAAATCACAATGCCTATGATTTTCCTCAAGAGTTACTGCAAAACTCAATTGACCATCTTGGATCTAGATATCTATAGCCAATAGGAGAACTTTCCAACTGCGATAGTGCTAACACCCTCTCTGGCAAGGAGACGATTACCATGTAGATCTATGCCTGTGGTTTCTAAGTTCTAATTTTGTTGGAATTTTGCCCCCATATGCTTGATATCGTTTAACTTTATTCTTTCTTGTTAGTTCTTTCATAAAAGGTTCTAGTACACTATCAATCGTCTTATTCTAAACTCTTGCTCCTTGCATCTGAATGTTTCTTTTGTGTTTTAGTCAGGGAGAGATTTCTTTCTTTGTGAGTGGTGATTAAGTTTTCACGGGTACTGGCATGGCATTAGGGAAGCTGGATCCTATGGCAACCAAATCTTGAATCAAACCTGGAAGTACCGGGTATCGCGAAGCTGTCGCAACCATTGAAAGCAAACCCAAGGTGAGGATCTAATGCTTGAATAACATGCAGTGACGAAGGCACTCAGTGCCTTTCCGCGTGATTAAAGGTGATTCCCGATTATAACCCTTATATCAGGGTTGGTAATTATGCTATGTAATTATCCTCAACTTAGGTACTCACAAGAATATCATACAATAACAATCTTGATGCTACTGCCGTCTACCTTTGCTGCCCTTTCTTTATTTACACATAAGGCGATCACAATGGCCCCAATGGCGGAAGCTCGAACGGATGAGTTTTATACCTCAACATTAGGCCCTGATGAAATAATCGACCCTTTTCATATTTCCTGTGGGAGAATGAAGGCGGACGTTTTTATCTGTAAGCTGTTACTGGATCCCACCTGCAGCCAGTGTGCAGCCAACTAGAACCATGAAAGCTGATAGTGAGCGATAGTGTAACGGGAGCACTCTGTAGGAAGACGGATCCTAAGATTGCAACCGAACCGAAGACTGAAAGCAGAAGCAAAGATCAAAATAAAGATAAAGATAAGTCAAAGTAGAATCAAGCGGTAAAACTTAATATCGTTAAGGCTGAAAGCTTCACTCAATAAGTTCTCTCGAGGATCGTTGGTTATCAGAATAGGGTATCTCTCGCTTTAGTTAAGTAGAATAATGTAAAGCCAGAGGACACCCGTCAACCATTCTGACCTTTCGCGAGCACCCTGCTCAGCTCAGGACTGTCCAACTCACCCGCCTAGAGTCGGCTAACACTCGGAGGCAGTCGGACCGCTCGGATATTAACTATCTCCACAAATAGGAAGTGCTTCCGGTGCTGACTCTCCAACTACATCTGCATCAGCCAAAGCCCTTTCCTATCTGGAGCATGTCAGTGGCCGACGGACATGCCCACCGTAGAGACAATATCAATTGGGACTCACTGGCCCTGCGGTGGTTTCGTCTATACGAGCTACGCAGTCCATTGGCAAATCTACTTGGCTATACTAAGCTTCTAAACCTGACTGCATGCTCCCATGATAAGAAATCTCATGCTGCCTGACTGCATGGGCGCTACTCACAGTCAACCATTCGGGACCCTCTTAAATCGTGACAAGACTCACACCTCTAGAGTCCACTAATAACCCATAGTAATGCTACAGTTCACGGGGTAACCCCGGACTGGCTTTGGGGTAGTTGTCCTGGAGGCCTTGCAGCTTCCCCAGTCAGCCCCAAGCCCTCTACTGTTAACCATACAACTACCCGGAGGTCAAAGTATGCCCGTAGGTGGTTCCCAGGTTTTATCAAGGTGGTGCCCCAGGAGGCGGTCACCCTCACACCCCTTATATATCCTGCCAACAGCTTCTGGTCGGTTGGACGGCCACAACTTATACGGTGTTGTAGGAACGTTCCCATGGATCTTACTTTACTAGGAAGCACACAACTACACAGCCAAACAGTGCCGTCACGCCGTACCAGCACTGGGGCCGCAGGGGGGTGTTAGGAATATCCCCTGAATGTTACAGGAGGTTCGGACCACTCCTGCTCTGTCAGTAGTCCGTTTCCTACTATATGAAGCGGCCCTATGAACATCTAAGTGCCCACCCATAGTGGGATAACTTTCCCCTAAGTCCGCAGTTGACTTTGTCGGTGATCGTAGGGTAACTCGGGTACCTCAGTGGGGTAACTGGGGTCCCAAGGTAGGGTATTCATGTTTCCAAGGTAGGGTAACTTCACCCTTCCATGCCTTTATTTCCTTCGGGAGTCCGCGCGACCACATATAATGTTGCCCCGGAGACCCATGCAACGTTTACTATAGGTCCATAGCTTTGTGCGAACATACCCCAACCCTTATGAAGTGGTCATTTCGCACTAGACTGTGAGAGACTTGAGAGGGCCAGGTTCCACATTTCTGTCAACATTCCTTTAAAGATTTGTCCCAATGCCAAAACGAATATAGGGAATCACTCATACCATTCTTCTCCCTCATTGCAATCCCCATAACACCCTCGATCCTTAGAGCCCTGACCGTATCAAGTAATTCTATCACCCCTCTCTGCGCCATCTCTCAAACCTCCCTTTCTCAAGCTCCAACGACTTTCTCACCGCATCATCACTATCCTTAGGTACAACCTCCATCACCCGCCCCCTCTCCAAATTCCTCCTCACCTCCTCACTTAGTACTATACGAGCATTCGCCTCAATCTTCTCGCGTTGATCTCCACTGAGGAGGCTTTGCACTGATGGGTCCGGAGGGCTTGGGTGGCCTGGTCGCCGAGTCCAAGGACAGGAGATCCGGCATTGCCGTCGAAAAGACTTCGGGATCTTTGCGCTTCGACTTCTTGGTAGGGCACAGTATGAATAAAAAGGGGACAAAGATGTTATCACTGAAGCCGGAATCACCTGTGGAATTTGTTACACTAGTGGAGGAGGATAAGGGCTACTCGTCAGCCTGGAGTCTAATGCGTGTTCATAGATCCAGCCAATCAACACTATAGTGCATTCACTGCAGGATAATGACAGGGACAATGGTACGCTAGGACCTGCCGACTTCAGCTTCCTTGCAGGAAGGCTTTTTTCTTGGAATCTAAGATGGCTCAGGTCTAGTGTGAGAGAACGAGTAAAGGGGTGGGAAGCGCTAGGAAACAAAAAGAAAGTAAGAGAGTGGAATTGGCTCCTGTACATTTCGCCCCCCATCCCCATGAAGGTACTGAGGGCTCTATATATAGATGATCCGGGAGAGTATCATCGGTGATCACTCTTCCCACACCGTCCACTATAAGTGAAATGTACAAGTAATAAGTACGTAATCAGCTGCAGCACCACCGCATACCTCCCCCCTTCAGGCACTCGACGTCCCCTGTCGACTGTTTCTTTTCTCTAAGCATCGTCATCCTTTGTGCGTATTATGAACTTCTTTAACCTATCCCCCGCAAAGTATCCCTCCAAGACGACCCCATCCAGCTCCCCTAACTTGTAGGTGCCTCTATGTCTCTGCTTCGAGATGTCTGCAACACAGTAAGATCCACTCCACCTATCATGTAGTTTATGCGAATGGGACTGGTCAAGCCGTGTATCATGCAATAGAACATCATCACCCATCTTAATCTCTGCGCTGTGAGGCCGGCGACGCTGATGATTGTCAAAGGAAGCCTTATTTGCCTCTCGGTTTCGCTTTTGCATTTCCGCCGCCTTCTGTAGATCATCCTTTGTGCGTTCTAGCTGTCTTGTCCTCAACGCTAAGAGTTCTGCCCTAGGATTTTCGGAGGTTTCCACAGTGCGCCAGTCCATCAATGCCCATGTTTCTTCTACCAAGTCAACTGGTAAGAGGCACTCTTGCCCAAAGGCTACACTGTAGGGGGTTCTTCCTATGGATCGCCTCACTGTAATCCTATCTGCCCATAATACTGCTGACAGATGAGGTACCCACTGTCCGACACTACCATTGGCGGTCAACTTAGCTAACACATCAATGATGTATTGGTGACTACGCTCGATCAGGCCATTTGACTCTAGATGGTAAGCCACGATCTGAATATTTATAATGTGATACCACTTGAATAGCTGCTTCCCCATTCCTTGGTTCTCCGGTCCGCCATCATATATGATCAATTATGGACACCCATATCTCCAAATCCAATTCTCATACACAAACTTGGCTATTCACTTTGAGTCAGCCTTTCGAATAGCCTTGTATTCGGCCCAACCAGAGAGATCGTCTCGAATCCTGGCAAGGTAGCTGCATCCATTTGTTGCTATAGGCATATGTACCACGTCTAATCCAACTTTGATCCATAGGCTATAGGAGAAGGTCAGATGAAAAGGTTTATCATACAGATTGGGCCTCCTCTTTTGACACCACTCACAGGATTGAACAACCCTGTCCATATCCCTATAGAGACCGTTCCAGTAAAAGCCGTTCTTGACTTTGTTGTATGTAGCATCTCTTCCCTAGTGGCCCGACTCATCATGAAGGTTCTGTCAGATTCTGCCTCGCTCTCGGTTATGGGATATCACCTTCCTTGGTGGGCTTGCACGGTGACCTCCCCTCCCTCGCCGGTATAGAACTCCATCTCGTATCAAGTACTTCATTGCCTCTCTCTTAAAGCTCGCAAATTCTCCATCCCCTAGCCCCTTTGGCCTTTCCAATATCAATAGCGATCTTACAATCCTTTCTGCCTCTTCATCCTCCTCCTTCCCACTTTCATTCACCATTTTCACATCTATCAACTGACAATTGTCTTTCCCCCTTCCCTTCACTTCATTGTCCATAGCATTCTCTTCCCTTCGTAGTCTCCCTAATGGAGCCTCAATTGCTTCTTCTCACTCGTTCTCCTGCGTTCTACCATTTTCTTTCAACTGCTGTTCTTCCTCGGTAGTAGCAGGTCTCCGTGTGAGGGAATCCGGTACTCTATGCTGTGTTCTTGACACATGGATGATATCGAAAGAGAATAGTCTTGTGTAGGGTAGCCATCTTGCAACTACTGCTCCTGGGATATCATTGATAGGCTGATTCAACTGGTAGATTAACGTTTTAGCATCAATCTCTACAAGGAAGTAGACACTGTAAAGATAATTCCTGAACTTTTTAACTGCTCGGGGAAGAGCTTGGCACTCCAATTTGCCCGCATCATAATTCCGCTCAGCACCTGTCCATAACCCACTCTCATATCGTGAAGGGTGACGCCGGCCTTGTTCGTCCTCCTGCTGTAGGATCACTCCAAAACCCACCAAGCTTGCATCAACTGCTAACACAATTCTCCCCAGCTTCTTCCCTGGCTCTGCTGTGTAAACTATTGGGTTCAGTGCCGGCAGTGTACCAATGCCTTTTTTAATTCATCCATAGTGGTCTGCCCCTCCGGCCCCTATATAAAATCGCCCATATTACCTCTTCGCTTATCTTTCACGCTTCCTTCTAGGCTTTTCTTCCTGACTCGACCCTTCTTGGTTCTCGCCTTCTTTTCCCTTTTCCTAAATGTTTGAAAGATTGGATTGGCAATGTGAGTAAAATCCTTAATCCAAATGCCATAATAGACACACAGTCCAATAAATGCTTTGGCTTCCGTGACTGACTTGCACAGTGGCCAATCTAGTACCTTTTTGACTTTCTCAATATCGGGGTGTCGACCATTCGAATCACAAACGTAGGCAACTACTTTGATCTCGTCGGCTATAAAGACTGACTTATAGCCAGATATTGTCCCCCCTGCCCGTTGTATATCTGCTAACACTGCATCAAGATTTTGTATAGCCTCCAGAACGAACTTCCTGACTCCCGATATCACCGAAATTATTGGTTCACCGGTTTCTTTGTCGGGATATCGTGAACCGGAATTCGGCCGTACCACGACATTATCAATGAACTGTTCACACCTTCCTCGTACCATTTGTGCCTGTAGAACCTTTTTTATAACCCTATCAAATGCCTGTACTGCATTTGTATACCCTTGAGGTAAGGTTGTCATTCTCATAAGCCCCAGCGGGGTGTGAAATAATGTTAGATCTCGCGACTCCGGCGCTAATGTGAACTGATCATATCCGGAAAACAGGTCAATCAATGAAATAAGTGGATACCCGGCAAACCCCTCTGAAAACTCGTCAGCCCCTGGAGGTAGGCTAGCATCTCTTATTCAAACTGCATTGATTCTTTGAGCTGAATTAATCAACCAATAGCGTTTAATTGGCTTTCCATCCAAGCTCTTGAGAAAATTTCCCTCCTCATTCTTTTCATAGCCAGGTTTCTCAACCAAAAACCACGGATTCCGGTAAGGCCCAAAGTTCCTCTCAATTGTACAACACGCCAATCTATCCTGAAGGATTCTTGTTCTAACCTCGTGTAAACTAGCCGGAACCCTTAAACTCGGTGTCTGCCACGGCTTGTGTGGGATTGTCGGTATTATATGAGGTGGCTCGATATCCTCATGAATCCTTCCTTTCTCGGTACTGTCAAATGCGATTGCAGCCTCACGGTTATATAGAACCGCCATCCGCAACTCCCATTCATTTGGCCAAAGCTCCTGACTAATCCTTATTCCCTTGATCCGGTTTGGACTTAGCCTTGCTCCACGTTCAATGCCAGAAAACTTTGGAATAATGTACTCCCCAAACCGGCTTCCTGCTTCATATACTTCCTTCTCTATTCGCTTCCGTCTCTATTCGACATCTCCCCTAGGCTTTTCCCCATTATCATACCCCACATCTGCAGCTTGTATTTTCTTCCCTTTTCTCTTGTATAATGTTCATCCATTTGCCAAATGACGGCTCCTCAGGCTCTTTGCCTTCTCTATCCTCAACACTCTTCTAAACTGTGCCCATGCCTGCCCCCTTCGTCACACTGGTGTCCCGCTCACCTCTTCCAATTATATAAGAAATGTGGGCTCAAAGTTCCCATCAACATGCAGAAAATAACACTTCAAATGAGGGTGAATTCTTAAACCACGAAAGGAAGAAAAACTAACAAAATGTGAATAGCAAAACAGGGACGGCGGCTGATTAGTCACGATTGGCTCACAGATCATGGGACCATCTGTGAGCCTACAAAGTTTCCCGGTCTCTCTTCATCTTTGAGTCCGTCCTGTTCTCTCGCTAAAGTCACCCGGCTTGTGTATCTCTGAATTCTCGCTCGATCTCTATTCCTCTCATCTGTAGTCCCAACTGCACAGAATACCACCTTCCTGTGATTGTCTTGCGTGGAACTTGTGATATATAGCAAGCCATCATCTCTATTTTTGTGCAGCGCTCTAGTTTTTCTCTCGCACGGCCTTCCTAGTATAATGTCTTACGCTGCCTCGTCAAGCACAAATATAGGTACATTGACATCCACCCCGCCAATGTCTACATTTACAGAATGACAGACCCCGAAGACTCGATCCCTGGTTGGATTCGCTTACCCTCTCTACCATGCAATATCCTGGTTAATTGGTAGTTCATCTTCGAGTTCCTTCCACAACTTCTTAGACATTACGCACATCTCCAACCCACTATCTATCAACATCTTTATCTTTCTAGTCCCTTCCAGTCGACCAAGCACTATTGGGGATGCACAAGCATACAGATGCTTCTCAATTGAAACCCTTCCGATCCTATTGCTTGTAAGTTGTGATGTGTCCCTGTCAGCTTCGCGTATAGATGCCTTATCTGCACTTATTGCAGGAACCAGTGCGCCTCCTTTCAGTGCCGGGAGTCTCTTTATCCCCCACAGCTCTTTAAGTAAGTCTGGTGATAGCCCTAACACTTCTCTAACCGTTATTCCGTCAATATTTTGATTCAAGATCTTGTTCACCATTTTCTCAGGTTCGGCCTCAGAACACAGATTTACTGGCACCTTTCTGGGTGCCTGGATATCCCCGTCGTTTCTCGCAGCCCGTGTTCGAATTTTGTTTACCGCTTGTACCTCCTAGGCCCCATCTACAGGCTCCTCAACCTCTACCACCAGCTCTGGTTCCTCACTCAATATCCTCTCGGTCTGATCATGTTCGTCCTCAGAATCCTTAACTATAGGATCTCGCCGATTTCGTGCCCCAACACTTGGGTAATGTCTTTGCTTTTCTCTCTTTTGACGGAGAAGCCCCCCAGCATCAACAGTTATAGAGTCCTCCATATCATCAGCCTCTCGCTTCGCCTCAATCCAGCCCGTGGTATTCCCCTCATTATCCTGCAAGGCAAGATAAGTCCGGATCTCTCCAACTTCCCATTGTGGTCCACCTTTATTACTTGTAGGAAAGACTTCGCCACCTTCTACTATCTGGCTTCTTGGAGTAGCATACTCCAGCATTAGATTCCGTCCCTCACTTGTTGTGCTCTGTCCAACTTCTGCAAGCCGGTGACTATGTGCCACAGGTATTGTAGCTTGAGACTCAGTTCTCAGTCTCATATTGGCTACCCATACCTTTTGCCATACTCCCGCGGCCTCAGGTAGTGGTACCAGTGGTCCTACACTCCCTATTGGCCCCATTCTTGTACGTAGGTCTGCCGGATCAGCATAATGCACTGTGCCTTCCTTCAAGGCCTTGGGGTAATCGTAGCAGCTGTGTTTGCGATGGTTATTTAAACCACACCACCTGCATCCACGGTCGTTTATGGGAATTGACTCAGTCGCTGGCATATTTGTATTTTCCTCCAGGTAATTATTTTCTTGCTGATATGCCCTTTGTCCTCCTGCTTGGCCATTCAAAAATGGCATAGCTCACTGTCGGAACAGTTTCATCTCCTCTAGTTCGCACTTGGGTATGTCTATTTGATTGTGCAACTCCTCATGCTTTCGCATATCCGGCTCTGGTAATGGAGACTTGGGAGTTTCATTCCCCAGGTTTGGATTTTTGAGTATTCTGGGCCCATCAGGGTTCTCAATGGTCCGACCGGTCAAGTCTCAGAGGTAGGACCACTTGGTCAGTCTAAATGGATGTCCGAGACCGGACTTGACTAAAATATGTGGTCACAACTGGTCTGGATTAGTCCCCGACCAGTCCTTCTGGCCTTTGTCCGAGGCGGCGAAAAATAATTTGTAAGCAAGTTCGCACCTGTGCGAACCTGCTGATGTAAGCGAAAAAAATACATTGAGAAGAAAGGGAACTTACATTGAGAAGAAAGGCTGGGTGTTCTGATCGATGGAACGATAGGAGCACTTTTCTGCTTTATAAATGCTCCTCTCTGTGCAGTTAGTGAATCACTTAGTGAACCAGAGAACTTCTTTAGCGCTGAGTGATCTGTTCAGCCGCAATCTTTGCGGATAAGCCACCAGCCGATGCACCCCTTATCACTCGTTTTTTTGCATGGTCCGCCCGGTCTGACTGAGCCCCGTCCGGTCAGTTCCAGCAACCATGACTGCCTGGTCAGTCTAATTTCTACTATTGGACTAGACTGGACTTTGAACAGGTCTAGCTGGTCCGAGCCGGTTCTCGGCCGACCATTGAGAACCCTGGCGCCCATTCTCAGCTGGCTGCTTTAGGAAGGGGATTTGGCCTTCGCCCACCTCCTTCTTTTCCCCGGTCAGCATTTCTAGCTCATACATCTTACTCACATTTGCCTTCTTCATTGTCCTTGTTAGGGCTATTGTCATCGCTTTACTAAATCCGCCTTGAGTATTAAACGAAGCTGGCTCATCGACATCAAGCCTCATATCCTCAAAGATCCTCGTAGCAATACTATCCGGCAGTCCCTGCAGAAAACACATCATCTGGTCAAATACCGTAAGTCTCCTGTCTGCTACTAGAATGTCCGATATCTGCTTGTAGGTACTGATGTAACCCTCCATATCTGCTGCCTTCTGACGGAAGTGCCTATCTGCAGATAGGGATCTCACGTATGTAACCGTATTCCTCTTCTGCTCCATGTCCTCTTCTTTGAAACACCGCAATAGTTTAGTCCGTACTCTAGACCAAGATGCTGCCTTGCTCACTGTATTGCCAGTAAGGATATTCCCGGATGCTGTTTCCTGTTCTTCTCTCCTTGCCTGGTGAATAATATTTTCTATATACTTACCAATAGCTGGTTCACAATAATCCATCAACTACTGTACCATCTTCTCCTTGGTAAGCCTATACCTCTCAGAGAACCTTTCCCAACTTCGGACAAATCTGGAAACTTCTTTGCCATCAAAACATGGTGCTCCAGGCTGCCCAGGTAAGGGACACTGAGCTGCCAAAAATTGGCTGAAGTCAAGGACAATATTCGGTGCTGCTGGTGATGTGGCTGATCCTCGCGGCAAAGACTTATCACCCATATTGAATCTGTCTGCAAGATAACAAAATGCTTTCAAAAAAGATAGTTCTGCCTCTGCCACCGGTGGTTTCGCCCCTTTCATTGAACCCTTCTTCCCAGTATCTGCACCTGTATCTTTTTCGTAACCTTTGTTTTTTGCTGCCTTTCTGCCTTTCTGATGCTCCTTGTGTCTCGGTCTGTTGTCTGTGTCCCGCCTTCTCTTGTCATATTCCCATGCTGTTCTTATATGTCCTCTTTTTAATCCTATTTTTAGTCGTCTCTTCTTCAAACAGAGTTTTTCTTCCATTATCTATTTGTGTTCGGACATGCTGCAATAGTGACGACACCCCCATTCGGTATTCCCCATCTGAAGCAACACTCAAAAAAGGAACACGAGAATGAGCTCTGGCCTCACCAACATAATCTCATGGTAATCTGCTCGCATACCGGCTAAATTCGACTCCTCTTGCCGGTACCACATACTCAGTACCATGCACATCTCCTTCTTCTACCTCTTTTCAGTTTCCTCTCTTACACTCACCCCTCTGGTCGAAGGGACCAATGTGAGAGAACCAGTAAAGGGGTGGGAAGGGCTAGGAAACAAAAAGAAAGTAAGAGACGGGAATTGGGTCCTCTACTTTTCCCCCCCCATCCCCATCAAGGTACTGAGGGCTCTATATATACATGATCCGGGAGAGTATCATCTGTGATCACTCTTCCTACACCGTCCACTATACGTGAAATGTACAAGTAATAAGTACGTAATCAGCTCCACCACCACGACACTAGTACTTTCAGTGAACTGTGACCGCAACCAGCTTGCTAGTTTTAGTTGCTTTATTCTGTTCATTTGCTCTTTCGGAATTAGTGCTGTATAATACCATTGACCAAGCTGTGGCCAAGACAACGAGCACCACGGGAGCCACCAAAACCACGGCTACAATGGTGGCTAAAGAAAAGTGTGCTATCAGGGCTACTGTCAAGAGAACAGCAGTTGGGATCAAGAGGTGGGTAATGGCTAGCTCGAATCATGTTCGGGGGATGGCTTGCAAGGCTACTCCCCCACCCACCGATGAATCAACTTCGACGTAAGAGGATGAAGAAGTGGAGGAGGATAACGAACAGGCAGATCCTGAAGAGGGCCAAGAGGGAGTTGGCGGGGTTGAGAAGCCAGAGGCGATCGAAAAAGGTCGTGAGCAGAGTGATATGCAAGACTTAACGTCATTTACCTAGTAACGGCTCGCTACCGGGATGCGGCTCCCCTTGGCAACCAGTGCAAAATCAAATGTATATTTTAATATCTACATAAATAGTAGTGATACAAGATGAAAAATTGCTTTTAAAGTACTTTTAAATATGGAGAATCAGAATATGCAGTTTTTAATTAATAATAAAAAATAATGCTTCTTGTATACCCATCTCATCCCAAATTTGTTCAGTTAGCAGATGGCTTACAATTGAAGTCAAGAAGATTGAAATCAACTATCGAAGTAACAGTTTAAGCAGGTAATAAGAGCTTATACATCTTGTATTTGATGTATGAACTGCTTTGGTATTAATTTGTAGCTATTATGGGAGGTGTTGTAGCTTTAAAAAATAGTATAGTTAAATATATTTGATATAAAGTGGATGCGATGATATCTAATTATCGGGTTTATGTAATATTTCAATACTTTGCAATATAGTTTAATAAGATAATCCAAGATACTATATACATTTTCAAGGCAGTTGGTTAAGTGTTCCTAATTTTATTCCCTCGTGATTTGAAAGTAATTTGTGAAGAAATATGACCTTCCGGTCTTGACCATGTAGGCTACACATCTAGGATAAGGCTGAAACCTGTTTGATATACTCTTGTCATATAGGTAAAGCTACAATAGGAGTTTCAGTTAGTTTAGGCTCTCGAATTGAGAGATTTTACCCTTTAACTCAACCAATACTGGAAATTACGCGTAAAATTGAGTGTGATTAGAGTTGCTATGTGAAATTACTTGATCCCATAGCCCAAACTGATGAAACCTCATATAGTAGCTTTACCTATATGACTAGAGTATATCAAACAGGTTTCAGCCTTATCCTATATGTGTAGCGTACCTGGTCAAGACTGGAAGGTAGTATTTCTTTAGAAATCACTTTCAAATCACTGGGGAATACAATTAGGAAGACTTAATTGACTCCCTTGAAAATTTATATAGTACATTGGATTATCGTATTAAACTATATTGCAAACTATTGGAATGTTACATAAGCCCCATAAGTAGATATTATCTCATTCACTTTATAGCATATATATTTAAATAGACTCTTTGTAAAGTCCCAATATCTTCCATAATGGCTACAAATAAATATCAAAGTAGTTCATAAATCAAATACAAGATTTGTAAGTTCTTATTATCTGATTGAATAGTTACTTTGATAACATTATTGACTTCAATTGTCAACAATTTTCTAAATAAACCAGTTTGGAATAAAGTGAGCATTCAAGAGGCATTACTTTTTTATTATTATTTAAAAACTTCATATTCTGATTGACCATATTTAAAAGTACTTTCAAACAAATTTTCATCTAGTATCAGTACTCTTTATGTAAATATTAAAATATACATTTGATTTTCAAATGGTGGTCAAGGGGAGCCGCATCCTAGTAGCGAGCTGTTACTAGGTAATTGACGTTAGTAGTGGAACTAGAGTTCGTTACAAGGCAGGGCGGACAGGTTTTCACTCGCCAGATGCCCCCCTTACAACAGGCCCTACTGCTTATTTAGGGAGTGATCACTGCCCAGCTCCGTCTCGGGCAAGTTGCCACACATTCCATGGATGGGCCGTTTCTCGCGACCGGTTATAAGGGGAACCTGTCTCGGCACCTGGCGGGGACAGGGGCAGGAGCAGAGAACACTAAAAAAACACAGCATGCCTGAGGCCGTTCAGTGGGGCGGGGTAGGAAATTGGGCTGGGCCCAAAGGCCCCGAAATGAACACTAAGGGGAATAAACCTTGGTTACCATAACGTGAAAGATGGATACTAACGAGAGGTGTAGAAAATTGTCCTGATGGAGAGGAATGTTATCATAAAGCATAGAAGTGTTGGTGTTCAGTCACACTGGGGCGGGTAGAGTTACAGAGGGCTGAACATGTATAACCAGAGATTTCACTACTTAAGTGATCTTGAACTAACTACTTCCAAAGAAATAACAAGAACAAAGGCCTCCCGTATGATTAACATTGGTATCCTCAGAAGGGTGCTGGACTGTTGTCCTCCCTCTGGTTGAATTGTATTAGTCTGTAGACTTTTCTATCTCATCTACCAACCTTTCCTGCAGTAAGATCAACATTGGTATCCGTGGAAGAGTGCTGGACTGTAGTCCTCCCTCTGCTTCAATAGTATAAGTCTGTAGACTTTTCTCTCACATCGACAATCCATTTCTCCATTCAATACCTGTATATAATCCTGGGGCATCAATCTGAGACTTACAAACAACATAAAAAAGCGGGATTATTTACAGCGATGATTTTTTGAACCGGTCAAGAGATGTCTCTTACGCCAGTTATTGTTTGCCAGCTGCAAAGATATTTAAGTAATTTGATAGTATCAGACCTAAGGGAATGGTGAGAATCTGAAATCATTCGCCTGGTTGCTCAGAATACTGTCTCAGGTTCTGAAGACATTGCTGGCATTAGTGTTCGTTACGGGGCACCTAGGATCCCAAACCGTGTGTGCGTGGTGTTTCTTTTTTTGCCCTCTGCCCCTGCCCCCTGGGAGGCCCCCATCCCATTCAATACCCCAGACGGCCGCTGGTCAATCAATTGTCCTCACCCAGGGCCCAGCTTGTTCGTGTATTCCTGTGTCGAACCTTGCTGCTTTGATAGATGATTCAGTAATTGTGTGAGCATATATCAAAAACCACACACCTCAAATCATAAATGGGGATTTATTTGGATGGAATGATTCATACCATATGAACTAGAATAATTCACAACACCGATCGGATCTCCCAGTTGCCTTGTCTAGTCGCCTAGATTGTCTCAGTAGGCTCTATGTCTAATTCATATGCCCAATTCATACACTGTATTTACAGGTTCAAAATGTTGTACCCTATTTATAAGCCCTATTTATCTGCCAATACTATATGCCCAAATAATTCGCCCAGGCCATATGCCCAAATAATATGCCCAAGCCATATGCCCAAATGAGAACCATGGTCGTGCTTTGCAGTTACTGTAACATGTCTACATATTCCGGTAACGGTACACAGGAGCGGGCAGTACAGGATCTCCTAAATTTAGTTAATTTATATTTGGTTGATTAGATTTGATTTCAGCTCCGCCACTGTCTCTGAGTCAGATAGGCTATCCTATCGTATTGCTATGTTTTGTTTACTTTGTTCGAGGTTTATATTTAGGATTCCGGGGATGGAATGGTCATGTAACACTGACGAGGGCTGAGGATTGTTTGTTTCTTTCCTTAAATAGGAAGTCCTGCTAGTGATGTCTCTCCAACAACATCTGCCTGAGTGAAACGTATTTCCTATCAGGATCCTTTCAGTGGTGGACTGACATGTCCACTGTAGAGGGAATATCGATTGGGACTCACTGGCCCAGTAGTGGTTTCATCAATACAAGCTATGTAGTCTATTCGCAAATCCACTTGGCTAAACTAAGCTTCTCAACCCAACTGCATTCTCCAATGAGAAGAAATCGCCTTCTGCTTCACTGGATGGTTGCTACGCACAGCCAACCCTGCCCGACACCTCCTAAATCCAGACAAGACTCACACCTGTAGATTCCACTAATTAGCCATGCCAATGCTAAAGTTGACGGTGTAGCGTGGGAGTAGCATTGGGGTAGTTGTCACAGAAGCCTTGCTGATTCCCTGGTCAGCTCCACGCCCACTACAGTTATCTATATTACTACCTGGTGGTCAAAGTATGCCCGGAGGTGGTTCTTAGTCATTATACACGTGGCATCCGTGGAGGCAGTCAGCCTCTGAGCCCTTATATATCATTAGAACAGCTCCTGGTTGGTTGGACGGCCACAACTCATACCGTGTGGTTGGACCATCCAAATGGATCTCTCATTTCGGGAAAGCATCCAACTACACAGCTGGCCAGTGCTCTCGCGCTGTCCCAATACTGGGGCCAGAGCGGGGTGTTAGGTATCACCCTTCAATGTTACAGGTGGTTTCAACCACTCCTGCTCTGTCAGTAGCTGACTTTGTGCCATACGAAGCGGCTCTGGGAATATCTAAGCGCACCACTATAGTGGAATAACTTTCCCATATGTCAGCCCAGTACTTTGTAGGTAAAGGTAGGGTATCTGGGGTTCCTGAGTAGGGTAACTGGGTCCCCCAGGTAGCGTAATTATGTTTCCAAGGTAGGGTAACCTCACCCTGGCAGGGTAATGAAGGTCTACCTGCGTTACTCTGTCAAACCCTATGTCACGAAGTCCCCTTGTAGATCCTTGTACCAACTCGTGCCTACTAGTAGTATACTAAGTATACTGGTCTATCCTCGCTCTGGTTACCTCTTGTTATATCATATGGCTTGAGTCTAGTCCACTGTGGCTACCTATGTGTAGGGTTGTTACAGCAAATCATTAATGATAATAGCTGAATAGGTGTATTTCCGGCGAGAGCCTTCTTGTATTGATCCAAAAGGAAATCAATTGAGAGAAGAACCTTAGGTAGCTTATCCCCTGGCCCTTCGGTTCCCTTTGTCGGTATCAAAAATGCCGTTAATATTTTATTGATCCCTTCTAGTAGTTTCCACAATGCTGGATCTGCTGACAACCTTTCTGTGAGTCAACCTCAATATTATGAGCCTTCCCCAATGGGCTCAACTTTCTGCATTCATCCACCTCTTCCATCAATTCGCCCGAATACAAGCCATTTTCCGTCTCTCTCCAGGCAGTACTACTAGATCTAAATAGAAATATTTCAATCCTCAGGTTGATTATATACCCAATACATCAGTGGTTATAAAACTTCAGAAAACCATGCAAGGGGTCATATAGCAAAGCCAAAATTGACCAACCTTAGTGTATGCTCTGGTGCAACAAGGAAGAACCCAGAATCTGCCTGTTTCACCGCTAGGTACTCTATAAAGCTATTATTATTGGTAGTGTTATTCATTGGCTAGTACCCAATTGGGTTACCAATGTCATAATCATCCATTATGCTAATAAAGGTATAGCAAATATTGTCTCCCTAGTGTGTATCTTCCATTTCTTGCAATGCAAGTAAGGCTTGAGTAAGATTACAGGATCAAGTGGTAAAATGTGTGATAATACCTAAGAATGCAAGATGCTTGGGCGAAGTCAAGAGATCAAGGGTGAAGTGTATGTAGGATAATTACGTGTGAACATCCTTAAATTTGGACTGTTGACCAGTGTAACAACGAAATATCCAGGTTGTAATAGTATTCCGCGAGGAAGGTAAGAGCTGTGCTGCCTCAGGATGGATGGTATATAATTCATCATCAAGCTCGGTCAAGTTGCGGAGGTAAAGTGTAAATCATCGCGAACAAGCAACAACCCAAGTAATTGTTCAATTAATACAGAGGTTAGTGGTGGAATTCCGCTGTATCTTGCACTTGCTTCTTGACCATATGCTCTTGCTGTTGAATACGCGGCCCTATCATAGTATCTGCAGCTGCTTTAATCATCAATTCAATCGTTTGCCAAGATTGTTTGTGAGGCTTATTCTCTGACGTTGTGTCCTCCCTTATTCCATTAAGAGAAATTAAGTGGCTGCTGAGATTTCTTGTTCCATTAGAATGAGCATAATGTTGAGTACACAGCTAGCATTGCGAGTAATTAAAAAATATTAGAATTCCTAATACTTTTCTAATGATAAATCAGTTTTACTCTTGATACATGATATGGTGGATTTCTACCAATAGCTCAAGAGGCACTTCAGGTTTCCCCCATACGCATAATCTGGGTAACAACGGTTTTCTCTTTGCTGGCACATTTCGTATAGGAGTCAGAAAAGGGCTGTGCGATAACAAAACGATATTCAGGTTATCATCATCATCACCAAGATTAGAGTTCGTTACGGGGCGGACGGGGCCCCGGAAAACGCGGGCCCCCGGCCCTTTTCTCCGCCCTGCCCCGCTCAACGGCCTGGGGCGGGGTGTCTTTTTCGGCATTCCCTGCCCCTGTGCCAGCTCAGGCCCCCGCCCTACCCATACCCCGGACGGATCCCCGTCAAAAATGTGTGGTAACAAACGGGGCCCTGTTCAAGGAATGAGTGCGGGTGGGCCCCGGGCGGGGGCGGGGCGGGGATTACCCAAAAAATACCCCCCCAGTCCCGTGTAAGAGCGGGGCCTGGCGAGTGAAAACCCGCCCCGCCCCGCCCCGTAACGAACACTAACCAAGATCAACTTAGAAAATGTCTTATTAAGGATGAGGTTGAATTAGGGAGGAAGCTCCTGCAAAGCTAGGGTAGGAAGAAACATATAACAGTTTACAAATATCATCTTTGAGGTCTGACATACTGTGAGCAGGAGAAGTAACGGTACTGTTCTATCAAGGCATGCGATAATCTAACATCATAATCAAAGAGGGTCCTCAATTGACATAACTTGTGACGAATTAAAGTTCCTCAATTCGATAGTGATGAAAAGGGGTAATAGAACATGTGAGGCTGAAAATTTCTCAACCAAATAATAGCTTGAGGATGATCCAAGTTCTGGGGTTCACTCAAGTTTTGAAACATGTGACTGATATTTTGTGATTTGAGAAGCAAAAGTGAGAATTCTTCAGCAGTATTAGGGGCATTCTGGGCTACCCGAGCTTGCCACTGGTGTTAGTCACCGGCCCCCCCTCTTTCAAGTCCACAATGGCGATTGGATATAGTTTCTCCTTACCGGCAGTTACGCAAGATTAGGATATGCTAGTAGGATACAGCAATCGTGATAGAAGCTAGAAGAGCGAAGTTTGAGGATTGACAACAAGACCTTTGATGGAATAGGCAAGGGGGAAAAGGAGCACAAGAAAGTTGTGGGACGAATGGAGGAAATCATAGGGTCATAGCATTGAAGTTGGATGGTCATGATATGGAAATGATAGGATCAAAGTGATGAAATCATATGATCATCATGAGGACATTGTCAGAACAGCATTTCTTGTTTTTTGTGTTTAAGGACGCTGTTTCTCCCAGAGTAAAAAGAAAAAGTGCGGCACATTAATAAATTGAAGTTTCGGTCCCCACAGCCTATATACTCCCACTGCGCAAAAAAAGCTTGCTATTGGCAGCCAGATCCAGAGCGCGAATTTCATCACGTTATCAGCCCGGTGAGCCTATCCTGTCGCAAACAAAATCAATTCAGATATACGGAGAAATATTTTGGCTTCTGGATTCATTTCGGTCTCAGGTAGTGGCTCCTGAGGGTGTGAAGAAAGCACCTCCACTCCTGGACCTGCTGGCATGGCAGCAACTGTGAGTACAACCTCACTTACCCAGTCGATCGAGAAACCTGATGGCTCTATGGCCACAGGCCAGAGCAACTACAATCCCTGGCGCTTTAGGATCGTCTGTATCCTAAGGGAGCACAATCTTTGAGGTGCAGTTGAGGCTGAGACGGTTAGTGATACCAAAGATGATCCTGCGTTTACAATTATTACGCTTAACCTTAAGGACTCACAAATCCCCTATATCCAAGACTCAAAAACAACCTAGGAAGCATGCGATGCATTAAAGGAAGCGCATCAGGGTATAGGAATGAATGAAAGCATGGTACTCATGCAGCGCGTATGGCCCTTGAAGATGGCCGAAGTAGATGACATGACGCAACATCTGAACCAATTTCGAGAATTGGCTAACGAGTTGCGAAGCCTTTGAATTGAAGGAAACAGAATGGAGGATAGTGAACTGGTAACTATTCTCACTCTAAGTTGACCAGAATCTTAGGAGCCATTAGTTATGGCTCGACAGTCAAGAAGTAATACGATGACATTCGATATGATGGCTGGACGGGTACTCCAAGAGTCAGGACGAAGACAGATTGGTCACACTACACACGCGAAGAATAGTACCAGCCTCCCACAAAAGACAGGGCTTTTTGCTCCGCGTGGGAATACAGGACCAAGACCTTAGAGAGGCCGTGGAGCATATGTCCATAATAGCAGAGGAAGGGGAGGAGATATGAATAGGAGCCGTGGCTCTTTTAATAGTACAATCGCTGGAAGAAATACCGGTTTGACCAGTTCAGCTAGTAAGGCTGGAACAAAGTGCCACTACTGTGGCAAGAGTAGTCATTGGAAACAGGATTGATATAAGAAAAGATCAGGTGGAGTGGCTGGAGGAGGAATGGCTTACCGAAAAGATTACACTTTTCTTGCGGATACGCCTGGGTCAGTGCAAGGAAATGGCTGGATTATTGATTCCGGCGCGAGCCAACAGCTCATAGCAGACCGTACACAGTTCACTACCTACTGCACAATTAGCCACCAACAGTTGATTACTATTGCAGATGGCTCACGAATAGAAGCAAGCCGGGTGGGAAATATCGCGATAGCTACTGTGGCTGGAGTAATCACACTAACTGAAGTGTGGCACGTACCCAGTATTGGAACTAGACTGATCTCAGTAACACGGATGGTTGATGCATGTTACCAAGTTGAGTTTGAAGCCAGTATCTGCTAGGTTAGCAGATTTGGTATACAAAGGAAGTTAGGAGCCCGCGGTCGCAGTTTGTACTATTTGATAATGGAGGACCCATATACTGGCCAACGGGACTCACAGAATACAGGCCACAAGGCCCATCTTGGTCTTATAACTAATCAATATCCAGCTGCGACTCTTGAGACCTGGCATCGCACGCTATGCCATCGTACTCTAGATAGTTCGGGAGTTAACTCTATTGCTTCACGACTTACATCAGCAAAAAAAGCTTTTTCTCCGGACGGACAGAGCCCACTTCCGGACCAAGAGCGTGCAGTCTTTGGGTCCGGTCCTCCCGGATCTCCCGTGCCTTCTTGGACTTTCATTTGTTGCACCTGGTGCACCCGGACACCCCCCTTTCCCTCCACAGCATCCGACACACTTGTTGCGGCCCCACCCCCTCCTCGTGGCTTCTCCTTGTATCCGCCCCCTTATCCTTTCGTCTACTGGCCTCCTGCCTACTACTCCTTGAGGTTGCGCGCGTCCGGCGACCATCTCGTCTACCCTCACACCTCTGGCGACCTAGATCTGTCCGCTTCCATCCGCATCTGTCCGTTGCCATCCTAGGTCGCTTTTTTCTTAGTCTGGACTCTACTGTCACGTCCATGATTCCCTTACTGTTCACAAGACGCCTGGCGCAGCCGCCATGCAGACCCCCTACATTGGTTGGCTACCCGTCCCACCGGAGAGCATTGTTTCGCAATCATCATCTGCAGATCTCAGGCAGCCGAGTTGAAGCGCACAGTTTCTACAGAAATCTCTCCCTGAGTCGCCGGCTTCAACTTGGCCGCCTATTCAATTCAATTTATTTTAAACATTTCCTGAAACGCCCACTGATCATGTAGTACTCCTGCGGCCGAGTGGAAGCCGTACACACTTTATTGGCACGGATACCATAAGTGTACGGCTTCAACTTGGCCGTATATTCATACCGAACAATTCATCCCATTTAAAACATTCCCGTCAATACCCGCGAATCATGTATGACTCCCACGGCCGAGTTGAAGCCGGACATACTATATGGGAACTGCAACCTTTAGTGTCCAGCTTCAACCCGTTCGGATATTCGTGTGGAACAATTCAACCTATTTAAAACATTGCCTTAAACGCCCACGCATTGGATAGTACTCCCCCCACCGAGTTGAAGCAGGACACTAAATATGGGCACTGCCACCTTAAGCGTACAGCTTCAACTTGACCGTATATTCATGCAGAACAATTCACCTTATATAAAACATTCCCTTAAATGCCCGCTGATTGTGTGGTACTCCCCCAGCCAAGTTGCAGCCGGACACTCAATACGCGAACTGCCACTTTCAGTGCCCAATTTGAACTCAGCCGAATAAATACTGAACTTAATCCGATAGAATAATTTAATATATTTCATTAAACGTCCTCATATCAATCCTTTGAATCACTATCCATTGCTTCTCACCGCTAGGAATTACCTGCGCCTGTCCAATCACTGCCCTTATACTGAATATTCGCATGTCTGAACCAGTGATCCGGTTGCGGACGCGAATATGTCTCCTCCGAATGTGAAATCTGCCACCATTGATCAGGTCGAGTATGTGAACTAATGCCAGGCGATGGACAGCTGCAGCCTCACTTAGAATATTTGTTATCTTGAAAAGTGCTAGCAACTGGGACACCACGCGTCCCCGTAAATGTCCATAGTTCGCTTGCCCACCAGTCTTGACCCAAACCCAATCGTTTCTAGAGCCACCGTTGCAGAATGCCTGTGTTCCAGTGCAGCGTGCCCGGTGGATCTGAAACCTGTCAGTTTCCTGCAACTCGGGCACGGGGATTTCAAGCTGAGCAAATCTTTCTACAGGAAGTAACCCGAGTTCGGAGGGGTCCGCAGGCAACTGCGGGTTATCCCTAGCAGTCTGCCTGATAAAACACAGTATCTCCTCCATCATGTTGGAATAATGGATATCGAGAGCTGTGCATACTTCGGTCAGCCTGCTCGTGTTCTTTATACGGCCTTTAAGCACCCAGCGAGGTGTGCTGCGACTTGCACCAGTCGGCATTTCTATCCCACTATCTTCTACCATGATCACAGCTTCAACCTTCGAAAGTGCTTCTATTGTCTGCAACCTTATTCCTATGGCGCGCTGGCGTCCATAGTGCAACAAGATCTGTTGGGCGGCTTCATTCTTGTTGGACCTGTGGTAGCCATCTTTAATATGATCCTTATGTGCTAGTTCACCAATCTCGGTTGAATAGATCGATATGGATCCAAAACACCGTACGTGGGAGGCAAAGTGAGTCAGGTAGTGCATCTTGATGAAGTTGAACTGGTTCTCACGCCGTATCAAATCTGCCCGCCGATCAGACCTTTCAACCCTCTCTTGATCAGCCAGCCGACGGCGATTAGCGACGGTGCTATAGCGGACTTCTTTACCACGCTGATCTGCCATAAGTTCCCTTAGCTCCCGAGCCTGGCGATTTGCTTCAACGCGGGTAGCCTTCGAGGTAGGGAACTCAAGAAAAATGTCCTTTGTGCGGTGGAATGTCTGCAGGTAGCTTTGCATGTAGGAAAGTGTGTCTAGTGTATGACTGTAATATTGAGCCATGAGAGTGAAGTCCACCAGTGCGCAATCACATTGCAAAGCGCTGTTGAAATCCTGATAATGAGAACTGTCCGGATTTCGGAATGCAGAAGCCAATACGGCTGAACTTCAACAGCCGAGATTCCCCATCTCCGTTCCTTGCCATTTTGTTATTTCGCTTTCGGGCTTTTTCGGTACGCTGAATCCGGAGTAAGCAGGAATTTCTTTCGAAACATTGTCGAACGCCTAATGCCGTTTATGCTTTTTCCGGAAACCTTCCACCCATTCTATCATATGTTTGAATAAGCCAAGGTAGATGTTGTGCAACATGTCCGGCTTGTGTAGCTCCGTGGGGCTTACGGTTGAGTCCGGTGAATACAGTGTTTCCTATTTGCACACACAACAGCTGAATGTATTCTGCAATGCCGGCGGCTTCTGCCGGCTCATGCCTGAAAGCTTTCTCTCTATATAGCATGGAGCCAGAGGTGTCATACATCCGCCGCGGATCCCCACCGAGCCACTCGCACGGAACTTCCCACTTTGGGCATGACTTGCGGCCTATTCCTTGCAAGGCTGCATGCTCAGCATAATCCGCGATCCAGGCCGACAAAATGGGAAAACCAAGGGGTGTTTTGCTGTCCGCACAATCCATTACCGTTCCTTCTTGGGTAACCTGCTGTAATGGTGCCAGGACACGATCGAAGACTGCCCGCAGGACATCCGCCTTGGTCTGCCGCTGGGCTTCATTGGCATGGGCTGATTCGCCTGTGAACCTTCGCGGTACTGGAAGCAATGCCAGAAGGAGTGTTTGGATCTTGGCAGGGCTGGTTCTTGTCCTCCAAAGGATATACCCGATTGTCATTTATACCGGCCAGACTTTCTTATCTCCGGCGAAATTGGTAAGGTGCGTCTGGTCAGACAATCCGATACTGGGCACCAGTGTGGACCAGGCGGGCAAAGATTTCTACCAAGGAACGGAATGGGCTGTTAGTACTGGAAACACCACTCCAAGAACTTGTCGGGACCTATCTCATACCTGCATATCCCACCACCAGTCCGCCGTATGCATCTCTGAATATAATCGCTCCCCACTTGAATCATATTCTCGAATAGGTGCGTAAACCATATCGCAGCTATACGCGACCTGACCGATCCCGTAGCGGATGCAGTCAATAATATTTCGATAATACAAAGTTGTTGCATGTCGACCATTATCAATACTGGCTTCCGCCCACACCCAGTATTCACGATATGGGTCTAGTATGTCGAGGTGTTGTCAGAAGGTAGAGGGAGACCGGAATGATCTGCTATCTGTACCGTGTAAACCTTCCGCAAAGTACGCGTCGATCTGCGACTTGGCTACCTTGCTCTGGACAAACCAGCTCCCCAAATTAAAGTTGTTTTCAGATGAGAAAGGGCTCCAAGGGTAATCGGTAATGGCCTTGTTGAGCTCTGTATAGCCAGCAACTTCGCCGAGTGGTCTGCCGGCACCAGGAATGGTTTCTTGACACGAAAGGCTCACGCGGACCGGTGGGTGGGAAACCTCTTCCCTGGCTAAATCGTTTTGCATATCATGTATTGCACCACTTGCTGTATGGAAATCTGGGATCTCGAGCCTGCAGTGAGATTTGTAGTCTGAGACGGTCAGGTTGTCAAGTTCATCACGAACAAAAGTAGGTCACAGGGAAGCCGGGTGTGCAATTGGGCTGAGGGGAAGAACGATATCAAGATGCATTGTCTGAAGGTGTGATTCGTACGCAGCGGCTGGTTGATAAGGTCGCCTGCAATAAGGACACTTTGTTGTCTTTGAGGTTATTGTGTGTGGTGTTTCTCTTTCAAGTAGTCTGGCGGATGCGTAAGCGGATAGACTGAGCGGCTGCAGCGGACTCAGTCTTTCAAAGTGAAGGGTAGGTTTCTTGCAAGGGGTGAATCGGGAAAATTTCCAGTTTGTTTAGCTGGATGACGAACGGGTCAAGATATTCAAGCTGCCAACCGTTATTCACGGTTCAACTTGTGAAACCTGTTCTAGGTTGAGAGTATGGGAGGGCCTTGGCTCATGGGTCGCGGCTCCCATGAGGCTCCGTTGCGGCTTAAAACCTTATCTGAAACCTATCATCATTGTAGGTGGGTCACGTGACTTTTCAAGATATTCAAGTTTGTCCAGGGTACAATCCTGCGAACCCCACCAAAACTGTCCTCGTGCGGCCTATATAAGCTTCCTCTTCCCGCCCTTCCATCTTCTCTCCATAATCCTTGCCTCAATCACAATCACATTCTCGATCCGCCAGCCCATCGTAACAGGACCCACAAAGCTCAGCACAACATCTCACTCCTCCGCAGTATCACCAGTGTATCCTCAGCTCATTTCAGATAACCTATCTACGTTTCCCTAGCCAATAACCTTTTCACAGCCATTATGATCCGCAGAACTCCCTTTACCGTCCGTCAGACCCACTCTATTATTTTCGGATCATCCACACTCCTTCATCCTCAAAAGTACCACCATCTACTAGCGGCCCTCCTCCATCCACTGAGGGACCATTTAAACCTCCCTAAAAAGAAGCCTCTTTCTGATCCATCATCCACCCCCCACCCCGATCACGATTACAATGGCAGCCTCGAAGGTTGTTCTCAGTTTTGCAAAATCGGCGTCCTTTAAAAACCACGGCGATGTTACCTGGTGCAAGCACCTTTGAGGCTTCCCCCACCCATGAACCGATAGTCCGGAGTATAAAGCCTGGCGAAATGCTATGCAACAGAAGATGGAGCAAGACAGGATCCCAGGGTGGAACGAGAGTACTGCAGGACAATGGGCGGCCATGCAGGCACATGCTCTTACCCTCCGGCCTGTTAGCCAGAGGTTGGGACTCTGGCAGGCTAATAACTCTCTTGGCGAAGGTTTTACCCAAGGCCTCGACCTTTTGCTAAAGGACATAGTACAAAAACATCAGGGTATCTTAAGAGACATGTAGAGAGCACCTGTTGCCGCTGTTCCGGTTGCGGACCACACCGTGGCAAGACATGATCGTAAGTTATCCCCAAGCGTCCCATATATCCTAATACAGCTCCTGCAGGTCTGGCGGGTCCGCGGTCTGTCCGTCTTTGCATAGATGAGCCATCCGTAGTCCACCCAAACAGCCCACTTCCTGGCATGATAGACAAGATCCAGTGGCAAAGTGGTGAACATGTTTACTGGGTAGAGCTAACTGAGTCGACCTTTCCGAACCGGCTAGCGGGCATAGACAAAACTATGGAACCGTGTGTCGGATTTCTTATGCGTGTTGGTACGACGAGTCAGGGTACAGGTCAGCTGCAGGACGGCCCAGAGGACCCGCAGCCGCTTGCTGAAATGATCCGAATCACAAATAGCCGACTTGTCCGCATATGGTGGTCTTTGAATCCGCCAAGCGAACCAATGGATCTCCTCATCTGTTGCCATCGAAGGAATGATACAGAGGATAGCACATCTCCTCCCGGTGAGATCCAGATTGCCTCACGTGATAACCGGGGCCCCCTCCAGATGCCTCAGATGACGGGTCTGCCGGTAGCGATAATGGACAGAGCTCACATGGCCACCAGCCACAGTCATCCCCTGCGGCCACAAAGCGATCCACCTCAACAAGGACCTCACGGACCGGTAATACCACAAAGAAGGTTGGGCGAACACACCGCATCAATTGGGCGGACATTGGCGAATCAGAGCCAGAGGCTTCCGGTACGCAAGCTTCTGTCCCTCTTGCTAACTTAGTCACTCATGTTTTGAGGTCTAGTAGACAAGGAGAACGTGAGACGGACCTAGACAAAGCATCCCGGACACCAGCCAATTACAGTAGTAAACACAACCAGGTGGTCATGCAAGAGGCCGATGAGCCATACGGTTTGGATGGAAGTCCGGGACCCCAGAGGAAGGTGGCCCACCAGGTGGGGGCAAGCGATGTTGGCATTGAGATTCGGCCAGACACAAGCAATGGAGAGCATAATCTGATTTGGCAACTGGCTGACAGGACTAGTCCGACAAACAGTCTGTCTCCATTTACTCCCAATCCAGGTAACTATCATGCTTCTGCAGCCTCTGAGCAGGCAGAGGCGAGAAGGTCCCCCGCGCATCTTTTGATGCAAGCCTCAGGGGCCGAGCAGCCTGTCACCACGTTGGCGACACAAGTGGATATGCCCGGCAGAAGCTATTCCCTCTCCGAGGTTCCACATACCGGAGATTTGTGTGCGGATATTCCGACAGCTGAAGAAGTGGGACGAGAATTAAGCCCGCCCCCTGAGTCACCAACGGACTCGAGTGCATACTCTACAGCTGGTAAGTTCCGGTTACGACTACCAGTTTTTTCATCCATTCTGTTGGCAAGGTCTGCCGCAGTTCCAGCAGCAACCGGCGTTGCGAGTCCGCTCCTGTCCGTTTCTGTCCTGGCTTACTAGGTCTGCGAACAGGGCTCTCCTCCTCCGACCAATGTGGCTAATGTCTCGCTAGCTGAGGATGCAGGTCTATTTCAAGCACTTTACAACTAGTAGGCCACGATGGACCCTTCCACTTTTCCTTTTGGTGTTTTTCACTTTTTTTTTCTAGAGTTCATATTATTCTCGCTATTTCCTGACTATTGCTGTTTCAGATCAGCCCACTACATCAAGGCTACTGGCCCTCATCAGTATACTGAATTTAGACCTGCGACTGTACCCAGCTCCTGCGGGTGTTTCCTTTGAGTGCTTTTTCATTTGGAGTTTAACTTTTAGAGTGTTGCGAGTTATCCTTGTATTGTTTCCCACACATTTCGTATTTGGATTGGCCCGGCTGTTGCTGTTCCGGGTTGCGCAAACCCAATGTAGTCCACGGACACTTTGTTGCTCTACAGGGTCCCTCTTAGAGTTTTGCAGACCATTCTTATTTGGCATAAGCTGTTTTGCGTTTACCGGGTCACCTCGTGGGACCTGCTCTCAGAATCTTTGCAGATCGTTCTTGCTCTTTTCCAGCTCTTTTTCGTTTGGTGTATGTTTTCGCTGCTGGCATTAGCCGTTTGCTCATTGGACTTGTGCGGATCATTCTTGTTCTTCTCTAGCTGTTTTTCGTTCGGGGTTGCCCCTTTCATTATTATTCCTATCCTAGCTTTTCATCTTATATCCCATCTGTTGGGCCTTAGCGGCAGCTTTCACTTTCTGCGATTCGTGTCCGGGCACAAGCCCTAGCCTAACCCGCCTTTGTTTCTGTCCGCTTGGCAGACCTACTCAAACTAGATTAGTCCTTACATTCTGATCAACCTTTTTTCATCTGGTTCCGGAACCCCAAGTACCTAACACTCATATTGCCCAGGTGAAATCGCAGAGCGGCCCAGTCTTCGGGTGGAAATTCGGATATCAGGTATCAAGCCGGAATTTAGAGGCGCGGTGTGTGCTGACGCCAGCGGACATGAAAGCGAGTGATGAACTGTGAATGTCCTTAGTTCTTAAGGAAGCTGGGCCGACCATTTTGATCTTCCAAGTTCACACCCCATATCGTGCCCTTAGCTACCTACCAATAGAGGCTTCCTAACACTACCTGCGCCTCAACCTCATACACTGCAATTGTCTTCTATCACTATTCACCTGCATACTATGTCACAACAACAGCGGGGGCTTATGGCGGACCAAGCGTGTTCATCAAGGCAGGAAAGGAAAGGGCAAAGGGAGGTCCTTCACAGATCTTTCCGTGGATCTGGGTCCAGGGACGGATCAACTATAATAACATCACCGAGTGTTGAGTCTGTTATGGCTGGGTCCGCTGTAGGTAGGTGGAGGGATCTCGTGCAGGAGGCAGCTTCTTTACGACTCCAGGTACCAGAGCCTGTCCTGTACAACCGGCAGCAGGTCTTAGAGTCAGCGGATGAGAGTCTAGACTCTAATGATGGGGAATATGAGGGTGATGATGGCCGGATTCAGGAGAGTGAGGAGAGTGAGGACAACGAGTTAGGCCAGCATGGGGACGATATAGATCATCCATCGGCCTGGGTAGCAAAATGACCAATTGGGCGTGAGTTTCTTAGCTCGCAGCGCTCGATACTGACAATCACCCCTGGGAATACCCAGAATTCCAGCACGAGGATTAGTTACCCGGGACGGAGAACGTCTGCTCAAGTACGAGTTAGCCCAAATGGTTGTACATCTGCCATTCCCTCCCAGTCGGCCACAGACTTCAATCCACTTGCGATGCCGGTGATAACCCCAAGTCACACAGATCCAACTGTCCAGGAATTGGATAGCAGAGGACACCAAGCCAGCAGTAGGCGAAATATGGCAACCATTGTTGAGCGTACCATTCTGGCCAGACCCCGTGACCTGATGTGGGACTTGACGATCTTCGTCAATCCGTTTCTGGATCCAATTACCTTGAGCGAATAAATCCTCACATGTTGCAGTGATGGCCGGACCAAATTTGGCTTTCCCGACTTTGCTGATGCTACCCTGCCCTCAAATGACCAGGTAAGTTACCCGTAATAGATAACCGACATGCTATCCAAGACTGAATGCAGTGGCCGCTGGACACTGATTTGCAGATCCGGGCAAATCACAGCGGATGCAGATCTCAATAACTGCCTGCATACAGCAAGGAAGGCTATAACAGAAATCTATAAACTCAATACCGAAAATCGTACAGCCTGTGCACGAAGAGTGGAATACCTACTGGCGGAGGATAGGTTCATTTGCCCGCCGGGCAGCTATGAGGTATCTTTTTGACATTTGTCGGGATTGTTTCTACTCAGAGTAAGACTCCATCGATCTAATCCCGCGGACAGCCAATTTCTCTTAGATTCCTAGCACCCCAGATTCCGGGTGTGATATTTGCGCATTATTACTCAGGGCCGAAAGGGAAAGGCATGACGGATGAGGGTTTCCTGGATAGGTTTGGTGGCCCGTTTATCTGTCTGACAGCCGGTATATTATAGCATTCACTGCGATGTTGGTGGACCGGCATTTGTATCGATAATGTGGCTTTCACAGGGGCCAGTTCGGGGGGTAAGAAAAACAATGTGTACTGGCCGGTGTCAAAAGTGTCCGGATCCCCCGACGGGCTGGGCATCGGCACACTTTTGAAAATAGCAAGTAGTCAAGTTGGGTGAAAGGTTAGCTAACAGATAGATAACCCTGCTGTAACGTCAGAGGCGAATCTGGCGCCCAACGGGAAGAGGTTGGCAACGTCAAATAATCCAGCGGATAAGTACGACATTGGAGGCCAAAATCGCGAAGTAGGGGGGAAAGCGGATTGAGAGGACGGCGGGATATGACAATGATGAGGACGCCTTGAGGCTGGAGTTTGGTAGTGATACGGAGCTCAATGAATTGGAGGCCGCTGGCGGCCTCGTAGAAACACCAGCAGGACAGGGTCGGCAGGAGCCGTGGCGAGAACATGGGCACAAGCCTGGAGCAATGGTTCGTGCACAGGAGTTCCAAGACACTCGGGAGGTGGAATCGCATGTTGAAGAAACCGATCAAGGGGATAGGGAGAATGGTTTTATCACTACTCGCTGATCGTGTATATATATCTAATTAAATCAAATTAAATTACGCGTGCTATGAGGGTCAGGATGTAACGGGGGAACTCTGTCAGAAGACTGTGACGGATCCTAAGATTGCGACCGGACCGAAAACTCAAAATAGAAGTAAGAATCAAAATAAAGATAAACATAATTCAAAGTAGAATCAAGTGGTAAAACTTAATATCGTTAAGCCTGAAAGCTTCACTCAATAAGGCCTCTCGAGGATCGTTGGTTATCAGAATAGGGTGTCTCTCGCTTTAGTTAAGTAGAATAATGTAAAGCCAGAGGACACCCGTCAAGCATTGTGACATTTCGCGAGCAACGTGCGCAGCTCAGGGCTGTCCAACTCACCCGCCTAGTGTGTGCTAACACTCGGAGGCAGTCGGACTGCTCGGACATTAACTATCTCCACAAACAGGAAGTGCTTCCGGTGATGTCTCTCCAACTACATCTGCATGAGCGACAGCCCTTTCCTATCGGTAGCATGTTGGTGGCCAACCGACATGCCTACCGTAGAGATAATATCTATTGGGACTTACTGGCCCAGCGGTGGTTTCGTCTATACAAGCTACGCACTCTATCGGCAAATCTACTTGGCTATACTAACCTTCTAAACCTGAATGCATGGTCCCACAATAAGAAACCTCCTGCTGCTTGACTGCATCGGCGCTACCCACAGTCAACCATTCAGGACCCTCTTAAATCGTGACAAGACTCACACCTCTAGAGTCCACTAATAACCCATGGTAATGCTACAGTTCACGGAGTAACCCCGGACTGCCTTTGGGGTGGTGGTTCTGGAAGCCTTGCAGCTTCCCCGGTCAGCCCAAAGCCCTCTACTGTTAACCATACAACTACCCAGAGGTCAAAGTATGCCCGTAGGTAGTTCCCAGGTGTTCTCCAAGTGGCGCCCCAGGCGGCGGTCACCCTCACACCCCTTATATATCCTGCGAACAGCTTCTGGTTGGTTGGACGGCCACAACTCATACGGTGTTGTGGGAGCCTTCCTATCGATCTTACTTTGCTAGGAAGCACACAACTACACAGCCGTACCGTGCGGTCGCGCCGTAGCAACGCTGGGGCGGCAGGGGGGTGTTAGGAATATCCCCTGAAAGTTACAGGGGGTTCGGACCACTCCTGCTGCGTCAGTAGCACGCTTCGTGCCCTACCAAGTGGCCCTTTGAACATCTAATAGCCCCACTATAGTGGGATAACTTCCTCCTAAGTCCGCAGATGACTTTGTCAGTGAAGGTAGGGTAACTGGGGTACCTCAGTAGGGTAACTGTGGTCCCAAGGTAGGGTAATCATGTGTCTAAGATAGGGTAACTTCACCCTTGCATGCCTTTTTTCCCTTTGCGAGTCCGCGGGACCATATCTTATGTTGCCCCGGAGACCCGTGCCACGTTTACTATAGGTCCTTAGCTTTATGCGAACATACCCTCAGAAGGTTACCCCGCATAGTAGGGTAACTTTGGCCTACCTAGGTTACCCTGTCTAACCTTATGTCACCAAGTCACTTTGTAGACACTTGTACCAACTCATGTCTACCGGTAGTATACTAAGTATGCTGGCCTATCCTCAATATGGTTACCACTTGGTATACCATACGGGCGTGAGTCTAGTCCACTTTAGCTACCTATCTGTACTGTCGTTACACAGGAATGGTCAAACAATAGTAGTGTGCGAGTCGGTAGGCCAGAAAGGCATGAGAATGAATTGCGTGGAGGGTGATAAGCCGGGCAAGTATGAGTAAGGAATCTAGCAGGCAATTGAAGGTTCGCAAGGCATGGGAATTTGTCTGACAGATGGTTATAAAGTGCGCAGGCTTGCGTAAGTCGTCTAGCGGGCAGCTGTAGGTTGACAGGCCTGGGAATGAGTCTGGGGGGCTGTTAGAAGCTGGGGAAGACGGTGGGAGTCCGCAGGCGCAAAGTAAGAGGCCGGGGAAGAGGGTGGGACCCTGCGAGCGGAATGTAAGAGGCTGGCGAGGTGGCGAGAGGCATGGAATAGAGGAGATAGAATGTGGAGAGCTGAGGAGAGAGCCGCACGAAAGGGCAAGAGAGGGGAGACGTCCGCCGGATATGGGAGGAGACGGGCTGGGATCAGAGGGTGGAGGAGGAAGGGCTGAACGTGTTGGGAGGGATGAGGGCGGAGGAAGTAATGACGCGAAAATCTCGGCCTAATACGCGAGAGGACTGAGGGAATCCAGGAGTGTGGGAGAAGCAGAGGTGATGTTGGTGGGGTTCCGGATCAGAAATGGATTCAGGGAGTGGTTAGTGACGGGGTTAAAGGACAGAGGGTATCACTGAAAGAAAGCTGGTAGGCGGGGGTATCGGGGGGGGAGGCTGGGGGCAGAGATGTTGCAGCAGCAAGACGTCAGCAAAAGGGCAGCATGGGAACGGGTGCATTGGGAGTGAAGGTATAAAGAGGCTGGAGGCTGGGGGTAGACGATCAGGGGGGTGGCTGGGCCAGGGGGGGTCAAGCGCATCAGGACGCAAAAAGGGCCGCGTCCAATGGGTCCGGACGGGCAAGTCAGCCTCCGGAGGGATTGGACGCCGCCCTTTCACTACCGGACGGAATGAGCCCGGACGGACGAACCCAGGACAGGAGTTTATATTATAAGCGCCTGGCACGTCCGGCGCACAGGGTGAGCGGGGAGAGACAGAACGCAAGGGAATCTTTTTGCTGATATGTCCACATGAAGATCAACGATGGACACAATTGCACCAACAAGATATGTGAAATTTGTACCTTAGGCCGCCAAGGTAGGGAAGCGGAGACTAAATCCCGAGAGAAGGCAAGCCAGGCACTAAGTGTGGTCCACACCGACATTTGTGGCCCAATGGAAACGCCAAGCCTGAAGGGTGAACGGTATTTTATTTCCTTCACAGCCGAAACTACGGGTCGGGTCAGTATAAGCCTTTTGCGTTCAAAAGACCGAGCACTTGTGGTATTTCAGGCATACCATGCAAGAGCCGAAAAGGCAAGCGGGAATGCGATAAAATCACTGCGACGTGATGGTGGAGGTGAGTATATGAACCAAGGGTTCAACAAATACCTAGAAAGTGATGGATCCAGAGTAGGGTTACCTCGCCGTATAGTCCAGCACAGAATGGTCTTGCTGAATGAATGAATCGCACAGTAGTTGAGAGTGCACGATGTATGTTAGAAGATTCAAAACTGCAAAAGGAGTTCTGGGGACCCGCAATAGTTACCGCTGGACACATACACAATAGACTGCCTTCACGGAGCCCTGATGATATATCACCAATTCAGCACTGGACTGGACAGGTGCCAGGTATTGGGCACCTGCCAGTATTTGGGTCGACAACTTGGGTACACGTAGCAAAAGACAAGCGACAGAAACTGGATTCTACGTCCTTTAAATGTCTTCTTAGCGGATTTGAGGAAGAGAGCGGATCCAAAATATACCCGTTATATGACCCTCTACGAAAAGTGGAAATCAGATCACGGGATATGATCATTGATGAGTGTAGCTCACTGGCAGACTAGAGCCATGAGAACACCAAACAAATGGAGATTCTGTGGGACCAGGAGCCTATACATGGTACACCCAAAGTTAGCTGTGGTACTGATATTGATTATCAAAATTTGGATCCAATTTCCCTGCCACAAGAAGCGCCAATGAGGACAGGAGAGCCCGATATTCTGCACTCGATTGTATTTCCACTAGCGCTCTCAACCACAAATATTACTGCGAAGCCACGTCAACTAGTGGACAGCAGAGGGGGTGGAGAATTACAGAGATCACAGAATAACCGAGGGCATGGGAAATTGTTTTCTCCACCAGGACATTTTGCCCTAATGGCAAACTTACAAGAGAGTGAGCAACAAACATTAGCTGAAGGACTGACAAGTATTAACAAGAGCAAATGGAAAGAGGCAGTGGAGTCCGAGGTTGTCTCCCTAGCAAGAAACAATACCTGGGTATTAGAGCCTCTACTACTCCATGGTACAGCAGGTGGGTGCTTGTAGATTTTTAAAAGAAAGGAAGATGCTATATTCAAGGGCTGTCTTGTAGGGAAAGGATTCAGCCAGACATACGGAGTCGACTACGGGAAAACCTTTGCACCTGTAGCAAAGTTCCTGACTATTGGCCTTCTACTTTCACTAAGCTGTGAGAGCCATTGGGATGTCCCAGGCATGGATGTAAAGACAGCCTTCTTGAATAGTCAGCTTGAGGAAACTGTGTACATGGAGGTTCCAGAAGGGGTATCGGTTCCTGCTGGTATTGCATCTGCAGACTGGAGGCAGCCAATGGTTTGCCAGTTATTGAAACCTATTTATTGATTGAAACGGTCACCCCGGGCCTGGTATGGCCGCATTGACCCATTCTTCGGGTGCGATAGTTTCCTACGAAGTCAGTCAGACCACAGCCTTTATATCAACTATAAACATCAAGTGATTCTTCTACTCTATGTTGATGATGTTGTGCGGACTGCTGCTGGAAGTGATCTGATTGATTGGATTCGGAACAGGCTTGAACAAGAGTTCGATATGACTGACCTCGGTGTTTTCAGGAGCATTCACAGACTTGAGATTTAGCGAAACCGTGAGAGGTGTTGTTAACCACCGGCAATCACGCTATGGCTGTCTATCGGCTCTGATGCCTACTGCGCAGGTCTTATCGCTCTTGGGGAATCAGCTCGAACGATGTCGGGTGGGTCACTGGAGTCATGAGTGCCTGGATGATGTAATGATGTCTGAAAATGGTCAAGAGATGAGGGTGGCGCAAGGGGTAGGCCAGTGGTAGGCGAAAGTAAGAAAATGGCGTGATGGCTGCGGAAGGAATATGTAGTATTGATTTGTGTATTTAAATGACTCCCCTCAGCCCACGGTTATCACATAGGTCACCGAATATATGTCCTCTTTCTCATATCCTTTATTTGTTCTTGGCACAACCTTCATGTTTGATAGTGTACATCGACTAAGACTTTCCTCAGGTTATAAGCCCGGCTGGGGCAACGTCCCAGCAATCGAGCATTAGCAAACCTATCCGTAAGAACGAGATATAGTGAAAGTGGGATAAACGATATCGGGCTCAGGCAGTCGGACAGCAGAGACTCGAGGAGCTACTTCAACAACTGGGAATACGAGTACGACCTCACTCACTCAGTGGATAGAGAAGCTTGATGGCTCTATGGCAACCGGCCAGAGCAACTACAATGCCTGGGGGTTCAGGATCGTGCGTATCCTGAAGGAGAAAAACCTGCTGGGTGCGATTGAAGATGAAACAGGTAGTGATACTAAAGATGATCAGGCATTTACAATTATCACACTTAACATCAAGGACTCACAAATACCGTATATCCAAGACGCAAGAACAACCAAGGAAGCATGGACTGCCCTAAAGGAGGTCCAGCAGGGAATTGGAATGAATGGAAGGATGGTGTTGATGCAACCCCTATGGGCCTTAAAGATGGGTGAAGGAGATGACATGGCTCAACATCTCAACCAATTTCGGGAATTGGCTAACCAGTTGAGAAGCATGTCCGTTAAAGGAAAGGGAATGGACGATAGTGAGCTGGTAACAAGCCTGACACTAGGTTTGCCAGGATCCTATGAACTATGGGTTATGGGTTTGCAGTCCCGAAGTGATACAATCACTTTCGATATGAAGGCTGGACGGTTACTACAGGAGTCAGGGCGGAGACAGATCAGCCATGCCACGCATACCCATGATGGAACAAACCTTCCACCGCATACCGCATTTACTGTACAGCGAGGAAGTAGGGTACCGACCCACAACAGAGGGGGTGGAGCTTTTGGTAATTATAGCAGAGGAAGGGGAGGATCTAGGAATAAGGGTCAAGGAACTGTGAATCACAATACCGGTTGGAAAGATACCAGTCAGGCCATCCGGAGTGTCGCTCCAGGTACACAGTGCCACTACTGCAGGAAGAGTGGGCCCTTAAAGAGGGATTGTTATAAGCGAAAAGCAGATGAGGCAGCTGGAGGGGGCACAGCACATACGGGGAATTTACATTTCTTGCGGATAGCAGACAATCTAGAGCCAGAGATGGCTGGATTATGACTCTGGAGCAAGTTAGCCGCTGAGCCCGAATCATACACAATTCTCCACTTATTGCAGTGTTAGTGGGCCGCAGTTCATTACCATTGCTGATAGCTCAACCATTCAAGCAGAAGGGATTGGCAGTCTAGAAATTGTGACTGGGGGAGGAGTAATTGTACTTACAAGGGTATGACATGTGCCCAGTATGGGAACTGGACTTATCTCAGACACGCGAATGGTTGATACAGGCTATCATGTTGAATTCGAGGGGACTAGGTGCTATATTAGTAGGCATGGTATGAGAAAGGAGCTGGGATCACGGAATGGGAGTTTGTATCGCTTGAGTGTACGCACGGCATTAGCCGGATGGAATGGTTCCGAGGATTGCAGCAGGAATGAGGCACATTTAGGCCTCATGACCAACCAGTCGCCCGTTGCAACTCGCGACACCTGGCATCGTTGGTTACGCCATCGGACACTGGATGGATCGGTAGTCAAGTATATCTCAGAGAGAGTGACAGATATGAAGGTTCGGAGGGAAACCAATGGGAGTAGCAAGGTGTGTGGAGTTTGTACCTGGGGCCGACAACATCGGGAAGCAGAAACAAAAACACGACAGAAGACCAAGGAGGTCCTAGGCGTGGTCCACTCTGACATTTGTGGCCCAATGGAAACCCCGAGCTTAAATGGTGCAAGATCTTTTCTTACATTCACCTAGAGTTCGTTGCGGGGCGCGGCGCGGCTGGTTTTCACTCGCCAGGCCCCGCCCTTACAACGGGCCGGGGGGGTTATTTTGGGGGTGATCCCCACCCCGCCCCCGTCCGGGGAGAGTCCCCGCTCATTCCCTGGATGGGGCCCCGTTTCTCCCCACCTGTTTTAACGGGGACCCGTCTGGGGAACGGGTGGGGCCGGGGGCAGGGGCAGGGAACCGTAAAATAACACGCCCCGCCCCGGGCCGTGCAGCGGGGCGGGGCGGGGAATTGGGATAGGGGCCCGTGTTTTTCGGGGCCCCGGAGGCCCCGTAACGAACACTACATTCACCGATGAGACAACTGACGGAGTCAGTATAAACCTTTTTCATTCGAAGGACTAGGCACTTGCATTATTCCAAGCCTACCCTGCACGGGCAGAAAAGGCTAGCGGGAAAGAGATCAAATGCCTCCGCAGTGATGGAGGAAGTGATTATATGAACAACCAGTTCAAGAAATACCTAGAAAATGCTGGAATTCAGCATTGTGTTACTTGGTCGTACAGGCTATCGCAGAATGGTGTGGCAGAGAGAATGAATCATACACTGGTTGAGAGTGCGCAGTGTATGTTAGCAGATTCCAAACTGGAAAAGCGATTGTGGGGACCAGCAGTACAAACCGCTGCACACGTACACAATCGAGTCCCCTCACGAAGCCATGGTGAAGTCTCGCTATTGCAACACTGGACAGGACATGAACCTGGAATTGGGCAGATACCGGTATTTGGATTCACTACATGGGTACACGTCCCGAAGGAAAGGCGTTTAAAACTTCACTAGAAGTCAGTTAAATGTCTTCTCATAGGGTACGAGGAGGAAAGAGGTTCCAAGATATACAGATTGAATGATCCTTTACGCAGAGTAGAAATGCGATCAGGGGATGTGATCATTGTAGAAGGTGGTTTAGAGCCAGAACAGGCCACAGGTACTAATTCCGGAGTTGCAGTCTCCTGGGAACCTGAACTGGTAACTGTTTTACCAAATGTTAGCCACAATGAGGATGGTTATTATCAAGGCGGGGAACCAATTACTCCGCCACTAGGTGGGCAAGTAATCACACAAGACGGCGATGTTCATCATTCGATTATAGTTCGGCCACTACCATTTATCGGAAATGATACTGGAACACCAGCAGAGATACCTACTAAAGCTCCAGCAGGAGGCGGCAGACTCCCACCACACGAGCTAGAAGATTGCAGCGATACAGTAACCATGGACAATTGTTTCCTTCTCAAGCTGACTTTGCGCTAATGGCTAACACACAAGAGGTAGACTCACAGACATTAACTGAAGCGCTAGAAAGTGTTGAGAAGGTTAGGTGGGAAGCAGCATGGAAGTCTGAACTTGACTCCTTAACCACAAACAATACCTGGGTATCGGAGCCACTTCCACCCCTTCGTACAGCAATTGGCTGCCGGTGGATATCCAGAAAAATGGAGGATGGTCGATTTAAGGCCCAACTTGTAGCAAAAGGATTTGGCCTGAAGTATGGCATCCACTACGAGGAAATCTTCGCACCGGTTACGACGTTTACTACTATCAATCTCCTACTCGCCCTCAGTTGTGAGAACAATTGGGAAGTCCAGGGCATGGACATAAAGACAGCTTTCCTGAACGGTGAGCTTGAGGAAGTGGTTTATATGGAGGTTCCTGAGGGAGTTACTATACCAAGGAGCGAGGAGTCCAACGGTCACCAGCAGCCCATTGTCTGTCGACTGTTGAAGTCGATATATGGTCTGAGACAGTCACTGAACGCCTGGTATGCTCGCATCTACTGTTTCTTCAGCGGCAAAGGCTTTGTACGCAGTCCGTCCGACCATAGCCTGTTCATTAACCATGAAAACCAAGTCATCATTTTGCTTTGTGTGGATGATATTGTATTAGTTGCCCATACCACAATCAGATTAATTGGATCCGACTCCAGCTTCATGAAGAATTTGACATGACTGACCTGGGTGATTTCAGAACGTTCCTCAGTCTAGAAATCAACAGAGATTGTGAGAAGTGTACCTTGCAGCTGTCACAGAGACGGTATATAGAAAAGATGTTGGACTTACATGGAATGCGGAATAGCCATCGGGCGGTAACCCCAGCCGATCCGCATATTAGGCTGAAAAACAGTAGGCAGGATTTCGAGGCAACCCCGATCGAGCAGCAAAGATATCAATCCGCCGTTGGGTCATTGATGTATACAATGCTGGGAACGCCCCCAGATATTGCCTACGCAGTCTCAAAGGTCAGCCAATACAGTTCAAACACCAATTCGACCGATTGCACAGCTGTGAAGAGGATATCTCGTTACCTGGGAGGAACTCTGGAATCCGGGCTTTGGTATAAGCTACCAGGATCTGGCAATGGTTGAATGGATGCCGATTGGGGTTCTGGGGAAGACCGGCGGCCCATTGGGGGCTTTGCATTTGTTCTAGGCCTTGCGGCTATATCATGGAGCAGCAAGAAGCTAAGTACTGTCCCTTTGTCTTCTACAGAGGCTCAGTACATGGCTTTAACCCAGGTAGTTAAGGGGTATATATGGCTGCAAGCTATATTGGTTGATTTGGGAGCAAAGAGGCAGGTGGAGATTGTAAAGCAGAGTGTCCTTGATGAAGACATCAATTCTAACAAGCAGGACTCCGATGCGAGTGCCAGTGAGGGGAGGTGTTGTTAACCACTGGCAATCACGCTATTGCTCTCTAGCGGCTATCATGCCTACTGCGCAGGTCTTATCCCTCTTGTGGAATCCACTGCAAGGTTGTCAAGTGGGTCACCGGAGTCATGAGTGCATGCATGATGTAATGATGTCTGAAAGCGGTCAAGAGATGATGGTGGCTCAAGGTGTAGGGCAGTGGAAGGAGAAAGTAAGAAAATGGCATGATGGCTCTGGAAGGAATATGTAGTATTGATTTGTGTATTTAAATGACTCCTCTCATCCTACGGTTATCACATAGGTCACCGAATATATGTCCTCTTTCTCATATCCTTTATTCGTTCTTTGTACAACCTTCTTGTTGGATAGCGTACATCGACCTAGATTTTTCTCAAGAAGCGGACCCTGCACCTCTCCCCAAGGCGCTATCTAACATCCCGAAGATTCTCGCGTTCCATACAATGAGCAACTGCAATCCAGCAGTAACCCCGCTGATCCCCATGTTCGGCACGAAAAGTGTAGCCAAGACTTTGAAACAACAGGAACAGACCGGCAGAGATACCAATAGGCAGTCCGGTCGTTAATGTATGCCATGCTAGGCATCTGTCCGGATATTGCTTATGGTGTCTCGAAGGTCAGCCCGTAGAGCACAAATCCCAATCCCGCACACTGGTCTGTGGTTAAACAGATATTCTGTAACCTGGCACGAACATCAGACATGGGACTATGTTTCATTCTTGAAGAACTGGGAACTCGATTTACAGATGCCAATTGGGGCTCAGGAGATGACCGGAGATCAATAGGAGGCTATACATTTATTTTACATGGGGCTGCTATTTCTTGGAATAGCAAGAAGCAATGTACTGTCGCTCTGTCCTCAACTGAGGCAGAGTACATGGCTCTAACCCAGGCGGTTAAGGAGTCCATTTGGTTACAAGCCATACTAGGTGACTTAGGGGCAAGAAGGCATATGAAGAACCTGCAATGCATTGGTATTGATAAGCAAGGTGCCCTGGCCCTGGCTAAGAACCCCCAGTTCAACGCTCGCACAAAACATATCGACATTCAGCACAACTTTGTGCGTGAATGTATAGAGAAAGGACAAATCACCCTTGGATATTGTTCAACAATTGACATGACAGGAGACATTTTCACCAAAGCTCTGCCACCCCCAGCCTTGGTAAGACACAGTCTTGGCTTAGGCCTGTTAGATCAGCAGAGTACGACCATACAAGACATAGAGGCTGAAGAGGAGTACGGGGATGGGAGTGCACATGAGGGGAGGTGTTTTTAGTCACTGGCCCCCCCGCTCTCAAGTCCACAATGGCGATTGGCTATCGTTCCTCCTTACCGGCAGTTACGCAAGATTAGGATACGCTAGTAGGATAGAGCAATCGCTATAGAAGGTAGAAGAAAGAACTTTGAGGATTGATGACAGAACATTTGATGGAATAGGCAAGGTGGAAAGGGACCGCAAGAAAGTTGTGGGACGAATGGAGGAAATCATAGGGTCATAGCATTGAAGTTGGATTGTCCTGATATCGAAATCATATGATAATAGTGAAGGAATCATATGATCATCATGAGGACATTTTCACAACAGCATTTCTTGTTTTTTGTAGATAAGGACGCTGTTGCTCCCGGAGTCAAAAGAAAAAGTGAGGAAGATTAATAAATTGAAGTTTCGGTCCCCACAGCCTATATACTCCCACTGCGCAAAAAAACCTTTCTATTGGCAGCCAGATCCAGAGCACCAATTTCATCAGCGACTTGGGTGGCCCCACACCACCCAAACCGTGTGACACCGGGCATAGCCCACCCCAATCTACTCTCAGCCCGGGCCGGCCCAATCAGCCCCTCCTCAATTGCGAGGCTGGCTCCAACCTGACTTCCGCTTCTCAACACAGCAAATCCACTGATCGTGTAACAATGCTCTAAGCACATGATCAAACTAGAAACAATGATTGCAAGAGAAGTAGGTCAAAATTTTAAAATCCATTATCAGTAAGGTAAAAGAGGCTCATTGATCCTGTTACTAGCAAAAGTGATTTCCAAGACCAAGAGTATTCGTGATCAATCAACAATAATGAGATCTGTTTTCAACTGCATGTTCCCACGTAAGCTTTCCAACCTCTTCACTCCAAACATTGCTCTCCCATTGTCGGGTATCTTCTTTGTTGATCCAGCTTTGTATCGTTCTGTTCCTGAATTCTTCACACTTGTTGAACTTGACACTCTAGACATCATTCACGTTGAGGTAACTTAGGAGTTGGGCTTTCTCTTCTCAAGTATGAGTGCTACTATGATCGAGAAATTGAATCGGGATTGTGTTCCCTTCACTAACAATACGGGGGCTTGGAGATGTTATGACCAAATCCACTAGGCCTGATCTTCTACTTGGCTATGTATGCACCTCCTTTATTACACACGGTAAGGTAAATTTAGTGAAAAAAGGTAAGCTACTTAGTTGAGTAACTCGGTACTCTACCTTAGTATCTAGGCCAGGATTTTCAAGGATGCCAATATGAAAGCTATCCCGATTCTGAGGATCTGTCATAGAAAACCCACTTTCTTTAGTGTCCTGTTCCACCATTACTTTCTGGTAGCGTGCTTGTGGGGTCATGATATTGCCATGTAAATCAAGAAATAGAACAGTATTTTGCATCGACCTACGCAATTGGTACCACCGAAGGATACTGGTACCTAAGCGTTTTGCCACTATGTGGTTTCGTATGGCGACAAACTTGGTGGGATGTTCTTTGTGGAAGGGACAGGCTTCCCAGTACAGGAGCAAAGTGAGGCAATTAGTGTCTTCAATGTGTCTACAAGCCTTGCTCTTTCAATCCTCAAGATCAAACCAGTCAACCAAATTGCGATATGTGATTCAGTAAACCTTAGTTGCCCTATCTCCTGTTATTGCAAGAGCTTGCTGAATATAGCAAACTGCACAAGTGGATGATGCACACATATTCAGGAATCTCTAGAATACTTCTGAGTTCTGGCGCTTGGCTATGGCCAAATTATCGCCAGTCAATATAGCGTAGCAGAATCAGAGTTAGTATATGTTGAAATGGTAGATGGCAAATAAAAAAAGTCAATTGTGTGTAAAACTTACAAGATTGTATTCAAAACAAGTGTCGGTATTGAAGAGGGTTTCAGTCTTTGCAGAACGACAGAAGTGGTATCCATTGGCATATCTTGTTAGCTTTTCAAGATGAGTCACCACATCTGGTTTGAATGGACAAACTTTCTCTAAAGCCGCTTGAACATGATCGTGGGTTAGGCCACAAAGGCCAGCCACGTAGTTCTTGAAAGACATATTGACGGCAATGTTAAACCCAGTAGTGTTATTCGCTAAGCATATGGGTCAGATTCCACTAATGAAGCATTTTTGTATGCCATACTCTAAAGCTATTATTCTGTTAACAGTAGGCCCAAAATCTTTTACCAGTAGCGAGGAATTGGATTCATCTGAGTTTTGTCAGTTATGCTGATCCATATAGTTGTTTGAGAATGAGTCATATTCATCTGTAAGGAGGTAAATCTTTAGATCCTTAGGATAGCTTCATAGCCTATTCATTGATATATTACCCCTTTGATCTTTGCCAGTAGATGTTCTGTGTCTCTTCTGCCTTTAGCCTTAGATATAATATAACTCATGCATGAGACAAGCGTTCTGAGACTCGAGATTGCATCGCCATAATTGATATCTTCAGATATCAGGTCATGCGCTGATCCTCCAAGGTACATATGATAATCCTTATCGAATTCCTCCAGGCTTCAGACTTTTATGGGCAGACAATCCTTCCCCTGCGGCATTCAAATCCTGGATAGGCTTTACTTCAGCAAAATCGAATTTCAGTATCATATATTCTCCTGGCGGAATTTGGTTCTCCTGTACTCGCATATCAATATTGTGATCCTAAATTGCATCAGCAAAAAGAATGAGTTGACGTCCTAAGCATTCTGAGCTCTTCCTGGATGTATCCTGAGCATAGTGTCAAAGGAGATTCGATCTTACTGGGCAACCAAAAAACCTAGAAATAACGTCATTTACGGGGAACCGGATCAGTACCCGGATCCAGCTCTGTGCCAAGATAATACGCCGCCCCAAATGTAAATAGTAAATGAACCGCTTGAAGTAATTCTTTGATCTCCATTAAACAGCCATGGCCTCTTTAACTAAGCGCGAAAAGGATCAACGCCAAGAGAAACTCCAGAAAGCCATCAACCATTATGAAAATAGTCTTCCGGCGAATATTCGCCATTCGGCGGAATGTTTTGGTGTAGCATACTCCACACTTCGGGGAAGGCTAACTGGTGCCCAGAATCGTGTCGCCTGCCAACTGAAAGCACAAGCACTCACTGACTATGAGGAAAATTCTATAGTACGATGGTGTGCCCAGCTAGATAAGTGGGGCCATCCACAGCGATTGGCAGTAGTCCGGTCAATGGCGCAGGCTATTGTTCAGCGCCGTGAGAAAGATCGACAGATTGGCCACAACTGGCTGGCGCGCTTTCTAAAGCAACACCCTGAGTTAGCCTCACGCTTGAGTACCTGGCTGGACCGGCAGCGGGCTCTTGCTAGCGATCCTGTAGTTATTAAAGACTACTTTCGCAAGGTAAACTGTCTTTGCATTCCTATTAGCTGAGACAAGTTAATTTATTATGTACATAGTTAAAAGGCTTAATGAATCAATACTCTATTGAACCGCATAATCTCTACAACATGGAGGAAAAAGGATTTTTGATGGGGACAGCAATGCGCTATAAGGTAATTTGTAGGAGTGTAAGGCGAACCCCCAAGCTTACGCAGGACGGATCACGTGACTGGGTTACAGTCATTGAAGCTATTAGCGGTGATGGCCGTGCACTACCCCCAATGGTTATTAATAAAGGCACCGCTCACTACATGGGCTCGTATGCATATTTAAAGAAGAAGCATAAGGCTGTATTTGGTGTTTCTCCGACTGGGTGGAGTAACGAAAAGCTAGGCCTCCGGTGGTTATCTGAGGTTTTTGATACAGAGACAAAGAATATGTAAGTATTGCTAATACCCAGACCCGCCTGATATATTGCCTACTTCATCTATTTAATAATACTAATATCAATTTCTATCATTACTATTAGAGCCCAGGGGGCCTACAGACTATTGTTACTAGATGGCCATTCATCACATTTTAATTGGCTGTTCTTTGATATGTGTTTGGAGAAGCGAATCATCCCATTCTGCCTGCTTCTCTACTTTACCCATCTGCTGCAACCACTGGATGTTGGACTTTTCTCCCCACTTCAGCGTCTCTATAGCAATGAGTTAGATAAATGGTTTTGAAAAAACCAAGGATCGTTTACCAAAGGTGCTTTTCTACCGTTTGTTACCCCCCCCCCCCCCTTCGAGATTCATATTTTATACCAAAGATCTTGTTCACTTTTATGAAATATATAGTGTTTTTCTGCCTGCACGGGCTTTAACTTTTGCTTATCAAAATATCATGCACGCATGGGAGGCCGTGGGTGTTATTCCACTAAATTCACAACGGGTGCTACACCCAGTGGCCTGAGCGCAGAAAACCGCTCCAGATAAGATTCCCTCCAACCAACCTTCCTCACCCCTACCACTACGAATTCCCAAAACCCCACGGGCAGTTCGCCGTACAACACGTTCTCCCCTCTCACTCCTCTACCGCGATACCCCAAATTCCCAGCATCTAAAAGGGCTACTTACTAACTAGTCTTTCTGAAGAATATCAGGAGACGATTGCGGATAAGGTACTTGGGGAAGAAGCTCATCGCCAGTACCGTGAGTTGGTTGGAGGACAAAAAAAAAAAGAAGACAGCTGATCGCCGAAAACTTACCCAAGCCACTGTGGTCACGTCTGCTATGATAATAGACCTCCAAGAAAAGAGAGAGAGAATTGACAGTGAGAAAGCCTCACGATAGGCTCGGAAGGATGGAAAGGCGGCTACACAGACTGCTGCTCAGGCAGCTTCAACTCCTTTAAAGAAAAAGAATTCTACTCAATTAAAAAAAAAAGATAGGGTTTCAGTTACTCTCTCCGTTCTACCATCAATTGAGGAAGGAGGCGTTGCCGGAACTGAGCTGGAGGATTGGAGAGAGATGGACGAGTGGGAGGATAATGCAAGTGATGGGAGTGAATATAAAGGATCACTGGGACGGATATGTGAGGAATTGGAACGGATACAGGTATCTGGGGAGATAGGAGAAGAGGTACCAGAAGCTGGGTGTCCTGATGTTCATGTTGATAACTCATTACCCCGGTCGAGGAGGCTCATGGTCGCTGGGAAGTGAGACATGTCTGTGCGTTATTTTCCCGAGCGGGATCTATGTACTGATCGGTTTCACCGTAAATGACGTTAAACCATTATTAGTCCTATTAACCTTTTTGTAATTCTGAATCACCAAAGTGCCTTGACGATACTTAATCATACTCAAATATCAGTATCTCAGGTTTGCAAACTCAGTTTCCTGCTGGTTGATTTTGACCAGATTGCACTTAATGCCAGTCTGCTATGACTATTATTTTCAGTAAATACCTGGATTCAAAGTCAAGACCTCATTCTTCGTGATAAAAGGGTAATTCAACTATTAGCCCATAGTCTGACACCCAATGAGCTATATAATCCTGTTCCAACAAGATATTGCCCTAATGAACCTTCTCACGTCACGGGTTTTTACATCCTTCTACTTTTTTCCATCAGCATGCACACCACCTTTTTAGTAACCACTGGACGCACTCAGGAAGCACCTGGAAGCTCAGGATGCGAACAGATTCTTTTTGCTGATGTGGGTAACATGGGCTATTAGTAAAGCTTTTGAATAGCAAAGGAACAAGTACCACAAACCTTGAAGATCTCATTGTATTGAACTCTGTGTTGGATAACGGGAAAATATTCCCACATGCTGACCGTTAGAGATTTACCAAATCGCCGAGGTCCTAGGAAAAGTATTGCATCTAAAAGATCGAGATTAATGAGAGAAATATAGCTACTTCTATCGAAATATTGAAATCGTTTGTCGGTATGCAACTGGGAAAAGTTGCTTTTGCTACAACTGGGAAACCTGCCAATTTTATTTCCCTCAATGTACAGAGTAGAGGTTCTGTTATCTAGAGCTCTGAAGGTCATAGCTAGACACCTCCTATTTGCCATTGCAGTGGACCAGGGTTTGTTTGCTACAAAAAGTATATTAGTACAAGGTTGGAAAAATAAAATGTTGAAGTGAACACCGGAGGAAGTTTGGAGATGGTCCCACCCCAGGCTCAAGAAGCCTCGCCTGATGACAACCATTGAATCCTGGATGAGAACTTTCTACCCAGGAGTATTAGTAAACACTCAAAAATTCAAACCTTATATTTATTAAGATTTAAATGGAATTACTAGCAAAGGTTTTCGAGTTATTTTTGCACCTTGAAGATCTGTTGTATGGTGTAAGCTGGAGTTGTGATGGAAATGCTGGGTATCAGTTGCAACCAGGATAGCTGCGGGTGTAGAAGCAGAACTAGGAATCTGCCTGTACAGTAATGAGAGTGGGAGTTGGGACAGTCACTATGAAAGGTGACTGCCTTTTCCAGTATTTGTATGGTGCCTTGCGTCTAAAGTGTACACCAAGGCCGTTGCATCATGAAACGCTCAACCCTCTGAGGAATTAGGGCAATCCTATAAAAATCATAATCTCATGAGTTCCTATCATAAGAAAAAAAGAGTTGAGGCTCTGAAAATTGCCCCACCCTCAGTACAGTAAATTTCATCGAAGCCAGCCAACCCCGCAGCCACCTCCTCTATAATCGCTACGCACATATCGGCGTTGCCCAGCATGGCCGACAAAGATTCATACATCCATCTTGCTCGACCGCATACTGTCTTCAGTGTTCCGCCGCCCCAGGCCACTACCTCGCCTTTGAGTGTTGTTGTTAATGCTCAGGCCCCTTTCTCTATCTTGGACCATTCGTTAAGGAGGAATGGCGATCTGGAGATGGTTATTGGAACGCTTTTGGGTGTGAGGAATGAGGATGGGGCTGAAGTTGAGATTAGAAATTGTTTTGCGGTTGGGCATAATGAGAGTCAAGAACAGGTAGGTCTCCAGAAATCGCCATTTTATGGAAATCACACTGATTGATGATGCGGTGAAGGTTGTGGTAGATATGGACTATCACAAGACCTTGTTAGGGGTCCATCTGAAGGCGAATCCCAAGGAGGTCCTCATTGAAGGGTATGTTTGAGCAGGATAGATGCTCCCAGGTGTTAGATGCCTTTCGATATAGCTAATCAATATACTCAGGTATGCGACCTCACCAGAGCCCAATACCTTAAGCGCTCTTATCCAGAATTTTTATACCTCTAATGGTGATGGCACCTTCCGCCACCCCGCCGCCGTTCATCTTACCATGTCTACCGTCCCCGGTCATGGCGTCCCTTTTAGAACTTATATATCTCCCGCTTTCGGTGTTCATCCACGCACTTGAGAAGGCGCTTGAGGAGGTTCTGGAAATGTTGGATAGAGTTAGTGAATATGTGGCTAGAGTCATCGGGTCATCATATGTTTCCCGCCCTTAGGGTAGAAGTGAGAGGAGATGCTGACATCAGCGCTAGGCTGGCAACACCCAAGCCTCGGTTGCTATTTGAAAGTTCTTGATGAACACGCTTAGTTTGACATCTAAAGTCTCACCCGCCGACGTCGAGAGAATGTTCAACACTCACACCCAGGACGTCCTACTCGTGGCATACTTTGCAAACACTATCGGAACCCAGATCGATCTATCCAACAGGGTGGCGAGCGCCAACTTCGGAGCCACTACCCCCACTCCAGCCGCAGCTGCTACAAACACTACTGCCACGAGCGCCACTCCTTCAGCTGGCGGAAAATATTAAATAAATCAAGATAAAAAATGTTTCTTTACCGCAAAAAACAAAAAGGAGTATATCTTCCTCTCGATTCTAGGGTTATACAGCTTCTCGAGTTTACCTCCCTTCTGTTTTCACCTATGTTTAAAAATGGGCGCTTTGGCAGTGGGACGGCTGGCGGGTAATGATAAACATTGGGGAAGGGTGAATTATGTTTGTATGTATACACTGGCACTGGGTCTTGTATTTGCTTGGTGATTCAGGTACGGCGGCCTATAGCGACAAAACCGCCACAACGCACAAATCTTCAAATTTCAAAAGCAAAAATTAAATCAAAAAAGTATCAAATCCCTCAACCATCAGACTTTTGTAAGCAGTTAACTCAATCATAATCATGGGTATCATAGGGGATAGATAAATGACATGCGGAAGAAATGGGAAAGAAAAATAAAGTCATTAGAGATGTTGAAAAAATATGAGATAGTTTAAAGCCCACTAGCAGTTACATAACTAGTAGAGAGAAGAAACCTTTCCATCGCATCTTCAGCCATAAAAGAAAGTTCTTGTAGAAACAGAAATTGGAAAAAACAGTTGTAGGAAAAGTACTAGGGCTGATTCAAGGAGGCAGAGCGAACCCGCTCGGGTGCCTGCTCTCTACCCTCTCGTGGGCTGAGACCTTGGGAACTGAGAGCCTGAGAGTGCAGTAGGATAGCCTCTTTTGGCGGCGAAGAACTTGGTAGCTGAAGCCGACCACGCTATAAAGAACATTAGAATATATCTCCAAATACACAAAATATAGTAGCCCATGTATTAGAATGTACTCATTAAAATTTATCGTCGGGCTTGAGAGAAGCGGCATCAATGCTATCCTCCACAGTTAATGAAGACCTTCCCTCATCCTACCGTCACAATTGTTGTCTTTACATTTTCATAATGATCATTATTTTCACTTACCATTGGCCACATGGTCATCTGTGTATTAATACATCAAATTTTGTATCATATGTTGTCTATGTTGGAAATTATGCTGCTTATCACGTGCATATATTCTCATGTGCGCTGGATAAGAAACGCTACTACTATTATCTGTTACACACCATTGTTCGAGGACTGTTCCACCATGATTAGCTTCAGATGATGTCCGACATTGATCCTGCATACTCGACGCAACAAGATCAAACTCCAATCACACCGCACTGAAACAGGAACATTCACGACAACTGAACATTACCTGTACCCTCGGCCTCACGCCCAACCTATGACTGGCCACATTTTCGATACCCTTGGGAAATTCTGATCAAACCTCGGATCTGATTCGGGAAAGAGGATATTGCAACTACTGAGTTGGAGGAACTGAGGAGCAAGATTGTGCATCCGCTGGTAGCATGTTACGGAGGAAGGATAGGATATAAGGAAGCTTGTTTTTCCCTTGATTTGTTATTTATCAGTTCATCACCGTTCACTTCTGTCTTTGCCTGTCTTATCTTATTCTTCACTTCCGTTTGATCACTTTCCGATTGTCCATTCCTTTAATAAGTCTTTTGTCAGAATCATATTCTTTTATATCTGCTCTGCTATATACAACTAACTTGCGTGAATCCGTATCTAAACTCCGAATCCGCTGTGCCTGAACCTTGTTGTTGAAAAGTCTATCATTACCTTTCTTGTCATATCTATCCGATTGGCTGCAACGCTAAAGTGAGAGAAAACCGGAAGGAATGAAGGGAAGGCGCTGTGCAAAACTAACGCAAAACTCATGCCTTCTACTACTTGAGTGGTATCCCGAAGACCAAGATTGCGTAAATATGTTGCCATCAAACTCATGACACTACATGGGAAGAGCCTTTCCAAATTGACTTAAGTACAGCCGTATCAGAGCTCGCCGGCCGTTATTCCACCAGTCTTACTGTTCCCATCTTTCCCACTATTCCTATCTACTGTACACACACACTTTATTTGTTTTACAATACTTTATCCTCTTTGGCTACTTTGGCTATCCAATTTCTTCTATAAGTACCATTCCATCCTTCTACCTCAATATATAACCTGCACTTCTTGCCCGCCGTGGGTGCGCTCATTTGTCTCTCCTCCATTCCAAATCCAAACCGTTCTCTGCATCGTTCTTAAACCATGGCTCTTTGCCTACATTGACACAACCTTCCTATTCAACCGTGGCTTTGCCCTCTGGTTTCTTATCGTTGGTAACAAGGGAGTTGGAACTACTATGGTTGTGGTATTTCTTCCTGAGGTGACTCTGTGTCTTGTTGATTTGGGCAAGTTTGTTTCATTTATAAGGGAGCTTTTATTGGTTTCAATTCACTGGGTAAAGACGAAGGTAAGTCTGTGCACACTCCCAATGGATGGTCATTTCTAATATGTAGCTAGAATTGTTGATTATTTGAGAGAGAAGAAATATCACATACAGCTAACGATGTTATTTGCCACGTTATCTATGATAGTTTAACCAATCCAAATGTAATACAGGCGTATTTGGATTAGCCGTCAAAGTCAGCATTTGTGTCAAGGCTAGGTTTGTCTGCAGGTCATCCATTTTTGCAAACCGTGCAGCTTACAGTTGTAATACAATGAAGAAACCTGTTGGGCGGAAAGTCCCTCATGGACGAACCCTGTCTGGTCAGCTTGGTCGTATTGTTGGGCTGCCCTATACGACGGATAACTTGCGCGGGCCTGGACAGCCTCCTGAATCCATTAAGTTAGACACTACGCTTTTCCATGCTATGGCCGAACAACGCAGGCCTCCGGCCCCCGCGAGAGGAGGGCAAGCAAGGGAACCCATCGCACCGTCTTGATGAACGACAGAGAGTTGGAGAGAGTGTTCGCAATGGGGCAGTCTGTCCGTCCTGAGGGTTGGACCCGGACGGACTACGGATCGTAGTCCCTCCAGTCCTGGAGAGAATTTTACCCGGGGCTAATGGCCGTAGGACGGGGAAGACAGTGGGCCCCACAACCAGTTTTCAGAATCTCTCAGAGTGTGAGGCCAGACAGACCCCCACAGATCTCCCCAGATCTCCACAAATACCTGTTCGGTATGGAAGTACAGCAGGAGTTGTTACACTCATAGAGGGAATAACTTTAAGACGGTTACCGCGAGGTAAAGGAGAGTAAGCGAAGGATAGTTATCTATCTCATCATTTTGACTAGCTGGGATATCGCGGTGTTTATATACACAGAAAACGCAAATTGCGATTGTTGAAATTCTCTGCATATTTCCTATGTATATTCAACACACAACCATGTATTCTTTTACTTAGTTTGTGTTTCAGCTCCGCCTGTCCACTGCTTACATTACTACACCTAAGATATATAATATTATGGTGTTTTATTTTTTATTTTAGGATAATATCTCGGGATTTAACATGTGCTTTCCAATCCAGTTTTTAGGACTTTATGGTTGTTTATTCATCTCTTATGCACCATTCTTGGTCATTATATTTCTAATAATCACTCCACCCCCTTTTGTTTTCATGCACATTATTTGGGATTTACTTGGCTGGATTTCAGGGTCAAACATGTTCACACTTATCTCTCTTGCATTGCCCCCCACTGGCATATACCTCTCTTGAGCATATGGATGCGCACCTTTCTATAAATATAGTGCTACTGCCCACCTGGATTAGAAGAATCAAGAACCGGAACTGCTACCAATCCCTTCTTCACCTTCTCGCTACGCGTGCCTCACAACCTCCCTCGTACTTGCGAAGTATTATCCACATAGAATATATTGTGCTGCACTGGCATTCACATTATTGAACAGCGATGAGTGCCAGATGTGATAATAGAAACACAAAAGCGGAAAGCATCTGTACAAACAGGTGATATGAGAGTAGAAATGATGCAACTATGACAGGCAGAAAGACTCCCTTAACTATGACCAGTAGAGTACCAAAAGAGTAGAAAGTACTACATTAGCCTCATGCTTCAACAATACCGGCAGGTCCCGAAAGATCCCCACAGATCCCCGCACATCCCCACCAATCCCACTGTCCTTGTCGGGTGATCCTCAGTCCACCACCCTCCCCTATCCTCCTTGTATTTGGATGGCATAATAGTGTCTCACCTTGTCGGGCCCGTTGTCTCCACTCAAACCTGCAGTTCTAAAATGTCCCGGGACGGGACGGAGTGAAAATTGTCGTCCGGTCCGGTCCAGTCTTCTTGGCAGTTTCCCCGTAGGGCCGCCAGGCCCCCCAGACCTTTGCGAACACTGCTGATAAGTTTATTGCTTATGGAATTCTGACGATTAAGGGACTTTTTGATTTTTGATTTTGAAGCTTTAAGATTTGTGCGTTATGGCGGTTTTGTCGCTATAGGCCGCCGTATTCAGGGCTTCATGTGAATTTTCAGATAATTATTCTAGCAAGACCAAATGATGTGCTGTGATCGGATCGGAAACCTTTGGCAGATAAGAAACGAAAAGAAAAAAAAAGAAAAGAATCACAAATTAATAGAGTGCCCACCCCCTCCAACCTTGACCTAAACTATCAAGGCCATGCAACCGTGATTTCCAACACACTTCGGTCTGGGGAGGAAACTTAAAGGGGAACAGCTCACGTCCCATTAACCTTGATAATCTGATCTATACCACAGTACACCCTGTATCCAGGATCAGTCCATCATCCCTACGGACCATCACCTATCAATAAGGTGGTCAAAGATTTGGCTCCTATCAGCCTCTCAGGTTCGCAAGAACTGATTGGCGGAAATGCCACCTTAGAACGGGATCGGACACGCGGTGGCAATCATCAGGGTTTCGGCACGCGGGATCAAGAATTCTGCCGTCGCAATTAAAAGAATCGCTGATAAACACAATTACCTTGTAACCGTCGTCTGGATTGACAAGTACTGATCGAACAATTGGTGGATGGTTGCTTGGAGAAGAAACCCGTTTTGAGCTGAGTGGATCCTTGAGGACCCGACGGCGTCGTCCATGTCAGTGATCCACTTTCAGTGTTCCCAACCGTCCCGTCCGGACGCCAGGGCCCTGGCGTCCTATAGTCCCGTCTGTCCCGGGCAGGGTGGGTAAGGACGCCCAGGCACGGCGTCCGTCTTTTGTAAACACCACAGGACAGTAGGTTGACGGGCGGGCCCTGCAGTCTTTTTTGGAAATGGTAACTTCCGGTAGGTACCTACCGTCCTGCATAATGACGGGCGTCACCTCTAGGTTACCTACCGTCCTGCATAATGACCGGCGTTACCTTTAGGTTACCCACCGTCCTGAGTAAGGATGGGCGTCACCTGTAGGTTACCTACCGTCCTGCATAATGACGGGCGTCCCTTGTAGGTCAAGGAAGTGGAATGGGGTCAAGGTGCTCAGAACCAGGATCGGATATCACTGGAAGCATTAGTTGATTGATAGCGAAATTCGATACATAATAGTAGAGCCTAAGCTTCTCTTCATTAGAATAAAAATGTTTCACATCTTGATAACACTTACCTAATGCTCATGAAATTCGAAAATGAAACATAAACTAAGACACCTATAGGGGCCGTCCGTCCCGGGCATAGGTGAGGACGGACTGCAATTGGGCGTCCGTCCCATCCGAAGGTCTCAAACTTGGCGTCCGTCCCGTCCTAGGCTAAAGACGGACGGACTGGACGCTTGGGAACACTGCACCTGAGCCATCGCGGAGGTCTTTCTCAGTGGAGGTGTGAAAAATAGGAATTGCGAGATCTAGCCAGGTGAAAGCCCCTGCTTCTGTAATGACCCCCGAGATGATACTAGTTGGGGATTCAAGGCTGGGAGAGTGGAAAGGTAATATACGGTAGTTTGTAGGAAAAGGTTTGCAAATGAACCTTCCTCTGCATCAATGGAACCCTATTCTGGTTGTTGGTGCATTGGCCCTCTGCAGAGTAAGATTAAGGCCTGAAGAGATTCCGGGACCGGTTACAACAACATTCCGCCCACTATCTGTCAAGGAGATGTACGGGCAATATCATAGTGGTGCGTGGCCTGCACTTGAAACAGGTCTTGCGCCGGCAGCATGGGGGATGGAGTGCCCTCGCCCTCATTGATGGAGTCTTATGGTGCTAGGAGCTGGTGGAGGGTGGGGGTAGGTTTTGCTAGGAACGGCAACCAATCCGGAAAAGGAGAGTGCGAGTGTCGGATGTGATACAATGGGATGAATCATCGTAGATTAGTGCAGATGCAATCGCGGCAGCGATAATAGTACCCTAAGAATGGTCAGTTATGCCTGCAGGCCCATCTTAGAGTTCCCCGGGCTCCTTGGCGAACATTTTGCAAGCTACATCGTAATGTGCCAGTTAAACCAGCTAAATTGAGGGAAGGGCGCAGGAGTGGAAACTAGATAGGTAAGATGAGGAGTAGATTCTGCATATTGCACCTATCTCATCACACTGGGTCCTTTGGAATATAGAAGTGCCATCGGGTATGTTTTCGCACACAGTACTTTGTGATGTCACCAACTTTTTCATAATTCTTTTGCCGGTAAGCCACTTTGGTGTGTGCGAAGACTTCACTCATAGCACTGGTACCTTACCAGTGCGGGGTTCATGGAAAGTGGCGAGTGTTAGACGGGCACAATGGACCAAACAATTTTCGACCAATCCGCCATAAACGTGGAAGCATTCCTGAAGGGCATTCATGTATTCTTCAGTGTTTCCCTGTCCTCCAAAGACTGAATAAATGCTGGCATTATGTGGGGCTGGGGCGGGCGAGAGTGCGGACTGGTATGATTTAGTGGGTCAGGTAGCAGGTTGGCAAGGAGTATAGTAGGATTTGATCACACCAGGTCACTTGGGTGCAGTGACTAGAATTTGAATGGCGAGCATAATGTTGTTCACGAGCCGGCTGGTGGGACCCTTGGACTCGAGGGCTCAAGCCGAGTCCAGACCTAGACTCGAGCGGCCAAGAAACCGCCAAGAAACCGCCAAGAGGCTCGAGTCTAGAGTCGAGTCCGCTCGTGTACCGCTGTCCGAGCCGGCTGGAGCCGCCAAGAGACTCGAGTCCGCTCGTGGACCCCTGTTCGAGCCGGCAAGAGAGCAGTTGCCAAGAGACTCGAGCCGGCTCGAGTCTAGGCCAGACCGGGGCTCGAGCTGGCAGTACAGGATCCCCTATGTTTAGTAGATTTATATTTGGTTTATTTGATTGGTTTCAGCTCCGCAACTGCCCCTGAGTCAGATAGGCTATGCTATCATCTAGCTATGTTTAGTTTGCTTCGGGGAAAGTTTATATTTAGGATTCTGGGTATGGAATAGTCATGTAACACTAGTCAAGGCTGAGCTATGTTTCTTTCTTTGGTCTTCCAGGATCACAGGATTCTGGTATGTGCGAAGCTTCAGGTAATGATCGTCATTGGAGGAAGCCTATGCCTCATGGGTTTTGTATTTGAACTATTCTCCTGGGTAGCAGGAGACAGCAGACTTCGACAGACCTTCAGTCTAAGAAAAGACTTGGTTGAACGGCAATCCCTGAGTCTAATTTGTCCTTCAACTAGTATCTGTTACTTACGGTCCCCTGAAGCCTCCCGTAGCACTAGTGTTACCAGGTCTCCCGCCGGTCCTATTCTCTCTTCGTTAGATAGGAATAAACCTCTTACACCTTCAAGACCAGTCAGAAGGTTACCTCATGTTACCGACAAACAAAACAAAACTCCCTTCTTACCACTTTTGGTTTCAAACCGGTACACCTACATACGCCACAATCTGGCTCCTACGTTCCCACACTGTAGCGGCCACGGCCAGCCCAGGAAGATGCACAAGCCCTGATATACCCTGACATTGGTTCCCTTGCAACTGAAAAATATGAATAAAGTTCAGAACTACTAATGAGGAGAACCTACCAGTCATCTGAAAAAGAGCATCACGGGTGGCTGGCAGTAGGGGGCCAACTTGTATCCCAACTAGGTAGCCAAGGGGTGCGTGATTGCAGCTAGTCAAATTATGCAACCTGCTCGGTAGAAGTTGCAGCCTACTTGTAGTTGATATGTAAGTTATACTACTTAGCTGAGCTAGGATCGGTGAAGATACTCATCCTGCATATCTCCTATTTGCCCCTACATATCCCCTACTTAGCCCTGCAACTGCCCTATTTGGCCCAGTATCTGTCTACAAAGTGCGACCATTTGCATCTGCTTTATGTAAATTTGCTGTTGCAGTGCATCAAGATTCACTAATGCAGCCAGGTTGGCAATCAAGCCCACTACGTACTCAATGCCTTGCATGTGATTTTGAACGACATCTAGGTGACCCTCAATGTCGTGCAGGTGATCATAAATTCCTGGGGAGAGGGGTTTGGCCCTTCTTTTGATGGTAGGTTTTCCGATGTTAGTCAAACAGTCCGTAGTGGTCAGTTAGTAGCTTCCACAGCTTTGAAAATTCAGGAATGAATGAATATTGTTAATTACCTACCATCTTATTGCACTGTTCTGCCTTCCACCAGGGACAGTATTGCGGTTCTGAGTTTGTTCCGTTGTAAGGTTGAAGAAACTTCGTGAAGCATCCACACATACCCATCAGAAAATTAAAAAGAATTAGTTGTTGGCAAGCCTCAGAAGGAGTAACAATCCTATTGTGGAACTTGTATACAACAGGTAACGACACCCGTCTATTGTGCAAACGAACCTTGGTATTTATATATTATTGGGTAGGAGAATACTATCTCTTCATATAGTATGGGACTGGCTTGCTTGCCATGAGTGGCCTGTCACAGGATACTATATCTTAAGATCGTAAGATGGGTGGATTGTCGTACTTGATAGAACTATCACAATAGTTCTATGTCGAAGCGACCCATCTCTGAGACTATCACAATAGCCTCTAGGTTCTTTCTTAGGGCATAGGCTTCTCCTAGAGGAGGGGTGGATGTAGAGAGAAAAGCCTAATCGTATTGCAATATCTTAAGTATAGCAAAGTAGTTAGATGGTTGCGTGAAGATCCTATCTCTTAGTCAACACCAAGCCCCTTACATAGGTATCTTCTCACCACAGTAACCCTGGTGACTCATCACCTCATGTAAGATAACTTCAATGACTCATAATGAGTCATAGCGTCAAATCCATCCGATAACATGTATGAGTCACAGCCCAACATACCATTAACCAATCCTAACCCATAAACCAAGTCCTGTGCTCAAATGAGTCACATGGGTTAAACCCATGACTCATAACGTGAGTCATGTGCGAAAGTCCTGACATCATATGACGTCACAATTGTGAGTAAGAACACAATCAACCAATTATAATATAACGATAACTCGCAAGTGCGTAGTCACATGAGAACTATGAGTCAAGCGATGTCATAGTGTGGAATCCAACATACCTTATGACTAATAAGTATTAGTCTTGTGAAATCTGCCTTGCTTGGTCATGATTTGTGACCAAAAGCCAAATGTCAGACCCGACTGCTGTTAGTGTGAGGCTCAAGGGAAGGAATAATTAAATTATTTTCCCGAGCCAGCTACCACATTGTACACTGGCATCCGCAACGTTCTTGTAACATGAGCAGCACCCCAATCAACACAGACCCAGATGGCAAGACAGAGACAACTGGTTTTCGAGAAATCCTTTAAAACGAGTAATGGCAGATTGCATAGACGACATTCAGATTTTTTTTCCCCATAAATAAATTCTACAATCCTTGGGTTTGAGGCTGCCAAGACTTCGCAATACATCAGACATTGCGAGAACTATGCGGAAACCGGTGTACGATGAAACCGGTGTTGGGGGATCCTTCGCTCCTGCCCCTTGGATACCGGCGGGGCTGATAGATATAATAGTCATATGGACCTGATAAGAAATGTTTGTTGAGTCTTTCCCATGAAATCTTTTCTCATCAGACCCACCCAACTGTTATCTATCCGCCACACTCATAGATGGTGTATTACACTTACCATATCCACCCTCCCTCATGTGACCTTGACTAGAGTTCGTTACGGGGCTGACGGGGCCCCGGAAAACGCGGGCCCCCGGCCCTTTTCCCCGCCCTGCTCCGCTCAACGGCCTGGGGCGGGGTGTCTTTTTCGGCATTCCCTGCCCCTGTGCCCGCTCAGGCCCCTGCCCTACCCATACCCCGGACGGGTCCCCGTTAAAATTGTGCGGTAACAAACGGGGCCCTGTCCAAGGAATGCGTGCGGGTGGGCCCCGGGCAGGGGCGGGGCGGGGATTACCCGAAAAATACCCCACCGGCCCCGTGTAAGGGCGGGGCCTGGGGAGTGAAAACCCGCCCCGCCCCGCCCCGTAACGAACACTAACCTTGACTTCCTGTTACACTGTCCCATCCCTTAAACGATTTTCAACCACTCACTCCAAGTGCCAATATACCTGGTTGTAGAAGCGATCAGTGGTGAACCTACTCAGGAGAGCAAAGTTAGAAATAATTTTCACAGCTATAATGTAAGTATTATGATGGACGTAAAAGACGCTAAGATAATTCGGCCCCTCTTAAACACTAGACTATTTGGATAATTGTGATATGAAAAACTGTGTGGTGTAAGGCTCAGAATAGTGCTAAAGGAGTACAGCTCAGCATGGCCATGATGGAAAGCAGGTTGTCTGCGTAGATTTGGTCCCAACTTTGGTATATAACTTAGTACTTTTAATTTATCTTGGGCTGTTGTCTATCATTACTTTTCCTGTATCAAGCGTCCTATTAGTGCCACGCTAAGGCTGAGTGAACGATGGCACAGGTTAAGGGAGAGCCTGTTGAGGAGTTCAGTCCTGATTAGAATATTGAACACCAACCCATTTAAGTAATCATGATAAGGAGAAAGGGGTACCCACAAAGAGGTGTAGTGCTCAGAATACCACAAAGCCCGTACAGATCAGTATGGCCAAGATTGAACCCGGAGGGCACCAAGAGATTTGCTACCGATTGGTCTAATAAGTTAGGCGGTGTTTAGCATGAGCGGTTCGTAAATTAAAAACGTGTTTTGCAACTAGCCTTCGCTAAATAGATAACCATAAAATGATCAACAAAATGTGTTTTGTGTAGGTAATTTTACTAGGCTGTCACAAATGACGACTAGGCAAGGTAGATTTCACATGGCTAATACTTATTAGTCATAAATGTCTGTTGGATTTCACACTATGACGTCGCTGGACTCATAGTTCTCACATCACTACCCACTTGGGAGTCATCGTTATATTATGATTGGTTGATTGTTTCATGACTCACGATTGTGATGTCATAGGATGTAATGACTTTCGGACATGAGTCTCATTGTGAGTCATGGGTTTCACGCATGTGACTCATTTGAGCACATAACTTGGTTTATATGTTGTGATTGGTTAAACGGTATGTTGCGCAGTGACTCATACTAGTGATCTAATGGATTTCACGGTATGACTCATTATGAGTCATAGGAGTTATGTAACACGCGGTGATGAGTCACCTGGGTTAGGGTTGTGAGAAGATGGCTATAAGAGACGCTTGGTTCTGACCAAGGGGTAGGCACGAACCATCTCTCCTCCACCTCCGGCGATTGAAATCTCAATACCATGGGAAATCATCGTCACTATCCCCCACCCACCTCTCTTCCCCCATCACGGCTACTGCCTAGGGGTTGACGTTAAGTCATCTACCCTCCTCTCCTGAGGCACGCATGCCTCACCTCCTTGGTGTTCTTGTTCCCGTTCATCATGGACACCCGCTCATGAAGTTCGGTTCTCCCCCTTACCCCACACTTCCTTTGCACCCCGCTTAGCATTTTGCATGGTCAGATAGCTTCTCGCTTGGTTCACGGTCGGCGATACGGCGTCCGGACTCTCGGTCGAAGTAAGGCTTCGGTTCTGCTGGGCTTGTACCTCTGATGGTGAAAGCTTCGGTTAGGAACATCACGGTCCCGCTCGGTTTCGCTGTCGCCCCAAAAGCCCTTGCTATGGTCTGTTAGTCGGTTGTGGCTAGCCCGCTCGCGATCCTTCCTCTACCCCCCTCCCGGTTCCATCCCCTGGCACCGTACTGCCCCATAAGCTGGCACCTTACTGCTAAAACTCCTCCCCCGGCTGGCACCCTACTGCTCCCCTCTGGCTGGTACCCTACTTCTACTCACCGGCTGGCCCCCTACTGCTCATCGTCATTGGCTGGTATCCCCTCTGCCCGGTGGCTCCGCTCGCCCACCTACCTCTCTCCCTCCTGCGATTTACTCTACGGTCGCAAACCTCGCTTAGGTTACGGTTGATCATGGTATTGCACTGCCTCCTTGGTCTCTCCTAAACGCCCACGGGTCGCCATCCTCGGTCAGTCCCGACCGTGAACCGGCCTCCCCCTTACGGCAACTAGCCGCGGGGCCTTTTGGTTAGGCATATTGGCAATAGTAGTTACATCTCGTCATTTCTTGGATTCTGTTCCTAGTGTTACCATGGGGCCTGCTGAAGGGTTTGGGTGTCTCTCCTGTACGTTTCTATGAGTTGTTTCCCTACGTGTCTGAGGTGCGAGTCTTAGGTGCTAGGCGGGGGAGGTTTCTTCTATGGTCTCGCGGGGTTTGAGTTTTCCTATGATGAGGTGAAGCGGGCGGTTGTTATTGGGCTTATAGGTTTTTTTCTTTTCATAGCTAGCGCTGCCATCAGCAAAAACATCATCTTGCGCCCCATCTCTCCCCACTCACCCTGTGCGCCGGACGTTCCAGGTGCTTATAACATAAACTCGAGTTCTGGGTGCGTCCGCCCAGGTTGATTCCGTCCGGAAGTGAAAGGGCCGCCTCCAATGCGTCCAGATGCCACAGGCAGCGTCTGGATGCATTGGACGCGGCCCTTTTGCGTCCAGACCCCTTAGACCCCCCCCCCCCAGAAACCCTCCCACCAGCGCCCAGCCTCTTCCTCCCTTCACCCCTAAAGTCCACGTTCCCATGCTGCAGTTCTGCGGACGCCTTTCAACCGCAACCTCTCACATCCCGGCCCCCCCCCAGACACGCCGGCCCGCCAGCTTTCCTTCCATGATACCCTCTCTCCTTTAACTTCCTCACTAGGCTCTATCTGAATCCATTTCTCAGCCGGAACCCGTCCAACATCACGTCTGTTTCTCCCCCACCGCCGGATTCCCTCCGCCTTCTCGCATATCCGTCGGACGTTTTCCAGCCTTCATCTTTTCACCCTATTTCCTCCCAACGCCCTCAGCCGTTGCTCCTCCCTCTGATCCCACCCTGTATTCTCCCATATCCGGCGGACCTCCCCCACCCCCTTGCCTATTCGCTAGGCTCTTTCCTCAGCTCTCCACATCCTATCTTGTTCACCCCACTCCTCTCGCCGTCCGCCCCCGGACACTTGCTGTCCGCTCGCGGGCTCCCCCTGTCTTCCCTCGCTTCTAACAGTCCTCCAGACACATTCCCGTGCCTCTTCACCCACCACTGCCCGCTAGACTACTTAACCAAGCCTGCCCAGTTTATAACCATCCCCCGACACATTCCCATGCCTACCGAACCTATAATGGCCCCCTAGATGACTTACTCATGCTTGCACGGCTTATAACTATCCGCCCAGTTCGTTCTCATTTCTTTCCTGCACACCGGCCTGGCCCGTACACTGCTATTGTTTGATCATTCCTGACCCTTTTAGCGAGGGTAATCCAACTTGATTTTATTACATATATATACACGATCAGCGAGTGGTGATAAAACCATTCTCCCTATCCTCTCGATCGGTTTCTTCAACCTGCGATTCTGTGTCCCTAGGTTCTCGGAACTACGCTGCACCAACCAGTGCTCCGGGATTCGCCCCATGTTCTCGCTGTGGCTCGCGCTGACTGTGTCTTCTGGAATCCGCGCGGCCGCCAGCCGTCTCTAATTCATCCAGCTCCGTATCACTGCCAAACTCCCGCCTCAATGCGTCCTCATCATTGTCATATCCCACCGTCGTCTCGACGCGCTTTCCCCGCTCCTTCACGATTTTGGCCTCCAATGTCGTCGTAATCCGCCGGATTATTCGACTCTGCCAAACTCTTCCTGTTTTGCCCCACGATCGTGTCTGACGTTCAAGGAGGGCTATCTATCCATTAGCTGACCTTTCACACCATTTGAGTACAGACCGTTTGCAAAAGTATCCGGATGCCGGTGCAGTCGCGGGATCCGGACACTTTTGAAACCTGCCACTACGCATAGTTTATCTTACCCCCGGAACTGGCCCGTGTGAAAGTCACATTATCGATGAATATGCCAGTCCGCCAACATCTCAGTGAATGACATAATATGGCCGCTGTACGACAGATAAACGGGCCATTGATCTTATCTAGGAAACCCTCATCTGTTACGCCTTTCAGTTTCGGGCGGGCGTAATATTGAGCAAATATCGCGCCCAGAATCTGCGGTGCTACAAATCTAAGAGAGATTCGCTGTCGGCCGGATCAGATTGATTTAGTCTCACTGCGATTAGAAACAATCCCGACAAATGTGAAAAAGATACCTCATAGCTGCCAGGCGGGCAAATGAACCTATCCTCCTCCAGTAGGTATTCCACTCTTCGTGCGCAGGCTGTAGGATCCTCACTATTGAGCTTATAGAGTTCTGTTATAGCCTTCTTTACTGTATGCAGATACTGCGATCGGCATCCGCTGTGCTTTGCCCGCATCTGCAAATCAGTGACCAGCGGCCACTCCATTTAGTCTGGGATGGGATGCCAGTTATCGATTAAGGGTAACTTACCTGGTCATTTGAGGCCGGAGTAGCATCAGCAAAGTCGGGAAAGCCTAATTGGGTCCGGGCCTCGCTCCAACATGTGCGGACTTCTTCGGTCAGGGTAATTGGGTCCGGAAACGGATTGACAAAGATCGTCCAGTCCCACATCAGATCACGGGCTCTGGCCAGAATGCTACGCTCAAGCCCTGTGGCCATATTTCGCCTGCTGCTGGCCTGCTGTCCTCCTCCGCTATCCAATTCCAGCATTGTTGGATCTGGGTGACTTGGGGTTATCGCCGGCGTCGCAAGTAGATTTAAGACTGTGGGCGAACGGGAGGGAATTGCAGATGTATAACCGTTTTGGCTAACGCGTACTGGGGCAGGTGTTCTCCGTCCGGGGTAACTAATCCTCCTGCTGGAACTCTGGGTATTCCCAGGGGTGATTGTCAGTATCGAGCGCTGCGAGCTAAGGAACTCACGCCCAATTGGTCTCTGCGCTCCCCAGGCCGATTGATGATCCGTATCGTCCCCATGCTGGCTTAACTCGTTCTCCTGCTCGCTCTCCTCGCTCTCCTCACTCTGGCCATCATTGCCCTCATATTCCCCATCATTAGAGTCCAGACTCTCATTCGCCGACTCCAAGACCTGCTGCCGGTGGTTAAGGACAGGCTCTGGTACCTCGAGTCGTGAAGAAGCCAGCTCCAGCACGCCATCCCTCCTCCTACCTACAGCGGACCCAGCCGTAACAGACTCAACACTCGGTGATGGTATTATAGTTAATCTATCCCTGGACCCAGATCTCCGGAAACGTCCGCGGAGAACCTCTCTTCGCCTTTGCCTTTCCTGCCTCGATGAACGCGTTCGGTCCGTCATAACCCGCTGCTGTTGTTGTGACATAGTATGCAGGTGGATAGTGATAGAATAGAATTGTTGTGTATGATGTTGGGGAGTAGGTAGTGTCAGGAAGCCTCTATTGGTATGTAGCTAAGGGCACGATATGGGGTGTGAACTTGGAAGATAGAAATGGTCCGTCCGGCTTCCTTAAGAACTAAGAACGTTCATAGTTCATCACTCGCTTTTATGTTTGCTGGTGTCGGCAGACACCCGCGCGTCCAAATTGCAACTTCATACCTGATATAGGAATTTGCACCCGAAGCGTCCAGCTTCAACTTGGCCGCGCCGCTATTTCACTGGGGCAACACGAGTGTTTGGTACTTGATATTCTTGAGGGTGATGAAAAAAGGTTTATCAGTATTTACGGACTAATCTAGTTTGAGTAGGTCTGCCAAGCGGACGGTAACAAATGTGGGTAAGGCTAGGGCTCGGAGCCCGGACGCTAATCTCAGAAAGTGAAAGCTGCCGCTAAGGCTCAACAGATGGGATATAAGGTGTAAAGCTAGGATAGGAACAGCGATGAAAGGGGCAACCCCGAATGAAAAACGAGCTAGAAAACAATGAGAATGATCCGCACAAATCCAAAGAGCAAATCTCTAAAGCCTGAAGAGAAAACATATTCCAGACGAAAAAGAGCTGGAAAAGAACAAGAATGATCTGCGAAGATTCCAAGAGCAGGTCCCGGGAGCTGACCCGGTAAATGAAAAATAGCCAGTGTCCGTAGACTACATTGGGTTTGGGCAACCGCAGCGGGCTAATCCAAACAAGAAATGTGCGGGAAAAAATGCAAGGATAGCTCGCAAAACTCTAAAGGCTAAACTCCAAATGAAAAACACC
>Ga0307517_10000146_pt1 | contig 110778 bp, 149 predicted proteins | sample 23_EM_MG_FD_194515 | JGI IMG/M metagenome (GOLD analysis project Ga0307517, IMG submission 194515) | Populus trichocarpa ectomycorrhiza microbial communities from riparian zone in the Pacific Northwest, United States - 23_EM | ecosystem: Host-associated > Plants > Roots > Unclassified... | reverse complement strand
CATCAACCGCCAAGAAACATTATCACTCCGGCGTCGCCTCTCACGTTCGTATTTAACATATCGTTCTAACCAGTCATCTCGGTATATGCGACATGATCGGATAGTGCACAGGAGCAGCGCCCAGATCATCGTTGGAGAATATCGTGCCGCGGAACGTACAAGTTTCCTCAACACGCGCATTCGCAGGGCGCATCAGTGACGCCCTCCTATGTACGGCGCTGATACAGAATCAAGGCCAAGGAACATCCCTTTCGCTAGCCGCCCCGATGTTCCCCTCGGCCTCTCCCTCTTCCTCTTCCGCGGCCTCTGCCGCCTCCTCTTCCGTGGGATGGCGGGGGAGGTCCTGGCGGCACAGGGGCCGGGTCGTCGATCCGTGCCATGATCGTAGGTGGATTTTTCTCCTTCTTCGCGGGCTCCTCCCGAACCCTACCCTCCGTAGGTTTGGAGTCTGTGCCGGCCTCGCCCTTCTTTTCTTTTTCCCTCTTCTTGGATTTCACTCCAGCGCCGCTTAAAGCTGCCTCAAATTGTCTGGACGAAACCCCAAGGACTGGGCGAACCCTCCTCGATGTAGTCGAAGGTTGGCTAGACTGCGATGGTCCAGGGGTGGGTGCCGGGGTGGACGTGTTCCCTTGTGTGGGCGGATTTGACGGTTTGGGGTCTTGTTTGGGTTGCGGGGGTTGCTTCTGGGACTCTTGTTTTTGTGGCGGCTGGCGTGGTTCCTTGGGTGGTTTGGGTGGTGGATTCGCCTTCGGCATGATAGTGACCGCATTAGCAGGAGCATTCTTTGGTGTCTTGGATGCTGCTCCCTTGGCCTGCTTCTGAGCGGCTTTCTTTGCCTTCTTACTTGACTCTGCGGGTGGGTTGGGTTTCGCGGTCTCCTTTTTCTTCGCGTCGCGTTTTGACGGGGGAATGGCGCTGTTAATTACTGACTGATCCTTGTAGTGTGCATGATTGCGGAGAATGGCCTCTTTATCTCGTTGCGCAGCTTTTTCTGCGATGAGAGCTTCGATCAGCGGTGTCGTCTTGGGCTCAAGTGGAGGTTGGGTAGAAGCAACTAGGATCAAAAGATTAGTGGGCGCTATACACAGTCTCGGTCGAGATACGGACTCAGATGTTCAAGTGCTTCCTCGTCAAATGGCTTGGGATTGTTATTCTCCAGTGATTTGACGAATGATAGGTAATCTTCATCTGGATTGCACCTCCGTAAATAGCGCAGCGGGAATTATGCATGTTTTGAAACATACCTTCTTCAATGGTCGCGATCCGATTGTCCGCCTTGCTCTTCTCAGTGGGGACCTTCTGATATGGGGAAAACTCCACAACGACCTGAGTCTCATTCCCTACGCGGAAGGTCGGCATGGCAATAACATGGTATGGAAGTGTCACGTACCAGCCTTATCCCTGAAGGTATGCCCATCAAAGGACCGACTGAACAGAGCGAGCTGTTCCTCGGTTTTGAACGCAAGATATGCTCGAGATGGAATAGTTTCCTTGTTCAACCTGTCGCCACGCTCTAGTTAGATCCCAATACATAGGGCAACCCCCCAAGAGCGAAAGCCTACCGCTTCTTCACTTTCCCAGCGTGGAATGACTTCCAGGACACGGTCTCATCAGAGACCCATTCGGACACGCTTTGCCAGAAGATCTCCTCGGGGAGGTTTGGAGGCAATCTCCTAATGACAATCTTCAGCCTCTCGTTCTGAGACCTCCCTTGGGATTTCTTCTCCTTGGATAACTTGGATTTCGATTTCTTGGGTGAGTCGGTTGCTGCGGCCATCATCGTTCGGGTGATCGAACCGGCGTCAGTCCTTGACGAGAGGTCGGCTATTTTCCTTCAGCCTTCAATTTTCTTCCACCATCTCCAACTCCTGGTTTTCTGAGGTTCTGTAAGTCTGAGCTCCTTCGTCTCGTCGCCTCTTGCCCCACATTCTCCTATGATGAATGAATCATCACATTCAAGCTCAACAGTCCAATGGGCGTGCCCAAGTGACGACTGCATTCTGCAATCCTGATCCCCACATCCTCGCAAACCCCCATTTTTTCGAACGACTCGCTGACTGTTTGTTCTCGCGCAGGTCACCCCGTGCAGAATTAGTGACATTAATCGTACATAGATAAAATACATCGATATTTCTCTACAGAGCAGTTCCACGCTCGAAACTCGCCCGAATTTCCGTGGTGTATTTGTCGTAAAACCTGGAAATCTGAGCCGAGAAAAATGAGATGAGCTCTCCAAAACGATGGTCCGACGAGTGGCCTACCTTCTTGTTGAAGACACGGTTCCGTTCGTTGATGTACGTGATGTCGCCTTCGTCCTCGTTCGCTCTCTTTCTCGAGAACTTGCGCTTCTTGTCCACACTACGAAAAGTTAGCTCGGGGCAGCACGTAAAAGTACGGGAGGACCCACTCTTGATTAATCTTTGACACCACCTTGTCGATAGCTTCCTCGGAAGGTTTGTTGTCGCCATATATGAGAGTGTTGGCATTTCGGTACAGATTTTCCGCAGCCAACTGTTGTTCCTGGCTTGTCGGAACGACTGCCGATGAACCCTCGCCGGCCTTGGTTAGTGTACCAGCCGCAAGGCCGAGAGCAACCTCCTTCTGGCGGTTATACGCTTCCAGGTCCGGCTTCAGGTGGTCAAGATCCTTCTTGTATTTCCTCCTGACAGCATCGAAATCGTCTGTGGGAAAGGGCGACATGAGCCAACACGGAAACAGTCGAGATGTACATACAGACTCACTGTGGAACTCGAAATCCGCTCTACGAGCTTTCCTGGCCTGTTTCTTCTCCCACTCATCGTTCTCTTCCAGGGTCCACTCCCAATTCTTTTGCCTTTCAACGTCCTCACCACGTTCCTCCGCGTTCGCTTTTTGGCGCATGATCTCGGCAAGCTTTCGTTGACGGTCCAACCGTGCCGCATCCCTCACTGATACTTTTGCTTTCGTGCTCTCTTCTATCAGAGATGCTCTGTTTGCTTGGGCAGAGGAACGCTAGATTCCGTATGTAAGCTAGACTGAACGTTACAAGGGAGTATTTGGGCGCACCATCCGTGACCGCAGCTGAGCGAGTTTCTGTTGTCTCTGTTCCAAAGTCATTTTCGAACTGCCGGCCCCTGTTTGCGCCTGCTCAACATCTTCGTTCTCGGAAGTATGTTCAGAGATGTCGGTTTCGGGGTCTGTTTTCGCCATCGTGGACACGGTGGAAGAGAGGGTGAGTGGATATCACGTGTCCGAATGACTGATCACACTGACTTCACCCTTTGCACCAAACTCTCATGTTGGAAGATGCGGACAACATAGTCATCCCAGGTTTCTCTGGCGTAGAGTTGCGCGCGGAAGACTTTCCGACAAATTTGCCCGATCCCCAGCCTAGGCGTCCACCTACCCCACGTATTACTGTTCACCAATACACCCATGGCTCGCAGCGTAGCTTGAGGTCCAGTCCTTTGGATGTTGGACGCCGAGTCGCAGAGATGGCGACAATTTCCTCTGGATGGCGTACCATACATCCTCCGGTCTTCGAGTGTATGCCCCCTCCCTAACGCGCTCCCGATTGACCCTCCAACACTAACCGTTCCAACCCAGTAATCTGCAGGGACGACCGTTCTTTTCTCTATGCACCACCGGCCCCAGTTCTATTGTCAGACGGTTCGCTGACCTGCGAAAGAGAGTGGGGAGAACCACTCTTACCTGATGAAATATTCTCCATAACGGATCTAGACGAATTTTTCAGCACGGATTTTTCATGCCTCCGTTTCTTCGTTCCGTCAAATCGCCATGCCGAAGTCCACGCGGCCTCGCAATATGATCCATATGCTGAAATTCAACTCTCCGGAGTACAAACTATACCACGTGTCCCATTTGCTCCGCTCGATTCTGCCCCACGCAGGGCCGAGGGTGCAGCATCCCTTGGTCCTAGCGTGATTCCAGGCTTCACCCCCGAGATGTCTTCCATGAATTCTGACGCCGAGCTTTACGGGGGACCCCGCCCCAAACCGGTCACAGGCCCTCAGTTCGAACGAGATCATCCCCAAAGCAGTTTTTCCGATGCTGATCTCTACGGTTCCGCACTTCACAACTTGAGTCCGCCCCGAGGTTCAGATCACTTGCCGTCTTCCCGGGTGGACGTTCATCACGACCGGCAGCCGATAAGGAAATTCGACACGTCCACGCTCCTGTACGTTATCCCTGGGGTACGTTCACACCCCATGATCTACGTGCGTTGGTTTGAGGCTGACGACTCTGTAGCCTCATCTCCATCCTGCGCCTTCTGCGGATCTTTCTGTAGCCCGCCAGTCGCGCATCCCACCGTTCAGTAAAAGCATTCCCATTCCAATCGACCCAAGTACCGACACAGCTGTTGAGATTTACCTCGGGACTCCTCACGGTCGGGGTTCGTGGATTATCCCAGTACGTGGGGTGTTACCGTGGGATGGGTGCACGAGGGCACGAATTCTCCAGCCGAACCCCGCCTCTGATGCATACCCGCCGAAACAGTCGTTCGAGGGATATACCGACCTTGTTTGGACTCACGCTTCTCTCGTCGCGTTCTGGAATTTCTTGCGCGAGCTGAACAAGTTGGAAACGCTGGGTAACATGGGCATATCGTTTCATGCGGATACCTCATTCAACGATGATAGACCAGCGTATGACAACTTGGCGGAATACGAACCAACGCCGCCGGACGTTTCCCTTTTCGATACCGAGCCCTCTGACCCACGAGTATCTTTGTTGTTGGTGGATCACATCAAGATTTATTGCGACGTAGAATTCGCGATGAACATTCGCACAGTACTCGCGTCTTGGCGGTATCAATGGGACGAGAAGAATGCAGCCGAGGACGCGTTTGATTTCGACCTCTCGGGGTCTCAGGCTTCGGAGATAGCATTGTATGGAAAGGAGTTACAACAGTATCAAGTCCGTAAGATCCAGTTACTGCACGGCGCTAGGATACCGTTTCTTGATCACAGAAATAATGGTCTCTTTGTCTGCTGATTCGAGCCGAACCTGGGCAAGTCGTCATTACAATGATGTGGTATATTCCAACCTCCTAGTGGTCGACCAAAGATCGAAACGCTTGCTGAATGTTTCCAGCCGTCGAATATAGATCTAACTGCACCGGCGGTCATGTCTGATACACAGCCGACGAAAGAGACCCACTTGAAGTTTTGGACTCCCTCAATATTCGTACCCCAAAATATGCGGAAATGTCGCAAGATCCGACATATCCCGGCGTCACTAGAAGCGCAGTGCAACGAAACCCCAGGTTTTGAGCGTTGATCACCGACATGGGACCAATGACCATCACACCTGATGTCTGATAGCTAATCGACGAACTTTGTATGAGGTGAGCGCTAGGTCTACTTGATGGCTCATAGTAAACCACCCGGTGGCGTAGGCAGCCCAATTACCATCGGTGGGCTCTTCGGGGTACTTCAAGCCCTCGACGACCTTAGCCATGTCGACACCCTTTTCGGCAGCGAAGGCGGTCCAGGCCTCACCGATGGCCTTGCCCCAGGCGGCCCAATCAGCACCGGTAGCATCGATGGTGGGAAGAGGAGGGAGGGTAGGACCATCCTTGATAGTGATGGGTTGGCCAGCGACCTCGGTGTTGTAGCAACCCTTCCACTGGGTTCCGTATTCACTCCATGTCTCGGCTGTAAGGGGGAATCGGATGGCTAGAACCGATAAGATGGGACAATGAGATCGGAATGGACGTACTAAGCTTGTCACAACCTGGGACGAGAGGAAGGCCGGGGGTAACAGCGGGGGTCCTGTACTTCTTTTGGTGGTGGTCGCGATGAAGGGGTTGTTAAAGAAGAACAGTGGTAGTTGGTTTCGTAGAAGACTGAGGAAGATCTTGTTGGAGAAATATGGACCAAAAGCCCTAGCCTTTTATACGCGTGGGGACCCTATGGTGCGCGGAAAGCTTGGACGGGAGCTTCGGCCTAATGTGGTTCTATCATGCTGAAGCGATAGATCTGGCTACGTGCTCCCGAAAAGATGATCATCGTGCATGTTCGACCAACGATCTGGGGGCTGTACCTCCCCCTTCAATCGCTTGGGGACCCTGAAGGTAAACGTTAGACCACGCGTGGGAACGGTAACTCCTTCCATTCTCGTGGACGGGATTGTTCCAGGAGGGGAACTGTGCGGCCTTTTCCTCTTCCGCGTCGATGAAACCGTGTGGTCTCGCGGCAACGGACACCTGCATTTTGTGGGACGCGTACGGTAACCAGGTCAAGGCGAGGTTCAAAGCTGCCTTGGCCGCCAAGTCCGCCTAAGCACGCCCACCATTACACCTGAATAACTTATCCCACCGTATTTATCAAAGCTTAAGCAATGACGACCCTTGACAAATGTAAACGAAAGTGTTTTTTGGTCTCTTTTGCGTCTCGCGCGAGATTCTGACAGTTGCACATGGCCCAGCTGTGTCATCCAAGAGATAAGATAAGGATACACGGTCAAGCGAATACAGAGTAATTACCAACAACAACCATGTCATCACGCGCCTTCCACTCGTCTTATCGTGCGACGCTCCCTTTCACCAACGACCTTTACGAGACCCTCGCGCTCGAGGGCCTTGATGACCTCGTTGAACTCCGCCGTGTCGATCCTGATACTACTCTGTCCTTCCAGTTGTTTGAGCGCGTCCATCCACCGGACCCCCCGATTACCAGCCGCGTCGAGAATATTGAGCACCTCCTTGCCCATGTCTCCCCGAAGTTTTCTTTCCTGTTGTCCGACACCGCTGTCCAACAGACCCATATCGATCTTTCCTGTCTTCGGGTCCGTCGCTGAAGTCCTGATCGCGTCCCGCATGAGGCGGTATGCCTCCTTGACGTCATCAAACTCGACAAACGAAGAAAATCGCATGCGAGCGTGAGCTTCAGAGAGACGGATCATACTCTCTAGCTGCCGAGTCGTAGCAGTGATCCGCTTTTCGCTGGATCGTGGATCTTCACCCGCGTTCCTCAGTTCGACATAAGAGCGAACGAGCTCGTCGGATGCTTCTTCTGTGATCACAGGATGGATTCTCGAACGCGCAAAATTGATGTAAGCGGATAGCTCATCTACGGGCTATCCGGCAGCGGTCAGCGCCATTTATTATGGAAATGCTGTTATTCCTACCAGTACATCTTGGCCGGCCGTCTCAGGAGAATCTTCCAGGTACAAACCGACCAAATGTTGTGCAAGTTTCCGGTCGAGCATCTCGTCAACTTGGTCGAGCACCAGATACAAGAGATCGAAACGGGAGATCAACGTTGGAGGGAGGTCGATGTTTTTGGTGATGGTCGAGTCCACGTCGTATTTGGAACCGACAGGGTTTGCCGCGGCCAGAATCGATGTCCGTGCATTCAAGGTCGTGATAATCCCAGCTTTAGCGATCGAAACGGTTTGTTGTTCCTGATGGAGCCATGATTAGAGTCGGATCGTCCTTGCTCTCGCAGACGCACCATCACTTCGTGCAGCACACTTCGCGTTGCATCTGACATCTTGTCGAACTCGTCGATGCAACAAACGCCACCATCACTCAGGACAAGGGCACCGCTGTGATTGAGTGGTCGGCGGTCATCGTGACCCAATGGAACCAGGTGACTAACCTCTCGAGTACCAGCTGCTTTGAATCTGGGTCACGGGTGACGTAGGCGGTCAAACCCACTGCAGACGAGCCCTTCCCGGAGGTATAGACCCCTCGAGGAGCAATCTTGTGAACATACTAGGGAGCAGAAAACAAATTAACACCTTTACCGAAAGTGTTTCGTCCAAACCCACCTTGAGTATTTGTGATTTACTGGTACCAGGATCTCCAACAAGGAGGACGTTGATGTCTCCTCGATACCTAGGTCCTCCGCCACCGCCACCACGAGCAATACTCTTGTTCGTACCACCAAACAGTTGCAGAAGAATCCCTTTCTTGACATTATCCATACCCCAAATCGAAGGGGCAAGGGACTGTGCCAGAAGTTCGTAAATATCAGGTCTAGTGCTGAGCTCCTGGAGTTTGGATTCCAGTACGGCTCTCCTCGTTCTGCGGCCTTCTTTTCTAGCTTCTTCGTCCTCTTCCTCTTCGGCTCCACCTACGCCCCCAACACCAGGGATGCGATCGCCACCCGCAGGCCGGGTCGACTTATCGAACGCCAGCGTTCCATTGGTTCCCATCTTGACGTGGACAACGTCAAGGAAAGTTTTGAAGAGGTTCTTAATCGTCCTGGTCTTGGGGTTCACCCGAACTGGGACGCTTCTGAAGATACCCGTAACGATGAGCCTGTCTCCAGGTTTGGTCACGTCCACAAGCTCATCGTACACGCTCAATGAGACGGTGTGAGGCGTCTGACCGTCAGGAACCGCGTCGGGGGTTTCTTGAAGGCGAATCACTTGCCTGTCGGCAAACTCGCAGCGGTTGTGCACGAGGATCATGGTACCAACGGATGCGCAAACGTCCCGAGGACAGCGGCTGGGCTCGTCGATCTTTCCCCGATCGATTTCGACCTGCACAGTATGTTGACAAGTCGAACAGCGGAAGAATGCGACTTTCATGTCGGGGATGACGGGCGTGGCACGGATAACCAGACCCTTGATACAGACGAGTTTGTCGGTATCTAGTGATTTGTATATCAAGGGATGGTAGAAAACAAAAGACAGGTACACTTACCAGTCGGATTCAGTTCTCTCATGTTCACGGCTTCTACACCAAAGGGTCTGATCTTGTAGACTTTCGTCATTATCTCCGCGATCTCTTCCTCGCCCTGAGCACCGGACATCTCATCGAACCCGTCACTTTGGTCCTGCTCCGCGAGCTCTAACATGAGGTCCTTAAGGACCTGATCCATCGCGGGGACGACCTCCTGAGGGTACTTCGCCAGCTGGATATAAAGCTTCTTGGATGGCGGGTACGCGAGGAGGTTGACCATATCCAAATTCAAATTGGTCTCGCCCGTCTGACGCATCCTCCGCAGGTACTGTTCGTACAGCACAACCTCGCCTTCTTGTGGGGACCCCAACGTCCTGTGTTTACCCTGTTCCCGATCGTGGTTGACCCGGTACTTGATCTTGAACCCTCTCAGGAACTCGCGAAACGATTTCATGGTTTCACCCAAGTTGACCGTTGTACCCCAGATTGCTCGAATTTCGTCCGGTTCATCTTCGGATGGTGCGACTGGGGCGGAAAAAATTGGTCCAGAGGAAACGGGTGGTCGGCCTGGGAGGTCCGAGTTCATGTCATCGCTGAAGAGATCACCTCTGCTTGTTGTTGGAGGTTGTCTACGAGCGCTGTGCCTGGAGGGGGTCAGACTGAAAGTTGAGTGAATGTCCCCTCGTCTGTTCTTTGGGGTCTTCGAAGGACTCCTGCACTGAATGTCAATACCAAGGCATAGAATGTCGAGGAAGGGTCATACGATGGGAAATCAATAGGATCTGATGAGAAGTCTGCATCATACGGTCGCCTGGTCGCCCTTGGGGTCTTCTTCGGAGAAGAGCTCGGAAGGTTCATCGGAGACGAGCTTCCCACTAGCATAACGATTAGCTTCTGCACACTGCGAGAATTTTCAACTGCCGTACCTTCAAAAAGGGGAGTTCGCGGGGCAGACTTAGGCGTAGACATCCCCAGTGCACGCCTAGCCGTAATTCCAGGGGTACTAGGCACCATGCTCTTTCTTGGCGTCCCTCTGGTGGTGGATGGTGTAGCAGGGTCAAACAGAGGGGGAGCATTTGGCATCGATTGCTCAGCTAATTCGTGCTCTTCCATGTCGACATCTGAGTCTGGGAAGTTTATCGGGGAGGACATTGTGCTTCGGTACTTCGGTGGTTGACGGCGATCGCGACGATGAGGATAATGAGAGAACGCGTCCGTCACACTTCTGTCACGCGTCTTGCAAGCCACGACTTTGTCGCGACCTAAGCCCGGAATCGAGGGTGGGCGACGGTCTGACTAAATAGCATTGTACATCTGCGTGATTGTAGTAAAGTGGGATATCGTGATGAGTCGTGGGGGGTGGCGGCGAAGAATCTAGTTTCAAGGCTACTTCATCTCTTCGAGCTCCTCTTCAGTGACAGTGTGTCCGCCCGTCTCTTTCGCAACTTCTTCGCCCAAGGCCAAGATACTCGGTTTATCGAGACCGATCAAGGAGACACAAACACCGCGTCCGAAGAAAGGGTATGATCCAATCCGAACGCCGTCGCTTTTTACCCTCTCCTGAAGGGAAGTCAAGAACGGAGCGATGGATGATTCTGGTAGACTAGATGGGGCGTCAGCGCAAGGAGAAATAAGTTGGGTATAGCTTCATACTCGGTAAAAATCTGGTGTCTAAATGGTCTTTCGTGAGGGGGTGGGAGAGGGAGTAGAGGTGCAAGTTCCTGGAGCATCTTCCTGAAGAGCATGGGAACACCAGGAAGGACGCAAAGTCTTCCCTCGAGTCGAACCACGGGCTATTTGGTTCGGTAAGGTCAAGAGGTTGGCATACTGGTGAGGGGTCCTCACAATCCAGATATCTGGGGAGGCGAAAAGAATTTCCGCCCTGTTGGGAAATAAAGCCATCCGATTTTGGGCAGCTACTTGCTCCTTATTCTTAAGCGAAACCCAGGCGCGGCTCTTGTTGGTTTGGGCCATTCTGTAGAGAGTTTCCTCGTGGTACCCTAGCTCTTGTCCAAATGCCTTTGCTAAAGATTCGTAGGTAATGTCTGCCGTTGGGAGCGTTTGGGATGAGTGAGCGTGGTGCTGACCGCCCAATGACGCACCGTCGTGAGTGGGCCCGATACCACCAGAAGTGATCACAAAGTCATACTTCTGGACCATGCGACGGGCAGCTTCAATGCTAAATTTGTTCGGTAACCAGTCAGCCGTGGGTAAGAGCGGTACGGATGGCACCACACATTTCCGCTTCGTCGTCGGGGATGACTTCGACTCGTTTTCTGAATCACATGCATCAATGTATGCTGTTCATAACCTGGAGGGGCGTACATTACAGGTCAATGCCTTGCTGGAAGCAGAAGGTGGCAAAGTATGGAGTATTCTTGTCCAGCACCTTTCCGTTGAGAATCTCATCGCTATTTGGATCACTCGTCCGTCTCTGGGAGGTTGGGATTTCAGTAGGGACGCACCCAATGATCAGAGCAGCAGCGGTCCTGATGTACTTCCCCTCTCCGAGTGGATTCTTTGGCATCGGGGTGATCGGGAAGTTGAGCTCTGTGAGGCGTGGGGCGGTGGCAGCGGTGACCATTGTCCTAGGGGTGGCAGAGGAAAGGGCGGCCGTAAGATGGGAGATGTTTCTGCGTCCATGAGCCGAGTTTATAAGGGGGGGTGTGATCCTTAAGGTGACCCTTCTTTTCAAGAGTCGCTTCATCCAGCCCCAGTGGATCATTGACATCCTCCGAAATCGATCATCCGTCTTGCCCATTAACCGCGACTTTGTGGTCGACCCATCGCGTCCCTCCCCTCCGGCCACCAACGGAACGGATGGCACCTGACCATCGTCTGGATGATCCTTCGCAGGTTTGCCGTATTCCCCCTCCTTTATTGCCACTCATTCCCGTCCCAGACCACCGTTTGCATCCCTTATTCCGACCCAGGCGCGCACCCCCCAGAGCAGTCTCTCAATATCTTTACTGAGGATTTACTTTAGACGAAGGAGAAGCAGAATCGAGTTATTCTCCGTGTCAGGATAGGGATCTCCCCGGCGGCTATGAACTTCGGTTCGAGTTGTACAAACAAGCTTGGACCAAATGCTTAACACGAATACAGGTACTTCATGCTCTGGTGGATATTCGTCCTTGTACGCTACTGAGCTACCTCCAGGAAATTTCGCATGCGATTCACTCTCCGCTTGCGTCAGATATCGTCGCTCAGATTCGCGAAGCGTACACAAGCGTCCTCCCGGGTCTGCCATACACTGAACTTCCAGTATTTGCTGTCTCAGGTATGCTTTCCGTCCAAAACGTTCAACCCCCGATCCGAATTCGAAATCCCAATCTGGCGTTCTATCTCCATTCACCTCCTTCGTTGGTCATTCATGTTGATCCACCTGCTCAGGTCAAAACGGTGACAGTCCCGTTCTGCAGAACGTGGTGGCCCAGCTGGAAAACGAGAGCGTGGACGATGACGTCACTCCCGCGAGATTAACTCATCTCTATCCGGCCGTCTGCACAAACATCACGCTCACGATGAAGTTCATGATCCAGGGATTCGTCTCCGCCTCTCCGGAAGGTTTGGGTTCGTCCAAAGGGCCGCAAGGAACCAATCCTGATGTAGTTATCCGTATTAGGTGGTACTAAACGAAAGACAACCACGTCATTGGCAGCGTATGACATCGAACTGCTGAAGACTTGGCACACGCACAATGTCACGAAACGGGGTAAGCTATACGTACCCAAGTCCCCAGCTGTGGTTAACATCGGCGCGTAGATGTTACGCAACTCGTTGTACTGATGCACGACTTTGAACAATTCGAGCCCAAGGTGGTTCAGGATCTATTCTATATCTGCAGGTATGTGATCACAGTGTCCCGTCGTCCTACACTGACAGCAGAATCCAGCTTGAATATCCCACAGCTACCGCTTATTTTCGTGTTGGCTCTGTCCTCTCCCCCAGAGCCATCGTACCTACATAGTGCATACCCAAGAACAACGTTGGCCCTTCTGAGGATTCACAAGATTACAGTCACCTCGCAAGTGGAAGTTGTTGAGCAGCTCCTTTCCAAGGTATGCCCGGTTTCCCGAACATTCCAACTAAAGCTGATGGATAAAGACGTTTTTCGACCCAGCGTTTGACCCTGGGATAATGCTTGGGCCGGTTGCTCTCGACTTTTTGCACGACCACTTCACGCGGCACAACAGGTCATTAGATGCAGTGACGACCATCCTCCAGGTAAATTTTTATTCAATTGAAGATGGAGATGACGGTTGGATTGACCTTGTGGTAGTTGGCATTCATGAAGCACATCGATGAACCCCTTACTCTCTTCTTGTTCGACAACAATCTCGACTGCCCAAACGAGAAGTCTGCTCTGCGGAAGCTTGCCAAACCCGAATCTTTTCCATTTCTCGAAACTTTGTTCATGCGAGTGTTGAGCTCCCAAACCATTCAGCAACAGAGTCGGTGGAAAAGCGACCGAAACGATCTCTCCTCGTTACTGGGCGTTATAACGGACTGCCGAGTGAAATTCCGCGAGCAATGCCAGAGGTTCAGAATCGGCTTTGGCCTGCTCCTACGCGTGCGGAAGTTTGTCCTCGACCTGGGCTACAAAAGCGTGGAGTCTGAACAAGACGGGAAATCTATTTTGGATGTGATGAGTAGGGGTCTGAGAGGAAGACTCATAAGGGATTGGAAATATCTCGGATTGGTGATCAAGTAAGTCGAGCGAACTCGCGTTGTTGGGAAATCCGGAGGATTGATCCTGTTTATAGGAAGCTGGATCTGGACCGGCTCTCCGGACTGCTCGATACCCTCGAATGGTTTTTCGCGGACCTGCCGGACGGTGTTTTTGAAGAAGAAGAGAGGGACAGGAAATGGGTAGAACGTAAGCGGGCCGCCCTGCTCGGTCTGGGACAAGCAAACAACGATCAAGACGGACAGGCGTTGAAAACGCTTGCCTCCGATGTGGGGGAATGGTTCGTGGGATATTCTGCGTAAGTCGAAGATCGCCTCTGGTGACCGCCCTCCAGTTGTTTAACCTGTCATCATGTCGCCAAGGGAGAGGCTCACGGGCCGATTAGACGAAACTCGGTTGTGGGACATATGGTATACTGGGTCGACCCCCTTTCCATCCGAAGTGAGTACTGTTGACATTCACTTTCTTTCTTCATGACGTCTTGTCCGCTGTTGGTCTATTTGTATGGGAGCGCGGGTTCTCGGGGCGAGCTGATTCGGAACACTTGTAGCTCATTAATCCTGCGCCAAGAGCTCACATCACTTGTGCGTTGTTACACCCAGAGTCTTATGCCGCTCAGCGTCCGCACCCCGAGGCCGCCAAGGGAAGCGGGAGCGAGTCGAACGACGTGGATGGCGAGGTGCCGGCCGTGTGGGAACTGTCGGACACGAGCATCTTGTTCAAGGGATACTTGGAAGCGGGTAGGACGATCAACGCGTTCGACTGGTACCAAAGTTTTGCTGCCGTTCTCGAGACTCAGCGACAAAAGTGGCTCAAGATCGGGGATCAGAGGCAGGTCGATGACACTCCCTCCGATGGGGCTGTGCGTCAGAGCAACAACGGCGATGTCGTGGGAGAGGACGGAGAAGAGGTTGGAGACGAGAAGTGGGGGATGGAGGTCCAGGCGAGGTTTATTCGGGGTGTTCAAGAGTTGGATTTCATGGGATTTTTGAAGCACACGGGACGAAAACCAGACCATGTTACTCGGACGGTGTTTGATGTAAGCGAATAACAGAAAATAATTGGGATATCGGCGGCGTCGGTGCCTTGTTCGTTCTGTGCGGCTTGAGCGAGCCGGGTCCGGTTATAAAAGGAACATCACCGCTCGTCACCTTTTTCCCCCGTCGTTCTTTCGTCTCTTCATCTTCGACTATTTCGTGCCAGCTGTTTTTGCAGCCCCCACCCACTCTCTCTCACTCACACTCTCGTTACTCGCCTTTATAATGCGTGTCGCTACTGTCTTATTGGCTTTGACCGCCGTCTTGCCCTCTGTCTTCGCTACCCCTTACGTGAGTTTCCCCCCCTGTTTTTTCGCCATAGCTAGTCCAGCTCTTTAACCGCGGACGGGGTGTAGACCACTTCCCCAACCGCCACCACCTCTTGGCAAGCTGGTCAGGAGCATGTTATTCAGTGGATTGAAGATACCGACAATCCTACTCCTTCCTTGAAGGACTATGGTGCCTGCAAGGTCTCCGTTTATGTCGGAAGCGTTCAGCAACAGATCTCTCTCCAGTCGATTTCCCCCTCTATCGATGTTTCCACCATCAGCGAGCTCAAGTTCACCCCTGACCCTTCCATGGGACCCAACTCCAAGGAATAGTACGTGTCCCAAACCTCTGCCATCATTTCTGGTGATGGACGAAATCTGATACGATTTTTCTCATCCCATTCAGTTTCATCCGATTTGAGTCGCTCGCTCTCAAGGACCCCAAGCAGCCCCAATTCCCCGCTTTGGCCTTCTCCGCCAAGTTCGAGTTGACCGGAATGACTGGAAAGTTCTCTCCCGAGGTTCAGCAGCAAATCGATGGTGCCAGCTCTCTCTCAACTGGGACCCCGCAATCGACCTCTTCCCGCGTTTCCTCTTCCACTTCCTCTGCTCCCCCCAAGAGCTCGGGCTCTGGATCCCCTTCCTCGACCTCTTCTCGTCCTGCGGCTTCCTCTGGAGGCGCTCAGGGTAACACTGGCGGCGCCCTTGGCCTTTCCGCCGGCAAGCTCTTGACCGGTGTCGTTGCTGCCGTCGTCGGGTTGGGCATGTTGTTGTAGACGAACGAGATCACGTTTTGGACTGGACTCGCGTACGGGCATGCTCACGTTTCTACTTTATTATGTGACTTCGAGTTCTTGATTTGTCTCTAATCGGTATACCCTACGCACTTCCTATCAGTTTGGAGCTAAAAATCCCCAGCGTCCAAGCTTGAGTCCCCCCGAGTGGATTGAATGAGAGGCAAATCAAAGTGAATTGAACGAGAATCAAATCCGAGTCAATTAAACGAGTCAATCCGAGTATGAAAAAGATCTGATGACGACCATCGCTAAGCGATGGTCGCGGGGCGGAATAAAGGATGGGTGTACATCGTTGTCACTGCGAGGCATAACAACGGACAACGCTCTCCAAAAAAAAGGTGTCGCGAAAACGAAAGGTTAGTGTTACACTGGGACGAACAAATTTATAAGGGTGGATACGGGGTATGTACTCCCACAATGGAAATCGCAGTCAGAATAGAGCAAACAAAATCATACAGATGGCAGCGGTCAGTTTTGAGCGCCGAGGGAGAACGTTGAGAGCAGAACCTTGATCTGGTGGTGCGCCGGTCGGAGAGGACGATGGAGTCGCCGTTGGTGAGATCCGGGAGGTTGACATCCCCGATGGTGCCGGTGTCGACGGGTTTGAGGTAGAGGGGCGTGTCAGCAGGCTTGAGGGGATCGGTATGGAGGAAATTAGTGACGGAACGGGGGAACCAAAGGAGCCGGACATGTTATCGATCCTAAGTGACAGAGTAAGGTCAGAAGACCACAAGAGAAGAGAGACTTGGACGCACGTGAAGAAGGGAGAGTATTCATTATATGGGCCGTTGTCCACGGGGTTGGCGGAGGTAAAGTTTACATAGCTGGTGGGTGAAATGGACCGTCAGGATGAGCAAGGGTGGCACGTGAGGAAATACTCACTATCTGTTAGAGTTAGGCCCGGCATTAGGAGAAGGCTATACGACCGTGAATTAGACTCGCTGATCAGCAGGTCAATGAAAACAAACACACAATAAACGTGAATGAGCGCGTGGCGGATACGTCGACTGGGTTTATCTGTTGAACTAGCCTCTGCAGTCCAGGGTAAGTGGATGATCCTATGATACACCGACCTTGCTCACCCCTGCTCCGTTGTACAGAGCGACGTAGCAGATTCCGATGATGTCCAGTAAAGGAGCTTCACCGTCGTCCAACCAAGTTATGGTGCACGGTTGGTTACCGTGACAGACTCTGCGGGTGGAAGGGTCGATAACCTGGAAACCGGTGAGCTCCGAGTCGTGGTGTGGTTACCGGCGAGCAGGAGAACATACGTATAGGTCTGCCCGCACGTGAGCAGTGTAGAGGACCATGGAGAGGAGGATGAGGATGAGCACGGCCATTTAATGAACAAATGTAGCGCTTTTCTTCCGGTGGGCCTCGCTTGCTTGCTTGGATGGTTGAATGCTGAGTCGAGCGCTGTTGCCTTTTTGGGAAAGCGCTAACGGTGAATCAAGCACGGATCAAAATCTTATTCGGGCTCAGTCGATCTCCGTTTCCGCTCCATCCGGTTCCATTCCGCGAAGAAGCTACGTTCCTTTCACCAACTCTCTCACGGCGCACCCGGTCTTTTGCACGCGACAACTCCGGATACGTCCCTGCACCCATTCTCGAAGCAGCCGCTCATGCTTGCTTGGCCCTCCCGAACCTCGAGCGTATCAAATTCAATAACAGGGTTTGCGCTTCTACCCCCAGAGTTGTAACCATTCTCTCCTCCGTTGCCAGCAAGATGACGACCCTCGATCTCTCTGGCACCCCCTTCGCTTCCCCCAGTGGTTTCTGGCCTCTTATCTGCTCCTTCCCCACATTTATGCCTGGGTGCCACCTTTGGCTCCATGAAAGAGACCGCCTCTTCGCCGGCCAACACCCGCGAACCCTCCGCCACAACCTTTTCCGTTTCCACCTCACGACAGGGCTTCGTTATCGGCCACCTAACCGACCCTCCTTTCCCTCTCCGTTTCCTCAAAAAAATTCAAGTTCTTTACATCGACCCCAACCGAGCCACGTTGGTTCCCCTTGCCGAGTCAATTCTTGGAACCGTCAAACAGTTGCGTTTTGGCGCCATATCGATTCATCGTGCGGAAGATGAAGGTGGGTCCTTGATTTCGACCGACCATTTATTTCTGCTGACGCCGGATCGGATCCGAGCCACTTACCTCCCCGATTTCGATAGGAATGCTGGACTTCGTCAGCAGACTGACCAACTTGGAGACTTTGATCGTGGACAAAATCTACGTTCTCCGTCCAGGTGATGGTCCAATGGAATCCCTCTTGTGGATTCCCCCGGTGCTCAGATGCGTGACCGCTCCTATCCGGCGGCTTGGCATTGAGTTGATGATCAAAAACATCGACCGTCTCGATTCCATGGACTGGCCGCAGGTTGATTTTGGCCAATCAGTCCCGGTAGCGTGGACACGCTGTTAGAATAAGCAAACCACTACGTTTCAAAGCAGAGGTAAAGTAACGTTTCGGAATGGTCGGCCAATGTTAACGGTCCCACCTAGGTCGGATTAACCGGATGTGCTAACTCCGCGACCGGCGAATTTGGGTACACGGTCGCCGGGGCGTCCTTTACCCACCAGCGGGATCCTTAGCCTTGGCCCGCAGGATTCTGACGTGGCTTCCGTATACACTAAAAGTACTTAAGGATGTCTTTGCGGAATCCCGACTGCGGACCGTCTGGGGAAGTCGCCGTTGGGCCGCCCCATATGCGCAACTCATTGATTGGCGGCTAGGGTTTCTGGACTCGGACACCGCCGTTGTGAATTTCACCACCTCACCCTATAGGAGCCACCAGGCACGGTGCTAACCAGCACGAGTGCGAGTCGGGCCTGCCGGGGAGGGATTAGCCGCGAACCCTCCCTGTAACCTGACCGTCGGCGAATTTCATCCGCAGGTAGGATCGAAGCTCGGGATATGGATACATGTATGGGTGGTTGTATAGGCGCATACGGCTGTTATCGTATATAATACAGATACAAATGGGTCTATATGCTACAGCGGAAAGACAAAAAAAAGAGTCCAATCCGTCCCTTGTGTGGCGTACGAATGCAACACCAGAGGACACAAGATATCGTCCGGGGTTTGAATGAAGGTGAAAAACGAGAAATCGAAGGATTGTGTGGGTGGGGAGAGTGGAAAAGCGGCGAGAACTTCGACGTTCAACGTCGGTAAGTCGAGCAGTCGGCTTGAACCGCGTAGGCCAACTCGGCAAACTCTTTGTCCAGTTTCTTCTGTTGCATTTCCCACCGCCCGTCTTCCGCTCTGACCTTGTCTCGGTAGTTCTTCAATGTATACTCACTCCCTCCTTCTCCCATCCCCATCCCAGCTCCGACAGCAGACTGGCCAGCCGTCCCCTGTTCCCCCGTCCCAACCACAGCTTCTTCATCCTCTCCATACATATCTCTCTGCCTCCTCATAAACCTCCTCTTCCTCTCCTTCCTCTCCAAATCCTTCTCCCTGCCTTCCCTCTCCCTCCTTAGAAACTCCCTGTAATCCGCTGGCCCAAAGTTCCGTAACCCACGACCCTTCAGGTTATTTCTCCTCGGACCAAAAACGACGCGTTGCGCGAACACGACAACGAGAACGAACAGGGAGAGCGTAGCGAGGCCACCGACGATTATGGCGATCGCGATCGGGACTGGGAACTGATCAATCCATGGCGTGGTGGGTCCGTACCCCGTCATCCGATCTACGGTGGGGGCAGGTGGGAGGGAAATTGAGGGGAAGTGAGAATCACTTTCTCGAATTGTTTCGCAGGCGACGTATCTACAAACCATTCATAAGCGTCGCTAACACGAAGACAGGAGTGGGAGGAATAGGGGAAATAACGCTCGTCGTTCTAGAGAGTGAAAGGGGTTGTCGACGTACGATGAGAATGGTATGAATGAGAAAAGAACGGATAGGGATAGCCTTCGCATTGCAATGTGCCAGTCAGTAACCTGGAATGAGTGCAAAGTGCGACGCGGCTGTTGGGGGTAAGATGACTGAAGGGAGAAAAAGAAGGTGGTGGCGGTGACGCTGACGTGATTTGGCAAACTTGGTCCTCATTTTAGCCTTCAGCTGGTTCCGTAAAGTCAAGAACCGTCAGGGGGTCGATCGGATCGACAATCCGCACAAGAATGTGCTCTGGGCATGGGGGATCGTCGTTACATATCTTGACCGACAACGTAACGGTACACGATTCCGCACCAGATAAGCTCGGGTGTGTCGCAAGGCATGGCGTTAGGTCATGGGTACGTAGCGAGATTAGATTTCGATGTGTTGTAATTTACAAAATTGTCTGGGTCGGATGATCAGTTTTGTACGACATGGTTGGGGCGAGAAACATGGCAGGCGTACATATATAATATCCCGAATGTTCCAAGACCTACTCCACCTTCTGTTTCGCCCGCTTCGCTTTCCGCCGCGCAAGAAGCTCCCTCACGATAGGAGCTATCAATGGCAACGAAACAGGTGCAAACAGCGGGGCGTATATCGCGTACGTATGTTCAGGAGGGAAGTACAACAGCGCCAACATCCCAGGGTTGAAGAAAGCCCGTGATGACAACGTCAGAGCCCGGGCTGAATGTTCCAACGCCGATTTAGCCGAGTCGGAAGATTTGTAGGCTAACTCGAGAGAGTCCAGCGCGTTCTGGATATCTCCTTTGACGTCCTCTCTCACGGGCATGTTCTCAATCTGATCGACCAGTTTGATGATACTACGCAGCGTTTCCGTGGTTGATAACACGTTCTCCAACGACCTCTGGCGAAGCAGGGAGTCCATTTGCCATTGTGAAAGAGGTGTGCTATCGAGAGACACGACTCCTTCCGGGAGCTCTGGGGCCCCAAGGAGCGAGAACAGCTGAAGCCTGAACGCGGAAAATATGCTCTCCAGATGATCAGAGGTCATGTGAAGATGGGAAGTCATATCCGAGGGAAAGTTGTGGACAACGATCCCACCCCACTGAGGTAAGACGAACGCGTTGGATCTCATGGGACTCCCATCAGAATCCAGGAGGTATAGCGGTCGGTGGGGGATGGATGGGACGAAAAGGACAAAATGAAGGACTGGGTCATTTGATGCGCTCGAGGCTGTCAAATCAGTCAGTTCTCAAGCGTCGCGCGCAAAGAATGCGATACGTACAGAGAGACCATTCAGCAGAGTTCACGAATACGGTAAGATCCTCGTGAGTGAGACCGTGTGCACTGTCGTTCGGGTGGGTGATGTGGGACGGGTCAAAGGCGAGTGGGGCGTGGAACTGGACTTGACTTTCGATCGTGAAGTTGTGGAGAAGCTGCAGCGATTTTAATGTGGGGATCAAGTAACCTTGGGCGTTCTGTAAATCCGGGTCCCTCATAACGCTGGTTTAGACTCACGGGATAGTGCCTCATTCAAATCCCACCCTGTGGCAGATTTTCCGAACGCCGCGTTCTCATTCAAAAGTGAAAATGCAAGCCGGTAACGTGGGGAGTATTTGGCAATCCTTTGTTGGTTGGCCGCAGTATGCCGGGGTGTCAATAGGTCGATAAGCAAGTTTGCGAGCTTGGAGGGTGAAGCTGAAGGTGGGTATGAGATCGAGTTCTTTTACTAAATGGACTCGCACAGACATCCGTCACCAGCAAGGACGAGGTTGCGCTCCTGCACTTTCGAAACGTGAGAACCCGCGTCGAACTTGACCACATATGCATCCGTGCCTGTGTTACTCGTTTGTTGATGTTTTGAGATGCGTGATACGTCACTGGGAACTCACGCGGAATGGGCTCTGGGTGCACACGCACGTCAAACCGTGACCTAACGTCTGGACTCAGGCGAACGTTAACCAGGCTCTGGAGCTTGACAGATAACGCCTTCGTGTCGACGCCGGAGGAGGAATCGAGAACGATGTCGACAGGGAAACGCAAGTCCCTCCGGGTAAGATCTTCGACGCGTGAGGTCGGCAACGACAACCGTTGGATGCTCGTCGTCGTCCACCACAATGGCAAGGCGAGGAGAATTACGGCCCAATATGCGGCGAGTATAGACCACCTGACTTTCCTAGACTGAAAGAATACCCGTTCATCGTCCGCATCCTCAGACATGAGCCTCAGAGGTCCCGTTGGTGGTGATACCGAAAAAGGAAACCGGTGTCGGCGGAGATTGAAATCTGTGGCTGCCCGGTGGCTGAAGGACCTTGCCTCCTCACTTGCCATTTTATTAGCCTCTTGTCCTCCACCGCTGCCTGGTTGCTTGGTTATCCACGTTTCCGCCTCCGGGAAACACACGACTTCCAGACCCTCCTACGTTTTCCTCCTCATTAATTCCCGCCTCCGAGGAGAGCATCCCATCACACCGTATCATACACTGCTTGGTGGCATTTCTTTCAGTCTTAATGGCCAGCAGAACAGACGTTCATAGAACGTATCAGGATACGTATCAAGATGTGAGATAATTTTTTTTGTCCAAGAATTGCGTCTGAATTCATCAAATATATTGCAGCACAACTTCCCTCCACCTCGTCCACCACCCCGAGCTTACGACCAATACATCCCCCCTCGTCAGAATTCGTCGTACCGAGATGAGCAGAGCTTTCGAGCAAGTTCATGGCGTCCCGATGAAAGATCACTTCCATACAGCACCCGAACACCCTCACCCCCACGTTACGAACCTACAAGACCGGCGGAAGACTCGTGGAACCGCGCTGGAGCTAGTTCCTCCTCTTGGATTGATCGCAGAGCCCCGGACCCGTGGGGAAACGGACGAAGGCGCGACCCAACCGTGGACAGATTTTTTGAACCGTCGGATGCGTGGAAACAGAACCACGATGCTCGCAATCGACAAGACGAGTGAGTTGGACATGCGATTTGTTGGTTTATTTTTTTTGCGCGTGGAGACTTATGCGATTCTGAAACTTAGATACCCTCCGCCTACTTGGGATAGATATTTGCCCCCGAGAGACGCAAGGGAGTATGAATCCCCCTTGCCAAAGTCTCATTATTCTCCTCCGCCCAATGATCGGTACCGTCCAATGACTGACCCGTATGATTCCCGTGACCTGTTCCCTCATTCTCGAGCGGATTCATATCGGCCAACTTATGATGCCGACGGGCCTTGGGGTGCTACGCGTGCACGTTCACCAGCCTTCGCTGATCGCTCCTTACCGTCAGACAATAGGCACTACTCTCTCCCTGGGATGCCCTCGCCCTCGACGCACTACCGCCCGCATCCTCAGCGGATGAGACATAATAGGAATCTGCCACAACGTATACCTTCGACGGAAATGCGGAGGAGTCTGTCGAAGAATGATCTATCTCCGACTGGTTCGAGGTATCCACTAGATTCCCGGAGCACTCCGGACTCTGCCCAGAGCCGAAACATGACGGCGAATGTTCCGAGCTTTGGGCGGAAAAGGTCGACCTCACCGTTTCGAAAGGAAGACGAGTCGCCTTTCAAGAGACTTCGGTCCCTTTCTCCTGACCAATTCTCGAGCCTTGCTTCATCCAGAAGGTCATCTCCAGCTCCGGTGGTTCTAAAAGACCCACCAACCTCAACTCCGCCCGAGGATCATCGATCGACATGTGCTTCCACCGAAGGAGTGGATCACGATACAGGTATGGTGATTTTGTTACTTCATTCTTATAACGCGATGAACTGCCCCATAGATATGGAAGAGATTCCGGGAATTGCACCCACTGACGTCGCGGCGGCTGAGGAACGCCCAAAGGACAAGGACGTGCCCTCGTCCAAGGGGGATCAAACCCCGTCTTTGGTTGCGCCACAAATCCAATATCCTAGCGTTACACCTCCGGAATACACGCAACGTAGCCCCACGCCACCTGCTCTTGCCGCCGACCCCGGACCTCCTGCCATCAAGTTCGCGTTGCCTGAGCCTAGTCCTACACCTGATGTGGTTGAACCACCAGCTACGGTACCACCCGAAGTGGGCGTTGATAATAGCGAACCCGCGGTTCCGGAGTCGAAACCCGAAGGGCCCAACGAACCTGATAAGCGGTCATCACCGGAACGGACCAGGCCTCCTGAACCACCGCTGGAGGCATCTCGCGTTGCTTCACCTGCAACCCCGCTGGAGGCATCTCGCGTTGCTTCACCTGCAACCCCGCTGCCGCGTCCTCCGGAGATGCGGTTGGGTGTCGACGAGGCTGCTGTACTGGTGGCAGAACAGGAGGACTCATCTCCACCCGCGAAAACCACCCTGCGCGATGCTCTTATCCACGTGGTTGCGAGTAGGGCTATTCATGACCAGCATCGCCGAGATGAGAGGGTGGTACCCATACTACTTTCCAATCTTTCCATTACAGAACCTCCGCCGGATGGCGATGGACCTGCCACCACTCCCGTCCAGGAACTCACGGAACCCTCTCGAGTGGAACAACGCAGGGAGCTACGCAAGGAGTTGCTTCCTTCTGCCTTTCTTTTCGTGGAGGAACGTGGGGCGGCTGTCGACAAGAAAGTTGCGGGATTGAAGGCTGAGTACCTGGAGTTACAATGCAAGTGGCTGGAGCACTGTGCGAAGCTAGATGAGGAGGCCAGAGCAAACTCCCCGGAAGATACCATAACGACTTCTGGGAGGACGACCAGAAGGTCTGCTGCAACTCTCGGAGACGCTGTTCGATCGGACCTGGAGATGGAACAGATCATTGCGAGTCTCGGAAACGAGGATCTCACGGATGCAAACCATCTCTCCATGCGGAACGCTGCCACTCTCCCGGACATGATCTCTGTCGCCCGTGGCTACATAGATTCTGTCTACGATGACACCAATAACCTTGTGCCGGACGCCCTCGAGTTTTACAGACAACGGACAGGTATTGATGACTGGACGGAGGAGGAGAAACAAGTTTTCCTCAAGGCGTACGCTGCTTATCCGAAGCAGTTCGGTATCATTGCCGAGTCATTGCCTAATAAGACTCCTTCTCAATGCGTCCTGTTCTACTACCTCCACAAGAAGAAACACATCGACTTCCGTAAGGTCATTCAGCACTACGCTCCAAAGACACGCAAGGGTGGCAGGAGAACAGACAAGCAGAGAGGAAATGCATTGTTGGCAGACATCATGCGACATGATGCTGAAGTCTCTCATGATCGTGGGAGTGGCACACCGGAGGCTCCCAAGAAGAGGCGACCTGGAAGGCCTCCAAACCCACGTCGCAGCACTCAGGTTGCCGAAACTCCGAACACGACTCCCACCCCGGTTGCTACCCCGGATCCAGAGCCTGTACAACGCTCCCGTGCTGGACGTCGCGTCAGTACTCGTGCACCTGTCATTGTCGAGGATGACGCAACTGAGGAAGAGGTATTTTCAGGCGTTTTGTCTCGCTGGATAACTCTCTCAACTCACCTATAGCCGGATGAACCGAGGCCAGCGAAAAAGCGGCGGGGGCGCAAACCGAAGAATCCCACATCGGACGCCGCAGGTCAATCTCAATCTCAGTCTGAGGTTGGTGGCACGGGAACCGGACGTCGAAGGGCTGCCCAACAAGTGAATTGGTCTGAGGAAGATCAACGTGAGCATCAATTCAACGAGGTTTTATCGTCGTCACTGACCCTATTTTTACAAGGGCTGTTTATCGAACTTGTCGCGCAACACGGTGATAACTTCAAGCGAATCGCATCATCTATGCCCAATAAAGTACGGCATGATGTTGTTTCGTAATCTGCGTTTGGACCTAATGTTTGTCCCTTTTCTCTTACTTTGAAGACAACGTCACAAGTCTGCTCGTTTTACAAGGCCAACGCAGACAAGTATGACCTTGCGAATGTTGTCGCCTCGGCTCCTCAACGTACTCCCACACCGAGGGAGTCCACCAGTGACCGATCGTCGGTAGTGCCGTCCACTCGCGCCCCAACCCCTCCCTCACCTGGTTCGGCATCCAAACCCCCCTCGACCAGGAAGAGGGGGAATCGTGATCGAGAGCCAAGCGGTAGCCGAACGATCCTCCCCAACTATCAGGGATCCGCGGCCACTCCACCCTCCATGTCGACCAGCCAACGACCTGGTTTCCCAATCGAACCTCCTGTAACCTTACCACCTATTGGTTCCCTTTTGCCTCCAATGACACATCCACCAGCCCCTGGATTTCGTGACGACTACATGATGTCCAATATCATCCCCCCTCCGCCTGTCCACATCCCAAGCGGGTTTATGGGCGCATTCCCATCGGCCCACCACGAAACGTACTATAATCCCATCCCGGCTCCCATCCCCTACGGACATCCTACCCACCCTGGTGCTCCCCCGGTGATCATGATACCGGAGCATACCGGTGATCCACCCGTGGTACATGCGGGAGCAACCCCCGCACAAGGGGAGTCTTTCCTGGTCCGAGATTACCAGCACTCGAGAGCACAGCAACCATCTGTCGGGGTTATTCCCGGGTTGGTCGATATTCCGAGCTACGATCCTCAGTACCACCAACCTGTCATCCGCGTTCAACAGCAGGACTCGAGACAAGAGCCGCAACCGTCTCAATTCATGACCGGTCGCGTCCTTTTACAGACCAAAGCTTACAACGTCAAGTAGGGGATCTGGATCTTCCGAGATTTATTTCATGCACATATAGGGTGGAAATGGCGATACCCGATGTAACCCTATACCCGGCGGATAGCATTAACGCTACGGTACAAGCATGCGAATCGTGTTGTAACATTGTGCAGGATCTTGAATTCATTTGCGGCCTTCCACCATGATGATGTGGTATCCAAAGTTGGTTTTGACCAAAGAGGAGACGATGGGTTTGTCGACTGTTGATGGCTGCAGTGCAAATGCTGCGTCTTGGAATGCACCCTGTTCACAGCTCGAGATAAAGGCCATAGGACGTCTGATGAGCAATTCTTACCACCATACTTCCCCGTACCATCCACCCAAGACTGCCGCCAGCTGTTTCCGTGAATCAGTTCAGTGAAGTTGGTAACTGGGGGAGCGCGTACCTTTGGCCTTGTCTTCTGAGCACTCTTGAGCAACTTTATCGAACCTTTGACCCTCCTGTCGTCCGGAGCGTGCTCGGTTAGTGATACCGGATGTGGATGGGAGCACGCACCCGGATCTTGGTCAGAGCCTCGGTTGCCTTTGAGTGTTTCTGGGAGATGTTGTGAGGGCAACAGGGATTATCTCCTGAGATAAGGTCCTACCTCGCAAAGGATGTGCCGAACGTTTATTGAGGTTGCGGCCTTAAGTTTTCCTCCACCCTGTGTCGTACCCATCGAACTGAGATCAACGCCAATCGAGACGAGGCGGCATACCTCTGAGTCTTCAGCATCATTCCTGGCGTTTGGTTTCTTTCCAGTGTCCTTCTTGTTGGCTGGCTTCTTGTCCGTCGTCTTTTTAGCCATCGGACCAATGGGACTGGGGAGATTATGCCACTCGCGTCAACACGTGACCCGTCCTTGTGGAGTCGTCACAAATTTCAGCCAAGGGACAAGTCGACAAAATCCCACTCAAGAGCCCGATCGCACCGCAAACATCCTCCCCCACCGTTCCGCCTGGACGACCCGTCGCCCGTTGAGCCGATTCCCGACCATGGCCGACAAGATAACCCGTATCGCTATCGTAGATGCCAATCGGTGTAAACCCAAGCGATGTGCTCAAGAATGTAAAAAGGTTGGTCTGCGCCGTTGACGCTTTAGGATCGGCGTATTTATCGACATCGTATCTAGTCTTGCCCTGTCGTGAAAATGGGTTCGCGTCTATCCCTGATTTTTGCTGGACGGACGGATGACCTGTGATGAAATTTGGCCAGGCAAACAGTGTATTGAGGTCAAACCGACCGACAAGATCGCCTACATCTCCGAGTTCCTGTGTATAGGTTGTGGTATCTGCGTCAAGAAGTGAATATTGCCCCCTATTCGGCTTTTTGTCCGTTGATCCTTGTTGTAGGTGTCCGTTCGAGGCTATTGCGATCATCAATCTGCCGACCAACTTGTCATCTCAAGTCACGCATCGTTATACCGCCAACGCCTTCAAACTACATCGACTTCCTACCCCACGACCTGGTCAAGTACTTGGTCTCGTGGGAACTAACGGTATCGGGAAGAGCACGGCGTTGAAGGTCCTGGCAGGAAAACTCAAACCCAACCTTGGACGATACGATGTAAGTGACATGCATCTCTGGAGAGTATCCGCACACTGAGGTGCGCTTCCCCACATCAAGGACCCACCAGACTGGCAAGAAATTCTCAAGTACTTCCGCGGATCGGAGCTCCAGAACTATTTCACCAAGGTTCTGGAGGACAACCTTAAGGCCTTGATCAAACCACAGTACGTGGATCATATACCGAGGATGATCAAAGTCGCCACCACTGTCGAGAAAATGTTGGAGAACAAGGTGGAACGAGACAACATGGAACTGATGTGCAAGGAACTGGAGCTTACGGAAGTTCTGCAACGCGACGTCAATCAACTTTCCGGTGGAGAGCTTCAGCGGTTCGCGATCGCTATGAGTTGCGTTCAGCGTGCTGATGTGTGCGTGGAAAACACATCATGACTGGTGCATTTGCCGATTAAAAATATCGCAGATACATGTTCGATGAGCCGTCAAGTTACCTGGACGTAAGGCAGCGATTAAAGGCTGCTGAGGTCATTCGGTCTTTACTGACCCCGGACAACTACGTGATCGCTGTCGAACACGATCTCTCTGTTCTTGATTATCTCTCCGATTTCGTGTGCTGCTTGTATGGCAAACCTTCAATGTATGGTGTCGTGACTATGCCTTATTCGGTGAGAGAAGGTAATGTCTTTTTCACTCGCTGCTTGGGGTGTTATTCAGTGTTCACCCCCGTAGGTATTAATATCTTCCTGGATGGTTTCATTCCAACCGAGAACTTGCGATTCCGAGAGGAGTCGCTCTCGTTCAAGATGGTCGAAACAGCTGATGAGTTTATCATTTCGAAATCTCACGAGTTCACGTACCCTGCGATGACGAAGACTCTGGGGGGCTTCAAGCTGACGGTTTCGCCGGGCGGCTTTACCAACTCGGAAATTATCGTCATGTTGGGAGAAAACGGAACGGGAAAGACAACATTCATTCGTCTCCTGGCTGGAGATACCCCAGATGTGGAGACGGACCGACAGACATTCTCGGTTTCACTCAAACCGCAGACCATCTCACCCAAATTCCCGGGCACCGTCAGGATGCTCCTGATCAAGCAGATCAAGGCTGCTTTCATGCACCCGCAATTCCAGACGGACGTCCTGAAGCCGATGAACCTGGAACCTATCATGGATCAAGAGGTCAAGACGCTGTCAGGTGGAGAGTTGCAACGTGTCGCCATCGTGTTGGCCCTGGGCAAGGCCAATGTCGACATCTATCTGCTGGATGAGCCATCCTCGTGAGCGACATATGCAACATACGGATTGTGGGGGCCAGCTGACGGTATCGCCATTCAGCTTCTTGGATTCCGAGCAACGTATTATTGCCAGCAAGGTCATTAAGAGGTATCCCAGTGCACGACAAAAGTCACAAATACTTGGAGGACTCATGTTTTTTTGTCGTGCAGGTACATCCTCCACGCTAAGAAGACGGCGTTCGTCATCGAACACGACTTCATTATGGCCACTTACCTGGCTGACCGTGTCATTGTGTTCGAGGGTAAACCTGCTATAGCTGCTACTGCTGCCCCGTGAGTACTGGGCATTCGTTCCCGGATCTGACCCATGCTGAAAACAAGGCCAGGCCACAGTCCTTGCTGTCAGGAATGAACAAGTTCTTGGCATCCCTTGAGATCACGTTCCGGCGAGACCCTACAAACTACCGGCCCAGGGTCAACAAGCTGAACAGTGTGAAGGACAAGGAGCAAAAAGGTCAGGATCCCTGTTTCAGGCTGTCAGGAAAGACGTTCTGACCCGTTCTGTCGCAGTTTCCGGAAACTACTTTTTCTTGGAAGAGTAGACGAGCCCGTTTGCGTTCTTTTACTGGCATTACATATTTATCCACACGATGTAGCCTGTAGCTGTGATGTCTGTCCGTAATTGATTTTGAGGGTGGGATGAGAAAATGAGTGATTGGCGCGACAAGAGGGGAGGAACGCCCAACGGACTCACCAAAGGTCTCGATCACGAGTTCTCTCAGGTCGCAATGAAGCGGTCCAAACCTTCGACCACATCACCGACACCGAGCTCGCCCGTCCACAAGAAAGTCAAAATGTCTCCAAATCCGTTCGAAGCCCCGGTTGACGATACAGAGGATGGCTGGACGAGGGTGGGAAAGAGGAAGGAGAAGAAGGCGAAGAAGGCGAAAGCGAAAATTGACGTGTGTTTCTTGTCCATGTCCCCCCTCATGCCCATCGTAAGCTGACGGACAGAAACCCGTGGTGGAAAAGGCCCAACCTGCTAGGTTCATGTATAATAGTTCGGAGATCATCAAACGCACTCATGCAGTTGGGATCAATGTACGCGTCCTAACCCTCACATCTTCAGTTCACGAGACATCGGCGACTTATCTCTTCGATAGGATATACGCGATCTGGTTCTACACCTAGTTGCTGACGCGCCCCCACCCAGTTGGGTGAGGGTCGAGGTAAACACCTCTATCTTGTCAAGAACACGGCCTGTACTGAAAACTTGAACCTAGAATCCACGATCAATCCAAAAGGTTGTCGTCCTTCTTGCAGCCGGAATGACGGGAAAATCCATTTCGCTGCCCCCGATCTCGACATCTGCCATGAATAACCCCAACCTCCCGGTGGAGATTCCGTTCCCTTCGCCTCCAGGTACCTTGCTACCTTTTATCGCGTCCAAGTTCAGTCACGCATGTCCAACCCGTGCCCCTGGTGAGACAACGAGGATGTTCTCAGCCCTCTCTGCGTTCTTCCAAGTCCCCGTGACTGGAGAAGAGAAGAAACGGAGACAACAGGAGAGGGCGAATTGTGGGTGTTTTATCTTGCCTTTCGTGGATTACTGCGATGACTGAAGCGCATCTCGCGTAGCAGAACATTCGCGAGAGAAGTCAGCACTCCGCTATCTCCTTACGCTGGAACAGATGGTCGAGCATGAATACCCTATCCCGTCCTATATGGCCGATATTTTCCAAGCGCCTGAGGATTGGATCGAGATACCCTTGGTGGAGGAAGGGGGATTCCCCGATATCTACGGCATCGACTGTGAGATGGTGGGGTTTGACATGAAACAAGCTTGTCCCTTGATTGACGATATTTTCCAGTGTCTGACGGAAGACGAAAAAACACTTGCCAGAGTCTGCCTCATAAACTACATCTCTGGAAAGGTCATCTACGACGAACTCGTCAAGCCGGAGAAACCGATCACCGATTATCTTACCCGGTGGTCCGGGATAACTGAAGAGTCGATAACCAAGGCCACAACCACGTTCACAGAGGTTCGGAATAAGCTGCGCGAAATCCTTTCTGCGAAACCAACTCCTGTTCTCGCTGGACATTCTCTGGAATCTGACTTGCGCGCTCTAAAGATGTCTCACCCTCGATGCATCGATACCGCTGTGATATACCATCACCCTCGTGGTCGTCCACTAAAACCTGGTCTTGCGTGGTTGACCAAAAAGTGGTGTCGTCGAGAGATCCAGAATCGTGGGGAGGGTGGTCACGATCCCGAAGAGGATGCTAGGGCGTGTCTGGAGCTCCTCAAAAAAAAGGTCGAGAACGGGCCGGGATATGGAGAGTTCAAGACGGACCAGGAGTCGATTTTCGAGAAGATCGCGAGAAGTACGCGCAGTGGGGGAATAAGAACTGCGGTGGTCGATCATGGTACTCCTGCAAACTGGCACGGGGCCAAAGCGACTGCTTCTGTGGCCTGCAAGACGGACGAAGATGTCGTAAACGGCGTTCTGGAAATGCTCCCGAACAACCATTTTATCTTTGGGAGGTTCCTGGAACTTTCGGATGCCTGCGGATGTGCGCCTCCCAGTGTTGATCCTTTCGTGATAGAACGATGCTTACATACGATCCAGGGATAACTGGCAAGGCAGCGAACGATACTATCGTGACTGAATTCGCCGACTCTGATGCCGAGATAACGACCGATTCTGCGAAAGAGGCTGCTGCCACCGCGGAACTCGACTCGAAATTATCCCGCATCTACGACGTCTTACCACCACGAACGGCCTTCATCGTGTTTTCTGGGCACTCTGACCCTAGGAGGATGGCGAAGTTGAACAGCCGGAAAGCTGCATTCGAGATTGCATTGAGGATGGGAATGCCTCCCACCTCTGGTCCCACCATGTGGACCACACAGGACGGACGCGATTTGGAGAGTGAGGTTGAGCTGGCGAAGAGGGGCTTTTTGTTCTTGTGCATTAAAGATGCCTAATAGATTGCACGTTTTTTCTTGATGTTGCTCTGTTGGTTGCCTGCCCCGGTGTTGGGCATCTACAGCACGCTACAACCGCCGAAGCTCGGAAGCATTTCTGTACGGAGGTTAGCTCAGTGATGTCCGTAACCCGTAGTGCCGGTTCTGCTTGGACCTGACGACATGAGATCCAACGACCGTTTCCAGATCCCTGGATGCGCGAGACAATAAGGTTCTGCCGGACGTGCGTTGGGAGGAAGTGATCTTCATTTTACCCAGACAATAATCTGCGGTCTCGATTGTCGGCTGGAAATAGTTCAAAGGCGGCCTTGACGTCCTTGCAAGCCCGCGGGTACTAGCTACATGCGGTTGGCAAGTATATCACCACCCTGACAATCCAGGGACAGGCGCTCGCGTTCGCTCCTCCGCCCCTCCCTGATGTCTTCACTCGGCACTAGTCTCTGAACCTTAAATATAAGCCACCGCTCCCCCGTCCGGCACCATGGCCGCTCTCGCAAACATCCTACCTCTCACCTTCCTCGGCACCTTCTGTTTTCTCGTTCTCGTCTTGCTCGCGTTCTACTGTTGGAAACGAACCTTCCCGCAACAGGCGAACGCCGAACTCGAGAACCCGGATTATGAGGTGGAGGAGATACCGGGTACTACCGATTTTGTAATGGTGGGCAGAAGGGGACAGAGGAAGAGGAAGATTAAAAAGCCCAAGCTATGGGATGTCTGGGTCTCCAACTTCGGTGCAAGGCCTGCGCATGAGAGGAAACCGAGCTCGGGAAGCTCGATTAGTGACCTCTCGTCAAGCGAAGACGTTGGACACTGGGCCGAGCTCAAGGTGGGCACCTCCAGTCCAATCACCTCCACAAGGTGCAGCGTGCTGATTTTCGTATTCTTAGCCCATGTCTGTCACCTATGTCAAAAACCCAAACAAGACCACACCACTCATTCCTATACCATCTGCCCACTCATTAGCGGGCCCAATTCCCGACCCCACAGCAATCACAGTGGACGGCAACGCTCTCATGAGAGACCTACCGAACTCGTCGCAATCCTCGCTCTCGCAACCCCCTTCTCGAGATATTCCACCGCGTCCCATCCCCGGACCCCCACCAGTCGAAAGCCTCGCCGCAGAGATCGCCGCCAGGACGTCCAAGCGCGACAAACGCGAGAGTACGGGTGTATACGACAAATCTACAATCGAGGCGGTCCAGGTGTCCGTCTTGATTTCTATGCCGCAACGACTGACCCCCACCAGTAGCCACACCACCGGGTCCGCAGGTCCGCTAGAATTGGGTGTCGTCCGCATTCCCCTAGGACACTCCGCACCGAAGTGGACAGCCAGACGGAGTATCCGTCCTCCGCCCCAATAACCCCGCTTCCCCTGTAACTCCCCTGGTCCGATTTCTTTTTTTTTTCTTTCTCTAGAGGTTTGACACGAGGGTGACTGACGTATCTCAACGTTACGCCCCCCGTTAGCGTTTCCCCATGTAGCTTATACCACGCCCGTCTACTGTATTTCTTGGCTTTTTTAATGTGTAATTTAAGCTTGTTCCTGTTGTCGCGCTTTCCCATCTTTCTTGCTGTTTTTCCTCTCTCCGCTCATCACGTCTTCTATATGTTCTCACAAAATACAATCCTATGGTTTGATTTCCCTCCGTGGCGTATACAAGTACAAGTGTAGGCCCAATAATTCCGCCTTCAAGACTTTTGAGGCAGCTCTTTGATCCTGAAGTCCCAGTACCTTGGCAAAGCGTGACAGATCAGTCGGCTGAACCTTAGTTAGAGTTCGTACAAAGTGACTCACCGCTTCCGAATTGTGTCGAGTTCATCTCCCAATAGTCGGAACAACTTCAGCGATGCAAGTGGCGATGAGAGCAATCAAAAGGGTTCGCGGGAAATCGTACCTCCGTAGCCTCCGAAATTCTATCTTGGCTCTCTCGGATGTCTGCGAGGAATTCCACCGCCGGGACTGCGGGGAGATGGGCACCCTTGCTTGGTGGCGGGTTATCCAGGTCTACAACAGAGTCGGAACTCTCCTCGGATTTAGTGTAAGGGACGACGAATTCCTCCAGCAACTCGTAGGCCGTTTTCGTGCGATCGAGGATACCTCTCATATAATTCCACGGTGAGAGGTTATTCGGTGCGAGGGAGATCTTCCCCTTAGTGTACCTGGCATCGGTTTGTCAGTGAGGAAACCGGTGTGACGGGAAGAGGAGCACGAACAAAATCTCGCGCCGCAGGGCATCTTCCCGATTTTCATCCCCTTGCCTGACGCCAGAATCAAATACGACAAAGAACCGGTGGTGCCAAGCGGAGTTATTCCTGATATCCTCATCTATCATCCTCTCAATGAAAGGAGGTTCTACCGCCCAAAGCTCGTTTCGGTTGAAATTAGAAAGGATCCACTGACGATAGGACCAGGTGTGATAATTCTTGGAGTCTTCCTCAAATACCTTCTCAACAAATTTCAGTTCCTTGAGAAGCAAGTCGGGGGTTTTCGTTGCGGGGTCTTTGGAGTAGATGCATGTCAGGAGGAGACGACGATGGTGCCAGACTTGGTAGTTCTTGAGGTAGGCGGTCGCAATCTCGTCCATAAGCAACAACTCGAGATCAAGGGGCGAGTTTATGGCAATAAGGGTCTTGTACCGATATTGCCTGCTCAGCGGTCAGATTTGGTCGTTCTCTAGTAACCGACATGACAGTACTCGCCATGCAGAATAGTGTGCGGGGTTAAGCCTGATTATATCTTCCGTCAATTCTAACACGCGGTTGCTCATTTCCCCCGTCTTGACTATCCCACGGAAATAGTCGGTGCAGTCCCTATCTGCGCGGTGGGATCTACCGTAAATAGGATATTCCGATGTGTGTAGAACGAGTCATACACTCATCGGTGTAGAAGATTGGGGCTAGAGGACTCAGCGACTCGTGTTGCGGTAGCGGCGCGATATCTTGCCACTCTGGACGTTGAGAGTACGGCAGAGCGCCGCCCGAGGAGAACATAGCGGTCTTGTTGGAAGGAGAGTGAAACAATTGGCAGACTTTGGATTTGATCCAGAACGCAAGGGTGGCGGATATCCCAGGCGGTTGCCGAGGCACGGGGTTCTCCATCTCTTTGCTGTCCCTCTCACACACACTCCGTCGTCACCGGTCGAGGCGGCGACCACCGCTCCTTTACACACATCTCATATACAGGCGGGATGGCGACTATCGAACGACCGAGGGAAGTCTCCCAGTCACCAAATCCCCTGCTCACCACTGCGATTCCCACACCCTTTCCGCGAGAGCTGCTCCGGCCAGTACGTACCCAGCAGGGGGACATTGCAAGACCCACGACTGCACCGGCGACGTCTACTACCAACTCGGCCTCTACCGCCGAACAGCCCGCTCAGAATGTACAATGCGAGCCCATTGGGGAGGATATGGTGAGTGGTTGGCTCGTCATGTGCCCGCTTTTCCAGAAGCTTATGGACGTTAGCAAGATATCGTTCCATCTATTTACAACGTCCAGAACTCGTGTTTCATGATTCTCGATGACCTTCTCTCTTCACAATTATTCTGTGGAGTCGTGACGCCCCGGACACACGATGCGACTTCGAGCCAGTCCTCAGCCTCTCTTCTCTGCGCACTGATATCAAAACTGCGGCAACTCGATTCAGGTGAATCAATGGTCGAAATCGCGCCCGCGCACAACGATGCGGCATTGTTGCAGGAACTGCAGGGGCGCGTTGATCGACTGTTCGAATCTTCTGATGGATCGCCCTCCGTTGATGTCCAGCTCACGAAGACCCTGGTATTCTTGTTAAACTGTTTGCAACGACTCTTATCAACGCGCGCGCAAGATCCCACCTCGGCCCCTTCCTTGTCAACGGTTCCCCCAACGTCAACTTCCGCGAATCCGAATGTCTACGACACGCTCAGACGTTCTCTCACGGAGTTACAGAACGATCGGAACCTACACACACCTCCTCATTCTGGCCCTGTCTCCGCAGTGGAGAACGCGCTACTGTGGTCACAAATAGACATCACGTTGGAACAAGTGATGACATTGTGTCGACAACGGCAACGAATTTTAGAACCGCTCCTACCTCCGGGCGGTTTCGATGCTTCCCCTCCGGAGTACGACCTTGCCGGTTCCCCTACCGACGATGTCCTTCCCGCATACGATAGTCCTCGGTCTTCGCTTGCCTATGAAGCCAAGGGTATGAATAGGCCGTCTCTCTCCCAAGAGCGACTTGCCTCCGCAACAATCCAGAGTGAGAAAATGCGACTGGATCTAGATGCCGTCACTATCGCCATCGATAGACTCTACCTCGTCGCACCACAGTTGCTCGACCAACGAGTTGAGCTAAAGGCGTCTAAGATGGTGGAGTTGGAAAAGGCGAGGCAGGCTGGAAAAAGCAAGGGTAAGCAAAAAGACCTGAGGGAGCTGGAACACATGGTGGAGATGATTGGGAAGGCCTCAGAAAGGAAAATGACCGAACAGACATACGTCATGGGCGGCGATACCAAAGCGAGGCAGGAGAGAGCACGGCGGAGAGAAAGTGAACAGGTTGGTGGATCTTGCTTAAACAGGACCGTCGGTTGCTGAACCCTTGATTATACAGCGGCAAGCGTTTGTCGAGCAGTTGGCTGGACACTCTGATTCTGGCAGGTTACACGATCAGGAAGCCGTCCTCAACAATAGGATGAAAAGTCCGGAAACCCTTCTCACCCTTCCAGAGTTCATACGCGAGTCGGTTCCCCCCGAACTTGTGAAGGCGGATCCACGAGCAGTTTTCACACTGCCAGAGTTCATGAAGGAACCCGTCCCTCCCGGCATTGACCCACAAGTGGCGGTGACGAAAAAAAAGTCTCTCAAGGGCCTCCGAAACAGGAGCCTTTCTGCACCGTCGTTGGATTGGATCTTCTCTTCCGGTACGAAGACACCTCCAGAGCGTAAGGCGCACAAATGGACCAAGAGTCCGTCTCAATCGGTCTCTGGCACAGGTATGACCCTAAATTGTAATTTTCTACGCCATTTCTTTCTCAGTACAATATTAAGCAGGTTCACTTGAGCTTAATTACGTCGCCGAGCACCACGAAAGCCTCCAGCACGTGATGGTTTTCTTCAACGTCACCGGTGCCACCCCGGGAATAAATCTCGAAGTCGACATCCAATCCAACGCGGACAATACGGAGCGATTTTTTGTCCTTTCTGGTGTGAAGGCCACCCTCCCCTCCCCCCTTCCTGCTCGTGTCTATTCTGGAAAGCCAACGGTCAAGGTCCAAAGTGGACATTTCGAACTCAAACTCCCGACGGTCGGCCCACCTGACCTTCCCTCCCCCTCTGCTGTGGAGATGTACGATGCCACGGCTCTATCAAACTCCATGCCTACTACCTTCATCTGCTCCTCATGTTCTTTGCCTCTAGTGCAATCCACAAAGGTGAAGGAGTACAAGGACCTTCCCTCGGAACACTGGCAGGAGCTTGTTGATGCATGGATGTGTCACTCGGACCAGAAGTTACACGAGGGGGTGATAGAGAACGCAAAACGTGGTTTCTGGCCGAAGGAGGGGGAAGCACTCGTTGGAGGAAGCTATATCGTGTTCGAAGATAGTGGTGTTGTCAGGGCTCACATTTGTCCACTCGAAGCTCGAGAGGTGAGTTTTACGCCTAAATTCCTAGATATTCCGGATGCGAAGAAGGCCATCATCGGGATATCACCTACCCGTGGCCCGACACAAGCAGGGTTTCTCCAGCCGTCGGGCCCGTCGAAGCCCTTGTAGGTTTTGGCGGGTTTCGAAGGTTTGGGTGGACTTTGTCGCGTTGACGGCAGGTATAATGTACCTTTGGCTGATACAAGACATCCAAGAGAAATGCCAACCTTGCTAAACAACTCTTGGACGACGAGACCACTGTTCCTGGAGCTACTCGCGAGGGCACATCCCTTATCTTGATCACCTTATTGACGTGTAGATTGGTGCTAACGGTTGTTAATCTATAGCGGGAAGAGTGGTCCGGCGTCAGGTGTATCTGTGGTGCAACCGTGGGGCGCACGCAAAGGCAGCCTTCCCCTGATGGGGATGGTACTATGTGTTACCGGCTGGTCAAGTATGCGATCAAACCCGTCAGTCCAACAGCAGAGTACGTGTCGGTATCCTTTCGGCAATGCGTAGCTCACTCTGTGGCTGGTACAATCTACAGACCTTTGCGGATACCGTTGTCCTCGTTCATCGTTGAAGACATGATGGAGTACGTCCATGCCCACGCAACGTACAGATTTATCCTGCATGACGACGAGGAGGAGCGACCGAGAATTTTGGTACGCCGTCGCCCATCACAAGCCTACCGCCAGAATCTCATACCGTTCATAGATTTGGCTATTTAAGCCGAGCATGCGGATCGCGTACTCCACTCCAACTCAGTACCTCTTGTCGAAGGTGGGGAGTATCCACGGGGCGAAAGTACTGTATAAAATACTGGGTCCAGAGACCGCGTCCACAGATCTAGCCAGGTGAGTGTATATTCCACTCTCCACCGGTTGTAGTACTGATGATTCTACACCCGAAGTATCGTGTCCAGATATCCAGGTTTCCCACAAGCAGAACATTTATCATATCCATTAGACATATGCCGTAGGTTGGCCGGCCTCCTAAAGGAGAGCAACTCAGCCTACCCCGAGAGTATGAAGGTTATGACCGGTTTAGACGTTGGGTTCCTCCAGCGGTCATGATCCTCAGCCGTTGCACATCCCCCACCAGTGGCCTTTCAGGCCTCCCGAGTACTTTTTGCCCGCTTTTTTTCCCCTCCGTGTAACCTGTTCCCGCGTTTTGTTTTCTTCTGCCCTCGCAGTTGCGATGAGTGCCATATAATGTTTATTATGGGTTTGTACCGAGTTATTTAAATAAACGATGTGTACAGAAAGGAAGGAGAGTCCAGAGGTAGACGGTGCGAATTATTCGAACCCGACCTCAATCCAAACGAACGGTCGAACAACCCAGGCGCGCGACCTCCCAAAAATCAACCTAAGTCCTTGCCTTTGCCCTTATCAAGCGATGATATTGGTGGGAAAGGGGATAGCGGTGACGGGGTCGCGTGGAGGTTTGGCGAGCTCATTGAAGCGCCGAAGGAGGCAAGCCGTCGCATTCCACCTCCGACGATCTTCGGAGAACCGGCATTTGAGGGTGTTGGGAGGTTATTGAGAGAGTGCGTCGGAGTCCCAGGTAGGGATGTGTTGGATTTGGAAGGAGATTCACCCGCGGCTGCTTCTGTCAGAAGGAACTCAACCCAGAGGCGAGAGAATGACTAGAGAGGGGGAGTAGCGTGCGTCAAGTGCGCCTGTATCCGAGTCGTGACGGACGACAACCCACCTCCGTTTCGTCCGTTTTCTCAAGTTCCAAAGCCTTAGATTTTGAGGTGGGCGACAAGGTCGACAGTATGGATGATTTGGTAGCCGGTGGACCCGAACGTTGCAGTCCAGCCTTTTCACGCTCGTCGTCTGTCCACTGTAAGATCGAAGACAGCAAAGTGAGCATCTCGAAACGTTTGGCGTCTCCTCTTGGTGTGTTCAGGAACTGCAGGATAACGTTAGTCACGAGCCTGCGGTCGACGTTTGTATTGTTCGACGTCCTGCGCAGTCGGCGTAGCGCTTCGACGAGGTGTTCGTTCATGATGATGGCTTGAGAAATGGTTAGGGGTCTGATGTGGATTCCGGAGGTGGCGACATACCCTCATGTCTCAGCTTGCCGATCAGGAGGTTCTTCTCTTTCAGTTCCTTCTCTAAATCCTGAGTTTTGGATGAAGTGGATCGGTTCTCCTCGAGTTGCAGCTGTGTAGAGTCAGTACGGACTCAGCCTATGCGGTGGTCGATGCAGGTACCTCAGCTGTCAAAGTCCTGTGCTTGAACCCTGCCAACGATACTGTCACCTCATTATATCGGGTTTGGAGGTCTGAGACCGCCTGACGGATCTCATGGTCCTTCGCTGTATGCCCATCAGAGAGAGGAGTGTGCCTTCAAAGATTAACGCACCAGCCTGGAAATCTTCCAGCACAGATTGAAGATTATTAGCCCTTTCCCGTTCCATCTCCAATGCCTCTACGTCCCTTTGCCTCGCCTCCAGCTCAATCTCGAGATCGCGAGAGAGAGAATCTACGGAAACGCGAGCTTCGTTCAGCACAACCCGTTCTTGCATCAACGCCCGCTCCCACTCGTCCCGCTCTATTCGACACCGCTCAAGTTCGGATTGGGTTTCCCGAAGTTCTCGTTCTCTGAGCATAGATTCTTGCGCATTCTCGTGAAGGGCCCGGGTCCGGTGAGTCTCGAGTTCCCTTGTTGCTCTCTCCACCTCGTCGTTCGAGGAAATGAGTTCCGCTTTGAGGGTTTCGACGGTTGATCGGAGGTCATCACCCTCTGTTGTCAACTGCTGAATTAATTGTTCGCGTCGGTCGAGTTCTTCCTGAATCGCGGCTGGTTGAATGCGGAACGAATGGTAGTATGCGCTGAGGGAGACTCACAGCATCCTGTTGCAACTTGTTGCCTAATGTTGTGCGCATCGCCGTCAACTTTGAGAGCAATGTCCTATATTTAGAAGCGAGAACATCCTTCTCCTCCTTGGTCCGCTCGAGCTCCTTCTGTAACCTCTCGACGGGATCGAGGTCAGCGTCTTCTGAGTCCTCAGAACCGTTCGCAGCGTGGCCATTGGGCTTCCCGTTCGTCAGAGATGGATTCTGAGCGTCGCGGTCGCTGTCGCCTGATAAGCGAAGGGCGGCCGTTGCATGCTCTATGCTGCCGACGGATGAAGAGGGAGAGGACTGCGCATTGGAATGCCCATCCATCTCATGCGTAGATCCAAAGCTTGGCTCGGAATTGGCCGATCACCATCTGACCACATCCCCCGCCCACCGCGAAAGAATTCACAGTTTTCCGGTTCGTATTTGATACGACGACCTCCAACACTTGAAGCTTGAAGAACTTTGTCTTACCCATGTAAGCAATAAGGTGATGCCCTCAGCGAAATGCAATCTGGAGCAGCCACGGCTTCCCCCAGAAACTGAGATCCAACCGCACGCAAGCCGTGTTCACATTCTTCAGCCAGTCTCAGCCTCGCCATTGAACGAACATCTCAACTGCTTACCTACTCATCGACATCTGGCAGCCATGCGCCTTTCACTGGGACGTGATCCCAGCCATGGCCTTCAGCGGGAGGGCCGATCACTTTTCCTCAGGACCATCTCCTGTGCCCAAGTCGTTAGGGTGCCCCAGCTGTTGCCGTGCTCTGTCCGGTGACCGGTGGCCATGCTCCCACGAAAGGCCGTGGTGGGCAATGTGATCCAATGAGCTTTATAGACTGAGAGGTAAAGGCAGTAACAACCGTTCATTGCCCACTACCCTCCCCCGCCATAGCAAAACCATCTGTCGACTGTTATATGATGCAATCCAAGGGAGAAGGCGACGTTAAGTCGGAGATGCCATACAGGTATTTCATTGAGAAAGCTCAAACCGTTACACTTCGGTTCGCGTTTCCTTCCACGACCCTGAATGCGAGTGACTAACAAATTTTGCGCCTAGATATGGCGTACACGCACCCCAAATCCCCGGCCCAGAGGAATACGCACATGCTTGGGAAGTTCCAGATACGCTAGTTGTCCCCCTGGTCTCTCGAGCACTCAGGCAGATCTATCACTTCACGGATTTGGGTCAGGACTTGGCACTCAGCTGCTACAAGTGTCAGTGGTGAAACGCTCGAAAATTGTGGCAATTCGTTCATCGTCCATTAGATTTCGCAGACATGAGCCCCGACCTCATGATCGACTGGAAGGCGAACGAATCGAGAAACATCAGATTCACGCTCCGAGCTGATGGGATCCCGTATTCGATTCAGGAACGGGACGTGGATGACTTGCGGTCGTTCCGCGCGGCTATCTATGAATCCCTCGTTGTGACCGCCATGGAAATGGCTCGCCTCCTTTATGGGGGTCCATACCAGGGGTCTTACAGGTATTCAAGGGAATCCATGGAAAACCTGGTTCGCGACGCCCGTTGGGATGTTTTCTCGTACGTCAGAACCGGGTCTACGACTAGGCCGAACGACACCCGGACGTCCCATGAGCCCGAGGAGCCCAAACATCCCAGAATGGTCGTCATTTGTGTCCCACCCTGGCACTTGGCTGGACCCGATCTCGAGGATTTTGCTGCCCTGAGGACCGTAAGCATGTGACGACCATCCCAGATACGCTCCGCTAATAACCGTGGTTCTAGGTCGCTACTGGAGCATTAGACCTCATTCCAGGTGATGTGAGGACCTCGAAGGCGCATATTCTGTGGGCAATCGTGAGTGAAAACCCTCGGATGGTTGACATTCCCGCTGACTGACCCCAATCAGGTCTACGAGGCCTGCAAGGAAGCTCATTGCTCGTACTTCATAATCACCAATTACGATTATTGGGTCTTCGGCAACATGAGCAGAAACTACACTATAGCCTCCGTGTCCTCAGTGTTTGATTTCTCAAAGGGCAGTTCCGTGCACCAGGAACCCAACCTCCTCCAGCTTCTAACCTATTGGGAACTGTCGTCCATTGGTAAAACGAGCTGGGACATCCCATTGGTATGGAACCATCATTCTGTGAATTCTGCCTGGAACTAAAGTGATTTCATGTAGGATGAAGACATCGTAAACCAGGGTTGGTATTGAACCGTGTATGGGGCTCATGTAGTGGAACACCCGAGTGTGCCTTTCTATTATTGTACAGCACATCGTATGAGATCCCTCCTTGACGCTGGCCGTTCTTCAAACATCTAAGAGATGATGCGCTACCTCACGATGGGGTTCACACCGCGTGCCGCCAGGTAATCTCGCGCTGCGGCCATGTTCTAACGGGTGGCGAGTTAGCATCACGATGACGTGTGCTGTCTGTAAACCTACCAAGCCTTTGATCAACTGGTACACGTTCTTGTCGTGATAACGCAACCCGGTGGCAGGGTCTGTATAGTGTGCCTTCACCTTCATTTCAACATTGAGTGGGACCATGCATGGGGAGAGTACGTGCCTCAAGGCCAGTGATATCACAGTACTTCCGCGCCGGAAGCAGCGAAGGAGGTGCCTCAATGGACGTGTCTGTGTCACCATCAGCAAGGAAACCAGCCACGAACATCACGGGCAACCCGGCTTACACGTAGGGGTGTCCTCCTCGAACGGAATATCCGAAGGGGCCGGGGGCGGCACACCATCAACATCCATGGCTTCCTCCTTTTCCAATCTCCGTCGTTCACGGTCTTGCTTTTCCCGTTCACGTTCCTGAGTGAGCACGGTCTTCAGGTTTTTAGCTCTTCTGTTATGGTTTTTCGTGTAACTCGGGTTCTTGAATGGTTTAGGGACATGGAGGTACGAAAACTGCTCGGCGAGGGTCTTTGGGATGGGTTTCCGATCAGTTGGGACTCGATGCTACGGATAACGAAGAAAGTGCACACGGGAGTTGATGCTTCGGACCCTTCAGCTTTCTTCCTGAAACCGCCCTTTGGAGGCCTTTTGATAATCAAGGCCTGATACGCGGGTTGAACGAATGACCTACATGATGGTCGTGGGGAGGATGAGGGAGTTCCGGCCCGCACTGTCCGGAGTCCGCAACAACCCAAAACAACGTAACATATGCACCACTACAGGCTGCACCCACGAGCTACTGGTTGTTATATGGGGATCCAATTCAGCTGTGTAAACTCCAACGTGCCGTCTGCACAGTAGAACGTATAGCACCCTGAGGTCATCTCACCTGACAGCTGGGTGACTGAAATCTGCGTTTGTCACGCTGCTCAACTCTGCCGCCGGGGGCAATCCTCGTCAGGTTGCAGTGCCCATTGATATTGAGGAATCCCGGAGTGATATTGTGGACACAACTCTGAGTTCGAGACTCGGGATCATTGGTAGGCTCCTTTCCAGCACTGGTCGCAGTTGAGAATGGCTGCTCAGGAATTCGCTCTCATTGGAGCATAACAGGATCTATTGGAGGCCCATGTCCAGGCCAGGGCTGGTTACACCGAAGGTGACGATGAATTGTGTGCTCAGCAACTAAAAACGGATTACAGTGGGGAAGTCTCTCGCTCGAGCCATCCCAACGCTCGAATATCATTAGCCAACAACGGGGACAGCTTCTCGAAGACCTCTCGATGATACGAGTTCACCCAAGCCTTTTCCGAAGCCTCTAGCAGGTCAATATCGATCAGGCTTTTGTGCATCGGGCACTTTTCGCGTATCAGCATCAGTAGTGTTCAAGATACATAGGTCCAGACGAACCATGGTGACATTCTCGAACCTCATGTATCCCTTCTGACCGAAGTTATTCGGTGTGTCTGCCTGGCGTATAATCACGATGTTCTCAATCCTGGGAGATAGGCATGAACGCTATCGGAACCAGGCTTCTCTAAACCAACATCGCCATACCTGATGCCGTACTTCCCGTCCTCGTAATATCCCGGCTCTGAAGGTACAATCATAATCACGATCAATGACCCACTCGAATTCACTGAGGTCAGGAAGGTGAATACCATTTGAAAGTGTCATTCCAGACCGCAGGGGAGTATGAGACGCTACAGCGGAAGGTCAGGAACTGATCAAGATGGTAATATCGGTAAGCAATCCTCACTGAGTCTGTAGCTTATTCCCTGAGGGCCCTCATGAACGTTTAAAAAGGAGCCAACCCCATGTCCTGGTTACCGAGCATGTGTATCAGTGCGCGTACAACAGTGAGCGAGTCCTTATACTTGCCTGTTCCGTGCCTTTCAAGGACCAATAGATCAGTAGGAATCAACGATCGTTTGGTGGAGTGTCTTACCGATAATCTGGTTGCGAGTTGAGATCACTGTAAGCTCGTTATCACGCCACACAATAACGGGCGTAAAACCCACCAAGCCCATCTTTCCATAGCGATCTTCGGGCCCACGAGTCGCTGGTGGAAAGGTGTTAAGCCGGTGTTGATGAAGGGAGGGGGGACATACAGCATGAAACCTGTAGTGCCACTAGGAAAAACAGCGGTGTCAATCGCAATGTGGCCCTGCAGGACTCGGGTAAAAGCCCGCTTTTCCTCAGGTCTTGGGGTCCCAAAATGCTGCCCGAGCGATGAGCTACGAGTGGAAAGCTTCTTGCAACTCACTCACCCATGTTCTTGTCACGTCGGTGGTACCATCGAGGAATTGTGCCCCGGAGTCGCAGAGGTAGATCTGGTCTCTCTCAACAATAGCAGAGTCTGTGGGGCTGGGCTGGTAATGAATAATCGCAGCATTCGGACCTGTTGACGAGATAGTGGGGAAGGACAATCCCTTAAAATGCTCGAGCTCCCTGGAAAATATGTCATGATGCGGTTGGATGGCCACTCAGGTACTCACGATCGGTATTTTTCCAGCTGGTCGGCTACCTGGCTTTCAGACAGCACAGCGCCGTTCGTAAGTTGTTCTTCCAGCCAGGAAAAGTACCTAACCAGAGCTGCACCGTCGCGAATGTGAGAGGCCCGGAACCCTGAAATCTCCACATCGTTCTTAATCGCCTTGAGGTTCGTCACGATAGCCTGCTCGATTTCAGCAAAATCCTAACATTACCGGTCACAAGAAAGTCGGGAGAGGGCAAGTGGAGGATCGACCTTTCCAACAGCATCTGCGATAGCTAAACTCGCTTGTTTACTAATCAGGATTTGCTTTGTTCGAGGGGTAGTCGTCAGACACGTTTACGGGGAGAAGCGTCTCGAACTCACGGGTTTGGATGCCTTTTCTAAGCTGGAACTTAGCTCCTTCAAGTAAGGGAAGAATAATTCATAGGGCTGGATCTCGACGGAAGGATTAAGATGCTTTCGCACAGAGCCATCGATTTGCGAATCGTTTACGAAGAGAATGGCAGAATCCACAGTCACAACGGCGTACGCGAAGAACACTGCGTGCAAAATGAGTTGATAAAACACGGTCGTGTGGGAGAAAGTCCAAACCAGGGTTGTAATCGATATCCGAGCCGCGAAGGTTAAACAGCCATGCCACGTCGTCGAGTGCATTGACGACGGTAGCAACGAGCTTCTTGCTCTTCAATTCTTTCCGGACCGCGGCGAGTTTACCTTCATGAGACTGCCCTGGACGCGAGTGGTCAGGACGGAGTTGGCACAACTTTGCCACGAATGATACCTGTGAACTTGATTGATAGTGGGAACACGGGATTCATGGTGCGGGCTGGGCGATCGGAACCCCAGACAATATCCACCAAGTTATCGGAGAGGGAGACAAGCTCAGATTGGCGATCCTTCAGCGGCTTTTTCAGCGATTCCGCGTCCGCTACCGAACGAAGTCGTGAGCCTCCCAGAGCCTGACGCGTGGCCTGCAACTTACGGGCGGAGATGAGGGTAGGGTCGATCCCGACTCTCGATTCAGTGTCCAAACGCTACGACGCACTTGGGTTTGACACCTGGTCATACGACTGCGACTCGGAACGAACCTTGGACACGAACTCTTGCCACGTCGGTACATCTGACGGGCGTGAGGGTAGTAAACTGGGACTTGCAGAGCTTACATACCCGGAAGTCCCTGCTTCATCAAAGTCCAGTTCCTATTCCTCCTCGTCAGTAGCTGCCATGGCAGAGTCGCGTAAAACGGTGTTACCTGTCTAATTGTTGTTCTGCTTGAAGGAAATATCGACCATCGGTGAATAAATATGCGCCCTCCTTGGTAACGACGGCAGTGCCAGCGGATCCGTCGAATCCAGTGATGAATGCCCGGCGCTCGTCACAGTGGGCAGGATATTCACTGGAGTCTGGAAAACCAGGAGGTCAGCGATTGCGTTCGGGTGTGATTGGTTTGTAGCGCACGTTGATCTTCGCTGGGGATGATAACAGCATTCACACCGTACTTCTCTTGGGCCATGAGCCCTCGGAGAGCCTGAAGCCTGAGTGTCGTGTTGACCGTCTGTGCCTCAGCTGCAGCCATCGTGAACGGTCTGGATCCCTGGACGGAGGGGTGTTGGCGTCGAGCGTAGCGGAAGAGGGAGAGAGAAAGTGATCTGAATCCGCCCCACCCCATCTTTCAAATCAGGGTGACTGAACCTGAGGGTACGGATCGATGGCCGATATGGGCGCCTCTTTTCTCCCTCTTGGAAACGTTTATCAATTGTCTAAGAAATACAGCTCAGCTCTACAGTTAGTCTAGTCTCATCCACCATGTGGCCTCTTCTTTCCCATCTGCGAGATTGTTTTTATCGGCGGCAAGTTAATCGAACACTACGGTGGTGTGTATCGCAGCGATTGCGGCTTCTTTTGGAGTACTCCCCCCTATCGCGGGCAGCTTTGTCTGAGAGCCTCGCATATGCGTAGCGGTCGTGGGAAAGACGACGAGTTCCCATAAGATGTGTCTGGCCAGTGCTTCTACTGGGAGGGGATGGGGACGTGCTAGAGCTCTTCATTCCTCGGACTTCCTACAGTACATTCCTGCATGGTCAAACTACCGGTGGTGGACTCGATTCAGTGTTTGTGAACGAGCACTCACGACTCTAATCTCTGGAGTTTCTTCGCGCTCGATTGACTCTCTACCGTAGGCTGGATTCCAGCCTCAAATTCAGAGGGAGGGAGGAGTTCAGGGGGAGCGCACTTCTTAATCGACTCTACCGTAGCCCATCTGCGAATATTTTGTACGCATAGCGATGACCCATCGCGGCCATGATACGAAAATTTGCATGTTCGTTCAATCCCTCCGTTCGTGGGCGGGATCACTTCCAACTTAGGCACCAATAAAGAGAAACAGGCGCCCTTCTGCCAACTCTTCCTCTTTATCCCGTGTCTCCAGTCCGCCCTGTTTCTTGTTTTATTCCCCTGTCACTTCTAACACTTCCACATATCCTCATCCAGGATTCCGCCCATGTTCAGAGCAGCGACACGGTCGTTACGACAGTCGACGCGCTTCACTTCCACACTCACGGAAGGTAGTGCGACCGACCCATTGGCCAACTCCGGTCTTCAGGCAGTCGTTGCTTCGCAGCGAACGTCACCTGTAGCCTCAACCTCCAAGTCGAAGCTGCCCCCGGTGCTCAATATTCCACCTGCGGAAGACCCATTGTTACGTTACCTCACCTCCAGCATCATGAAGCACGGCCGCCGTTCCAAGGCTGCTCGCGTCACATCACGTACGCTGCTCCACCTCCACTCTTTTACCAGAGGCGAGCCATTGCCCCTTATGCGTGAAGCCATCCTCGCTGCTTCACCGGCAGTCAAATGCTTGTCCCATCGACATGGTTCGAAAAACGTCCACAAACCCGTTGCTTTGGGTGAGAAGCAAAGAACGAGGTTCGCTGTGCAATGGATCCTCGAAGCTAGCGATAGTAAGCCTGGGAAGACGTTGGAGGAGCGTTTGGCTAGAGAAGTGATCGCCGTCCTCGAGGGTAATAGCAGAGCACTGGCCAAAAAGATGGAACTTCATAGGTTTGCCATGGTCAACAGGTACGTGTTAACACCCGTACACCCCTTTTCCGCTATCAATACCATTCCAGGGGTAACGTTCCTCGCGCCTGATCTGCTGTCCTTCGTGGACGAACCGGGCTGCCGGTCGTTTCGGATCTGGGTCATCTACCGGAAATCGACGAGTTTTAAAAGAATTTCGACATTCTCGACACCCAAAATATTAAGATCTACTCTAAATAGAATAATGAGTCCAAAATGATAGATTGGAAGAGAAGGTTAATGAGGTCGCCTTTCGCCCTGCGAAAGACCGGGGGAATTACTCTGACTCCTCGACCCTTGTGGATTTCGAAGTCGCGTCCGCTCGTCTGCATTGTCATAATCATCCTCATCGACCTCTGGTAGCTCAGACAGAGCCATGCTCTCATTAGCTTCATCTTCGTCAAATATCATCGTCCCGTGGGACCGGCCAAGACTGTTCTGCCGTCCATGCAGGTGATGCGCACCAAGGGGTGTTCCAGCCACACCGTTCCATCCATCGATAGACATCCGCCCCTGTAGGCTCAACCTGGGGTTGGTGATCCCGCTCTCGAGTGCGGAGTGGTGTTCGCCGTCCGCAGGTTTTCTGGAAAGGTTGAGGAGGTGGACTCCGAGAAATGTGACGATAAACCCGCAGAGAAGAGAAAGGGTGTTACTGCTGTCGGTGGTATTAAACCCTTGGAAAAGGATCAATGAGGCCACAATCGTCGCACTCGAAAATCCAACGTAGTACATCGGGTTTACACTGTATTGCAAGCAGGTCAGTGACGGCTGACGGGCGGGATGGGGGACGTACACATTCGTGGAGAATGTGTCCAGAGCCTTGTTGAAGTAGTTCATCTGAATCAGTATACACGTGGCGGTCACAATCCCAAACACATAAGTGCTCGGGTGTGTAAACTGGTTGTTCCCGGCAAAGGTGAGTTTGACCGCAACACCAAAGCCCTTGATCGACATGACCGAAACGGAGCCAACCACGGAACAGATGGAGATGTAGATGACGGGATTCGTGCGCCCATATCGGGGGACGACGGCAAAAATCATGAAGACGCTGAACACAGCGACGGTGAGGCAGTACAGCAGAAAGCCTGTCGAGTTGAGTTGAGGGTGCTGAACTTCACTGGGGGCAAATTATAGTCACCTGGTTGGAGAGCGAAGTGAAGAATCTCGTCGACGGTGGTAATCTCCTTGTCTTCTGGGGCGTGGAGAACGATGATCAACGATCCAAGCAAACATAGTGTACACCCAACCCTTCCAATGTGACCGAGCTCTTCCTTTAGTAAGAATGACGCCAAGACCGCGCTAGTCGATAAGATATAAGGATGAGTTTCGAGGTAGTGCGTTTAGAGGTCAATGCGTACCCGATAAGTACGCTGAGCGCGCCGAGTGGTGTGACCAGTATTGGTGGTGCGAACGTGTAGGCAGCGAAGTTGGCAACTGGGGCAACGGTTAACGTTTTGGGCACGCTTCGGTTCGAGTATCATACCTTCGCCAATAACCACTGCATATATCCGTCAGTTAGACGGTGCGGAGATATTCAAGAGGGCGGTCGCTCACTTGTTATTATTCCCGCCCACCAGATTGGATTCTTGAGGTACGAGTAATCGTCACTCGCGCTCGCGTACGCGGGATTCCTCTCGGCAGCATCGTTCAGTCCCTAGCAAGGATGAGGTCGAGGACTGAGCTTTGGTCGAACGATGGCACCTTTTTTGTTATGATGAAGCTGGTCCCAATGGCGACAGAACTTGACACCGCAAGAGCGAGACCGATATACTTGTCTTCAACCATCTCACTGGATTTTCATGCGATACCCGTTCGACTGACGGACCGCTGCTTTTAGTGGAATCGAAGGGAGGGGAGGTTTGAGGTTTGGGTCGAGGTTGTCGGTCGGTTTTACCAAAGACACTGCTGGACCGTTGTCCCATCGGCCAACTCCGCACTCATTGCACTTACGCGTACTAACATCTCCATCTCGAGCCAACAATGTCCGTCGCCACACAGTCTCAACCTGGCGCACCGGCTGGCATTAAATCGTACTATCAGGCCAAGATAGAGACTGCAGAAATCGAGATCAACCAAAAGACCCAAAACTTACGCAGATTGGAGGCTCAACGGAATGCCCTGAATGCCCGAGGTGCGTAATCTCAATCGCATATCCTCAATGCTCTGCGCCGATACCACCCCTAGTCAGACTCCTTCGTGAAGAGCTGCAGCTGCTTCACGAACCTGGCAGCTACGTCGGCGAGGTAGTAAAGGTCATGGGCAAGAGTAAAGTCTTGGTCAAGGTCCAGCCTGAGGGAAAATACAGTTCGTGTCCATCTCAACTCCAAGCCTGCGGACTAACCCACCAATCCGTGAAGTCGTCGACTGCGATGGGGAGATTGATATCAACACCCTTACACCGAGTTTACGGGTTGCGCTCCGTTCCGATTCGTACACTATCCACAAGATCCTCCGAAATAAGGTTGATCCACTCGTGTCATTGATGATGGTAGAGAAGGTTCCCGACAGCACCTACGAGATGGTCGGTGGCCTCGACAAACAGATTAAAGAGATTAAGGAGGTTATCGAACTCCCGGTCAAACACCCAGAACTTTTCGAAGCCCTCGGAATCGCTCAGCCAAAGGGTGTTCTGCTCTATGGTCCTCCAGGAACCGGGAAAACCCTTCTCGCTCGTGCTGTTGCCCACCACACCGACTGCAAATTCATCCGTGTGTCCGGTTCCGAACTGGTTCAGAAATACATTGGAGAAGGTAGTCGCATGGTTCGAGAACTGTTCGTCATGGCTCGCGAACACGCACCGAGTATCATCTTCATGGACGAGATCGATTCCATTGGAAGCTCGAGAGGCGAGAGTGGGTCAGGAGGTGGAGACTCGGAAGTGCAGCGGACGATGTTGGAGCTGTTGAACCAATTGGACGGCTTTGAATCAACGAAGGACATTAAGGTCATCATGGCCACCAACCGTATCGATATCCTGGATCCAGCTCTCCTTCGGCCGGGCCGGATAGATCGAAAGATCGAGTTCCCACCTCCCGGACCGGAAGCTCGTGTCGCGATCCTGCGGATTCACTCGCGAAAGGTGCGTGGTATCGGGTCCCTCTGCCTTGTCCAATGCTGATCAAGGGATGCACTCAGATGTCTCTGCAACGTGGAATTAACCTTCGATCGCTCGCCGAAAAGATGGGTCAGTGTTCAGGTGCCGAGGTCCGAGGTATTTGTACAGAAGCGGGCATGTATGCCCTGAGGGAGAGGCGGCAACATGTGACCCAAGAGGATTTTGAGTTTGCCATCGCAAAGGTGCGTCATCTTACCTTCCCCAGCGAACTTCGCGCTAACATCTCGGTTCCATCGATAGGTGTTGAAGAAACATCAGGACGGAAATACGTCCGTCAGCAAGTTGTTCTCGTAGTCAAACTTGCCGTTTATCCTGTACTTTATCATTTTGCCACCCGTTCCTGTTGCCGGCAAATCCAGAATCCAGATGCTGAAGATAAGGTTCACGTGACGACCGATCCTCCCCTTGACAACCTCCGCCACACTTTCCGCATACAACGCCACCGCAAAATGGTACAAGCTTGCCCGTCGCTATTGGCAACCGGAGCGTGTCAAACTGGAAACTGCACCAAAAATCATCTGGTCAAGTTCTGCGAGAGCTGCCGCTTGGTTTGCCAAGATGTCCATTCATACACATCTCATCTTCGGGGGCGTGGGCATGCTGCAAAGCTGAAATACTCCTCCATCAACGTACTCTGCACCATTTGTGATAAGGACTTCATCGCCAGCTCCTGGGACTCACATCTCCGAGGTCAGAAGCACCTCAAAGCCGCTCGGCAGGCTGGCCAGGCGCCACAAATCCTGCCACAAGAGGGGCGCCCGCCACCCGGGAGTCTTCATTGCAGGCTTTGCAACAACAATGTGAAGGCTAATGGGTGGGGGGCACATGAATCCGGTTCCACACACCGAAAGAAGGAACAATACTTCGTCCTCAAAGCCGTCTTTGATATAGCAACGAACGACAAAGGGAGCGCGATAATCCTTCCTCCAGAGGAACTCGACTTCGAGACCGTGGAACCTGCCCATGCTCAACAAGGGGTCACCAAGCAACTCGTGATCCAGGTCACCGACCCCTCGAAAGATTATAAGATTGTCCAGGTTACGATCGCAGGTTCTCCGAGTAAGAGAAATACTGCGTGAGCTGAAATTATTTGTCGTGCGCGCTTCGTGAGCTCACGAGACTGCACGCAGGTTTACGGTCGAGCGCCCTGCCCGGAACCAAGTCGTTGGCTATGGCATCGATACGACGCTCAACGTTACGTGCACTCAATCGAATCGGGGCCGATTTGAAGCCAGGGTCGAGGTATTATTTGAAGACGTTCAATCCAAGGAACGATTTGTGATCGTACGCCCTGTCCTGGTGACCATCGGAAATGTAGAGGAGCACATGGCTCTCCAACCCATCACGCCATACATTGCCCCCTGGAGACCAAGGGAGCAACGAAAAGTGACTGAAGTCGAGGAAGGCGTTGTAAGTCGATCCCCCCCAAAGATTCGCACCGTAGTTGACAATGCTCAACACATCGTTAGGCCCCACCCTTCGAGAAAACCGTCCCGTGGAAGTCACGTCTCCCGTTCTACAGGATCCCAGAGGATCTTTTAGCTTTCCTTGGTAAAAGGCAACCAAATCTGGTACAAGAAACCGGCAGGAAGTTCTTGCCGCAACAGTTGGCGCCCGAAACATACGTGCAAATGTTCGAGGTGCTACTTTGGTGTGAGGAGTTTAAGATCTCGTATGTCCCCCCGATCGATGCTTCATGGTACCGCAAAACTAACAGGTGTTTAGACGAGATCTCGAGAAGTTCGACATACCGGATGCTAGAATTGAATATCGGCACCCCCTCCATTTGTACGTATTTCCATCTCCCAAGCGGGGCGAGAAATTGACGGTTTCGCTAGCCTTCCTGTCCCTGGTTTGGCGGAGAAGCGCCCCAGCGTGTTGATCGGTGACGAGATCCTCATTCAGCCTGCGGGAGCAGCCCAAGGAAAGTGGTACTCCGGCTTTGTGCATACGATTGAACGGGATGAAGTTGGCCTCCGTTTCGGGCGAGGATTTCAAACTCGCGACCGGAACGAACGCTTCTACGTTCGTTTCAAATATAATCGTATTGTCTCTCGCCGAGAACATCAAGCCATCAAGACCATCCCCCCAGCTCACCGTCTCCAGTTCCCGCTCTTGACCCATGTGAAACCCCAGACAATTTTGCAGGAGGCGATTGTGACCCACAATCCAGACATTGAGACGAACCCCGCGCAGAAGCGGGCAGTGTCATCGATTGTGAGGCTTCCGCCTGGGTCTCCTCCTTTCATCGTCTTTGGACCGTAGGTACACTTGTTCGACTCACGAAACCAGAGGTTTCTGACGTTGAAGTATTTCAGTCCTGGTACGGGCAAAACGGTCACGATCATCGAAGCCATACGCCAGTTGCTGCGAAACCCCAGCGTCATCATTTTAGCCAGCGCCCCCAGCAACGCGGCAGCAGATATCATTGCATCCCGCTTAAAGGACCACCTGACCCCGGACCAACTCTTCCGATTCTATGCACCCTCATACCGGGGTAGTATGCCTCCCGGATTGACACCATACACCTTCAAGAAGGGCAACGTTCATGCAGTGCACGAACTGGACAAGATGGCTAATTTCCGTGTCATTGTCACGACCTGCCTTTCTGGTTGTGTCCCCCCAGGCATCGGTTTACCTCGTGGTCACTTTACCCACGTCTTTGTCGATGAGGCTGGACAAGCTTCCGAGCCAGAGTGTCTTGTGCCGATCACAAACACTTTGGGAGGCACAACAAACGTGATCTTGTCAGGAGATCCATGTCAACTCGGACCGATCATCCACTCACCAATCGCGGTGGAATATGGACTGGGGATCAGTTTCCTGGAAAGGTTGATGGAAAGTAGGATGTATGATGAGCGCGAACAAGACGGGGCCACGTATGTCTGTTATTCCATATGGCGCATCAAAGCTGATCACCTCGGTATAGCATTGTGAAGTTGGTGAAGAATTTCCGCTCCCACGTCTCGATATTGCAGTACCCCAACGACTGTTTCTACAAGAACGATCTCGAGGCGTGCGGTAACCCGGACACCGACGCGTTCATCGGTTCAACCCTTCTACCAAATCCGAAATACCCGATCATCTTCCATGCGATCCCGGGTTTGGATCAGCGAGAGGCGAACTCTCCCTCGTTCTTCAATGTTGACGAGGTCTTGCAGGTAAAGACTTATGTAGAAGAACTCCATCGGCTCGGTGCAGGTAAGAATCATATTTCCTAGCCAAGCATCTTACATCTCAACAACCCGACAGTGCCGGATGATGTTGGCATCATCACTCCATACCATGGCCAAGTCCTCAAATTACGACGGGCGTTGGCCAACGGTGCAATGAGTAAGGTGAAGGTGGCCAGCGTTGAGGAGTATCAAGGCCAGGTGAGAAAGACACACCCCGATTCAAAAATCGCTCATCCCGGTCCACAGGAGCGCAAAATCATTATAATCTCGACCGTCCGAAGTAGCAGGAACTACATCGAGACAGACCTCCGTCACACCCTCGGCTTTGTCTCTCACCCCCGTCGGTTCAATGGTATTACATGTTTCTTGTATGCCACGGAAAGTGCTAAACCTGGTATAGTTGCGATTACTCGTGCAAAAGCCCTCCTCATCGTGGTCGGAGACCCAGCGACCTTGTCGCTAGACCCCCTGTGGAAGAAGTTCCTAGCCCTAATTCACAGGAACGGGGGCTGGGCTGGGGATGAGGTCCCATGGGGTGTGGAGAACGACATTGAAGATGACCAGTTCGAGGAAGCAACACGCATCGGAATCCTCGACAACATGCAACAGTTGGCAGAACGAGTGGAGGCGTTGACATTGGACGCAGTGTTTGTGGAACCAGATGATGGCGATGATGACGCTTGAATGCCCCAAGGTGAACAAACGATGTATTTGACCGAGCTCTGAATTCAGAATGTTTCCCAATCTCCGTCGCGCACACCCGTGATGGGATGAATGGGTCGAGGTGACGAAGCGGAACTGGGTCTGAGATCCGGTTCATTTATTCCTCTGAATCTCTTGAATGTTCTGGTCCGGAGCATACCCATTAGTCTTGGGTGCCAGGCGTGGGTGAGTTTCCAATCTGTTCGGAGGCTCCCTTGGTAAGTACGGAATGGATGCTCGCATCTGACCCCAGGCACCTGCTTCAATTTCGCTTATCACTGCCATTGCGCGGGGTGGAGGGTAAGGTCCGCCTCCTTCAATGTCATTGTACGCGCCGGATGTGATCCCGTGCTCTTGTTCCACACTTACGACCATTCCCGACCATCGGACTAGCGCGTTCCGATCCATCCACTAGCGCCATGAACGTGTGTTGCCGTCCCTCCCGAGTTCCGAACTCCTACGTCGACCTCACCCTAACGGAGGCCGCGCGTGCAATGATAAATTCTGGGAGGTGCAGCCGGGCAATCGATGGCGAATGGAACAATGCCCTCTGCCCAGGTCTAGAATTCTACTGCCGGCATACACTTACACCCCACCACAATTGTGCGGCGTTCATCCCGGTTATGAGGTCCCGGACCCTCCCTTTCACTTGGCTGATCCGATTCCGGACGCAAACAACCATCCGGAGTCGCGAACGTTCAATTCGGCCTGTTGCAACTGGGTGTTTCGCCCCGAAGAAAGCGACCAGCGTGGGTGAGGTAGGCTGAACATGTAGTAATCGCCGTTGGTTCTTGACAAATAAATCACCTATTGCTGTGCGACAGGAATGTCATTCAATGACCGGAACTCATCCCAACTCACTGTCGGCCTTGCGCTGGGAGTCCCAGACACTGCAAAGGACGATACCTTGTAGGTAAGAACAACCCGCTGCCCAAATGCTGCACGTCCAACCGTGTTATCTACCATTATCAAGTGCTAACTTGTCACGCGGCCTGGGCCCATGACTTGAGAACTAAATTAGATCAAAGCGAGATGGGAGTGACAAGATGTGTGCTCTGCGCCACCGCGTATTGTTTCTTGAAATCGGTCCTCCCTTACACGACGGTCGCGACGCCTGTACCCATTCGCGTATATGAGCGATTGGAATATTGCTAGGGAGCGGGATACTGTTTAGCCTTTCAGATTAAGTGATGATGTAGTCGTGGGCATTTGATATGAAGACCGTGTATGTAATGGACACGCCGCCGCATCACGAACCGGGGCTAACGATTAGGTCATGGAGGATCATTGCAATCTTGCTCCAGACCGGCAACGTTGATTGAGAGCTGATGCACGATGGGAGGGATGTAAATCCAGGACAACAGATAACGTCCAATCCGGGGATTGTAATACAATCGTCGATTGCATCGAGATCAGGCTAACCCACTCCGAGTCTGCAAGTTAGGGTGAAAGTGTGTATTCAAAACCTTACGTTTGTTGAACGACTAATAAGATGCTGGGGATACATGTGACGACGCCTATTGGCGAGCGTGGAGCTCCCAGGAGATAAGGTCGCCTTTTGGGGTTGTACAAGCATGTGCTACAAGTCCATGGTGAGGCTACGTCTGTCCGGGTGTTCACATACAGTACTTCTTCTGCAACGAAGACCATGCGCGAGATGCATCTGGAATGGCGGCAGCAAAGTCGTTCATGTCGTGTTCTGGTATTCGATTGATGTCGACTTTATCCCAATAACGATTTAAGAGGTAGGCAATTTCCCTTGCGTCTGGCTCCGATCGCCGACTGTGCGTGGAAGTTAAGTTACGTGTATCAAAGGAGGCTGTGAGAAGGTAGGAGGGACTCACATGGCCCAGGATTTGAGTTTTGCTCGAATGTACTCAGAGATAGATAGGAATGGGAGACCCCGGATGTTCATAATTGTGTTTGCATCAAGGCGGCGTGGGCCCTCTTCCCCCGCAGAAAGGATCTCGATCTCATCATCAAACCGGGGTATGAATGCGCGTGTGTGGGGGAATAGGCATTGCCAGACCTACTTCTATTGGGGGAATGAAGCGGTGATATTTTACGTGTAGGCTGTAGAGAAGAGTGGTGGTGAGGACGGAGAGCGAGGCAGAGGTAGAACTCGCTTCGTACCGATCAGACCAAGGCGACGAAGCGGTCGAGAAATCTTCTGCGGAACGGAGGGCGTCGCGAACTAGGCGGAACGGATGTGGAGTCCCGCCCTGCACGATGCATGAAAGTTGCTGGGTGGACACACAGTCAGGAATATTTGCCGTTCCGCGACAAATGGACGTACAGCAGCAAGGGGTTGGTTGGCGAGCAAGGATATCAGTACATCACCGTAGAAGGCATGGGGAACTCCTCGAGTCTGGAGGAAAGCAGAGAGAGCAGAGGCGGCTTCCACTAGTCGGCGTGTTTCGTGCATTGGAGAAGGGGAACATGGGATGTGGGGATGAGGAACGGAGGTAAATATAGAGGACAAGCCCTGATCGACAGAACGAGAGATGAATATATCGAGGGACCTGTGGGTGAGATTGGGGACGGGTTGGGCCGTGCTGGGTGATGGTTTTGTCTCCGGGGGTCTGAACGCGATATGGTAAAATCGGATGCGAGGAGACCAATTATTTAACGTTCGGCAATCGCGGTTAAGTCCGGGCGTGCGAGCCTCTTCAATGGACTAACCCTAGAGCGCATAGAGTGCCTCATCATCCGTGAGCGGTTGGCGATGGTCACCTGAGCCACAGAACACTCGTGCGGGGGCAGTAGCCAGTCTGGTCGTGACCAGGGGCGTGTCTGACAGTGACACTGCCACTGCGAGCGTGTCATCATCCGGGGTTCTACCCAACAGGTGTCCTGGTGGGACGTAAGTAACCTTGACTGTTGCAGTCCACCTGGAAAAATAATTGTGAGTAATGCTTACCCTCCCCGCGCCCATATCCAGCGCTGGCACGGAAGAAATCTTCGATTACAAATTAGTCAGCCCCCTGATTTACGTAATGGACTTCGACTCTTTTCCGTCTGCCGCGACGAATAGCTGCTTGCCTAGCTCCGTCTATTCCTGCCGTTGATATCGAGCGGATACCCTTGTCTGCTCTCAATACTCTCTGCTTGTTGCAGAGCGCGTCGCACAACGCGCATGCAAGCGTCCTTCACCCGTATCTTCTCCAGCCATGTGATGGGACGTGTACCATTGGCTCGCTTTTCCAGACCATTTACAACAAGAGTCAATCCCTCCCAGGGTCATCTATCGCCCTCCCAATCAGCTCGTGCCCTTTCTACTCGGGTGACCAGCCTCATCCCAGTCAATTTGTCACGCCTGACCCTCCCGGTCCGACACTTATGGGGTTCACAGCAGCCCCGGGCCCGTCTTCCCCTACAGGTTCTCACCGATGAGCAAGAGGAAGCCATCAAAGCGAACCTCCTGGAAACTGCATACAAAGGGAGGCAGCCTGGAGACATGATGCTCCGATGTAACGTCTCTCCTCACCCCCTATTTCCCACAGCTTTCGCAACTGATCACAAACTTTGATAATAGGCACAATTCTTGATGCAGGAGGTACATAGTCCCATCGTCTTTGCAGCGATCCGAACCGCCCGTCGTTGAATGCTTTTTACGTTTCTCCAACAGGCAATGTAAAGACGATTTCGGGACAGTTTAAAAAGTCGGATCTCTGTGCGGAGCATCGATTGAACGTAAGCGAGCCTCCAGTCTCTAATTCCCCGCACTTTCGACTCATCACGAGCCAGCCCCGCGATCTGCGAAAGTTCGATTCCCGCGTTCCCAACCTTGTACCCACGCTCTTTGTACGTCAAGAGGCCATTCTGGTTCGTATCATTCGGGAATCGCTTCTGTTCTACCATCCAACTTTGACCCGCAACAGGTCAATATCCTCCATATACGTGCCCTCGTCAAATCCGATGCCGTGCTGCTTTTTGATACCTATGGCTCCGTTAACTCAAAGTTACAGTCTTCCTTCCTCTATCACCTCGAGGTGAGCCCCCACCCACGTGCCTTATATAGACCGACACTAATAATTTCGGACCCTAATCAGCACAATCTAAAAGCCAAAGGAACGGGGCTACCGTATGAGTTCCGGTGCGGATCCAGAATGTTCCATCGCAAACTCGAAGACCGTCTGCTCAACATATCTGGTGCTTCCCAGGGCGCTGGAATCCATTCTCCTCTCCGTACTTAGCGCACTCGACACAGAGATGGCGTTTCTTCGGCAGCTCGTCGGGAACCTCTTGGCCGAATTGGACGATGACATCGGTCGGGACAAATTCATGCGCCTCCTGCACAGATCCCGAAGGCTGACTAGCTTTCAAAATAGGGCCAAGCTTGTAAGTGCCTCGTGTCCTGCGCACCCTAAATATTTCAGGGCCGGAGAGAAGCGAATGTATTGATCACCCCGACTCTATCCTTATTTACACTACAGGTGCAGGAGGCCCTTGAGGAAGTTCTAAAGCAGGGTGTGTTTCATCATGGCACTCGATCGTGAACCGTAACCATTTGGCTGATTCGATATCTCGTAAAAACAGATGAAGATCTTGTGGCGATGTATCTCACGGACAAGAACAACGGCATACAACGGGAACCAAGCGATCATCAAGAGCTGGAGGTCCTTCTGGAGTCGTTCAATAAGCAGGTCGAGGAGATCGTAAACGAAACTGAAACCACTCAGGTTCGTTCAATTTCTTCCCACGGGGTAAACTGGTCATGTGTGCTAACTAAGTCGGTTCCTGTAGAGTAATATACAGTCCACTCAAGAAATCGTGGAACTAATTCTCGATTCCAACCGAAATGCGCTCCTGACGCTAGATCTTAAGGTGAACATCACCCTTTTTGATCCAATCCCAAGACTTCTGTGTAACTCAAAGGCGTCATCGTGCAGATCTCGATTATTACCATGGGATTGGGGGTTGGAACCCTCCTCGCCGGCTTATTCGGAATGAACGTGCGTGACCCTTGGGCGTTCCTGCTTGACCTCAATACCGACGCGCTGAGGAAATTCCTTGCCTATTTTGCAGTTGACTTCACACCTAGAAGAGGATAGATACGCGTTCTTCATCATGAGCGGTCTCTCCGTCGCGTTTGCCGGGGTCTTCTCCATGTACGCCATTCGAAGGTCTGGACTCCATCACGTCTGTTCCCGAATTCGCAACTTCTCACCGACCTCGTGGTCACTTCCAGGCTGCGCCAGATTCGCAAAGTGGGGCCACTATCAGATAGCAAGCCGACACCTACCCCAAGACCGTGGATACCCCTTCCTTTACGTCGTCGGACGCCAAACAATTGGTTATGACACCTCTATGACTTCATAATATAGTTATCATACACATCCAGTTACGTCTCAGTTGTAATTGATATCCCAGCTCTGCCTCCCCTCCAACAGAACGTGCGCACGCGATCAGACACAGGGAAACGGGACCTCTCCTGGTGGGAAAACCGAAATCAAGAACGTCGTGGATGAAGTGGGTGGAGAATCGGGGAATGAAGTAAAGTGGAAAGGTGATTACAATGGTGCAAAATAACAGAGCTTCGTGGGGTTGTTCGTTCAGCGTTTCGTCATTAGAGACTTCGTCTGCGGCACCCCACCGGGGATGCGACGGGTCCCATACAACCGCAATTCGTCAGAAAACCCTCTAAGCGGATTTGGTTGGTGCCGTCTCCAGCGGGTATAGGGAACACTCAAAAAGTCCCTCCTCGACAGCCTTCCTACCCTCCGCCGTTAACTGGGGGGTCCCATCGTCAATGTCCTTCTCGAAATAAACGGGTATGAATCTATCATGTGATCGTAGGATCAGTTGAGCAAACTCGGGAAGGGGGGTATGGACAGAATCGACGCACTCTGCTCCCTTATTCCTCCTTTCCGCAGCGTCGTCTCTCTGTTTCTGTTCGATCGCCTGCTTGAACTTGGTGGCTTCGCTGTACTCCTTCGTCAACAACCTGCTCGTCACCGGATCCCACAGCTTTCTGCTCTCAGTGGGCAATTGGTTCTCCAAGGGTCTTACGGCCTTGGGCACTGGGTGAAGGGTCGAGATGTCGATCAGCGTAGCCCACTCGTCTTCAGCCCCCGTCGTCAGGTCGGAGTGCGAAGTAGCAGCGGATGGGACTGGAGAGCTCTTGCCAGACACCAGTGTCGATCCGTTAGCGAGCCTGTAGCGAATGCGACCTTTCCACGAACCATCAAAGTAGGCGACGATTCGATCTGTTGGGACGTGTTTGGCCTTTGTCCATTCCTCATGCTCAGTCTCGCCCTCCTCGTACGTGTGGATCACTCCTTCCAGTGCGAACATCGCTCTCCCGATCCAGGACTGCGAGGTTTATGATCAGCCAAGTGAAGCCACGAAACCAAAGTTCTCGTCCTACCTCCTCCTTGTATTCAACGACGGCACGATAGTTAACTCCACCCTTGGCACCCTTAGCGGTGACGATGGTCGAGTCCGCGACGGTTATATAAAAGTTCCCCCTCAAGATACCGTTGACAGAAGCAATTGGGTGGGTAATGTGATACTCCTCCCCTTCACCAGGTCCGCCGGTGATGTTAACGAAGATGCCCTTGTTGTAAGATCCCGGGCTGACCCTTAAGGTAGTTCCAGAGACCTTGGCAGATATCTGGTCCACACCCCTCAGTTCGATCTGCCTCGCAGGACAAGAGGCGAAATAAGACGAGACAGGAGGGTGATGAGACACCTGTTCTGTAACGTAAATCACTCGTATCCTATTCGTCTTTTCATCAGAGTCCGCCTCCAGCAACTCAGTCGCTCCCGCGCCGAGGCTGAGACTGGACGTCTGAGCATCGACGTTGCTTTCCACAGGTTCGGGGGAGGTTGCTGGCGTACTCTTGGCGGTCCGTCCGAAGGACATGTAACTGAGCGTGCTCCGACCGCTCTTGACGCTGTCGGTTTCCATACTTATGCGGGCGGCGGACGAGGAGGGGGTAGAAGCGGGGTTGGAGATGTACAGATGTTGTAGTGGTGGCTCCCGAGGATCAGCGGGGTATGAGACGGGGATTATATCCCAATGGGCCCGGAAATGCTCCCCGAGAACGGAGTTGTAGGGCTTGCAAACCTTCCCGCGCTAGAGGTCGAAGTGGGTTACTGCAGACGGCAACCTGAAGTCAACAGGCTGCGCTCACAATGAATTTGAGATCCTTGGAAAAAGTGAACCTCAGAGCGGCCAGCATACGTTCAAACGGATCTTCGGAATCATTGATGCTATTTATTAAAGCGTATCAGCTATTGATCCCTTGCGAATGCAATCCAGTTTCCGCAGAGCAACCGAACGTGAGACTCACGCTGCGAAGAGGTCCGGGCGATCCAAATAATGCCAATATTCCTAAGGGCGGTGTACGTGAGGACTCATTCTGGGGATTTGCCGCTGAGTGCACGGGGACACACCAGGTTCGGGACGGGCTCCAGCAAAGATGCGGGGAGAGATAACCTCCTGCAAAATCATCAATGTTCGACTTGGCATCGAGTTCCCGTTTGCGTGGCGAACACCCACATTGAAGCAATGTCCTTTATTCCCATACATTTTCGGACGAGCTGGACGATCATCTTGAGCTTTCCGCTCTCTCCGGTGTCCCCAGAATCGGGAACGGAGACGGGGGGACCATCGTCAACGGTGTCGGAGGCAACTTGCTGCTTGGTCACCATTATAGATATATCGTGAGGGAAAAGCCGTTGGGCGGCGAGAAGAAAAGGAGAAAAGAAAGAGAGGGATTGAACGGTGGTATGCGCTGGAAGAGAGAACGGAGGGGTGAAGCGGCCGAGTGTCGGCTGATCCAGAGGTAGCAGGTATAAATAACCCACTTTTGGGAAGGATCCCATTCGAAGCACACACAAACTTTCATACTTTCACAAGCAACTACGGACGACTGCGACACTAAAATCTATGTATAGCGTTCGACAATGAGCAGTGCAGTATTAATTACTGCGCTACATTCGCCGGTGGACAGGAGGGGGGAGTGAAAGAACATTGCATAGGGGGGCATAATACAACAAGAGCGACGGGTGATGTAAACACACGCGCGAACACCCCAAGAAAAGTCCAAGATCGTGAACAAATCAGATGTAAAGAGATATTTGGAACCTGGCGGAAAGGAATCAAGGATGAGCCGCTTATTTCCTCTGCTCGAGAGGCGCGTCTGGGATGAGATAATATGTTTCTGTTCCACCGCCAGACCAACGGGAAAGTGGTATGTCATCTGACCCGGAAGCGGGGAATTCACCCGGGTCGTAAACGGGAACTGGCTTCCGCGAGGTACGTCGAGTGCGGTCTGACAGGCGCCGGGGATGAGATGGCGGTGGCGGGCTGGGGAGAATGACAGTCATGTTCGATGGAGCCATGGTACTATCAAGGGAGCGATGGAGTTGACGTGACGACCGTGACTGAACGGTCTCGCTGGACTCGAAGGAAGGCTTGACGGTCATCGATACGGGTCTCCTGCTTGATGCCGAGGACCTCCAGAATGATCTCGTGGTGGCAATCGGGGTCAGGTTCGGCCTGGGATCATCGTGGGCGATCGTGGATTTTTCGGAAGCAAAATCTTCCAACGTCGACGGCTGGGGAGAATTCTCTCGGTTTCCACTGTCTAACGCTAGAATTGCCCCCGTTGACTCTGATGGGTTATGGAGTCCCTTGGATGCTTGTCCTTTAGTTCTGAGAGCAGAACCTGGCGGAGTGGCGTTTCTGGCTCTTGTCCTCCGGCGGCGGAACACCCACAGAGCGACAGCTGCGAGCAGAACGAGGATAACCACTCCGGTGACAACGACGCCCGCGACTGCCCCCTTATTCACAGACGAAGAACCCACAAACGGCGTTGATGATGTGGCGGATGGGTTACTTGCCGAGGGCATGGTGGGAGATGGGGAACGAGTGAAAGAAGGGGCGGAAGAAGGGGCGACCGACAGAGTGGAAGAAGGAGCGACTGACGGGGTGGAAGGAGGCGGAATGGGGGGTTGTGACGGGGCCACCAGACATGAGACATCGACCCCGTTGGTGACGGCAAAGGAGTTGGATGATATGACCTTGGCTGATGCGTAGACATCCACATGATATTGTCCTTGGGGTATGTTGACCTTGGGCCAATCAAACCTCCCCAATAATGGATTGACCGTGGCCAGCGTCATGTTTACGGTCGTCGTACCCTGTCTCGGAACCAACGGATATTCTCTGTGGTTGTGGTTCCCCTGGACTGTGCCCCCGCCTACCACAACCAAGGCGTAGTCCGAAGTGGGAAACGTGGACCCGCGGTATGTCCACCTGATCGTCACCTGCGAACAGGTTGTGAGGCTCGGTATGGTCGAAAAGGCGATTTCGTCCGTTGGGGTGTTTGTCGTCATCTGGACGAAGGTCAAGCAGGGGGGAGCTGAGAAAAAGCAGAATCTTACCTCGACGACGAAACTTCTCCCTGGTGGAATAAGCGAACGACACGACCGGTTCCGACGGAACAACGAAAGCCCGACCTGGTAGATGATGGCGTAGGTGAGTCGATGGTGGTTTCGACGAGAAAAGGGAGAAAGAAAAAACCTCTATCGCTTGGACCGCTTCCCTGGAGGGTGCTGGGCAGAGAAAACGGGGACAATGGTGTGATCGAGGTTCCTGGTCTTATACCCCTGGGCCTTGGGCCAAGAGCCGCCATCAATCCTGTATCCAACCTTCGCTCTCGTCATCAACATCATCCCTCCCCCTGGTCGCGGCATCGGAGATCTGCGCATACAACCAGGGACGGCTTCGTTTGCTCACAGCAACACCCGCATTCTGCTAGCATGCCTCTGTTATCTGCTTCTGCGGACACGTTCATCCTGGGAGCCATCATCTGTCTCATCGCGTTTGCTCGCCGAGGATCTGCTCCTGCTCCCACGAAGAATGCACGTCAGCCAAAGTACCGGTCGTTCATCACCGGAATCCTCGCCCTCCACACCATATACATGATATATACCCTTTCCCTCAAGACGCCGCCAAACCTGTTCACGCGGTTGCACATTCCTCTCTCGATGCCTTCCCAAAAGATCAGGGCCATACTGCTCTCAAGGACGGGGACGAGAGAGGAGGACACCCTGCCCGAACATATAGAAGAGCTGCTGACGAAACTGAACACATTTGACCTCAGAGCGTACTTCGTCAGGTTCGTCCCAGCGCTTTGACCCGTGCGTGTTCCACCCTGAGTTTACTCGATCGACCAGGTTCGGACAGAACGCAATCCAAGAATGCGAGTGGTGCACGACCTTCACAGAGTATGCGGCGTACACACTCCCCGCCATCGTGCTGTCCTACATCAGCGAGGCCGCGCTCCTCGGAGTGGTGACAATGCGCGGAACCAATCACGAGACGTGGAGGTCTGCCACTATCGGTCTCTTGATGTTGGCCTGCATCGTCGACGTATACTGGATGTTGACGGTCAGGATAGCCGTTGACCAACAAGAACTAACGATGGTCGGTCTGATTTCTCCCCGTCCCCACTCTCGGTCTCATGCAGTGACTATATAAAGTGGTATGACACGCTCTGGATTCTACGTCATCTGGTCTTCACTGCCTTGCCTCTCATCACGCACCTTGTCTTGCCTGCTTCGTTCACCGCTTCACCTCTCGCTATCATGCCGGAAACGAATTTCGCTCTCCAGGCACTTCACCGACGGGTACAGCTGCTCAAGTTCACAGCAGCCATCACCTTACGCGTCCCGGAGTTCAGGCAATCTGCTGGAAATTACTGGGAGGCTCAGAGAATGGAGGGCAAATGGGCGCGGGAGGACGGGGCCATTAGCAGACTTTCTGAGAAAACCGGCACCGGGACGAAGAGGGAAGCGGCCAGAGAGATTGCATCGAGACTCAAACGTGGATTCGAACTCTGACTTGGACATTGGAGGTTTTGCCCATCAGGCATATTGTATTTGAGTGTAGCATTGTAATCACGGTTTGTTCTAATGATGATGGTACACGAATCCAGGGTATGTGGATGAAAGAACCAATTCGTAATGGATTGAAATTCACTGACACCTGTGAAAACGAAAACGACAGGTTAGTACTTCTGTGCCCATTTGCAACTGCCAAAGCGAGAATGCGACGGAAGGGTCAGAAAAGTGAGAGTTTTGGTACAGTTTTTTTCCACAAGGAGCGAAGCTCTCTTCGGAAGCAGAACTGAAAATTGGGTATCATCACGAAACGGTGGGATGGCAAGACCACCCTTTAATGAAACCAAAAAAAATCTCACCTTCGGAATGTCCAGAGCAGCGAACCACCATCACCGTCGGTGGACGCGAAGACCAAAGGAGAAAAACACAAAGGAAAAAAAACGAGTGACGGAGTCTGCCGAGATCGACCTCTCGCGGAAGAAAAAAAAATCACTTTGTGATCCTTTCGACCGCTCCTTCGAGGTGAGTCTCACTTTCTCTGGGGAGAGTCGGGTGTGAACACCACAGGGGCCCGCGTGTGCATGATGTATACCTATCCATACCGAGTTGGTGACGGGACTATCCATTGGACCAAACTCAAATCATGCATCACCAACTGACCACACGCTGGCCCTTTCAGTCCCCCTTCGTTCCACCTTCAGTACGCTAATTAGATCTCATTACAGTGGGCATTGCACGTGGAATGCGTACGTCAAATTTCCCCGTTTCGTGACGCCTCCGTTCTCCCATGAGGTGATTCACTGTTAGTGGGCGAACAAACCATGTGCCCTCTGCTAACAAACATATATGAACAACCACCCTCTGAACCGCTGGCCCTCGTCTTTTCAACTCAGTCGATTACTTGGCTAATCCCGCTCCGAACAGGAGTTACGATCGCTGCCGACGCGTCACCTGGTATTCTCTGGTGAGTGCCGTTTCGTTTCCCCTTAAACATGATGCTCCATGTGTTTTACACACGACAAGCATATGTCCGAATGTTCATGAAGGACACTCTCGATCGTACTGACCTTCAAAACTACCAGTTTCAACATTTTGCTCACGAATTTTATCTCACAGAACTAGCCAGTCCGACCCTTTCGTCCGCGATCGTATCGTACACCCATGTACTGCTGCGTTAGTGATAAACCCTTGTGTTAACTCCCAGCAATCCATTCCTGTCACGCAAGGAATCGATGGAAAGTAAGATGGTCTTTCTCAAAGATGTCGTGTACAAGAAAAGAACCGAGGGGAAGAGAGAAACTAGAGTGAGAACAATGTCAAGGTCATTTGGCTATAAGCTTTCAAGACACAACGTGGTAATTGTCGTAAAGGTAGGGACGAGGAGTGAAACAAAGAATTGAACGAGCCCTGCCACACGCAGGCCGAGATCATGACTTCTTCTGCGAGACGTCCGATTCCGCCTCTTCCTCCCTCGAGTCTACTGCCTCCCTGATGAGGGAAATAGTGCTTTCTAGACTCCGCCGTCTGGTGCTGGGACTCGTCATAGTCGTACCAAGACTGGCAGTCCTGCCGTGGCCGCGCCTGGATGGCTGTCCGATCAACGGGGATGCAGAACCTGGAGCAAGCGGCGTGGGGGTCCCACTACCAGAGGCGATGACCTGCTCGAGGGCCGCGGAGACTCCATTGGCAGGCACGGGGGATGATGTTTCCTCAGACGGCGTTGGCGGGTTCGACATCATTGCTCGACCTTCCTCAGAGTCCGCGTCGTACAGATCCGGTGGCAGACGCTCATTTTCGATATCCGACTTGCGGCTATGGGATCAGGTAAGTATATGTCGGTGACGTAGACACTTGTTTCAACATACGCCTCATCGAAGTTCGTGATCGAATCCTTGATGCCTTCGGCACCATTGGCAAGAGTGTCGGTGGGCAACTCTCTCATTCCCGCGACACTCTTGAGTTCAGAAACACGCTCAGACTCCTCTCTATATGTCAGTCATTAGTGGGTGTTATGAGTCGGAGATCCGGCAGAGAGCGTACCGAAGAAGAGCAAAGACACGCGAGACCCGACCAACGGCCAAGATCTTGTTCTTGATGACACGTTTCCGCTCGGCAGATTCCGCTGCGGACTCCCTCACATCTACGAGGCCCTCATCTTGTTCTGCTTCTAACTCCTCCTTCGTGCAAATGTTGAGGAGGGACAGTAACATGTCCGTGACTAACACGCCAAATGTCAGTTTGCGGATATGGCGCAGCAAATAGAATCGTACTCTTCTCGCCGACGAATGGCAGACTCCACGTAAATGCATCCATGAAGTTGGGGAGCCAGTATGGATGGGGGGTGCAATTAAATTGCCGGATATTAAGGACATTACTTTCATACTTGAGGATGGCCGCCTTGTTGTTGTAACAATCGAGGTAGTGCGGGCAAGAGAAGAAGGTCATGACGGATGGGAAACCTGTCGTCCTCGTCTTTCGGTACATCCGGTAGCTAAAATAACAGTGAGGATAAGTTTGTGTGAGAAAGAGCATCAATCGTGATCACACCATACCCAGCATCTTGAGCCTCGTGCGCCCTGATGATTGACAACAGCTTGTTCCTTTCCAGAAACTGCGTGACCGCTTGATAACTGAAGAGACCAATCAGTTATCGAAAGAGGGTGATATCGGACAAAACTTGCGTGAAGAAGTATGAGCAACCTCGGACGTGGTTGTGCAGGAAGCTCTCTGATGTACTCTCCTGCCCAAAGTCTTCTACAGGATCCGACCACAGGATGTCGCACATCAAACCCTGCGTTGGAGGCTCCTTGAACCGATCGATCTAAACAAGGCGCGTTAGTGAAGGACCCGTAAGATCAGTGGTCGGGATCACATTTCGGATATCATCTAAAGTGTGTAACTCGGGAGAAAGGCCGCCGTGGACGCAGAAGAATTGCTTGTTCATGACGGCCGCCAATGGGAGGGCGCAGAACGAGTTCATGCATGCTTCGTAGATACGCTCGGAGTACTTTCGCTTGCCTGTTAACAAAGTCAGGGTCAGCCAACCGAGGCACCCCTGTTGCGGGGGGGTTTACCACGTACACTCTAACTTGAAGGTAAAGTAGTCCGTCAAGTGTCGACACTCGTGGTTACCGCGAAGCAGGAAGAATGTCGCAGGGTACCAAATCTTGAGCGACCACAGATAGAGAACACACTGTAACTGGATCAGATCGATGGGAACGCGTTCACGGGCCAATAAAGCGCACCTCAATACTGAAGTAGCCTCGGTCAACGTAGTCTCCCAAGAAGAGATACCGCGTGGTAGCGGGGTTGCCGCCGATTTCGAAGAGTTTCATCAGGTCGTACTGGCGGTGGATAAGTTCAGAAAGTGTGCCCGGGGGGGAACTCAAGGTAGGGAGGGACTCACGTATTGGCCGTGAATATCGCCGCAAACTGAGGTCGGTGTGACAAGGTGTCAAATACGTATCTCGGCTTGTGCGAGACATGAGACTCACCGGTAACCGGGGCATCGACCGAGACGAGGTTGGGCTCCTGTTTTAGGAGATCCGTAGCATTCTCCAGAATGTACAAAGCTTGTTCCTCAGAGACGCGTCCTTCCCGATAAAAGTGATTCTTGAGGAAGTTGACATCGGGTTTGGTTGGATCCTCCTTGGAGAAGAACTGCTCTGCGGTCGGGATATGCATTGCTGGGGCTTGCACCTGTCATTGCCATGGTCAGAAAGGCGCAAGAAATGGTGGGAAGCAATGCGTACATCCTTCACAACCCGCTCTTGGGTGCTGATAGTGTATCCATTGTCCAACTGATGCTGGGTGAAATCGATTTCTGGAACCACACCTCGTTCTTGTATCTTGCCGATAGCCTTTTCAACGTGGGCTCTGGAAGCGGGCATAGTCCTAGGTTCGGTGCGCTTGGGCGATTGCCACGGTTATTTTGTGGGACGAGGTGGGGGTGGAAGGACGGAAAATACGCTAGGTGTACTGAGCAAGATAATTGGCGATTACCCGAAACGGCCGCGCACTTCAAACTCAGAAGGGCGGACCGACAACGACATTTCGAATTTCTGTCCGTGTCGTGTTCTATTTACTCGTTGTAGACTACTGCTATGAACCAAAATACGCCTCCAGAACGTGCTTTGCGACGTTGAACCCAAGCAACGTGAGGATGTAGCCCGTAAACAGGGGCAATAGCGGGGAGAGCAGCAGCTCGGTGCGAATGAGAAAAGGTAGGGCTTTCGATTGGTCAGCGAACCGGGATCAGGGATCGAGCGCACCTCGGGCGGGATCTCACCGTTGAAGCCCAGATAAACACCATAGATATACTGCCCGAAGCTGTTTAGTTCGGTCAATACAGAGAGTAACGGTATCTGTGTGTGATGACCTACGCGGCAAGGTAAAGCGTATTCCCCAACCAGAGACACACCCAATTGTTCTTCAGCAACAATGGGACGAGAAAAAGTTGTACCAGATATAATGTTAGGTAGAGCGGGAAGAACGCATTAGTATGCACGTCAAACGCGTATGCCCACTCGACTTTGGAATCCGCCGCAGTCGAGTGTGATGGGGGAGCAAGCAGGACATTATTCGAGAACGCCCTGAAAAGGTTCAGCCCGTCGCAACATGTACCATGTATGAGAAACTAACCAGAACATGGTGGCCACAACTGCACCCACGAGAAGGAAATCCCGCAGGATCATGAGCAATGCGAGTTTGAAACAGCCTACTAAGCCGTAGGAATATACCACCGACCAAGCCACAGCCGCAACTGAGCAAGCCATCAGGACAAGAAGCCAATTCGGTGTTTGCGCCTCACTAACCACACAAACATGCTGAGAGAAGAATCAAAATAGCGGGATCATCTCTCGCCCAAGTGTTTTTGGTTTCTACACCATTTGTGAGTTTAATTGCACTCATGTCTCGAAAACTTCTTACGCTTGTGGAAATACACATTCCGATACCTGGATTCAAGTTAGTCCGTGGGTCATTGGAGCAGCAGAGAAGAACGCACACTCGCTTCGGGGCCAAACATAAATACGTCAATTGCCAAGCGGCTAGCTCGAAGTCCTAGATCGCCGTACAAGCTATGTCAGATGCGAGGTGAGCAGTGATGACATGGACACGCGACCGCATACCATCTGTTGGAATCTATGCAGCCGCCGGAATATTAGCGGAACGCTATTTGAAAGGCCACCACTTGAGGAACGGTAGAGGTTTTCCTGAGATGCGGGAGCGGCTGCAGTAGGCAACATGGCCATGTCTGCATATGCTCGCCTGGGACGCCTGAGCAAGATACGATTGAAAGACAGGATGACTTCACGTCTTAGGCGTCACGGTTGTCAAATCGATCTTGGTCTTGGTTTCAAGCGGAGATCGAATCACCGACTCTTCCCCCTTGTCCACTGCACTCCAGGACCTCACCAACAATCCGTTCCTAGCCCGTCTCCCGGCACTCTAGGCGACGGAAAATGGACGAGGATACCGAAGTTTTAGACTGGGGTCACGAGGAAGACGACTACCAGTCATACGACACCCGCAGATCCCGCGAAAACATCGGCGAACCTCGTCACCACGCTGACGAGGATTGCGATGACACCGTGTCTTTGGGCGGGGACGAGGACGATCTCGGCGTCGTTTACGCTTACCAGTCCCGCTCATACCAGGAAAAGTCCAAATCTTCTGAAATTCTTCGTCACCACAACCGGGACCACCACAGGGAGTCTTCACACAGTAGCGCCCGACAGCCCTCACATCTCTCTTCTCCACATTCGTCTCACCAGTACGCGAAACTGACGCATGCGCTTCCCGCAAAACCCGTGATTGTGAACCCCTCTGTGGCGGTCGCACAATCCCAACTTTTGGAGGCAAGCTCCATGGTCAACGGTCGCGACCACGACCGACGCAACAGCATCAAGAAACCAGTCGGGGAACCCTTACCGTCTGATTGGGAGATTCGTCACCCTCGCAGCGGCGGCTCTGAAGTCTATTACTACAACACCATGACCCACGAATCGACTTGGGTTCGACCAACTCTGGCTCCCCAAAAAGGCTCTCGGGAGCGGAGTGAACGTGACAATGGTGCCTCTAACCAGAGTACCGGAGGGTCGAGGGCGAGGAGTCCGAGCAACGATCACGTATCCCCACTCAGGAACAGGACAGAGCCCGTGCCCCCTGAAGATATGTCGTTTGATGATAGGCATTATCGACCACTAGAGGCTCCGACATCAAGCAGTCGAGTCGAACACATCCTCCCGCAGAAACCTGTTTTTGCTGATCGCCGCTCCCCTGAGCGCCCGTCGTCTACCGAAAGCAGCAGGCGTGCACATAGATCTCAGGCGGAACCAGAGCGAGCACGCTCCCGCCGAGGTGCATCTCCTTCGAATGTCCGTCCTCCATCCCCTGAAGACAGGCGGCAAGAAGTTGGGCGTGAGCCCCGGTCCCGCCCGTCTCGCATGGATTCATATGTCCCATCCACGGATCGCACTCACACATCGACGCATGACGAACGGGATACCGTTGGGCCTTCGACAAACAGTACGTTATTAGCATCCATGTCCCTTGCGCCCCATCGTCTTCCCGTCTGCTCCCCTTGTGGTGTGCAACTGCCATACCACCCCTCCCGTGCGGCCGGAATCTCCCATGCGGGGAATCGTGCATTTCGTTGCTTGTCTCCTTTCCTTGTCCGCCCAGCAAGATCCCTCCTCCCATCCACTTTCTGCGCGTAACCATACATTTCATCGTCCTCACATTAATCTTGTAGGGCGCCCTGCTCCGGCCCGTGACTCCTCCTACGGTAAAGAAACACGATCGGATTACGACTCATACACCCCTGTGGAAGAACTTCCTCGATCACGTCGCTCCCGCCGATCGCGTAGTACAAGCCCGCGGACTTCGCGCGTGAGGGATACCGAAGCTGAAGAGGCGGTCAGACACGATACTACAGCCCGCCGTCGCCCTCGAGATCCCGAGACCGACATGGTAATCAGCGAAGTTGAAACCAAACGGAGGCGTCTCGACGGTCTCCGGGAACCAGATCGGCCCTCACCATCGAGTACATCTCAGTACTCCTCCGCGGAAAAGAATGAGCCTTTCCACGGACTCTCAACTGGGGAATCTCGTGCGTATTTCGAGCTCGAAGTTCCGCCGGCCATACTTATCGACCGGTTGGGCCCCTTTGTTCATTCTGCAGGTCAAAAACGGCCACCGTTACCACCACAGAAGAGCCTGTACAAGGAATCCATGAATTTCCACGTCCGTGAGCCACCTCCAGCGCAGCTGCCTGAAACGAATGGCCCACCACCTCGGCAGAATGGACACGGACCTGATCCTGCCAGCCGTTCAAGAAACTCAGAGCCACAACCCCCCTCTGGCCCAGGTGGACGACGTGGCCGAGCTGGTGATTCTCGGAAACCCCCAAGAGCAGAGCCGATGGATGTTGACCCGCCGGCACCGGCCCACCCGCCAAGGATGCAGGAGAGCCGCAGTGCATCCAACGCCATCGCGGACCGTGACGACACAAAGGGCGACTTGCCGCGAGGGCCAAAAGCGATGACCTCTAAGCTCCCACCTGCCCCTCCGACTTCTCTCCCCCCTAAACCAACCGCTGTGTCTGGATGTTACTCGGGAAGGTCTCCGCCCCCTCATCTTATTGCTCATGATGAAAGACTCCCACAGCGTGCAGGTGACCGCACAATTATTGATTCTCACTCTGATCGTCACCGAGACGCGACAAGAGAGCATCAAACTCCCGAGGTTGCACCCTTACGAAAACGCAGTCCTGATTCGGTAAGGGGTTCTGGATTCGCGATGCGACAATTCGAACTCACGGCTTCCAAAGCGACGACCTCCCACCGCACCATTACCTAAACTATCCGGCACAAATAACGTCCCGATTGCTCATTCCCGTTATCAAACGTCAACCGCTCCGATTCCTGCTGGAACAGATGAGCCTCGCCAAGATCGTATTGTAGAAAACAAGCATCCCCCACCCAATACCTTGACTCGGCAAACCCGGCATGAGCGCAGCGCAGTTCCTGAGCGTGTGAGTAATGTCGCCAACGTTGTTGCCTCAACCCCTGAAACCTTCTCATCCGCAGGCCCAAACCCACGTGCATGAACTACCTGATCGCCCGCCACCATACCAGGGGCCCCCAGCTCTTGAACGCCGGGAGAGCAACCGTTCTCGCCACGAGGTATGCTTAGGCCTGGGATTTGTCGTCGAGCACCTCTTAACTTTGCGCAGCATGTCCTTGAACAGCCTCTGGACCGTCGTGGCTCGAATAATCCACGAACAGACAGCTACCCTGAAGGGAGTGGAGCGCGGCGGGTAAGATTCCTTCGCACATCTCATTTTTCCCTCTCTTTCTTAACAACCTCCCCAGAATCAACTCCCCCCAGGTGCCAAGGTGATATACGAACGGCCCCCGTCCCCCCCCTCCCCTCGACATGAACGGGATCCATCGGAGGTACCCTTAGAGAAACGCACCAAGCTAGAAGCTCGTCGCCGTGACGCTACGCGTCTACCCCTGGAATCCCAGCCCAAATCCGACCGCACAGAGCGTGTGCGTATCGATCGCGAACGGGCGCTCCGTCAGGAAGACCGACAGCGGACTCGAAAAGACGGTGGTGACGAGGGGCGGCGCCGCACAGAAACAACTCACCATCATGTCCCTCTCGAAAGGCGGCTCTCCTCGTACGAGCGACAGTCGTATAGCCCGAACGAATTGCCACCCCCGTCGCCGCCTTCTCAGACCGGCAATCGCGAAGACCATGATCATCATAGCACCCCCGGTCATGATGAACGCAACTACGGCCGTGGCTCCGAACGTACAAGAACACCTTCCCCTTCCCGGCACTACAGCCCTCCCCAACAGTTCCGCGGTCCGCGAGCGTACGATGACGGTGGCAACGGTAGACGTCTACCAGCACGTCCTCGCAGTCCTGAAAGTGACGTTGGCGAGCGGGGATATGTGAAAGCGGAGGGCAGGCCTGCTATGTCATCACGCGGTGGGTCGCTCCTCGACCGACTGTCGGCTAACAACCGCATGGGCGAACGAGATGCGTTGGAGGACAGGTTTGATGATCGCGGTGCTGTTGCGGGGACTAACATGACCTCCAATGGCCAAGAGCCAGCGGGCGAGCGTAGGGATAATGGTAGACGTAGAAGAAAGGCCAAAGGTGGTAGAAGATAGCCAATTAACTCTAAAAATGCATCCCCCTGTTATATTTTTTGTTGGTCCGCATCGTGATGTGAAGATTTTTTTGATTCGAGAGTTGCTCCTGTCACGATCTGCTTCCCTTCTGGGCGAAAATCAGGCGGCCATCCGACGCGACGGTCTCGCATCACGGCATACAAGATCCACCATAAGTAGAGGTGAGGTCCTGAAGCCCAACGTTGCACTCACTCGTCCACAAAATCGCAACTGCAGTCTGTACCCAGACGTGCTATTGGGCGAGGATCCGCGTACTTAATTCCGCGATTCGAATCTAATCTATGTAGGTGGTTTTTTGCCCTTAACAATTCTATTGACTAAGGATAGAATCGCCTGTAGTCTTGCGGAAGCCGCAACGCCTTGGGATTAATCGTTTCAGATGAACCTAGGAGGGTTACGCCACCATCATCTTCGCGATTCTGGTGATGACGCGGAAGCGCGCTGGCCTCAGACTCGTAGCCTGATGGTTGGCCAACCACGGAGTGGTCCCTCAGGTTGACGTCGTGCCCAAGATTAAGCCGTGATGTCGATTCTGTGGTATACACTGGGCCGGTAGGAGGCGGCCGCTTTTCATCGTGGTGAGAGCTTGGGGTGGCCACAGTTTGTTGGGGACGTAAAGGCGTTATGGTCATCACTGCGGGGGTCGTAGCCCGCGAAGTCAGCGAAGATTGCGAGGGTTGCGAGGACACCAAAAGGAAAGGTTCTACAAGTGATGTGAGCATTTTGACCTGCGGAGAGCTTGGCATGGCTTTACCTATGTGAGTGGGTTCGTTGAGGAATGGAACTTTGGGTCGTGAATTACGATTGGTAACGGGATCACCAAACGGCCAACTCACCTCTCCGTGCATCATCCTGCGACTGCAACCGGACCTTGAGGTACATTCCCGATTTCACCCTTCGTCCGCGAACGAATTGCCGACGCCAGAGGGTGAAAAGGACGATGAACCCCACCAGTACTGCCACAGAGGCCAAAGTCAGCCCAGCGATGACTGCGGGTTGAAGGGACCCATCCCTCGGATTTGGACCACGGGATGGAGGACCTGTATTTTCATCAGACATCCTTGTAAAGTTGAACGTAGTGAAGGGTACCCACGGGTTGGCATTGAACCTCCGTCCTGTACTGCGCTTCCGGTTACCTCAAAATAATCTAATTGAAGTACTGCACGAGCGTCAGCGCTCGCTGCTTGAATTGGGCGAAAGACAAGACTTTACCACCACCATTCACGAGATTCTGAATCACTAATGTATGCTGCGCGTCCTCCAGCCTTGGAGAACTATAGAATATAACGTTTGACGTTGGGACGGTCATAGACTCTTGGTGTAAGTGAGGCGCTGATCCATCGAGCGTGTATGAAGAGTTTGCTCGTTTACTTCGGGAACTCGTTCCTTCCGTCCCGTATACCCTGATCGTTGTACCTTCAAAGCGCGTTACGACATCAGCCCGATCCTAACCACCGAAGGGAATTTTTAATAACGATGACCTACCGTTAAACTTGTACGCTAATGTCGCATCTTCACTTCCAACCGACATTAACGTCCCGCCGTAGTACTGGGACCCGGTCACCGATGACCACCCCGATGACCATCGAATTCCCGGAGTATCTTTCCTTATGTCGACCTTGTGGTAAACGCCCAGAACAGAGGGTAGGAGCAGCGCCCACAGAACAGAAAACATAAGGTCAAGGCGAACGAGGGGTGCCCCCTGTATTAGAGGTGATTACGGTTCGGAGGAGAGTGTTGCGTAGCTTGAGAGGTGGTACGCAGCGGTGGAGGCGCCACTGGTTTCATATCAAAAAATCATCGGTTACCACCCACTGTGATGAATTGATCCATGAGAAGCGTGCACAGGTAATTGATATTCAACACTCAGGAGCGTCTCTGATCCCCACTTGGAGACTTGCTTCCTCCAGCACATGTGCGCTGACCACGCCGAAGTAAAAACGCAATGGGTATTCTACGATCCGTTCCCCGCTTTTGACTGTGCTCGTAAGTGGGCCTCAACTCTAGTGGTCTGAGAGCACTTGGTATCACATTGGTTTCGCAGTCTGAGTGTTTGCGGTCAGTAGGTTTGCCGAGGAGGCAAAGCGACTCACGAACCGGTTAAACACTGTGCCACCGTCGGTTTGTTCGTCATCAACGAAGTCCAGTTGATCTCGGGGTATGAAACATTCAAGAAACTGAAAGAAGAGGCAGTCCACCACGAGGATCACACAGAATATAGGGCCGGCGACTGTGCCCAGTCTCAGGGTACTTTCAAAACCAGTTCGATCAGAGCTGACTTCCACCGTATTGCCGATGTGACGTACTTTTGTAGGCGATCCCAAAGATTGAGCTCTGGGCTAGAGTGCACCTGCTGGTAAACTACCTCTGTGCGTTCCGCGACAGCTTCCCAGCTATAGAATTTGCTAATACGTTCGTGTGCCTTTGTGGGGTCATGCTGGTCTTCAGAAACGATCCGCACCGCATCCGAAATGGCTCGAAAAACATCTGGGGAGAATCAGGAACGAAATCCGAATAGATTGGATTAAGGGGATCACCATCTTCATCGGGATTCGCGAAAGAAATCATGTCTTCGGGGAGAATTTCTGGAATTCCACCGACGCGCGTGGATACGACGTATAGCCCCGCGCAAGCCGCTTCCAAGATGGCGATGCCAAAAGCCTCCGTTAAGGAAGTGTTCACAAATATCGTACCTCGGGCAAGGACCTGTCATTCACCGAGGTTTGGCACGTGATTAAGCGAAAGGAACGGAAGAGCGTACGCTCCGAACATCGCGTGGGTGTATTGGTCCAAGGAGCTCGATGCGATCCTGGAGGAGATATTTTTCACGCATCTGAAGGAGATCAATCAACTTGGGGCCATCGCCACCTTCAATGCAGGGTGTTAAAGATTTTCCGAGAATCTGACTCCTATAGCACACACCTATCACGAAATCAATGTGGGGGAACTTGGCACAAATTCTCGGGGCAGTTGCTACCAATAAATCTATACCTTTGCGGTAGGCCAGCCGGGAAAGCACGACGATTGTGACTAACGAAGTTAGTACGGAACCTTACTGCCGATTCATCAGTTCATACTTTTATTGGTCTGCTTCCGGGGGTATGGCTTGAATTTTTCCGTCACCACCGCGTTCGGTATAACGTAGATCCTTCCTGGGTCCAATCCGAACTTGCGATTAATCACTTGTTCGTGATCCTGGCGGTCAATAGAAGAGGCGTCATCGGAATCATCGTAGTCGTCGTCGTCGGAAGGATCATCGATATCACCGACGGACGCACCCACTCTCGGAGCTAGTTTGCTACGTAGAATGGTGTTCTCGCGACTGGAGAAGTAGAACAATGAGTTGGAGGATGACCTGAACCGAGAAATTCCACATGCCCCGTGTGGGATACGCATATCGCAGCATCTACGTGACTCAACATCCCTTGAAGTAGCTTGTTGGTAAGGATGCTGGCTGCGTCATCGAAACCAAAAAGACTGTGATCTGTGAAGACCGTTCGGATACCCATGTGATGCGCATGCATTATACCCTCATGTGCAAGAGATGAAAGGCTCGCATGACCATGGATGATGTCGACACGTTCCCTCAAAGCGATGGTTCGCAGGTATGGAAGGAACGTAAAGAAGTTGGGCAGGGTTGCCGAGGAAGCTATCGTGGGAAATGGTATGTGGTACACCTTGAGACCAGGGGACAACCATCGTATGCCGACTCTGTCTGGGGGATGACTGTGACTTATGACGACGACCTGTGGCGGGATGATGAGAACACGATAAAATGAGCAAAAACAATATCACCTTATGACCCATACGCATGAGAGTTGTGCTCAGCATATAGATATGGTTTTCTACTCCCCCAACATCGGGGTGGAAGAAGTCTGACACCATGCTGGACAGCGTGGGGCATCAATTAAGATGGATCATCTCGCGGAATATGGTGGCATACGCGATCGAAAACCTCTTCTTTCCATTGTCATAACCGCTCACCCGCGCAGGGCGACTCATCCGTCGACGGCGCAGACACGTCCGCGAGAGTGGGTAGCGGAAACGTGGATCGCGATCGATCACTCGTGGCTTTCGACAGTGGGTTTCCGCTTACGGCGAGGTGTGGGAATTCTCACAACTCTCGATACCCCACCATCTTGGAGTGCATACGAATCTAATGCGTGGAGGTGAAGTGCACGTCGTAGAACATGACGATAACAAGGGTTGCAAGACTACCTTCCGGTTCACGACTCCCTTGGAGGAATCCACTCAGGAAACGGGGACCGAGGTATGTTCTCTCCGACTGGGGGTTCATGACCTCCAAGTTCAGCACCCCTTCACCAGGTTTTGCTGGAAAAACATTCGAGTGTTGCGGATGTGAATGCAGCTTTCAAGCGGTTTCTTTCAAACGTGTTCTTACCCGCTGGGTACCCCCACAGTGTTTCTCCTGGTAGGAGTTCTCCGCCGTTCTCGTCCAGTTTGGTCCCCGCAGTAGGCGCTGACTCTTTTGTAGACTACCTACAGTAGGCTCATATGTGTCAGGCTGTGGCGATAGGCGCTGAAAGCTTTTAGATATCAAATCTGGAACGCGGCCCAGGCATGCTGTAGCTCATTAGCTAGTTTACTGGCCTCCAGAGCGGTCCTGGAGGGCTTTGGAGTTGGCAAGCAGTCTGCTTCTGCCACGGACGCTATCCTCGTAACGGTCGCTCAGGACGTGGTGAGTCGCCTCACGAGTAAGTGCCCTCGCCTTTACGTGTCGACTTGAGGCTGATGACATAAACAGCGATCATCTTTGCCTACTTGTTGGGTACCTCCCTATTCCCGGAGGCAAAAACATATCGCTTCTTGGCGGACATCCTGAATGATATGGCCATCGTTCTTGATGTCCTGTCACCCCAGCTTGATAAATCGGTGCACGCGTTCACAGGACGAGATTTTGGCTCAGGGATCCGTATCACGGCCTTGTGCCTCAGCGGTTCTTTCCGGGCACTATGTGGCATCGTGGCTGGGGGCTCCAAAGCTGCCGTTACGATGCATTTCGCTTCGGACTCTGTCATCGGTTCCGGTGATATAGGGGACCTGAACGCCAAAGATAGTAGCAAAGAGACGGTCCTGGCGTTAGTGGGCCTTCTGGTACGTCCTCGAGTGATGTTCCGTGGACAGAATGGGATAACGGGTTCCCAGCTTGGATTTGTGATCTTACCATACGTAAACACAACTTGGGAGACCCACACCCTCCTCGCATTCCTACTTGCGGCACATCTGGGCGCAAATTTTACCGCCGTCCGGGGGCTCTCTATGAGGACCCTGAACAGGCAGCGTGCATGCATAGCCTGGTCGAATTTCAGGGTATTGGAGCGTGGTTCGTCCGATCTTCCGATCCGTTCACAGCGCCGCGATCAGTTACTGAGAATGTTGGAATAAATAGGCAGTGGAGACGAGGACTCGCTGCATCCGGAGCGGATCTCGAGACGCGAACGGATACTCGTCTCACCTTCCCGAATCCGTGATGGGAACTCCGGAACGATAATCGGGCGATGTACCATCGGATGCTCGTTCTCCTCGTTGCTGCGAATCGACGCGGCAACACCAGTCAAGCGATTGGCAGAGGTTTCGATCCACGAGCTGGTAGATCTTTTCAAGGATGAGAGGTATGCGCTATGGTGTAGGCAGCAGTCAAAACATCGGACTCCCGATATATCCATCGCCTTGAAAGCAGGTCACACGCCCCGAGATCACCTGAGGGGGTGGCTGCATGCGTGCGAGATCGCAAGGCTAATAGCAACCGACGGAAAAACGACTAAGCGTGGCGAAATCCATTACATTCGGGCCGCACATAGAGAGGTGGATAGGCTGTTTGAAAAGTTTACGAACGTCATGCGACGCCACGGGTGGAAGATCGAGGAGGGTACGCTTGTGGTCGGGTTGCCTCCTATCATTTATTTCGACGCCGACTGCGGACCGGAAGGCAGGCTGTGACCGTTTGGCGTAGAGTGGTCACCAGGGCTCAGGGGTTTATGACCTCCTCTCGATTTCCCTCTTTCATTTCCGTCTACCTTACTTGGGTTCGCCGCGGAAACGCAGGCATGTACAAAGTGATTGGCGATTCATGTTTCATGGTATCCATTGTTGTTGGGTTCACGGATCTTTGTTTGTTTTGTTTTGCTCACACTTTAGACGTCGCCTACACGTTGTATACGCGCGGAATCTACGCTAAGAAGTGGCGCGATCGCGTTACTCCGTCCAGATGATCCACTCATCGAGACCTCGTGATCTTGAAGAACGTTGTCAGCGGCAGGCAGAGTGGTGTAAAGTATGATTACCGGGCAAAGTGATCCTTCCCCAGATCGTCCCGAGCTTCTCGTACCGGATTTTATGGAATGGAGAGGTCGTGATGGAAGAATTAGAGTGCCCGGTGACCTGTCAGGTGCACAACGACCGGACAACGGTCATCAGGCGGTGTGGTAGAGGTTGGAGTATATAATAACGGGACGGTATGCTTCACAGTCGTTCCGCTCTCCGCCCCATATGAGAGACGGGGCCTGCCTCCTGTCTTCCTCGATGCCCTCGTTATGTCATGCGAATCTTGACGGTGTTCCCCCTAATAGGCAGCGATGACCCCGGGTCAATTAAGTGAGTGAAACGCGATCTCCATTCTTGAGCCTGTAATTACAGACAGCAGCTTTCGCGACTGCCCTTCCGACTGGGTCCACTGAGGCGACCCAACCTGTTCGCTCCTGGTTCGATGCGGTTCGCGACGTCTAAACTTGTCAGGCTGTCTGGGGTCAGATTTCATCAGAAGGACGCTGTGATGCTACTCCCGTCCTTACGTCAAAGTGACCCAGCCGACCAGAAGGAAGGGGGGACGGATGTGGGGCCCCAGCGGCGGGAGTGCCCTCAGACGACCTCAGAACGCCTTGCGACCGGGGTCAGGGAGACTTGACGCAGACGGTGTGGTAGTACCTGACCGGGACGGAAGTAGCGGCGCCCCGATCGATGAGCCTATCAGCTCACAGATCGGCCACTCGGACCTTGTCTCAGTTTTGGATTCGCTCGAAAGGACTCAGGCGCCAGGATAGCGAGATGTGTGGAACCTTGTAGGTTCGAACTGAATGCTTTGCCTTTGGAGTTCCGAACTGCTATAGAGCTGGGAAGGGGCTGGCGCTTGGCTCTGGCGGTCGCGGGCCAACGAGGTTTGCCGAGGAGTCGCAGATTCTGGCTGGAGACAATCTGTGATGGGTTGTTCGGGTCATGACATTGGACCGTCCCGCGGAGCTCCACTTCAATACGGGGGTGCACACGCTCTTGGGGGTAGTCCTGGCTCTGTGGTACAAAGCGGAAGATGTACCGAAGGGAGGTGAATGAGCTCGCTCCAGATAGAGCCGGATGTGGATCGCTGAGTGCTAATTTACCACACGCGATTTTTTGATCAAAACGCCCGATATGGTATGCTTCGGCCGTGATGCGCTGTCCGGGGTCCTCCTACCCCGCACCCAGTCCCTTGCCGGGTTAAACACCTTCTCCAAAAGACTGTCCACTCCTCGTCCTCCCATCTCTCCCCCCAACCGACATCTCCTGTTCCCCTCAAATATCCTTATATCCCTCTCCTTGCTGTCCCTACGGCTCTTTTCGACTCTCCAATGACCTCTCTCTACCCCCCATCCAGCTACAGACCCCCAGTGGTCAGGCAGGAGGGCTTCCACCTTCCATCGGCTTCCTCCACCAACGGAAACAATCCCCCAAGCCCCTCTCAGCCCAGCTTCGACTCTAATGGTCAGCTTTTTATCCCCCAGCTCTTGTCCGATCCTTTCCGCAAGTTTGGCGGCGATTCCACTGCTCCCAGCATGGATTTCAGCGAAGAGCTTGCATCGTTGATCGCTCAGTCTCCCGCTCCCCACACGAGCCATCAGTCTTCGCACGAGAGGTCTACACACTCTCCTACGTCAAACGCTTCTGGTCCCGGATTCGATGACCCGTCTTACCGTCCACAGGCCATCTTCGATATCTCAGCGCCCACGAACAATAACCAACATCAACAGCAGCAACATCCCCCATCCCATGCCCACAACAACTTTCCTAGCCAATTTGCCCTCAACCAAGCGCAGGCCCAAACCCCAGGCCAACAGTATCACAATCTCCACGAGTTCAATCCCCATTCGCATTTCAACTCCACACTCCCTGCATTGAATTCCACGATGCGTTATGATCCACAGCCACCCCAGACGCACCCTCCGGCCCACGAGCACCCGAACCCTCCGTCTTTCACGAATCACTTTTCACCTACTTCCCCCGAGTTCGCCATCCGCCACTCCCCTTCCCCCGTCGGGTTCACTCCAAATGCGTCCCGTTCTCGCTCACGTTCCCGGGCTTCAGCTACTCCAGCAGTAAACCCTGAACCTCCGTCTACCAACGGGGGTCCAACTCGGACTATTCGACACAAGCGTAACTCAATCTCCTCGGTTTCTCCACCCCCACACCACCGTACTCAGGCAATTGTGATCCCATCATCTCATCCACACCGGGCCGCTTCGCAGCACACGCCGACTAGCGCGACTTCCCCATTGTCCTTGCACACTTTGAATGAGAACTCATCCAGTTGGTTTGCCCCCCCGCAACAGCAACAAGCGCATGATTTTAGGCACAATGAGTTTAGCCTCCCAACTTCTGAGAGCGTGGGAAATCATCATTCCTTTGCCCAATTCAATCCAGGGTCCGTAGGGAGCGCCGTATCGCTGGGAGTCAGTCCAAAAGATGTGGCAGCAGTCAAGGCCATGAACGGGGCAGACAGTGAAGATGACGCCGTGTCGAAACAGTGCGTCGATATGATCCCCCGCTTCTCTCCTTTTGATATCTGACTCTCATTACGTTCTTATCTCGTTAACAAAGGGCACTGCTTGCTGTGGAAAAACGTCGCCGCCGTCGCGAATCGCACAACGCTGTCGAACGTCGTAGGAGAGATAACATCAACGAGCGAATCGCGGAACTTGCCACCCTGATTCCAGAGTCGATGCTGGATCCAAACGGTAACCATCCATCATCTCCTCCCGCTCCATCGGATAGATTTATATCTGGTTTTAGCTCCGGTAACCGCCAGAACCGGCGACGAGTTCTTATTTGGTATCACTGGCATAAGCGGTCTATCGAACCCTCTCGGCAGTGAGGGTCTTGCTTCCACAAAGCCAGAGGATGACGACGACAGTGGTGAATGTACTCCTGTGAAGAAGGCAGGCGGAACCAACGGAACGCATACGGAAGGTGGCATCGTGAAAGCCAACAAGGGTATGATCCTTCGTAAAAGTGTTGAGTACATAAAGTACGCACCTTCGCATTCCCACATGGCCTTCTTAGTTGGGAAGTTGACGTCGGCTATTTCCACTCCTAGATACCTCCAGCAGTTGGTCTCTGCTCAGGCCTCTCGGAACCGAGATCTTGAGCAGGACATTCATGTCTACCAGCAAGACGGTGTGGCTAAGCTCCCGAACGGTACCGATATGAGCGGCAAACCGCAGAACGGTTTTGAGACCATCGACCGCGATGTTGATGGGTTCAATGATCTGGTGTTGCACGAAGACGTTGCTGATTCTGACTTCGCTATCCACCTCAACGGCTACCCCAAGAACACTTTCAACTTTGGCCTTGGTCCCATGCCAGAGGAAGACACTGTCATGGACACTGGGAGGCGGGTACCGTCAGGAGACAGGAACGATGGTTTCGAAGGCGGAAACGCCTCTCGGATGGATTCCTCATTGACCCCTCCAAGCGTCGGAACGGGTAGCATTGAGGGTGATGACGACAGGGTAGACTCATCCGTGGAACTCAACCGGGGGCGGGATCGAACTGTCCGACAGAATGGGATGGGTGATGTTCAGGTGAAGAGCGAAGTCGATGATATGCAGACATGATACCCATGCGAACTCGTCCTCCGTCTTTTGTTTGGCCCATCTCACGCGTTCCCCCCTCCTTCCCCGGCGTCCCCCCTGGTTTCAATGTGGTATAATTCCCTCTTTCCCGCCATCCCCGTTCCTCCCCCCCCTTCAACTCGCCGTTAATACCGATGCTACAAACCGCGGGCCACGCCAGCTACCCGAATCTCACCTCGTGCTGTTATACCGATCTTCTCACGTTTGGTCTGCTTATCGCTTTCCGTCCTTGCTCTTTGTGTACAACCTGTCCCACGACCCAATGTTCGACAACGAGTTTATGCCTATCCCATCATCTATTCCGACTCCCCCTAAAAAGCTGCGCGGCCACCTTCCTCCCCGTCTCATGTGTTTTTGTAACCCCAAAAGTTTCCTCGATCCCCGACGACCCGTGACTCGTTTACCCCTATTCTCACGCGGGTTGGTGTTGTTCGTATTATTGTGGAGTTGGGTGCGGCAGTGGTCTGTATAGTCGTTTCGATCCCTCTCACGGTCCCTCCGTCCAAATTCTCATCCGTTTCGTCATGGAGTGGGGAGAGGGGCGAGGCTTTGGAGGGTCTGTATGTGTATGTATTGCGTTGGTTTTTGTATGCAACTGAAGGCACTTTGTACCTCTCCCATCATTGGTTTGTGGTCATCCTCGAACAATTATACTTGTACACGGAGTGTTTGCGGTCCGCTCGCACGTATTGTCGACCCAAAAGGAGGACCGGAAGCTGGGGTAAGTTTATGGGATGGTCCGGGTGTGTCCTGGGTCCTGGGTGGGGTCGAAAAATTTTGTGTTTCGAAGCTCCGATGTGAGAAGATCGGAGAAACGATCCGTTTTGACATGCGGGGTGGTAAGTATAAGGGGGTACTATAACGAAACGTACGTATCCTGGGCCTCTTGCATCCCAGTGCATAAGTCCAATGTTGGATCATGGGCGGTTAGCTCGGTTACGTGTTCAGCCACGCTTGCAATCCTTTCCTGGATGATGGAATATCGTAGGATTGACGAGATATAAACAAATAAGCACTCATTGAAGACCACCTTCTGGCACCTGCGACGTGGTCTGCCCCAGCGGTGATAAGATAACGATGTCCATCTAGTACTTAAGTATACGAGTCGTCCGGCCGCGGTGATCCCGCAACACGCCCACTTACCGGATTTGGCCGATAAGGATGCCGCAGCTGACTAAGCCACGCAAGCCTTTCTCTCCCCTCTCCTTCACCCAACGCATCCAAGTCTTGCACATCTCCCGCCCGCGAACCGTCTCTCCTCTCCTCCTTGATGTCTACCCAAATCATGGAGGTCGAATCTCAAATTCCCTTCAGCTCATTTGAAGATTTCTTCAACGTGGACATGTTCGCCGCACCGACCAACAGCGGCCAGTCGCCACTCTCTCGCCTCGCTCCGTCCAGCCGTTCTTCATCAAGTTCACCCAGGACCCCTCCCCACGACATTGACTCCATTTTCAACTTGTACGGCGCTGATGAGTTTTCAAAACAAGACCTCGCCACCTCTCCCTTTGACCTTCTCGCTTCTTTGACCTCCGCCGATCCCTTCGCGTCCTCTTCCAGATCTATCTCCGGAAGTGCCGCTGACGCCAGCGATAACACCTCCCCCGTCTTCGCCATCGACCCTCAACTCGTTGGCACCCCATCAAACAACTCTTCCCCTGAATCGGTTGAGGATCAATCCTCACAAGACAACGGCGACGCGTCCTCGATTGCCGCCACATCTCCCGAAGAGCTTGAAATCCCCGTCAAAGTCGGCGGAAAGGGCAAAAACAACAGACGGGGCACCGTCCAGAGCGGCGGCATCGTTAAAAAGGCTCCCGCTGTCAAGGAAAGGCCATCGGCCCCACAATCCATCGAGGAAAACCGGGAGCCTGATGACTGGCGACCTTCTCCAGAGGAGTACAAGAAGATGTCCTCAAAGGAGAAACGCCAGCTTCGAAACAAGATCAGCGCACGCAACTTTCGTGTCCGCAGGAAAGGTGAGAAGAAGCGCTCGGAACATTCGAGCAAATTCTGACGAAACGAAATCCCCCTTTGGTTACAGAATACATCACGACTCTCGAAGCTGATGTCGCTGAACGCGATCGTCTTATCGACGCTATTCGTAGTGAACTCGGTTCCACTAAATCAGAGAACTACGCCTTGAAGCAGGAAATCGAGATTCTCAAGAAGTCGCTTTTGCAAGCCGATCCTGCTCCAGTGCTCCCACCTCCCGCACCTCTCCCTGCGGTTTCTGCAGCGGTCACGGTCGCAGCCCGCAATTCAGCTCCATCTCCCGCACCCTCATCCCCCCTGCTTGCCCCCAACCCAAACAAAGATCTTCCATCGAGCCCTCGACTTGCCAGCACCCGATCTGGTTTCTGGGGTGGAGGATCAAATCCTTTCGGCACCATGGGGGGGTTCACACCTGTTCATACCACTCTTGTCCCAGAATTGTCCCTCTCCGCCTTGGCTGGAAAAGGCCTCCTCACGCCTACTTCAAAACCCTTGCTCCAGGAGAACTTGAACCCCACTTTGAACGGGGCAAGGAAGCCAACGGTTACGCCGCAGTCCAAGGCGACCGGCTTGCAGTCTCCCTCGCAATTCGACTCCTTCACCGATCTGAACCCATTCACGATGAAGAGCATGGACCTTTACAGGATGAGCTTATGGTCAAACGTTGGGACCCAAAAGCAGTTGCAACAGCAGCAGCAGCAGCAGCTTCATCAAGCTCCTCCCCTCAACGGCATTGCAGCCACCCTTGTGCCGCACTACTTCGCCGCATCAACCACCAAACCATCAGCTTCTCCGAGCAGGGCCCCCAAGTCCCCAACACCCGCTCTTACCCCCGAACCCTCATCCAGGGCCACTCCTCAGGAAGCGGTGCTGGCTACACTTGCCTCGCAGACATTGTTGACCAAACTTGGCTCCGCCTTCTGGGAAGCCTTCTCCGGACAATCACCTCGAAAGGGCATGGACGCCGACAAAGTCAGGAAGGTGTTGGAGGGCAAGGCGGTTGTAAGGGTCGTCGATGTCGACGAGCCTGCGCAACAACCGAAGCTGAAGAGGGCCACTGCTACGACTTCGATAACGACCCCTCCGAAGGTCTCCCAGAAGTCCATGGACCTCAAGTCCTGCCAAACACGTGCGACAGAGATTTTGGAGGAGAGTATGAGGAGTTTGAGCATCTCGAAACGAGGTCCATTGTGATCTTCCTGGTTTCGTCCTTTCCCTGTTGTCGTTGGCTTTGAATAACCGTTCGTCTTGCCTTGTTTTCGTACTCCTACCCTATCCACCGCCCCTCACCGCCACCGACTCTACTCCTCGTCATTATCCAGCATGTCTATCCTTCCTATTCTCGATTTTTCACGGTGCTACTGTGGCAAGAGGGTTTCATTCTTGCTTATCGTGGCCCCTAGACCACATGTGTGCGTCCCGGCAAATGCCAACCCTCCATTCCCTTTTTCCTCTCGCCACCCCTCCGTTCTCCCCTCCGTTCCGCAAAACCTCGCCTATCCACCCACGTTAATCAACGTCTTCGTTTTTCCTTGTCTCTCTAATGAACCAAGAATTCGTTCTACGACTGAGTATAATATGCGGAAGTTCTCCCATTCGTTCCCATCGCTTCACAGCGAACGGGTTCCCTTTGTGTATAGTTACCTACTTTTACTAGATAAAACAAACAAGGACTCATTTAAACAGCACATATCTGGGTGTGTGCCACGGGTATACGACTCTCAGGACCTCACATGTGCATGCAGGCTTCGAGTATGTGATTCTGGGTCGGGACATGATGGAACCCATCCCCCCATCTAACGACAAATCCCGAGAAGAATCAGAATAGCAAACCAAGGGTTAAATGGAACAGTAAGTATGATACAGTAAGTATGATACGACAGGGGTATACAGATGGGAGAACGCCCACAACACGAGCGAAAGCAGAGAAGAATCAAGAGAACCGTAAGATGGTCTATGACCCCCACCTTACACACCCCAGCCGAGGATTTCAAACATGACAGGGGTAGCGTGTCCAGCCAAGAGACCGATACCGGCATACACGATGACCTTGGTCAAGACTGTCAAGGCGGTTGAGTCAGTCACTACCGCCGCAACGAATGCCCGGTGAAAATGGTTAAAAACGCACCATCTGCATCGTAATGCTTCACCTCCGCCTCAGAAGTCTTGCCACCACCACCAGCTGTCTCGCTCGCCTGACGAACAGATCCGTCGGTCTTTTCCCCAAAAGTCTTGACGTCCTGACCAAACTCGGCCTTGTACCCATTCCTCCTCTTCTTCACATCAGAGGGGGCCACACTGCCCCTCCCAGACCCTCCGGTGCTGACGCTCACGTTCTCGTCGTCCATCTCCAACTGCAACTGACTGGGGAGGTCAATGACCGACGGGATAGGATGTAACCCTCTCTCGATGGGAACCTCTTCGTAATCCGTCGCGGGGGTATAGAACCTTCGGTTTGGCAAGGTGAAGATGCTCGCGAGGAATCTGAAGATCCTCGGAAGGGCAAAGTGAAGAGAGGATTTCGCGAAGATACGCCAGGTGAAGATGAGGAGAATTCCGACAACCACTTTGATAACGGAGAAGAGCCACCAAGTCGCGATGTCGGCGAGAGTCGAATAAGCCGAACCAGGTTGTGGGGTTTTGAAGAACTCGGGGGTCACACCGTACTGGAAGAACGCCCAGCGACCGAGAATGACTCCCAGTACGACAGAGATGAAGGCGATTGCATCTTCGAAACATGGGCAATCGTCGACGGGTTGTGGGTGCTGGTTCACCATGAGCAAGCAGATCGAGGTCGCGGCGATGGGGACTGGATTGGATCGTGACGGTCGGTTATACGGTCGGATTACTGGCTCGGAGAAAAAACGCAGAGTAGACCTATGACTTACCTATCCAACCGCCATTGACGATCGCCTCCTCGATCCTTTCCAAGTAAAGGTGCTGAAGAGCCCAGATTGCGGCACCCAAAACGACCCCAAAGGCACAGTCCGTGAAAGAATGCATAGCAACATATATCCGTCCAAAAACGATGCTAAAGGCGTAAAAAATGATGGCGGCGAGGTAGATGTAGTAGCTCGTCGATGAGATTGAAGAATCAGAGAAATAGAGTCGGTGGACGTGTGAGTAGAGGAAGAGGGCGATAGAGATGCTGTTGGTGGTGTGGGTTGAAGGGAAGCCATACTCCAGGTGATGCGAGCTGAATGCTGAATACTAATCAGCTACTGGGATTCGACGATCGATGTCGAGAATATGACATACTCAGCCTGGTGACTGGGGGTGCGAACGGCCGAGGTGAACACAACAAATCCTTGATGAGAGATGTGACGTATACTCCCAAAGCTGGAGCCCACAAAAGCCTGAATAACACATCAACGCTCGGCATCGATTGGGGGTGCAGAGAGTGAGCACTCACGCTCGTCCAATCTCGGGGCGGCCGAAGTAAAAAAAGATCGGCAAAACGGTCATAAAGAACGTATGAGTCCCCAAACTCGAGGTGTACACAAAGTAAGCGTCCAGCCATGGCGTCCTCAGTCGGTCCTATACCACCGCAAAGGGGGGCGAACGTTATCAGCATGCCCGGCCGCGCGCTTCATGAGAATGTTGAGCGGGAGATCGGCACACCTGCATAGCGGCGATGATGTAGGACTCCTTCTCGACCATCCTCACAATGGGTCGTCGCATAGCAGCTCTCCACGACTGCAAAGTCCTCTCGTACACTTCTGGGTCTCTCCTCCCGGCGGCCACAAACTCGTTCACATATGTCGAAGCGTCAGAATCATCACCCTCGGAGTCCCCGTGTGCTGGTTTGCTGAGAGGTGACTTTCCATGGATGCCCCCGTATCGCGAGGGCTGCAGGTAAAAGTTATTGGCCGTAGTGGGGGTCATGGCGGTGTCGTGGGTCCTCGGGATGCGCAGAAGAGGCATTTGGGCCACCCAACTCGAAGCGCTTAGTGTTGGTCATTCGAATTGGTCAGCTCGGTTATGCGGAGTCCGTGGCCATTGAATGCGATCAGGTCAAGTGCACGTGAGACTTCACACATCCATTTGTAATGACCAAGGGAGAACACGAGATACAGTAAATCACGAATAACCTGCTGAGGCGCGCCGATAATCTAAAACACCTCTCGCTGTCCATCCCAGTAGCAGATAACGAGTCTGAACTTGCCAGTGGCAATCTCTCCAACACTCTCCTTCTGCTTCCTATGCTTCTTTTCCTTCTTGGGCTTCTCCTTGCCAGCGTCGAAGTTGCCGTAGTAGACCGCTTGAACATACTTCTCTCGCTCCCTCTTCCCCTCCCCCCTGAGTGATTCCCTTTCAGCCCTCCTTGCCCCCCTAAGTGCCTCCTTTTCAGCCCTCCTTGCCCCCCTGAGTGCTTCCCTTTCAGCCCTCCTCGCCCCCCTGAGTGCTTCCCTTTCAGCCCTCCTGCTCTGAATCAAGGCGTGTAAGCCCACAGGGTCGACAGCTGCATGTGCGTGGATAGCCTCGAGGTCATCGCTATCCTCCTCGGATTCGGTATACTCTTCGGAATCAGACCCCTCGTCTGAGTCTCTGAGCGCCCTACTCTTCGACTTTGAGCTCGGTTTGGAGAGGTCGACCTTCTCTCCCGGCGTGATTCCGTATAAAAGGTCACCAGGGGCCCTGGAGACAGCAACGGTGGTGTCGTAGATGGCCTTGTGCAGTGGGTTCAGGAGAGGGGCGAGGAGAGAACCCTTGGGGTAGGGCTCGGCGACCGTGACCAAAGGAGAATCGACGGAACGGGAGCTTGAGTGAGATTTCCTCTCCTTGGGGACCTTCGTGATACGGCGGGTGACGTCAGGAGGATAATCGTCGGTCTCACCGCTGAAGCGGTGACTACCGTTGGCCAGAACCACGGAAAGACGGCGTGGGCGGAAGAAGTACTATCACATGGGTTAGGATGAAATGCTCAGCCGTGATGCATGGAGAACGAAACACCGACATGGTTCCAAGCCATAAGATAATCGCCGATAGGTTCCAGTTTATTTTCAGCCATCCTCTTCTGGACTTTGTCGGATGGTATTTTATCTGGAACCCCGGATAAGCATCGTGACCTCACGAGGCATGAATAGAAATGGACGCACCCTTCATGAAGCTGTTGGCCATACCCTGGAAGAGACGGTCAGAAGCGGAAAGATGTGCCGTCTTCTGGAAGTCCTTCAAGAACCTAAGAATAGTTAAGGTTAACCTCAATCCGATAAAGAACCGAGCGAAATGTGCTCACTTGTGCCAGTCATCCTCGGTGATGTCATGGGAGATAAACGGATGTTGGTCTCCGGGAGCGGCGACAGGCGGGATCAAGGCGAAACCATCCTGTAACTTGTCAGAGACGGCAAGGACGCTCATGGGCTGGAACTTGATGTAGCTGTAATGACCAGGAGCGGGGCGCTTGAACATCTTGGGAGGCGGGTCGAGCGGGTTCTTGCTCGAAGAGAACCAACCCCTCTCCAAACCGTCTGGTCCAGGGGGAGGCTGCTGAGCACCAGCCATCTGCATCGCATTATCGAAGAATCCACGTTCACCAGGGCCACCTTGGCCTGGACCCGGCTGGACGGCGGGAGGGGGGCCCGGACCGTAGAACGAAGAGGCTTCTCCGCCAACTTGCGAGTTGGGATCAGAGAATTGCCTCTGTTGAGATTGAGCGTAAGCTTGTTGAGGGTAGCCTTGTTGGGGATAAGGGGAACCCTGCTGTTGCGGGTACCCTTGTTGGGGAGAGGTATAGGGTCCAGACTGTGCATAGATGTTCTGTTGGGACGGATAGGATCCCTGCTGTTGTGGAGGAGAGTAGGCCTGCTGAGGGTAAGGAGAACCTTGTTGTTGAAGGCTTGGCGTTGCTGGCTGTGAAGCATACTGTGGTGGGGGGAGTGGCCCGCCTTGTTGCTGTGGGTAGGGTGAACCCTGTTGCGGCGGAGGATAAGGTGATCCCTGCTGTGGCGGGTATGGTTGTTGCCCACAGCCAGGCTGAGGAGCCGCATACGCAGACCCGTCCTGAGGTGGCGGAGATTGTGCGAGCTTATTGAAAGGGTTCGTCGAATTTGGAGACTGATAGGTCTGCTGGGGTGGAGGGGTGGCAGTCTGTTGATTAGGATCAACACCAGATGGAGGGGGTGGCTGGAGGAACCAAAGGTTTCCTTTCTCGTCAGAGGCCATGTTGAGTTCGTGTCCTTTCTGAAGCAGAAGAAGAAGAAGATATGAAGCAGGAGGTGTATGCCGTGGAACGAAAGATATCGATGGCGACGTTCTTTGAGGAACCCTTTTAATAGCTATCAAAGGATCAAGCTATTGGTTCGTTCCCATGAGGAACATGTCACGATATGGGCGGCGCGGGATGGCTTCGTATTGGAGGCGATGAAACAACCACCGGTGTTGAACGCAGTAGGGGTCACCCCGAACACCGAAGCATCAGCCGAACGGTCCTCGCGTTGCGTTATAGCCCCCACTGAACACTGAAGAAAGCCTCGGGGAGTGCAATCCCGAGCCCGGTCCAGGGGTCGAAGTGATGCATGGCGTGGATAGACACAAAGACTGATCATCATAAGCTCGATCGAGGTGTCAAGTGATCGTCACCCCTTGTTGATGGTTTCAGACCCCAGGTTCAAGGCAACAAAAAGGGAACGGTCCCCAACGCGCAAGCGTGTGTCTGCCCGAACACTTGTGCTCGCCGTCTGGGTTTGCCGCTCGTTGATCCATCGCGCAGGTTTGAAAAATAGACAGAGAGCAATTAGCGGGATTGGCCCGCTGGATTCGAAAATCCCTGACGCTGGAGCACGGAACAGCCACCGGCAACCCCCTAACAGCTCAATAAAACGGCGTCTCCAGTGCTCCCGTGCGCGGCGATATGGAGAGAGACTAGAGACTGTTGAGCTTCCAAGATAACGCGGCATTCAATCACTCACCACCCTGCAGAGCTAGGATTACGAGACCCGATTACCTCGATAGGTGCAAGCTGGACCTTATCGGAGCATTGCATATGTGGTCTAGTCAATGGCTCCAGCTGCGTGTGCGGCCTCGTGTTGTGCCGTGAGCCGGTATTGCGGAGTATTGGTCCGTAGCCCCAAGTCGAGTTGAGCTGCGGGGTGCCACCGCCAGTGATTTTTGCTTCCATTCCCCGACTGCCGGCGACAACGCTCACCCCTCCTTGATAGCTGGCAAGCACCGCCGAAGCACACCATCGACGCACCCGGACGACTGCGCATGTGCGGGTTCCGGAGTTTCCAAGTAGTAAAGATCCGGTCAGCCACGCATGATCAGCGAGGTAAGGTGATCCTGGCATCACCTCTGGTTTATCACTGTGACTATCCGGCGCTCGAACCAAACGTATATCCGAAGACCGGAAACGTGTAGGCGAGTTTCATTACGAGGCGCGAATAAAACGGCGGTAATACATGAATGGAATGTAGTGTAAAAAGTGCATGATGATGTGTAAGAATAGCGGACCGAGACTGACGGGCCACGAGGCGAACGAAGCCCACCAGAGCGAAAACGATAAGCGAACAACAAGAGAGAGCATATCTATGCGGCATCACAAGAGAGCAGGCGAGACGAGCATCGGGCGAGAGATGAGGAAATTTTGAGGAGCAAATCGAGGGTAGGGGGGTGCCGGGCATGGAAGGGGGATTATGCTAGAGGGATAGATATCATACTACAATAAACTTAGTAGAAAGGCGACCGCATGCCATGCCAATGAACGTGCGAGATTGGAAATGAGTTTTGTGTGATGGGGTGGTTGTGAGTAAATGAATTGAGTTTAGAATGAGCCCTTGCTGCCGACTTGAGGGCCATTCCCAAGTTCCTCGCCGAGTTTCTGAACTAGTGAAGGACCAAGGGGGACCAAGGCCTGGTGCCAAGTCTGAGTTCGTCGCCTGCCCTCGAAGATACTCCACGAGCGTTCTCCGGTCTCGCCCTCGGGTCCAAAAACGTAGGCCTTTCCCTCGTTCCACGGTCGTTGGCCATGGGCAAATGCGAGCCAACGCTCCTGGATTGTGTTTTTCACTCGAGCGTAAGCGTACTCGTCAACGACCGGGGTCATCCATTGTATATCTTCCTTCTCAAAAGCGGAGAAGTCGTCTTCTTCCTCGTCTTCTTCGTCACTGAACGAGAGTTCGGGAGTAAGGGATCTCGAGTGACTGATTTCAGGAGAGCTGACGGGGGTCGGCAAGGGGACATTGTCAAACAAATAGACCAAGTCGACGGCGTGGTGGGGGATGGCGCCAGGAGTGGGGCTCTCCTGGTCGAACACGTATCGGAAGACACCCTTTCCACCGTTGGCCTGCTTGAGGGCGGTGGTGACGCAGTCGATTGGGTAGGAGAATCTGGCATCGTTTACCAGATCCAGAATGCGCTCACTCAGCTCGTCCTCTGGCGTGTAGGTGCTGATATCATAGGCCCGAAGGACGGCGTTGCCCCTCTGCATAGACTGGCAGATGGCACGGATACGACGTACAACTCCAGCGGCGTTCCAATATGAAACCGGGAACGACCAAAGGGAGGACTCCATTGTACAATCGCCAATGATGACGGGTTGTAGGGGCATCGACGTCGGTTGATCACCAGGGGTGCAGACATCGTGAGAGTCGCCGCCGAACATGTGTTCCTTCCAGTGTGGCCGGAAGAAGTACCCGTCGTCGGTAGCCCTATACGTGTGCCTAACAGCAATCAGCCTCTCAAGGCTGAGCTTCCTCAGTTCTTCCGCGGTGTTGGCGTTATAGCCCGACAGCGTGCGCGCAAGGGTAGCACCGGCACTTCGGACGTCAGGAACATTGAATTCGACGGAGGGACTCTGAAGGATGGCGCGATGGAAAAGATGCTTTTTTTGGTTCGCAGCAGAGTGTAAATGGCAAAGGACATCGGCGGCCCCAGTGGATTCGCCGAAGAGGGTAACGTTCGAGGGGTCACCACCGAACTCGGCGATGAAACGTTGAATCCATTGAAAGAGTACCTGCTGATCACGGAGGCCTAGGACGGGCGCTTTGGTGAGGCGATGAGACGGGAAAGGATCGGACGGGCTTACCATAGTTTCCGACCCCTTTGTCTCCAGCGGACTCGTTGTCCTCTTGGAGCATAGGGTTAGCCGCGGTGCCGAAGAGACCAATTCGATAGCTGATTAAAGGAGTGCAGATGATGAGCCGTGAACGTGTGCGGTGGTTCGGGAAGATGCGCACTTGAACGTGACCATTATCACGGGTCTTCCAGCTTCGATACTCTTTTGGATGAAGGCTCCACCATCGTGCAGCCAACTCGCGCCAGAGCCACGAGACCAGCCGCTAACGAAATTCATGACATCAGATCGGAGGAGGTAAAGTGAGGAAATGATCTACGAACCCGTGGACCCAGACCATGACAGGCAGACGCGCATTCTTGTCTGTATGGGCGGGGCGTGTGATGTTGAGGTTCAGACACTCAAACTCGTTTTGGGCCAGGAACTGTTTGGGAAGCTCGTTCTCGACGATCCCGAGGAGCTCGCTCTCGAGGCTGACGTTTCTTAGCTGAGGGCAAATTGGACTACGGCGGATGGGTCAGGGAAGGCGACAACGCGTCAGACAGGGGTCCATACTCACCCGTGAGCCGTGGCATTAGTATGGGTAGAATAGGAAGTGAACAGTTTCGACTGGCGGAAGCGGGCTGGGATGGAAGCGTATTTAATGCCACGAAATTGTTGTATGGGGAGGGCTGGCGTGGATAGGGGGTGATGAACACCCTCGAAAGTGGTCGCGAGAGTGCTATGGATCAACCGGACGGGGGAAACCATGTTGAGAGGGAGGTGGTGGTGGTAAGGGTAAAAGAGTGGGTGGAGACGGAACTGGAGGCATCCGGAGGGGGTTGCGGTGTCAGGCTTTAAAGGCTCAAGTTGAATACAGGACCCTTTGGGTCGAGGAGTGCTAGAAATCTCAAGGGGTTGGCCCAATTAGGAAAGTCACCCCATCATTCCATCACGTGCGTGAAGAATGAACTGGCATCGGATCATCAAAGACGACTAATCTTCCGCAGGCGGGAGAATTTTACGTCCACAATTGATTCTTCTCGACAAGCAGCCTGAGAGACGTAAAAACGTTGGGCGGCCGTCGGTGAGGTCGGGACACAACGCGCCGTTCCAATCTCACAAGCACGGTCGGTCGACGGACGTGTGGTCACTGTTCATCGCAGGACGTATCAGGAATGTCCACCTTTTCGCAGAGTTCGACGCTTCGAGTGAATCAGTGGCTAGACAAAAACCGGCGCCGGTAGCCAGCCCGGTCGACAGCATCAACGAAACGGAGACAACAACAAAACCTTTCCTTGTTCTAGACAGAGATCCCGTTACATTCGCCTCGAGCGACATGATGAGGGTGGATGAGAACCACGATGGGCGGCAAGATATCGGTCAGCGTGAGCTTAGTAAGCTATTTCCTTTTCTGGACTGAACACCAACCATCATGTCCTCTGATTCCGAAGACGATCCGGATTATGTGCCCACTGTACCCCAGAACGATGGTCTATACGTGCATTCCTAATATTCTCAGCAGCTAACGAGCAGCTTTTTCTTTTTACCGCAGACCCGAGCTCATCTGATTCTGACTCCGACGGGGAGAGACTAACCAAACGGATCCGAACGAGTCCCCCAAAACTAACAACGGAGGAAGTGGAGGCGCGCAATAAAATGTAGGAGCCAGTGCGCTCAAAGAACCACGGGCGTCGCCTAACGATAACTCTTTAGCGAACAAGACAGGATTTGGCATGAATTCAAGTCAACTGCGGTACGACAGCCACGACATGCCAGCGCCACTCCCAAGTTGGTCAAGGTTCAGAAGAGTTATCGCTTCGCTGGCGAGGATGTCTTGTGAGCATTGCCCTCTGGGAACCCCTTTCTCTCGACAGAATGCCCACCGCCTTCCGCAGAGAGGTCGTCGAAGTCCCGGAGGATTCCGAAGATGCAAAGAAGTGGCCTCTATGGTCAGAATCAGGCGCCTCAAATCAGAACACTGCGGATGGGGGCGACCCAGCATCCAACTCATCAGCTACCCTGGCGAATTCAACCACTGAAAATTCAAAATCCAAAGCACGTGGTCCCCGGAAATCTAAGCTCGTGTTGCCATCACTGCCGACGTCTTCCCAACCGAAAGCAAGAAAGTTGACCACTCTCGACAAATCATCCATGGATTGGAAAGTGCATGTAAATTCTGATGGCGCCACTACAAAGGACGAACTGGAAGCGAATCGTCGTTCGGGGGGTTATCTCGGTAAAATCGAATTCCTGCAGCGCGTAAACGAGCGGAAGGACAACATTCTGGAGGATAACCAAGCCAAGAAACGCCGGAGATGAGGTGGACTCTGCTCAGCTGATGTTAGTTCTCTCGGGAACCGCCGCGGTCTGTAGGATATATGTTTATTACCCCGCGCTTGTCGCTCAAGCTTCTCTTCTTTTGGTGTAGCCTGAAGCTTAGGAATTACCCTTGTGCATCGGCTGACACACCTTTGTGTGGGACTGGTGCTGGGCACACCTTCTCCTGAGATCGCCCTTTCCGGCCTCAATGCCCAAGTTCACATTGTGGCGTGGAGATTTCAAGTCTACCCGCCAACCCTCCTGGCAAAACCAACTGCAACGTGGCACGAGGCAGATTTGCAGCGAACTGTCAACAATAAGTCCACCTCGATCACCCTGGTGTCCCCCGGTGTTATCGAATAAGTACCAGCGTGCAGTGTGAGATCATTCACAAGCGCAACAATCCGGACCCGAATACATAACTTGGTTCGGGATCCCCAACGTTCCTTCCACTCGCACTTCCCCCTCGCCATGATGTCGTCACCCTCCCTTTTCCGCTTCCTATACCTTCTGCTTCTATGCGTCGTCACTCAAGCCAGTAAGGGACTCCCGCAATACCGCGTAAATTCTTACAGACTTATAGTCAATCAGGGACCTGGGATGAGGCTCGAGCACTCGCGAACGCCACAACGGCACAACTCACCCTGGATGAGAAAGTCGGGATTTTGATCGGCAAGGGTCAGTTTGGATCTCGATGCGTTGGCGACACCGGTCCAGTGGGCCGCCTCAACATCCCAAATCTCTGCATGAACGACGGACCTGCGGGGTAGGCCATTTGTCAACGTGCACCAGACATTTGTACAATGATTTCCATCAGGTTGCGCGCGACGAAAGGCGGAACTGGATTCCCGACGGGTATTAACACCGCGTCCACCTTCAGCCGTAGGTTAATGAGGGCGAGAGGTGTGGCGCTGGGTGAAGAGTTCCGAGGGAAAGGTGTCAGGTTCGTGCCTGTTCCCTTAGATCGACTCATCACCCCCAGCATGTTGATCTCCATTTTTTGTTAGGGTCTACCTTGGGCCTGCAATGGATATCGTACGATCCAATGTTATTGCGAATTACTTCGACTAACCCCGTCATTGCCTCGACTCCAGATGAGGTCCCCCAAGGCCGGTGAGTATGAGTTCAACATTCTTCGATAGAATGACCCTCGCTTACCACTCGCACGTAACGAGTTAGGCCGAGCTTGGGAGAGCTTTGGTCCTGATCCCTGGCTGAACGGCGAAGGCGCATATGAGACAATTATCGGTGTTCAAAGTACCGGCGTCGTAAGCGCTCTCCGGAAACGGGTGTTGACATGATGCTCATTTTCATTTAGATGGCTTGTGCCAAGCATCTGATCGCGAACAACCAAGAGCATTGGAGGTACGGTTTGTCTGCGGATGTTGACGACCGCACCTTGCATGAAATATACTGGTGGCCATTCATCCGGAGCATCGAAGTAAGTGTTGGTGCGAACGTTGCACCACATCCTACTGACCCCCTCCTCCGGTAGGCTGATGTCGCCTCCGTCATGTGCGCATACAATCGTTTCAACCAAACATCTTCTTGTCACAACAAGGGCTTAATCACCAATTTGTTGAGGAAGGAGGGTGGTTTCAAGGGTGGGTCTTCTCAATCACCGCCCAACGTTCATTTCGATACTGACACATACCCCAACATCAGGTTTCGTCGTCAGCGATTGGGGTGCAACCCATGATAGCGTGGAAGAGAACGTCGATGCTGGGCTTGATATGGAGTAAGCAAAAAGTTATTATGTCTTGAAGGGATCGGTTTTACTAGGCAATCAGGCAGCCAGGGGATTGGATCGTGATTGGTACCGTTACCTCACTTTGAGCCGCCGGGTCAAAGATTTCTAACGACGTCACAGGTGGCGCGATTTATGGCAACAACGGTTTGAAGAACGCCGTCAACAACGGGAGAGTCAACCAAAGTGTGAGTGTTACCGGTGGCGTCTATAAAGTTGGTTCGCTCATCTCCGTTCAAGAGTCTGAACCGGATGGTATCCAACGTGCTCACTCCTTACTATAAACTTAATCAAGACGGGGTAAGCCTCAGGATATGCACTAGGTACACCTCGCTTACGGAGATTACCGTCTAGTCCTACCCTGTGGTCAATTTTGACGCTCAAAAACCTGACGGGTCGGGACCTAACAATCAGAACGTCGTGGTCCGTACAGCCGCTCACATCGCCCTCGCTCGGGAGGTCGCAGCTGCTTCAGCAGTTTTGTTGAAGAACAACAAATCTGGGTCACGGGGCCTCCCCCTCGGCCAACCCAAGACTATTGCGGTCATTGGGCAGGATGCGAAAATGCCTACCCCTAACTGTGATCTCAACAAGTGCAACGATGGTACAATGGTGACCGGGTGCGTATCATGCGTTATCCAGAAGATGTGATCCACCCATGCGAAGTTCCACAGGTGGGGATCCGGCTCGTACACCTTGGAGAACGTTATCCCTCCGATCAATGCCATCACCAACAACATCGGTGGCAGCGGGGTCGTGACCTCCTCCCTCTCTAATAACATCAACACTGCGGTCGCCGCTGCGAGAGGAAAGGACGTCGCGATTGTTTTTGCGAACGCGTAGGTCTTTTCGTTTTAGAAACACCTCACGACAGTGAATTAACGGGATCACAGTATGAGTGGCGAGCTCGGGTTGTACGATGTCGTGGCTGGAAATATGGGCGACCGAAACGACCTTGCTTTGTGGTGGGGCGGTGGATCGATGATTGAGGCAGTTGCTGCTGTAAACAACAATACCATTGCCGTGATCCACTCTGTTGGACCTGTGAGGTACGCCCCCCCCCCCAGACCTTATTTCCTCTCGTAACCGATCCCGACGATGTGTTACAGTCTGAGGTGGTCGAACCACCCCAACATCACGGGTATTATCTATGCAGGTGCTCCAGGAGAACAAACTGGGCCTAGTCTGGTTGACGTGCTGTGGGGTTTAAACCCTCGGTACCCTGGTGGAAGACTTCCGTTTGCCATCTCTGACGTAGGCTTATTAACCGTTGCTCCCCCCCCCCTCCCCCCCGCTAACACGTATTTCAGAATGAAGCTGACTACCCCGCCCCGATCGTTTACAACTCTGGCGGATTCCCGACGGTATGGAAGCGAGCGTCCACAAATTCGAGGCGATCGCTCACGTCCCTCTCAGATCCAATACACAGAGGAACTGTTGTTCGACTACAGATATATGGAGTCGAAAGGAGTCGAGCCTAGGTTCGATTTCGGCTTTGGATTGAGCTACACGACGTTCGAATATTCCAGTCTCGTGATCTCGACTTCCGGGACCGGTGTCACGGTTGTCGCTACGATCGAGAACACTGGTGGTGTATCTGGAACGGAGATCCCACAGCTTTACTTGGGCTTCCCCGCGAATGCTGGTGAACCTCCCAAGGTTTTGAGAGGATTTGACGAGGTGTTTTTGCAAGCTGGAAGCAGTTCCAGCGTCACGTTTAGCCTCAACCAGCGCGATCTCAGGTCGGTACCGGATTCAAAGTGATTGACAGTCTCCCTGATCGCTGACCATACTGAAAAGCATTTGGGACGTCCCCTCTCAGTCGTGGATTCGACCGAGTGGTACCTTCACCGCCTACGTCGGAAGCGCGCACAGCGATATCCGTCTTCAAGGAACCTTCTGAGAGCGACACTCAATGTTAACCTTGTATACTCTAATTATCGAATAATGCTTATGAACCGTTTCTGAACGATATTTGGTGTGGTGCGGTGTTGATTAATTGTGCAAACGGCATGTCGACCCCACGGAAGGGGGTCAGACCATCACTGTCGGACCCTGACCACCTTCCGTTTCCCCTTGCCACCAAGGTTGGGACCCGGACCACCCGCCCCTCCGCCTTCGGTAGCACTCATACCCGCCTTAATGGTATCGATCAGGATCCCCGCGGCGATGGCGGGCGAGTATGTAGATAATCGGCTGTTCAGAGCAGGCTGAGGTTCTGGAGGTGCCGGAAGCCTGCAGCCCGGATTCGATTTCTTGCTCGTCGTCGTCGATTGAGCGGCTTGTTTGGATTTCTGTTGAGATTGCTTGCCTCTCCCGCTCGCGGTAGGTTTGGGTTGGGGGGCAGGGGGAAGCTTAGGGTCCGGGAAGGTATAGGGAGTCTTGGGGACGAGTTCAGGTTTTAGACTTTGGATTTGGTATGCGATCGATTCTAGTAGCAGTTTCTCTAGAGATGGGATTACGGGAGCGTATGAGCCAAAGCTGGGCAAAAAGCAGGAACGGGGAGAGAGGTCTTACTCGATTGGATCGAAGGATTCACGAGTCTGCCATCCCGTTTCCACTGCACCCTGACCCTCCCGGGGTTTTCCCAGTCTCGTGGATGACACTTGTTAACTTCATGCAACGTTCCAAGGCCCAACCTGCTCGTAGCCTCCGCGATATCCTTACTCAATGGATGCCAAACGGACTTTGAGCGGGAAATACGCCTCTCGCCCGTCCCATAAGCCCTCTTCGCGTCGATGTATATGGGGTAGATACACGTCCACCTGTATCGCAAAAAGAAGGACCGCGCGCATGTGGTGTATATGCGGGTCATAGGTTTGGGAGTGAACAAAAGATCGTCCGTGGGAGATCGGAAAAGGACGTTACGATTTGTATGGTTTGATGTCTGTCACGACTGGACGGTCTCCGCTGTTGGACCCTTCCTGATGAGACGCGGAACCGGTTGCGGAGGGTTGAGTGCCCAACTCCATGAGGTCCGGGTCGTCGTGCTCATCCCCACTGTCCTCATCGACCTCTCGATCAGAAGCGATACCTATTTCCTCGAGGATCGCCCCCCGCGTGCCGGTATTCGGTAAAGCTCGGTTTGGAAGAGGGAGATCGGTATCGTCGTCGAATTCCTCCTCTATCATAGCTGTCCGTCGAGACATCGTATTTTCTCTGGTGGGCTGGCTCGAAGGTTTTCGTATTTGCGGGATGAGGTGAACTTGGAAGGGTCAACCGACAAGAGATTCCCGCATGATGCCGCAATTTCTGGCGTGGGGTCACGTGGGGGCGCCTCCATCTTAACTTCGAGGCTTCTCTCGGACTCAACCCCAGGTCTGCTAAGGATGTTGGCCCGGGTTACGATTATCTTATGGTTCTTGCTGTCAGTAACAACGATTTTGTAATCCCGTGATCTTATCTAACGGTCCCGCTCAGATTTATGCTCTTGGACGTTACTTACGCCGCAGAACACGACGAAACTGAGATGACCTGTACACCTTTCGGTCGTTGCGAACCATGTCCAGAAGATTCGGTATGCACCTCACAACCTTACCCCACCCCCTTCCAGCTAACCAGCCACAGCTTCACGAACCCTTCTGTCAACCGTTTGGTAACAGACGGCTGATGCACTGTACACTCGACGACGATTCCTCAACACCCTCCTCCTCCACATTATCATCACAACAACAACGAGACGGTCGCCCATCGCACTCAAGTAGCAAAGGAGAAATCCCAGCATGGCAATCTTGCGGTCGAATAGTCACCAAAGAACGGTCTGACTACTTCGAGTTCATCTTATGTAACGCCTTCTTCGCCGCAGGAGCACTGGCGATGCTGTTCGCGAGAACTAGGAGGATGGAAATTATGCATGCAAGGCAGCTGGCTGCTAGGATAGGCCTTGTTAGAAGCGGCGGAGGTGTTTTGGTTCGTGGATAGACTTACGTCTGACTGTTCTTTTGTTATTGCTGTCGTGAGTGATCCACCCGACCTAGATCATCTGTGCACTGATGGATTTGTCTAGGCGTAGTAATACATGCTGTATAATTTGACCCAGGCTACAAGTCATACCCAGATTCTAATCCGACAGGACTTCCTTGAGATTCTCGATGACTTTCTCATTCTCTTCCTCCGTCCCAATGGTGATCCGCAGGCACGCTTCGCATCCTGTTTCCTTTCCCCTGAACCGCACAACAACGCCTTTCTCCTCTGCCATGGTCTTATAAACCGCCAGCGCTCTATCGGTATCCTTCTTCCCGTTTTTGTCCAGCACTGGCACCATGACAAAGTTGGCCTCGTTAGCTCCTATGGGAGTACCCATCGCGGGGATGGTGGAAAGAGATTGCAGGAGTTTTACCCGAGAAGCGTTCAGCAACATGACCTTGTCGCGCTTCAAGTGGATGGATTCGGGGGAAAGTGCTCGCAGAGCAAGGTAAGCTGTGGGAGTGGAGACGTTGTAGGGAGCCTTTGCGTTGTTGAGGACGTGAATCAGCGCGGGGTGGGCAATCGCAATTCCCAACCTGGACGATCCCTCGGTCACCAAATGGAAGCGTTCGAGGTGTAATTGCTACTGACCTGATAGCTGCGAGACCAAAGCTCTTGCTAAGGGTTTGGGCAACGCACAGGTTGGCATACTCGGAGATGAGAGAGGTTGCGGAGGCAGAGGGGTTTGCGAAATCGATGTAAGCCTCATCCACGATTACAATACCCTTGAACCTTTCGTAATCTAATATCTGTTTTACAGACGACAGGGCGATGGTCGTTCCTGTTGGGTTCCCTGGAGAACACAGGAAGATGATTTTGATCGAGGAGTCCCCGTCGATCGCTTCCTTGACCTAAACACCTTTCACGTTACTGAGGCCAACCCCCGGTGAGTAAACCACTGAACCTTGTCCACTCTCAGTGAGAACCTCCCGTTTTCTCCTCCCTCTCCGTGGGTAGGTTCCAGCTCGAGTGGGACCTTTACAACCCCAACATCGTTGATCTGGGCACAAACCGAATACATGCCATACGTCGGAGGCGTGATCAAAATCTTCTCCTGTCCCCCAGGTTTCACGATGATCCTGATCAACAAGTCGATGACCTCATCCGAGCCCACTCCGAGGAAGACGTGTTCCGGGTCAGGGAGGTTTCGGATATCGGCGATCCTGCATCTGATCGGTTCGTGAGAGGGCGAAGGGTACCTATGCAGATCGAGCTCCGCAATCTCGTCCAACAACTCGGTCTTCTTTTTCGTTCCGTTGGGGTGGATGGAGTGACCGAGAGAGTTTTCGTTGGCGTCGAGGAGGATACCTTCGGAATAGTCGTCTCGAGCGCATCGGTAGGGGTGCAATGCAAGGATGTTGGGCCGGATTACGGATTCGAGGTTGAAGTGAGCTGGTTTTGTTGGGTATAGGGATTCAGAAAGACCGTGGATTGTCATTTTGGATGACTAGGCGTAGATTTTGAGAAGAGTGGAATGACTCGAGTAATGGGGTGGTCCAATCCGAAACAAGAAGACAAATGGCAACAGGCAGAATGTGCAGGGGGGAACACTCAACCTCAGGGCGAGAAGTGCACCTGGTGGGGGGACGGCCGGTGTTCGTTCAAAAAAAAAGAGTTGCACACCGTCCGCCTTCAGCCACCGAGTCAGCAAATGTGAGATCAGCAAACTGGCAAATTTAGCGCCGCCAGATTAGATTTGCTGCTTCTTCCCAATTCCACGATGGCCGGGACCGAGGAGTCCTCAGCTGAGATCTCACTCGTCTCGGAGCTACCAGGTGCGCTTTGTATCCCCCAGGATGCGGTCACTAAACAGAGCAACACATTAATTCACTATTCAAACAGGTCACCAAGACCGTGCATGGGCGATCGCATGGAACCCGACGAAACCGCTCCTTGCGTCTTGCTCAGCGGATAAAACAGTACGATTATACAACTACCGCGTCTCTCCTCCTTCGTCAGAAGACGAGTCTTGTTCTGGTGGGGGACCTAGGTTCGAATTGAACACTTCAATCGCTACGGGACACGCGAAGACGGTTCGAGCTCTGGCTTGGTCTCCGTCTGGGAACACTCTCGCGACTGGTTCGTTCGATTCGAACGTTGGGATCTGGCAACAAGTCGGGGACGAAGACGAAGAAGGAACGTGGGAGTGCGTTAGTTCTCTGGAAGGTCACGAGACGGAGTGCAAAGGGGTCGCGTACTCGGCCTCTGGAACTCTTTTGGCGAGTTGCAGCAGAGACAAGTCGGTATGGGTATGGGAAGGTCGGCATCATGTGGTGAATTAATCCCTCGCATGGGTTTCTGACATGTTAGTCTCAGTATTACCGGACGCCGACTTTGAGTGTATGGGTGTGCTGATGGAGCACTCGCAAGACGTCAAAGCTGTAGCCTGGCATCCACGCGAAGAGGTCAGCCAATCGATTCCATTGCATTCGGTCCCACATGAATTTTTATGAACATCAGATCTTAGCGTCTTGCTCGTACGACGATACGGTACGGATATGGATAGACGATCCACAGGATGACTGGGATTGTGTTGCGATTTTACGAGGGCACACGTCCACCGTTTGGTCAATAAGTTTCTCGCCGGATGGGAACTACATTGCCTCCGGGTCTGATGACAGAACGGTACGGATTTGGAAGCGAGTACAACAGTACAAGTGGGAGTGTACCAAAGTTCTGGAGGGATACCACGATAGAACGATATTCTCAGTCGCTTGGGGGGAGGGAAAAGTTGGTTCCCTGGGGTGGATTGCGAGCGCATCTAGCGATGGACAGGTCATTGTGTATCAAGCCAATGTGAGTTCTCTGTGGTCTCAAAACTCGCTCAGATCTGAACAGAGGGAACAGGGGACGGAAGAGGGAGGGGTTGAGGCGAGGGTGTTGACCAAGACGACATCCGCCCACGGTGTTTACGATGTCAACTCGGTCGCCTGGTGTCCTCGCAAAGGGCTCGAGAACCATCTGGCATCGTGCGGAGACGACGGGTCGGTCAAGGTGTGGAAGGTGCAAGTTGGAATTGATCAGTAAATGGTACAATTAAAGGGTAGATGGATCGGGCGAAGTGATGTTGAATTCGGGGCTGAAATTTCCAGAATCTCCAAACACTGCGGACACACAAATCAATCCTGGAATTACCAACAGGTTGGAAAGAAAACACCCACAAACAGCCTGGTACACGCCGGTCGTGACCCAGGGAATCGTCACATCGGCGCATCCTTGGGTAATGGGCTGGTTGCCAGCGAGGATTACTACGGGGTGCAATGTTCAGCGGGATAGACGAGACCAGCCAACGGTCGGCGTACTTGGGGTGGTCCGGTCGTTCTGGCGGAGATAGATGACAGCGACTTTGTTCGTGACTTGGGAAGGTGGGGAGGACGCATCCCTAGTTCAGTCAGACCGAGGGCAATATGTGTCGACAGCGGGAGACTGTACCAAGTGAAGTTGTACGTGTTTCCATAGACGAGCTCGACGCCCTCAGTGGGGAAGGTAAAACGAGGAACCCAGACGTCCATAGTGCTGAAGTCTGCTGCACGGACAGCGAGGGCACAGACGGTACTGGCGAGGAGGGCGGGGAGCTTCATGGTGGATGAGGATAACGTTCAGTTGAGAAAGCATCCCAGAGCATTTATAGGGGAGAATGAACCGTTCCAGTGAATTCTTCGCGTGGTGCTTGGCGTGAAGTATCAGCGAGGCTCCAGTCATCCCTAATGCGAATGCTGGTGGCGGCGGTTGACCCCAATTATTGTTCACCGCATGAATGCATGATTGTTATTCCACACAAGTAAAGCAGAAGGCGGTCACTGTCGGAGGGCGGAGGTGGACCGAACCAACTGCAGGGCCAACGTTTGTGTGGTGTGGATCAGATTTGATGGGATCCACGTTATTATGAAACCGCAAACAGCCAGCCCTTCCAGGATATTCTCCACGACCACCGAGTTGCAACGCCGTTGTGTCAAACGACATAATGGCGACGAGGACGCTCGGCTCGATCGTAACCAGCGCCGCATCGGTGACGATATGGTCACGATCCAGTGATTGAGGGATACATCGCACACCTCCTCGTAACCACCCTTTCGCTGCATTCCCGCGTGCCCGTACCACCTGCACAACAATGCCTGGCCCTGGCGCGAAAAACAATCGGCAAAAGTCCAGGAGGAATGTCCAGCCCAATCCCTCCGTCCCTCCGACACCCCCGACCTTCGTAGCGGACATGGACAACGCCGAAGACTGGGCTAGGATCGTCGACTTGCTTTGTGAAACTCTCCAACTCCCAGGCATGTTCTTCTCCCGATCTCCCTCTTCCGATGCTAATCTCATGGTGTAGACCTTGACACAAGAGGTGGACTCAAAAAGGTCCATGCTGATTTCCCAGACATCTACCGACGCCTCGGCGGCCTCTACGAGGCGAACCTCCAATCTGACAATATCACCGGCGGCATTGTCGGGATTTTTGCCAAAATGTCCGCAGATTCCATCCTCAGGGATAAGCTTTTTGAGAAAGGTACGACGGCGTTCATCTTATCCTCTCCGTTGATGCAACAAAGTTTATCCGAGAATGCGTCTCGTTCAGGTTTCTTGAAGAAGCTGTTCCCACTCCTTGAAAAGAAGCACACGCGCCATATGGCCTTGGTCGCGTTGGCGACTATCACTCACCAAGGAGGCTGCCAAGTCCACACCGAGATCGCCAAACACACACCGATCCTAGTCCGTCTCATGCGCGAGAACACATCTGACGCGAAGCTACTCGAATTGGCGATCGTAACAATATCTCATGCCGTTCAAGCTGTTTTGCTTGTTGTTGGAAAGCCACCTGATCCCAAAGTCGTCAAGCTCATTGGTCTCAAGGAGATGCTCGACGTTGTTCTCGAGGCCATCCGTTATCCGTGGATCTCCGCCCTCTCCGTTACCCACGCCATCCGCCTCCTTGCTTCTCCTACCTTGCACTGTTGGGGTACCGTTTTGAAACACCCTGACCTCTTGAACTTCCTTGCCGCTTGCTTCCGATGTGAAGACCTCAGTGTCCGTTGCGACGCCATGAGCGCATTCTTCCACCTTCACCATCACGATGCCAAGGGAGATACTACTACTCTCGATCCCAGGAAAGTTCTCGAAAGTTACGAGAAGGGCGCTTTCAGACGACCCCGTATCGAGGATGCTGTTGTCGACTACGGCTTCCAGGACACCGACATATTCAACACCATCCTCGCCGCGAAGACTTTCCAGTCTGCCATGCAAAAGGCCGTAGAAACCCAGAACCTCATAGACCTCGGTCGTACCTTGGCTCGTCTGGTTGTCCAGACCGAGTACTCCATCACCGACGGTTATTACCAGGAGATCAACGAACGGACGAAGAGGATGGAGGCCGCCAACACCGGTCTACCCTTCACCCGATGGAGGGACGCGCTTCCTCACTGCGCGGAGGCCCTTCAGGAAACTGGTTATGCTTCTGATATCGACATGGCCGACATCCTCCAGATCAAGTACCTAATCATGACCCGCAAACTCAGGGAGGCCATCCCCCGTGCCAAAGCAGCCATAGAACGCAGCCCACACACCCCTTACTTTTACTACCCCATCACACTCAAAGCGGACATGGAGGAGGGGCTTAGGTATGCCAAGAAGGGGATGCAGTGCAACACAACCACCAAGTTTGTCCATTTTGGTATGATGAAGCGGGCTATCGAGTTCTCTGCAAATCTAGGGATAAATGCCGTAGTGAACCCCCAGCTTGAAGGGGGAGGAAAAGAACTGGGCGTCGCTTTTTTGACGAGTGCCATGGAGGATGCCAAGGATTTCATCGCGAATGCTCCCCCGGATTCCCGCCACATGCAAGAAGTTGTGGATTGGTACATGCTCATGACGATCACGCTCAAAGGCCCTGAGCTGTGTATGAGTTTGGTAGATTTTGAGGTGAGCATCTTGAATGCCTGGTTTTTGAACTATCACCCTCACGCCTGGTGATCGCAGCCCGTGTTGGATAAGCGGGAGTTGGCAATTGAATTCTTGGAAATCACGGGAGTGGCCCCGCAGGAAAGCCAAGCCGTCCTCGCTCTTCGAAGTCTCCTTCAACACATGAACGTTGGAAACCTTGAGTGGGGTCCCCCAATGATGAAGATCAACCAGTTGCTCGCCGACGAGTGGGATTACAAGCACAAGAACAATCCTGTCCCGGAGAACGTTGAACGTAGAATGGATGAGCTGACGGCGTGGTTGGAGAAACTCGACATTGAACCGGGTGAATCAAAGCAAACGCACTGTGTGAACCCAAACGTGAACCCGAATACGGTCGTGTTGTATCGTTGCACGCATTGTGGGAACCCCAGCGCTGTTTTGAGGAAGTGCAAGTGCGGGAAGGTCAGGTGAGCATTTTCTAGCTTTTTTTTTCGCCTGTCTTGACACGGTTTCTGACACCCTCGGCACACCGGCCGAAGATACTGCGACACGGCTTGTCAGAAGCAGGATTGGAAAAAACACAAGCCGAATTGCCCTGCCATCGAGTCTAAGGATTGACGGTCCCCTGACACCTTGACACACAGTAACGACCATTCGCCTTGACGACTGATTATTTTGCTGTATCTTGCTGCCCCCGACCTTTATTCCCTATGCGCTTGTATAGTAACGGTATCGTACGAACCAAGTATACGCCACTCTTCTCGAGACTTATGCATGTGCCTGTGTCTCTCCGGAGCCTTGCCCG
>Ga0307517_10000145_pt1 | contig 110914 bp, 110 predicted proteins | sample 23_EM_MG_FD_194515 | JGI IMG/M metagenome (GOLD analysis project Ga0307517, IMG submission 194515) | Populus trichocarpa ectomycorrhiza microbial communities from riparian zone in the Pacific Northwest, United States - 23_EM | ecosystem: Host-associated > Plants > Roots > Unclassified... | reverse complement strand
GACTTATTTTTTGAGTAGATTTTTTGCCAAGAAATGATATTGCGCCTTACCTGACGAATATGCTGGGCAGGTTTCACTTTAATCTGACCCCCTAGCACAAGGCTCGTTTATTCGAGTTCTTACGGTATACGGTAGCTAGCCAAGATATTCATAAAGATTCTTGTCGACTCAGTTACACAGAGAATCCCCATACAGTACTCGGATACCAGGGCTAGTCCGCGAACACAGGGCTGACAAAGCTAACGACGATATTAGGAATAGCGCACGCACTAAGGGGTGTGTGTTGAAAACCAGAAGAATTCCTCGAACGCTTTCTGCTTTACTATTGGTTGAACTATCTATTCAAGGTTTCTATTGGATATTTGCCACTTTAGCTCATGCTCAGAATAAATCCTGGTGTTCGCGGACTAACCCTGACACCCGAGTACAGTACACCCACTACCGGTAAGATAGCCAGAATCTTTGTACTACAGGTGAATCGCGGTACCTTACCATATTTTCCTACAATTACTACCGGCACTGTACAAGTACTGTACCGGTAAGAGTTCGGAGAAAAGCACCTCTACTTAACGCCCCACGGCCCAGACCAAACCCCTTGGAGACTACGGCAGACACTTCACTTCAGCCCGCACAAGTACCTGAAGTGATGTTTTCGTACAGGGATACAGTGGCTAATCAACAAAATAATCCCTATCTTATACAAAAGCATCTCCCCTACTTGCAGCACCCGCACCCCACCTCAACGTACGGGCACTGTACTGTACCAGCAGGAGGCGAATCTTTCTAAGTAATACGGCACAGCATCTATTCCTCTCGCCACTATTTAAGACACCGTTAACAAATTGCCCACTTTGATTATTAAGGCTTTGGCAACTGGCAACCCTCGGCATGGACTTATATTCAGTACTATCGAGGTTAAGCACCAGCGTGCGTTCTTATTTTTTGCTTTTTTATATGCCACAAGCTCAAGGTGAAGAAAGCGAGGTTAAGCACGACCGTGTGTTCTTATGGCGGTCGCTTTTGAAGGTAGTGGAGAATTCTAGTACGAATAGGGTAAGCGTTGTTTTTTCTACTCCCTAAACCTGATCTTAAACCAATTATATGCTTTGTTTATGTCTCACATCATAAGCACCAACGAGTTTTTTTCCGTTCTTATTATGCGACGAGAGAGGGTCGTTGCAGTGCTTATGTCTCCAAAAAGGGTTTAGCAAGTGAGATTTAGGGCGGTTACCGTGGTGATTTAAGAACGCACGGCGGTGTCCCTTCTCAGGATATTCTATACCGGTAATAGATGTCATACGTTGCTCTGGATACCAGTGTTCGAGGGAGCGCGGGCTTGGTGAGCAGCAAAACAAACCGTCGGAGCCAAAGCGAAATCCGCGCCGCTAGTAGGTCCCGACAGCCGATTCTCCTAGCCCGATAGACCACTATCACTGCTAGATCCCTATTCTATGGAAGTATCATGATTTGCCAAAGTAAGCGGCTATAAGTAAACATCTTCACACCGTAAAAAATAGATAGAACCAGATACCGAGTCAGACAGAGCGATCTCTCAAGCACAACAGATAGAGTGGTGGCATCCATCAAGAGATAACGCGATAACCCCACAGGTATTTCGTAGTAATCGTAAGAGCATATGACACCCGGAACGGTAGGGAATGACAAAGTCTTTGGTATTATTGAGGATAAGTCAAACGACCTAAGAGAAACCCATCACAAAATGTCACTCGCCAATGCCGCAATGCGAGTCTTCTTACAGGGAGTGTTGGATAGGTATCATATCTTGGGTTGTTCGCCGAAGCTTAGTCATACGGTTGACTTGGTCGCCATCGGTTATGGGGCCCACTTGTCTTCTTTGCGCTCTGTTTCATTTCACTTCACTTCTCTTCTCTCCATTCAACAAGTTCTTTCCACACAGTAAACTAAAACCAACGAAACTCCTCTTAACGCGACTCTCATTTTGACCTTGAATCTCTCTCTTGTTTTCACCCTCAGTAAAGTTCTGTCCGCACTATCTCTACCCATCAAGCGGTTTGCAAAGACTTTATTCTGCCCACCGCCTTAAGTACTTGGCCAACCACAGATCATTTCCAACAGGGAGATAGAGGCTAAACCGAGTTTTTCCGATAGGCCAAAATTCAATGAGTTTTATCGAAAACCATCACAAAAGGAAATCAGAAATCGACGGATTACCCCAAGGTCCCCTAGCCCAACACTACCCAACAAAATTCCAGGATAACTTTTTAGATTCCTCTGCCTACCCAGGATAGCGCAGCGATCAATACTTTCCTGGCGGGCCCCGCCGCATCCGCCAAGACAGGCATCTTACATGCGGGATACATGCCACCCGCCTCGATTGTTTTGAATGCCCCTCCCACCCCGATATGGGGTGGATGAAAATCTGCAGAAATCGCACTCGCACCGTGCAGACTATTTCGGATACTTGAATATTTTCCAAAGGTTCTTTGGAGCCTATTGTAGCAGAATCTGTGCACAAGTGGTCACTCAAGAACTCCCGGTTCTCGTGTAGTTTAGCTTGTTGCCTCCCTAGCCAACGTGACAACCCGCATTATCGCCCTTACCACCCACCCGTCCATGGCCTCACCTGACGAAATCCGAGTGTTCCCGCACCTGAGGATGAATTCTGGTGAACGCCCATGTCCAAACGTTCGAGCATTGGGCCTTCCAACGGTTTCATGAGAGGAACTAAACAAGCCACTAACCACCTGTCACGTGCCCACTTCAACATTACGTTACGTTACGGCACGAGGAATGACGAGGTGTGACGCAATCCATATTATTGCTGTGTTTATAGTAGATTACTCAAATTCTGTATGTGGGGATGTAACTTTGTGGATTGTACTACCGGCGGTACAGTACTCGTTCTTGAGTCTCGAGTAGGGGTGAGATGGTTTTTGTTTTAAAGAGGAAGTGGGTTCGGGATTTACTGTAGTCGGATGCTCGTACTCGCTTGTATCTAACGTTGTACTATGCGTACTGTAGGAATCGAATACTGGACTGCCCTATGTCCTGGCGCACAGGTATAGAATAGAAGGATGGGAATGTCACACGATCCGGCACCCGGCTAGTACGAGTAAATTACCACACGAAATGCAGTGTCGTACTACTTGTAACCTGGGAAGATAAGTTGCGTGATAGGTCCGGAGTACGGAACTATAACTGCCTGCTTGCCTGCCTGCACTTCCTGCTCCTCCCTCTGCAAAAAGCATTACCGGTCCCGAAAATAAGACAAGCCTCCCCGCATCTAGGAATCAGAGGATCCCCGAATCCATATATATATATAAGCCTCCCACCCCTTCCTCCCACCCTACTCAACTAACCAAAGCCGAAAGCCAAAATGAGACAACCCACAAAAATATCCATCTCCTCAGACTACGTCCGCGCAATAAGCGCACCCCCAGAGCTATACCCGCAGCTGCGAAAAAACATGACGAAAGACCTGCAAGAGCTAGAGATGAGATGGGTCCAGAGAGTCAACGTCATCGGCGACAAGATGCTTGCAGTCACCCGCGTGGACGAGGACGTAGTCGCGCTCTTGCAGATCGTGTGGGATGGAATGAAGCTTGCGCTGCGCGTTGTCGACTTGCTGACTAGGCTTGGTACGGAGATTTTCTGGGAGAGTCGTATGTTCTCAGCTTGTTGTACCTCGGGGAGTTTGCACTAATGACGATTGAGGGAGCAGAGACATGGGAATTGGTCTATGTGCCGCCGTTCTTCGTCGAGAATACTGTTTTCTGCGGGAGGAGGACTGGGTTTAAGTTTGATTTGCCTATGTTACAGCGTTATGGGTACGTCATCTGCCCAGCGAGCTCTGGGGTGACGCCTGGTGGCCGGTTGGGAGGGAAGGGTGACCTAGAGGCTTTCTATAACGAGTTTTTTTCTCTAGTGGATGGGGTTGAGAGGCAGAGAAAGTGTAGAGAGATTGGATTGATTAGGGAGGAGTTGGCGGCTAGGATGGCAATTTGATTTACGCGTTTACTTGTTGATTATTAAGTTAGGTGGCAGGTTTGCTGTTCACTCACGAGTGATCGCTAGTGATGCTTGTAGCTCCTCGAGTGGATGTAATGGGGATCGCACGATACTCTACTGTGCCTCTCACTTATTTTTTACAAAATTTAATAAAGTCATCAAATTGCATTACGCGTGAGGTATGATATATAACACAGAACCTAATTAAAGCACGAAAATAATCGGTATCATACATTAAGCCCTCTGGTATAAGAGCACTGACACCAAATATTACACACTAGCCATTGCCCCCTCCCCCATCGGCATTAGAACAAGAAATCATAAAAGGGAAACGCAAGCCATGGGGCTAAAAGAAATCCTAAGCAAGCGCAAACCAACCCCCGAAAAATGAACCCATGTGAGGGAAACTGTGGAGAAAAATATTTTGCCATAAAGAAAAGGATTCATAAATTGTAGTAATAGCTCTCAAGCGGGAAGACTTTCAAACCACTTCGTCACCTTTAATTGGAGATCGCTTCTCCATAGTGGTACTTCGAGATATACCCGCAGAACTGGCTCGGGTCGTGGTCTTTGCCAAAGTGAAGAACCCTTGTCGGAGGCTCAATGAGGCATCCTTCTTGACTCTATCGGACTCGCGATTGTTGAACAACCCGTATTTTCGCTTGACAAACTTCCATGCCTCGACCCCACAGACGAAGGCGGGGATAGCGCCAAAGGAGAGTGCCCATTCCCAAGTAATACCTTTGTGTTTGAAGACACCGGTGTTGAGACCAGGAATATAGACGACAGGAAAAACTGAGACTGCGCCAATAACAACAGCATAGAACAAGAACTTGTTTCGATAAACCTATTACGAGTCAGTGCAGCCCAAGGGTAAAGGGGTTGGGAAGCACTCACGTCTCTAAAGAACGGGAACCTACACTCAGTCTGGTAGGGATCGAACCTAAACATGCTTCGTCGGATGCTCTTGAATTCCCAAGCTGAGATCAAGATCAACCATGTCAACTGTGCAAAGACAGCGGCTCTAGCCCTGAAAACAAGATCACATTCGGGAGAGTATTTGGAGTTGCAGTTCACACCAAGATTTCCGTTTCCGACTCCATAGACAATAATGACGAAAGTACAGAGCGAGCAAGCTCCCATGATCGTACCATATACAACCATATCCACCAGAATCTGTTTGGTAAAGACACCGACTTTGGCATCATGGGGAGGACGTCTCATGATATCCGAAGTAGCTTTTTCTAAACCCAATCCAAAAGCAGGGAAGGAACTCGTAAGCATGTTGATCCAGAGGATTTCCAAAGGCGCGAGTGGAAATACTGAGAAGTTATCTCGATCTCTGAACGCAAGACCAATGATCAAGAGTATAACTTCTCCGACATTAGAAACCAACAGATGGAGGATAAACTTTTGAATGTTGTCAAACATCCTTCTACCCTCTTCGACAGCGTTAACAATACTCTCAAAGTTGTCATCTGTAAGCACAATATCAGAAGCCGATTTTGCGACATCTGAGCCTGCAAGACCCATAGCAATTCCGACATCAGCTCTCTTAAGACTTGGGGAATCGTTGACACCATCTCCCGTCATTGCTGCATATCGACCTCGTCGGTGAAGAGCATCAATCATTCGAACCTTGGTATTTGGTGCGCATCGTGCGATAACAAATGGCAAGGCCGGGAGTTGATCAATCTCTTCGTTAGTCAAGGCATCGAACTCTGCTGCTGTCTTGACCATACTCTGTGCAACACCCGCAGGAAGTGTTCCGAAATCAGCGGGGATAATTCCAACTTCACGGGCAATGACTCTGGCAGTACTTGGATGATCTCCAGTCAACATATGAACCTGAATACCGGCATTTGTACATTTTCTAACGGCCTCTTTGGTTTCAAGTCGAGGTGGGTCGTACAGTCCAGCAAGGCCCACTAACGTAAGGTTTTGCTCAACTTCGTCGCGCGAGAATTCGTTCCAGTCTGGCGGTGGCATATCGGCAGTGCGGCGAGCGATAGCGAGGACGCGCTGGACCCCAAAATTAGCTACCATAAATTCTCTAACTTCCATTATAGAACCTACTAAACCCTGATCGGCGAGGGCCGTCATCTGCCCAGTAATCTCTTGTTTCATTTCTTCGGTCATCGGCGCCTGCTTATCTCCGAATCCAACGTTTGTGCAAAGGTCAATAATCCTCTCAACAGCACCTTTGACAAAGATAAAGCATCGCCCGTTGTTGGGTTCCTGAAACACGACGGACATTCTTTTAACGTCACTGTCGAATGGGTATTCCTGAAGTGCCTTCCAGCCGTCTGCGATGAGTTTCTTTTTTCCGTAATCGAAGCGATGACAAAAGACTTGAAGAGCAATCTAAATAGTTGTCAACGAAAACCTATCCATAGAGGCTATGAAAAATCCTACCTCAGTTGGATCGCCAGTAGCTTGCCACTGTCTCTTAGTATTATCAAATCTAACAGTCGCTAGATTACAAAGAGCCGAAGAGTGGAGGAATGCTTCCAATTCCGGAACAACCTCTGGGAGAGCACCACCCTGGAAATGATCTCCGTCCGGAGTGTCTACGGGATCAATTCCCTTGCGTCCTCTCGGTTCAGTTCCATCCGCAAATTTGAGTGCCAATGCTGAACGGGCTTGGTCGCGGGCTTCCTGCTGGCGCTCAAAGGTCTTGTTGGCGTCGATGGGCTCAGATGCGGCTGCTGGTGCTTTTCCGAAACGGACGACACCCGAAGTTGGGTTTGCGGCTTCTTCGGTCCGATCGACAGTGTAGATACCGACACCCGGAATCCAAGCTTTGCGGGTAATCATTTTCCCTTGGGTGAGAGTTCCGGTCTTATCGGAGCAAATATTACTCACACCCCCCAACGCCTCAAGTGCATCAAGTTTGCGCACGATAACCTTGCGTTTAACCATAGTCTTCATACCAACAGCCATTGTGATCGTCAAGACGGCAATCAAGGATTCGGGAATGATAGCAATACCTGAAAGTCATATTAGGAACTAGGTGCCACAAGGTGGGATAAATCGAAAACCATACCAAGTGATATCGCGTAAATGACGACCTCGTGAGGAATTCTAAATTTGTTCGCTGCAAACACAATAATAGCCAGAATGACAGCGCAAAACAAGAGGTAATATGCCAATCTCGCAAGCTTCTTCTGGAGGGGGGTTCCAACGGTAAGTCCAAGCAACTTTCCAATGGCATCCCAAGTCTTGAGGGTTGCCCCCCTCACAGGTTGAAAATTTCCATGCTTCTTTCGAGACATTGACCTGCTTGGCTTCTTGGTCTTGCCCCTCAAAGTTTCGGCAATAACACCAATTTCGGTAGCCATTCCAGTACCAGTCACGATGCCACGGGCACGGCCTTTCGCAACAGTAGACGAAGAGAAAGCCATGTTTGTTCGATCGCCAACGCCTGCCTCACCTTCAATCGGGGGCTCAGGTTCCTTGAAGACAGGAAGAGATTCTCCTGTAAGCAAAGCTTCATCCGTCTCAAAATTCAGTGCTTCGAAAAGTCTCAAATCGGCGGGGACAACATCTCCAGTCTTAAGCTCAACAATGTCACCAGGCACAACTGTGATACTAGCAACATGATCGAGATTCCCATCTCGCAAAACAGCAGCAGTAGGACTGGAAAGGCTTCGTAGGGAATCCATAGTCTTCTCGCTAAGCAGAGCCGATCGAAGGTTAGCTCTATCCGTCGGCGGTGGTGGGGAAGGGAGTAAATACGCTCTGTATTCCTGGAAAAAGCCGATAGTGACATTCAGGAAAATAACGGCGGTAATAACGCCACCCTCAATCCAATCTTTGACTCCATAAGACAAAGCCATAGCGATGATAAGTACCCTAACAGCTTGTCAGTATATCTAAACATTGGGATAAGAGAAGATCTGTTTAAGGCATACAGAATCCTGAGACATGTCAGTGTCAAACTCAAATTAAACGGCAGACAGTATCAAACACAAAGGCACTTACATGGCATTGCTGACCTGTTTGATGAATACCTTCCATACCGGAACTCCTTCACCACCTTCAAGCCTATTTTCACCATACTGATCGAGATTCTGCTTGGCCTGGGAGGGGGAAAGTCCTGTTTCAAGGTTCGTCCCCAACTCTTGGGCGACCTCGTCAGCGGAGAGCTGGTAAGGTGGCCGGGAGAATGAGGGCTTCTGAGGGCGATATCTCTTTGGGGCCATAGTTGGTGGTCATAAGGTCTGTAGAGATGGGAGAGAGAAGAGGGGCAAGAAGAGAGAGGCGGGGGGAATAGAACTGTATTTATACACGAAAAGGTCCAGAACACGCAAGCCCAAAGTGCCTTCCACCCACCACCATCCGGGACCGCTTCCGAAATAGCTTCCCCCTCCCCCATGGTATCATACAAGCCCGGAGTCCCATGTTCCCACTAGGGAAGTTTTTTAGTCAACCCAAACTGACGCCATCGAGGAAAAGATAGCAGCTAAGACTCACACCGGTAAAAAGTAAAAATTGATAAACCCTTCAGGGTGTCGGATTATACCGACTACCAATGACCACTGATATTAAGGTCTAAGGGTATTCACCCCCTCAGAAATATCCTACCAATCCAGAAGCATTTCCAAGAGCCCCAAGAACTCCCAAGCCAAACTTCCAAGAGATATGATGAGAGCTCCCACGAAAAAAAAGAGCGGCAGGGTAGGCTTACCCCTTGGCAATTGCTTCTGGAGGGGAAGTTCGTAGATAACGGTGCTTTTTTCCTTTATAAAGTCTTGGACTCCATCTTGGCCGAAAGCTCTTTGGGCGCATCATGGGTGCACTATGTCGAGTTCAATAGGCTAGCCAAAGTCTGCCTCGCCTGTATGCTCGCACGAAGTTAACAAAAGAAGGCTCCTTTGCCGCGGGGTACAATGTGATATAGTAGCGTGCAGGAAGGAAGAAAAAAAGGGGAGTAATATGGAGAGAATCCAAAGAGCTTTTGCTATAGTTAGATTAAATTGCATCACGATACCATAGTCTTCCTCCCTCTCCTATCATTGCCTTTCTAATGCACGTATCACCCTTAGAGCAAGATATCAGTACTGTACCTGTAGTCCAATCTCGATTGATAACCTTAATTTCGGAAAGATCCTTTCCATGATAACCGGGAGGGAAGCAAGGAAGGATGCGATAGGGAGAAGGAGACAAAAAAACGCCCGCCGATGTCAAAAGTGTTTTTCAACATCAGCTTCTCGGAGAGCTCCCCGCCAAAGTATTTCACAGCCTCAGAAGCCTAACTTGACATCCAATCCAAGTGACGAAATTTCCAGCGGGAAGATCCGTTTCCGGCAGCGATCGGGGATCACATGACGCCTAGAACTTCCTTGTTCAACGGAATTTCTGGGCACGCTCCTCGGCAATGCTGGGCGTTCATGGGTATTTCTAGGCATTCCTGGGCATTTGGCTTGGCATTGGGTGACAAAATCCGGAAATGCAAAAATTGCTCTCCCAGGATTCGTGCTCCTACTGACCACGTGTGGCTATTGTGATTCTCCTTGCTTCAAGTGCTTCTTCCTCGAGAAGGATCTATTGGCTGGTGTGGAGGATTATATCCGTTGTTGTCCTATCACGTTGTTGAAGTAACGAATTCAACGGCAATGTTCAGAGGCCGAGAAATAGATCCTGCCCCCTGTCAGAAAAACTTGCAAGCATCGGCTATTGTCAGGGTAAGCCAAGCATATGGCACAGCACACTCGAGTAGCGACATGTGCTCTCGCACCCAAGGGTAGTTCTTCACCCTGACCGAGTTCCCGGGGCTCTTCACGCAAGAAGTGGAGAATAGAAGTCTGACAAAAAAGGGATTCTAAAAAAATATGGGGTTGTCTACCTTCTTATCATGTTCTCGGTGATACACGAACCGTATTCTACATGCATTAAACCTTTGGACCGAAACCCTTACAAGTACAATCGATCGAACAGGGGGTATTTGCCTGATCAAAGAGAGAGAAAAGAGATTATTTTTTTGGTTGACAGGGATGGTTTATTGATTGCTTTCCTGCCCCCCGCTCGTCATCCTTGGCTCGATCTGTCCATTCAATGAAAACCCGCTGGAGTGTGTCGAGCTCAACACTACTTCATGAATGCTTTTCGTGACATTATCCAACGCCGCAATGTCCCTCCTTAGATGACTCATGAAAGCCTTGATGTTCTCGGCAAGTTGTGCTTCCGTAAATCTAAGCTGGCCAATCGCCACTCGAACCACGCCCATCCTCTCTTTGTAGTCGGCTTTTCCAACGAGATCTCTAATGGAGGCGCTGGTATTCTTGACAATTGTACCACGCTTGTGGGATGGCATGAGGCCCTTAGGACCGAGCACTTTTGCTAGCTTCGTAGCCATGAGAGCCTTAAAAGAATCCTCGTGAGCAATGCAGAGTTCAAAATCCAATTTCCCCCTCCGGATCTGTAGATCGATTTTTAGCAGGAAAACCTGGAACGGCCGAGCCACGATAAGAAAGAACATCTCCACCAACCTGCTCAAAGACTTCGTCCGTTCCGACGATAGCAGCCCCAGCCTGTCGTGCAGCCTCAGCATGCTCCCCCTCTGCGATCACGCAAACCCTCTTATCAGTCTTCACAGGCGTGGGCAGCCGTATCCTGTTCCGGATAATCGGGGACGTCTTTGGTGTTCTGAGTCGGACGGCGAGATCGTATTTGGCACTGATAGGGTTCTGTCCAACTTCCATCGCTCGAATGTACCGCACGGCCTCTGTGAGACTGAATTGCAGCGCATCCTTCAAGTCATGTTGGATAAAATCAGCTCTCCCCTTCTTTTTCTTATCTTTCTTACCATCCTTCTTCCCCGCTCCCTTAGGGCCCGCCGCATACGCCCGGTAGAAATTAAGGACCGGTTTTGGCGGACTAATTTTTGACACTGAGGTCGGAGTTATAGGGACTCGCAGTCGTGGATGCATTCTGCGGATTTTCAACGCTTCGGTGTGGGGTGTCCGGACGTCAATTCCGTGATTCGCGCGCGATCCGGATGTTGAGGTGGGACCGGGGTGTCTGCAGAATTGGAGTCTGAAGTTTGGTGAGGTTCCCCCAGAGGTTGGGCAGTGTGCACCTTGGCAGTCCTCAGATTTGGCAGTAAGCCATTTAAAAATTACGTAAGCAAGATTTACCCCCATCTTTGTTTTGGTCTAAGATCAGACAGAGTTGAGGCCTGGGAAGCCTGTGAGACTGCGTACAGTATCATACTGTAAATTTATGTGCTACAATCGCAGCACCGAAATGCGCATCCCGTCCCAATACACAAATTCCCATTGGTTGGCCTGTGCGCTAGAATTACCAAAGCCCAATCAACAGCGAACTGTGTACAAGTACACCCCCGTTCGCAAAGTTCTCGCTGATCGGTAGGTATCTTAGCAAAAGTCTGGGGACAACTCATGTACCGGTACAAGGATTTGTACTTCAGGTTTTCTGCAGACACTTGTACCAGTACATTTGTTACTGCCAATATTTTTCCCTGGTACCTCTTGATCCGCGAGAACTTTGCGAACGAGGCTGTACCGGTATTTGGACGGGGTGCAGACTTGGGTGTTCCGCGATTGTGGTATGGTACTCGTACAGTACCATACCCAACCTAATCAACAGAAACGGGATGTCGGATCCGTCCAGAAATACGTAACTTTGCCATTAAGGTACTGGCACCAGAGGAGTGTGCTCAACCCAGGTCTTGCTTACCCGGGATAAATTCACATCAATAGATTAGCCAGTGCCTTCTTGGAGCAATGCTGCCATCGATATCCAACTTGGCGGCAATAGCGGGCGTTTAGTATATAACAGAGGCTAAAACACTCCGAAATTACAGGTTTTCAAGCCATTATATTTCAATAAATATCTTGGAACCCGGCTTTTGAAATTTTTGGAAAAAATATAGAATGTCTAAAGTATAACAATATATATTTATTTCAGGCTTTTATCTAGAGTTTGCATAGATCTGTGGGCATATGAACTAGGTAAGGTGTAGTGCAATGTACTATGATAAGTATCATACTCGAGTTTCTCTACCATACGTACAAAAACACTTGTCCTGGCATGCACCTTGAATGAAACAACATTCTACTCCTCACTACTAGTACTCTAGGAGAATTGAAGGAAAAAATCTCACACTTTTTTGTGCGGGCACTATTATAGCAGATTACTTTTCGAATTTTTTCCATGCTGTTTCACCTACGATACCGTATATTGGTAGGGTGATGATAACTCGAACCCCTACAATTTGGTGTGTTCAGGCCTCTGTCTGGTTACTAAAAGACCCCGATTTGGAGATCTATCCGAGTGATATTACATGGGAGTGATGTTAGAGTGCCACCGACTCCTTATCTTAAAATCCAACAAAACCACCAGGGATCTACCGGTGCAAACATTATTGTGGGAATGCTATGATATAGATTAGGAGTTGCTCTTATCGACCGTTGACCTTTGTCCTTGTTTGATACTCATACTGCGCAGTGTTTCTCTTGCTGTTGTAAAGACGTATATCCCGAGTATGCATTCCTGCACTCCGATGATTTATGTTTGCTTCTCTATTTAGTGCCTTGCTTTCCGCTCCTTCTCTTCTCCTCTTCTTTCTCTACAAACTTCCTCTGCTACCCCTGGATCTAAAAGGATCATTCACTAAACCACAGCTGATCTCTCACCTACTACAGGCAACACAATTTGTAAGAGGGAACTCTGAGTAAAAATATCTTTACTAATATACCCAATAAATTACCTTTCCGAACGTCGGATAATGCCTCTATGTACTGTATTCATACCCAACCATCATTAGAAGTTAGGTGTACATTATCAAATATGGGCCTGAGAGTCAGGCTCCCCTCCCCTGACCTCTCACATAGGAGTATGTACTTGCAAGGGGACTCTAGTACTAGTAGATCAACCTTGAACTGTAACAAGAGTATTTCATTGTACCCCTTTCCATTTAGTCATGGCATAGCAATTCATTGCCTTGGGCTGCAACCTGAATTGCTGATTAGAAAGCATGGTTTGCATTCTCTAGTCCTATCTTCAAGTTCCTGATTTATTGAAAGAGAGTTGGTCGGTATAAAAATGCTATGAACCAAGCCAGGTACTATTAATTTTATCGGGAAATAAAAGTGGTTGAGCGTGAATGCACACTGCCTTTAAATTGGGGCTGGTTTCTGGATTCATACTATCACTTGCACTGGTGCTAGAAAAATACCCGGAAATTAGGAGAAGCAAAGTGAGGTAGAAATTGCATTTATAGATATGGTTGTGAAGGAGAAAGGTTATTAGTGAAAGGAAAGAGGAAGCTGCTTTATACAGAGGTGAAGTTGTCAAAAGGATTGCCTCTTTTAGTATGATATGATAGAAGGGAAACAGGCTCTAGGATTATAAATATGGTTAAGATTTTAGGGCCTGAAATTAGATTTATAGCTTTTTTGTCTGATAATAATAATAATAATAATTATTATTATTATTATGTATGTCACCTGGGGCTGGACTTGGGTATGAGGTCATGTGATATCACTCGAAGTTCCTATTTTAGGGCTCGCTCTAGTGTATAATAGTATAATATACGGTATCAAGAATGCAAGGAAAGTGGGGTAAATTACTCCTAAATTGGATCTCTCGGAGTCTTGAGTGACCTCCGCTAGTTAGCTGTACTTGGTTCCTAGAGTTCCTAGGGCTAGGGCGAACAGTAAAAGCGGCACCTACGGCGATTTGGCCCATGAGGGGATTTTCGTTATTTCCTGGAATAAAGAACTTTATACTCCGATCTGCACCACTCGGTCTCGTATAGAAACACTGCTAGCAAGAGCCTCCCTATAAACAGTAAGGTATATAGGACTATAGGAGCAACATCTAAGAAAGACGATACGATAGCTAGAATCCAGTGGGGGGTCCGGCTTTCAACCCTTCTAACGACTCCTGCAGCCTCCCCCAACCCTTCGTGTTCTCCCAATTTTGTCTTCCTTGCCCCATAACCCCCCTCACCGTTGTCCTAGCTTTAAACCGCCAGTCTTTCGCAACAGGCTCACCAGCACCTAGCCCCTCGGTCCTTTCCATTTCCCCCAGGCTCTGATACGCATCGACAAGATCTATTGTAGCATCTACTAACCCGTCCCACTCCCTCTCTGTGCCATTAATGGTGTTCGGTCTGCTATTAACTGTTCGCCACGCTTTTTCTTCCGCATCGAGAGCGTCTTTAGGTCTTTTCCTCCAAAGCGCTAGCTTAGCGTAGATTTTCCAGAGGCGGCCTTCTTTGGTGATCAATGGGACGACGTCCCTCTCCATCAGTTCGACCACCATCTTTTGTAACCCAGGTTTCTTGGGGTCGTAACCGGTGGGATTATTGCTCTCCAGATCAGACGTGATGATGTGCCGCACAAGCATTTCAAGAACATCCACGTCAATTGCTGCTTCCCCCGCCGAGTCCTTTCTTATCTCGATGATTCTCCGTAGCGCAATAACCACGTCTGAGTACGCCGGTGGACTAACGCTGGCGGAAATCAACAAGAGATTCTCCCATAACCTCCAGGAGTCGTTCTTCAAACTACTGGCCCGTTTCAAAGCTCGCAGGGCGCTTCTCTTGTTGTTTTCTTTGTCCACAACCATTTGGCCTTCGACCCCATTCTCGTAGTTTGTTTTCTCATCTTGCCTATCTTGGTCGAGGTCGGAATTTCTCCACTCACCCTGAGCAGGGAGCTCAGTCTTTCGCCTCAGTAATGCGGTTGCAAGATTGCTCCAAGCCTCGGCATCAGCCTCGTCAAGCGAAACAGTCCTGGAAAATGCCTCAACTGCCCCCTCCCAATTTTCCAATTCCAACCAGCAACAGCCTAGCGCAAACCAACTAGGGCCGTTTAGTGGATTCTGCTTAAGTGACTCCATATACGCTTCAGCAGACTTTTGGTGCTCTCCTTGCGAGAAATAGTGGCGTCCGAGTGATCGCTTCGCCCTTGCGTAACGGCCCTTACTCACTTCCCACGCTCGTTCGTAATGATTGGGATCTTGATCGATATCACCAAGAATACACCATAGGCGAGGCGCATTAGGCGGTATGGGCTCAATCTCTTTCCGGTTATCCCTACTGTCATCTCCGGATTCGAGAGGATGAAATAGTTGATCCCGGATCACTTTCCGAGCTTTGTCCTCCTTCTCGGTAGCCGCCCAGCACAATGCCACCTCTGCCCACATCTCTAGCCTTTCGTAGATCTCAAGGGCTGTTCTTATTCCACCAAGCGATATCCACCTTGAAGCTAACTCTGCCTCTAGTTCCCAACGGGTTGGGACTGACAGCTGGTGGATGTAGAGAAGGCGTTCTTTTATCAGAGCTACTTCATCTTCTTTCGATTTTGGCAAGAAGGTTGAAACAGCATTGTTCGAGTCATACGAGATATCCGTACCAGCAGTATCTGCGATGACTTGATCAACAACTGCTTGAAGCTGCAGGAGTCCTCTTTCCACCGTCCGGGATTTATATCCCTCGATGCGGCTACGTATTAGCAGGCCTAAAGTATAGATCTCCCAATTGACGCTATGCTGCAGAACCCGCTCGGCATAGGGTAACATCTCTTCTCTCGTGATACCATCTGCGGGGTTGGTGTTCTTGATAGTTTCGGTAATTAGTAATAGGATTGCCGCGTCCAGTGGTTGTAATTGGGGCTGGTTTCCTGGATCAAGTGAGGCTAATTCCGCAGACAAGGCGGATTCTACCTGAACTTTGGTTGACTTTGGCGTAAAGGAAATAGCCTCTAGGATTGTATCGTCATTTAAGTCCAGAGTCTTCGGCTTAGCGGTAGCCTTGCTGGACCCTACGTCCGCACTCCTTGCTAGGACGACTAATTGGCTTGTATCGGTTTGCTGAAACTTGGTTCGCTTTCCCAGCACTCCTGTGATGGCGTACTCCAGTCCCGTAATGCTTGCTGCCTCCTCTAGCCCATTCAACGCCTTTGAATCGTAGTTGAAATAAGTGTCGATTAGTGCTTTTTCGATCAGAAATTTCGCTCGAAGATCTGAATCTTGACTAGATATACGATCGAGGAGTTTCTCTATATCTTCGTAGATAATATTGTGTAGAGTTGCGGTCGCTTCGGATAGAATCCTCTGGTGGAGGAAGTTTACTCGAGCTCTCCACCATGGGAGCGTTTCTGGCTCGAAACCCTTCTTGAGCACTGCTGAATTTAGTACAACCTTTCCGAAAGCCAAGAGGAGCACATTTGGGGTCAGGTGGTAGGCGGTTTCTCCGTCTATAGATAGAGAAGCGATAATAGCCTTGGAGAGTTCTTTGCAAAACTCAGGTTCTTCGGCTAGCTCTTTAGGGAGAAGTACTCTCTCGGGGGAAAACAAGAGTGGAGGCCCGGTGATGTTTGACTGGATAAAGGCGCGAACCCCAGCTACCCCCATATACATCAGAGCGAAGCCGGATATATCTGTAGTAGATAGTCTTTTTTCAAGAAACCCAGCATAGTCTTTGGTACTCCGCAGGTATTCGACATCCGAGCCACTGCAAATTGCAAGATCAGCGACCATGGCAACTCTGGGCAGGCTCCATGGAAAAAGGCGCTCGAAGTTACTCTCGCTGAGTTCATGCAATAATTCTAGGTCTGGGTCGGCATCGGTTTGTTCAGGATCTGTCGGAGAAGAGTATTTCGAATCAAGACCACTAACTAATGACCATTCAGCGGTAGTCATTTTTTTTAGCGGTTTCCCCAAGAAAGGGTAGGTGAAAGGGAGGATCAAATGTGGGCGGAGAGGATATATGATACGAGTCTTCGTGACACAGATACTGGTATCAGTATGCCCGGAAAGTTTGCGAATTCGATTACATAAGCCAAGTAGGATGAGGGCTTTTGTCGGCGAGCCCCAACCTCAGCCAAGTTGCCATCCCTGCAGATGTGCCGACTGCGCAAGGAAGAATACTGGTATCATATCATACTAAGGGGCTGTTTGGCAGACCGTCATTTGAGATGAGCGTCATCTCAAAACACGTTTTGCTAAACATGTTTTCGGAAAATTCCTAAACATGTTTTGCCAACAACGTCGTGCCAACGGCATGTCATTTAGAAACTAGCATTTAGGTGTTGTTGGAAAATCTACACATGGAGGTAGGGATTTTCAATATTAGAATCCTATTAAAATAAAATTTAATAATAATAATATATTATTATTATTGCATAGTATTCTAGGTCATATAGTTCTAAACCCTAACCAAAAAAATCTGCAAAACGCATTTTGCAAATGATGGCATGCGAAACACCACAATCATCTCAAAATGTGTTTTGAGATGACAAACACTTCAAATGGCGGTTTACCAAACAGCCCCTAAGTCATTCCATTTTTAGGCATAATAATATTATGTTGTATCAAAGGTAAACCAACTTGAATATTGAATTAACACGACATAGCGTGCCATACCCAGGTTCAAGAAGCGCAATAGGTGGAACTTGAGTTAAGAAATTACAGTAGAGGCTAGTATTTAAGTGAATATCACACATTCAATTCATAATTTCCCAGATGTTTGTGGAAAGGTCTTTGGGGATATTAACTTGAGCAGCAGCTGGCAGATTTTAAGATTACTAGAAGGGGTCGAATGAACTAACATCATAAGGCTAGCCATTGAGTGATATCTTGGCATTACAGTATTCTTCCCGATCAGGAGGCCAAGACTCAGATCAGTACCAGGTTAAGGGATGACCGTCTCTTAATAAATGGCTTTGATTAGCACTGGGGCTAATTTCTAATGTCGGGAAATAAGTATCATAGTATCCTAGTGATAACTTATACTTAATTCTCCACAATTTTATTGAGGGCAGCGAAACTCTAACATGGCACTGATACAACTGTTCACAAAGTCTTTGTGGAATGAAAGGTACTATGGCAATATCTTGGTGGCGGCCGGAGTATAATGCGCCCACAAGGCCCTGCCAAACATTTACTGTTCAAGTTCCCGTATGATACCATACTATGATAGCACCTTTGTTCCTGCCAAGACATTGACAAAGTACTCGCCTTCCCGCAAAAACTTTTGCGAATCCAAGTGTACTGGTATGATACCATTCATCTGAGCTCTTTTTCACTTTGGGGCCAGGTTGGGGCAGTGGATCACATATTGCCAGTCAAACCAAAGGTTACACCACCATAGAATAACTTCACCCGAGTAACATCGTCGCGAAGTGAAGGATGGTGAGGATCATAAGCCGGGTAACCTTGCCAACAACTTGATCCTACCTGCCCTACGGATTGTGGGCCCAAATTTTGAGCCTCACCGCATCTAACTCCCTTATCCAAGCTATTTTCCCGGACGATACCATAGTAGCAAGCCATAAAATAAAGATGAATTGCAGTTTTGTAGAGTTTGGTTGATTTGGATAAAATTTAGGTTGTTGTTCATGTATCATATTATGTGAAATGTTGTGGGGATGACTGCCTTTTGCTGGGCACAAAAAAATTTGAAGCCTAAAAAAATAAGGTGAGAACGACTAATCGATCAAACAACCCCACCACCCCGCCTCAAAACCACAAATTGGGACAAAAGAGACTCCCGTACCGGCATCACACACCAATCCTCATACTACGCCGCAAATATGGCACCCCATCGTGAAGATGAGCATGACGACGAAGAGATTGATTTCTCTGGTAGGAAATTTTCTTCCACCCATTCATTCCAGAGTTCTAGGCTTGCATAGGTTCTAATGGGACCCACTTGTATAGATCTCAGAGAGCGGTACGAAGTTCAACTTGATGAAGGACTTGATACCTTCGTTGTCGTCGATGGATGCCCGAAGGTTCCGGCAGACAGCAAACCGAAGCTGATCAAGTTTTTGTGTAAACGTTTAGCGGAGGTTGGGCGTATCAGCCAAGACTCTGTTTTTATGCCTCTTAACGAGGAGACAAATATGACTGAAGGGTAAGCACTACTTACACACTTCACCGTCCGGTTTGAATATTAAAGGCCAATAGATATGCCTTCGTTGAATACGACACCCCCGACCAGGCCTTGTTAGCTTGCAAGCAGCTCAATGGAATGGCCCTCGATAAAAAGCATACCGTCTCTATCAACAAGCTTACAGATATCGAACACTTTGGGCGAGAAGGGCGCATCAAGGAGGAGTATGTTGAACCCGAGATTGAGCCTTTCGTCGAACAAGAGCATCTACGCTCCTGGCTCAGTGATATCAACTCCCGTGACCAGTTTATCATGTACCGCGGTGAAAACGTTGGAGTCTTCTGGAATAAGAAGAAGGATGTACCGGAGCCTGTCGTTGATCGTGCGGGGTGGACAGAGTCATTTGTTCAATGGTCGCCACAGGGCACTTTCTTAACATCTGTTCACGGACAGGGTGTGCAGCTATGGGGTGGCCCAGGTTGGAAAAGAATTATGCGCTTTGCCCATCCAATGGTCAATTTAGTGGACTTCTCTCCGAACGAAAGATATCTGGTTACGTGGTCTAACAAACCCATCTCCATCCCCGAGAACCCGCCCCCAAATTTCCCTCTGGGGCCTGACGAAGATGGAAAGAGCTTCATTATCTGGGATATCAAGACTGGTAACCTTTTGCGATCCTTCACCTCTGTTGAGGTTACCGGCGACCGTGATGCCGAATTATTCGAGAAATCACGTAAGAAAGTTTCGTGGCCAGTGTTTAAATGGTCCCCAGACGACAAGTACGTTGCTCGTGTTGTGCCCGAGCAGTCTATCCAGATTTTCGAAACCCCGAGCATGATTTTGCTTGGAAAGAAAGCCATTAAGATTGAGGGTGTTGTGGATTTCGAATGGTCACCATCTATTCCTACTCCAGAGAAGAGTAAGAAGGAACCAGAGCAGTTGCTTTGTTACTGGACTCCCGAGATGAACAACCAAACCGCACGTGTGGGTTTGATGAGCATCCCTTCAAAAGAAATCATCCGAACACGAAATCTTGTCAATGTTTCAGATTGCAAACTCCATTGGCAATCAGAGGGAAAATACCTTTGCGTCAAAGTTGACCGACACACAAAGACCAAGAAATCCATGTACACCTCCCTGGAGTTCTTCCGTGTTAAAGAAAAGAACATTCCTGTTGAGATAGTCGAACTAAAGCAAGTTGTCATCAACTTCGCCTGGGAGCCCAAGGGTAACAGGTTTGTTTTCATTACCGTCGACGAAGCTATCCAGGGAGCCCAAGTTGCACCCAAGACCTCAGTCCACTTCTACGCACCGGAGAAGCTCAAGAATGGTGTCGGCGAGTTTTGTTTAATCAAGACAGTGGAAAAGAAGAACTCGAACGCCATTTACTGGTCACCTAAGGGCCGCTTCACCCTCATTGCTACCGTTCACTCACAACAGAGCTTCGACCTCGAGTTCTGGGATTTCGACTTCGAGGGTGAGAAGCAGAAGCAGGATAAGGCTAGTAAGAATAAGGACCTTGCTGCCAACCTCATGCTTATGGGCACATCCGAGCATTATGGTCTAACTGACGTTGAGTGGGACCCTACCGGCCGATACGTCGCTACTAGCGCAAGCATGTGGAAACACGCGGTATTTCACAGTCACTTATACCTTGCCTAATCCCCTTTCACTAACGATTACAGATGGAAAATGGCTACCACCTCTGGGACTTCAAGGGCTCTCTCCTCCGTGAGGAACACATCGAAAAATTCAAGCAGTTCTTATGGCGCCCCCGCCCCCCCACCATGCTCTCTAAGGAAGAGCAGAAGCAAATCCGCAAAAACCTCCGTGAGTACAGCAAACAGTTCGATGAAGAGGACCTATTCGAAGCCGAGGCCACAAACAAGGAAGTTCTCGAAGCTCGCAAGAGGCAACTCGATGAATGGCGCGCCTGGAGAGCAAGAATCGAGAAGGAGGTCAGGTGGGAGCGCCTCGACCTTGGCCTTCCCGAGGACCCAGAGGAGGCTCTCAGAGAAGCTGCCAGTGAGGAGGAAGACAAAGTCGTCGAGGAGATTATCGAGGAGGTCATCTCCGAACACGAAGAGGAGATCGCGTAAAAGGTTTTTTTCTTTCTTTTCCCCTCTTATCTCCGCTTCTCTCGTTTTTCATGTTCCGTGTAGGTTGGGAGTTTTAATGTTTTGAGGAAAATTCAGAACAAAAGTCCAGGCCAGTCTTCTACATTTAATTGATACCGGGGCTTGCCGATGGCTCCTGTACGCATATTATAATATATAGTCTGAGCATCTGCGAGTATTAGGACTCATCATAAGGCCATTGGAGTGATACTATGTGAACATATACCACAATTCCAGATAGTGTCCAGATCAAGCTAGGCTATCTAACGGCTACCCAAAACCTATCGAGGCGATAAGGTTTCTGGAAACAGAATTTAATGAATGACAGAGTCCAAGATATTCATTTAGAGAAGCGATACACCATCCCATCGCGAGTATCGAAAACTCGAGCCTCTAGCGTGGGTGCAGTTTATCAGCCCCAATAACTAACCCCGCCCTCCGAACTCGGAGATTTTCCAGACTCGCAGGTGTATCCCAATATATTTTACTCCATTTTACTTATAATATTATAGCAAACTGCAATACGAGCAGCACAGTAACTAGACAAAATTTAGTGAATGGGGTTTCTTTTTTGCCACGTGAATGTCCCCCCTCCAACACCAACCACCAATCGCACAATACGGTTCCTCTTACATACAGCACTACTACTTTCCAGTAAAGTGAAGCCTCATTCCACTAAGGCTTCTGCCCAGCGAGCCCACATACTCCCGCGGCCGAGTTGAAGTTGGACACCTAAGGTGGCAATTCCTATAGAAAGTGTCTAACTTCAACTCGGCTGCGGGAGTAAATCATGCCTTCGAGGCAAGTCACCGACACACGCTGGTAAAATAATCGGCCTGCCCAGGATAAGTACAGTACAATGCGAGGAATGGGTTTAGTTTGATAGGTAGTGCTAACAAAAAGCTCGTGTTCAATAGCCCAAATGCAGTACTCATTCACACACCTGTCATACCGTATTACATCCCCTAACTAAACCAAGCCCCCTCCATCCCCCACCCTTCGGAACCACATAAATCAAAAAATGCCTTGGAAAATCCATCCCCTCACCCCCCAAATACCCCAGCACCATCAACCAGTATCGTACCCGTTTAAGCCGCCGCCCACCACTGGCACTCACGGAGAAAGGCTGGGAGCTGGATCTGGCGGGAATTATTTAGGGCGAACCTCTTTTTGTTTTTTGAAAATGCAAGCCCTAGCGAACGACTCTATGGGCATTTCGCTGGTGAAAGTACTTGCCCTGAGAGTTGGTTTTGGAATTGCAGAAAGTGGGTCAGAGATTGGAAGCCCATCGTGCTATCATATGATATCATATGGGTGCATTTATGCGAAAAAGGTGAAACTCGTCAACAACATCAAAATAGGTTGAATGCCCCAGAGACTTTAATGGCATATTGAGTATCCTCTGAGCTTCTTAAAATATATTTAATGTTAAAATTGGAGTAATATTTGACCTGTAATGGATTATTTTAAAAATATCTCTAAAATTTTATTTTTGCATAGAATGATAGCCTCCTATGAAATGTATCTGGAAATGAAATTTCAAATATTTTCAAGTGTAAAATCTATAGTTATTATAAAGAAGATCAAAATATCATTACGTTCTCAACATTTAACTGATATGATAAACATGTATCAGGAATACCAAATGCAACAAAAGTGAGAATTAGGGTCTAGGGATGAGTGTAATTTTGAGCATTATGGTGATATCGGGTGATTTTAATAGACAGGTACCTAATTGTATTGAATTAAGGGCTTTAAAGTATAAGCTATATGTTGTTGATTAATGTTAAAACTTGTATTAATTCTGCTGACTTAGCTCTTATAACCTCATTTAATGTATATTATTAATAAATAATTTTATTTGAACATATTAGTTGCATTTAAATCAGAAAGCATTTACGTAGAATCCAAGAGGCAGCTTAGGCCATTCTTCTCTTTTATTGACATACTATTTGCTTGATTGATGGTGATGCTATTTCAATTTCTTTGTCACAAAATGTTTCTTCCATTTTCTCAAAAGGTCATTGGTTGCTATCCAAACTAAAAATGCTCCTAGCTCAAAATACGAAAAAGGCAAGCTTATCTCTTTTCCCTAAACTGCACCCATATCATACCTTCTAAGGCCTTGAGTGGGGGTCTAGGAGATAGATCCATAGCCAGATGAGAGGTTAAGGACCCTGAAGACAGATACGGTATATTAAGAGGATGATATCAGATCAAGATAGATACAGGATAATGGCTATTCTTCCACATATCATATCTATCGCGGAAAATGTAAAGGCGATAAACCCGACGACAGCATAGGATGAATGGGTGCCCTTGCATAATGAGTCAATCATCAAACACCTCAAATCCTAGGCTCTGAGTGATATTTGATGATTGTATTCTGGGTGGAGTGCCCTGGTCCCCCTGGGGAATGTTGGTATGCTTTTTCTGGTCCCCCTAAGACCGATACTGCGACCTCAGCACCCCTTATTCCTTAGTTCTTCGATTGCCGGCAACCCAAGTAACCCCGCCTGCACGGGGTATGATAATGGTAAGCTTTCAAGTGCTATCCCATCCCCTCCTCGTCTTTTCTCTGGTCTTTAGATTGCGCCCCCGCCGGACGGCTTCAGATCGATAACCTATGATATCACAAAACCCAACCGGCTCTGGTAACTTGTTGTTCCTCTCTCCCTCTGCCCTTTTTCTCTTTTCGACGCTTTGCTTTCCTTTGTCACCCGCCTCTTTTACGAAGTGGGGAAAACCTTCTGCCTTCACACCCCCCGGAATTCCAAGGATTCTTAATACCTTCCTCGGCATTTTTGCAATCATCCACCAAATAGTCCACCATTACGTCTCAATGATTGCCGAGACTACTACTTCCCTAATGATATCACTAGTCTCTAATCTTAGAGGGAAGAAAACCACGTATAATCATCCTAAAGGTTCGGGCTCCTACCTCTACAACAGCTAGATAATCTAGACATCAAGGCCGTCTCACTTAGGCACCTGGACATGATAGAAAATCTAGGAAAACCAAGAGACTATAGGTAGAGAAAAGAAACGTCCTGAATAGTCATAATTTCAACAACACTGTTAGTGAGGATGGCGGCGCAAAGGAGAGGAGGAGATAGGAGGAGATAAGGAGTTGGAACCTGTAGTCACGGGCGTGCTCTCCCTTGTCTGTTGTGTTGGATATCTTGGGTTGTTGGCCGAAGCTTAGCCATATGTTTGACTTGGTGCCATCGGCTATGGGGCCCACTTGTCTTCTTTGCGTTCTGTTTCGTTTCGCTTCTCTTCTCTCCTCTCCACTCAACAAGTTCTTTCTACACAATAAACTAAAACCAGCGAAACTGCTCTTAACGCGCCTCTCATTTTGACACTGAATCTCTCTTGTTTTCACCTTTAGTAAATTTCTGTCCGCACTATCTCTACCCATTGAGCTGTCTGCAAACACTTTGCTCTGCCTACCGCTTAAAGTATTCGGCCAACCCCGGATCATTTCCAACATGTTGCTGTGGTCACGAGTGATACCTCGTTCCCACTTGCGTCACCCCCTGTCCCCTCTCAGAATCTTCGTCCCTCTTCTCACTTCTTTCTTTTTCTCACTCAATCCACTTGTTCAATAAGCAATACAAGTCGTTCGCTTTCTCCAGTAACTGCTCTCCTTTTGGACTTGTGGAACTACGCGCTTCCACTCCTTCACACCCGATAGCTCTCAACACTCTCAACATAGGGAGATTAGGGGAAGAAGGGTCTACGGTAGCCGAAACGGTCGAGTCCATGGTCAGAGCATATCCCATTTCCATTGGCGACGCCATAAAAGAATATTGAAGTAAGGCATATCTACAAATTGGGCTCCTACCCGGGGCATTCATTCCCTTTGTTTAACCAGATTTCCAGAGTACTAGTAGAGATAGGAAGACTCGGATGTGAAATCACGAAACATCACTCGTCCATTTCACCGTCGCTGTTAGAAATGCCCGCACTTGTATAATGGGCAGCAGTACGCAAATGGGATACACAAGCGCTGGAAAATCTCCCCTATAAAAACCTCCTTCCTTCTTGTCTTTCCTTTCCCTTCCTTTCTTCTCTCTTCTCAAGCTATCTCACTACTCCTTAACCGCTTCTTCGCAAATTATTCTCGTTCACTTAAACCACTTCGCTTCACTCTGTAAAATCCTTCAGCCCCATCACTACCTCTATTGCAGAAAACATGACTATTTTCAACAAGCCCCCGCTGGGCACCCGGACCGTTCGGAACACCACGACGAACTATTGGATAGTGGGACCACATTCGCGTCTTTGGCAACCGTATTGCGGATTTTAGAAAGGCACGGCCCATATGTACAATTACTATAGTAATTCACAAGGAATGGTAGCGGTAGGAATACGGAGAGTTCAAGGCAGATACACATAAGTCAATCGAGGAACTGGTAAGAGCCATGCCAGTGGGGAGGGGCTTTGGTGGTGTGAATTTCAAGTTCAGAGAGCCGGAGGTGAGGGTTGGGGGCGCAAAGTCAGACTTGACGGGGCGGCAAACCCACCTGCTCCTTGCGGGGGTGGCAACGGCCAGCTCCTTATTGCACCCACAACCGGTATCGTATAGCTGGTTAGCTAGCTAGCAAAGGACTGTGCCGAAGCCCTTCTGGGACGGGAGGCCGGCCACGATCCCGGCTTGGCTGAGTGATCTTGAGGACGGCAACCGGGATAGGGAGGCTAGGAGATTAGGCTTTGTGAAAGGATTACAATCGTGTTAGGAGCCTACGGTATATACTACCCGGACCTGTGCTCGAGTACTTTTTGTTACTGGCCAAGCTGATTGTATTATTCGTTATTCACCAAGTGATTCTATTCAATTGGGATTGCCTACTGAGTAAAACCTAGGTTATAACTTTCACGGGGGTTTGCCCTTATGAAGGGTATATGGAACGTTTATTTAGGAGCCTCTCTGTGCCCCCCAACAACCAGTTCGAGTCACTCTGGATCACCATCCTCCCACCAATCGAGTGATATCGTATGACAACCTAGGAACCAAACGCACGTCCAAATCTCTACTTTCTACGAGCAGATATGCGTGAATCCGTAATGCTAAAAACAATGGCTGTATGATGGAGGATAGGAGGTCCACAATGTCGCAACGCTGGCAAACTGACGCCTCCCTAAGCAAATACCAAGCGGTAGCCAGAACGAACAGCACGACGAGAAAGCAAGCTTGCAAAACGCGAATAGAGGGGAGCCCTCGAATGTAGAGGTATCGCATCGTAAAAATTAACAGACTGAGACGGGTGGTTTATATACAATATCACTCCGGTTGAAAATAACAATGAACTTTGGGAAAACGTAAATCCCACGCTATCAGTGCTTCGGGCTTTGTTATCTAATTCGATCGTTGCTTAGCTAAAAGCATTGGCCAGGAATCCCTGTACCGCTTTCAAGGCCTCATATCTAACCTCTGCGTCGCTATCACCCATCAATTCCATAACCCTAGACTTAGCGCCTTGCTCTTCCCACTTCTTTCTGCTTCCAGGGGCTTCTCTGACCAAAACCCCAACATCGTTCGCAGCAACGGCTAGCACAGTCTTGTCAGTGCTGCTGCTCAAAACCCGGGAAAGTGCCTTCACAAGCTCGGTGTCATCCATAATCTCCCTTGAATGCCTCTTCCAGAAACCTTCGTTGCGATGAGGTGGGGACCAGCGAAGGTGACCAGAAATAATCTCAAGTCGGTAGGATGAGAGTGTAGTTTGTGAGGACTGGAAAGTGTCCAAAGCCTCAATCAGGGACGAAAGGTCGGCTGTAAGATCTGGGTCGGAGGTAGAAGTAAAGCGTGAAGAAAGCTGCTGGAGGTATGGAAGTATGTTCGAGAGAAGGAGTGGTGGTAGATTGACAGATGGTGATTCTGTAGCAAGACTTGCAAGAGTTGCAAGTGCCAATCGAGTGATTTTCTCTTTCAATGATGAACGGAGTATTTCAGTTATGGGAGGAATCACGTCATATTTCCTAAGGATACGTCGATTGCCCGTCAGTGATACACTCAAATAGTGTGGTATTGAACGTACGGATTAATTTCTTCAGCCACCAATTCTTCGAAAGTGAGTTCCCAAATCACAAGTAAAACGTGATACAGCAGCTGCAGCCCCACCCCTCCTTGAACTATGCTAGTCCCACCGGCAACGCCAGTGACTCTGTCACTTCCACCGCAATTTCCAGCAGCTGCCGTCTCCAAGATCTTGACTATAGGAGCCACAGTCTCCTCCTCCATGTCCCAGAAAGTGGTCCTAGCGAACGTGCTTCTCAATAGCGAGACGTATGACTGAATGGCTATATCTTGAAGATGTCCGTCTGGTGATTCGGTGAGGCCTGCGAGAAAATGGTACAGCTTTGGAAGAGCATCGCAGGCATCAGGAGAGGGCTTTACTGAAGATTTCAGGCAGGCGGCAAGAAGCGTAGTCAAAACAGATGCACTGAGGAGAGGTGTTGATTCATCCGTGTGTGATAGTAGCGACAGGAGATGGGCAAATGGTTTAGGGAGAGATAAAAGAGAGTCGGTGAACGCGGGGACACCTGACACGATCAGCGCTTGAGGTCAGCCAAACATGATTTACCATTGCAGGGTGGCCCAACCCCTGGGTTTTCGCGATTAAATCTGGGCTGGCTTCAAACGACTGGTAAACAAATGTATTGCACACACCCTCCAAGAGATCACCTAATAACACGAGCATATAAGCCACGACATCCACTCTCTTTCCATCCGTAGCTTTCCTCAATGCTCCTTCAGGGGCCAGGATGAGTGCAGCGTAGCCGTCGACATCTTTTTCGACCACGCTAACCTGCTTCTCTTTCGGCACCTTATCGATGGCCCTGATCTTTTCGACATCCGAATCTGTTATCAAGCCAGCGCGGGCGTGAGCTTCCCAAGCAATAGAACGGCCACGTATATTTGAGAAAAGCTCTGAAAGGTATCTGGGAGTATCGAGGGACATTGCAAGCCGTGAATAATGAATGTGATGGAGCTAGGGAGCCGGGCAAGGAGGGGCTTTGGAGAGCTTGGTCAGGTGGAGGGACCTAGAAGTTACCCGGCCTGAAGTGGGCGAGGGTGCATGTGCTTACTAACCCAACTCGATGCCCGCGTTCCTCTTGCACATAACCAAGAGCTCCACCGATCCACACTCTACTCGAGTAGGATTCATCCACCGCCTCGTACAATACCCCATCCTCAACTACCTACCTCTATCTCAGACGCCTCCTCCGCCATCTGCTTAATCATACATCACCCAACCAAATACCACCCCACACAATGTCAGACGAGCCCGTACTGAAGGCGGACAAGGACTGTGGGACTCCCGTCACTTTCAGTTTTTTTCTTCAATTTTCTCCCCAAATTCTAACCTCAGGGGTTTATAGTCACTGAGGCGCTAGACAAGCAGCTTCCGGAGATCTTATCGCTCACTAAGGTTTGAATATTGATGGATCAGATACTTGGCCCGAATACTGACCACTCTTGGGCGCTAGACAAACAAAACGAACCTCCCAGTGGCTATCGAAAAGCTCTTAGCATTAGAAAAGCAAACGAGACAGGTCTGATCACTCTACGCATCCAACATCGGTAGCCGCTAACATTCCTTCCAGGCTAATGATTTGGCTTCGACTAACCGCCTCCTCACCACGATTGTTACACTGTGCAAGGATGCCGGGGACTGGAAGCTGATGAACGAGCATGTTCAAATACTCTCAAAGAAACATGGCCAACTAAAACAGGCCACGACTAAGATGGTGCAGACCGTGATGAGTTTCCTTGATGAGACACCTGACACCGAGACCAAGCTCTCTGTTATTGAAACGCTGAGGACAGTTACCGAAGGCAAGGTGCGTACCCGCAAGACTACGCTGCTCTTTAGCTTAAGGCGTCTAGGCCTAACATCTCATTGTAGATTTTTGTTGAGGTTGAGCGGGCTCGTATAACCCGCATCCTCTGCCATCTCAAGAAGGCCCAAGGTGACCTCGCCGGAGCCACTGATGTGCTGTGTGAACTTCAAGTCGAAACATTTGGGTCTATGGACCGACGGGAGAAGACAGAATTCATCCTTGAGCAAGTCGAGTTTTGTATTGAACGCGGGGACTTCACCCAAGCGGGAATCCTTTCGCGAAAAATTTCCACAAAATACTTCGCCCAAAAAGAAGTGTCTGATCTGAAATTGAAGTTTTATGATCAGCAGATCCAACTTGCAAAACAAGAGGATAAATATCTGGATGTGTGCAAGCACTACAAGGCAGTTTACGACACCCCTAGTGTGGTTGAGGACCCCGATAAGTTGAAGAGAGTGAGAGCCTCTACCCAATTCACTAGGCAAATGTTAATCTCGAAGGGCGATAGGTACTCGAGAGGATCATATATTATATTATCCTAGCGCCTTACGATAACGAGCAATCAGACCTACTACATCGCATCCATGCAGACCCAAATCTAAGTCTGGTTCAAAAACAGTCAAACCTCCTCAAATGCTTTACAGTTCATGAGTTGATGCGGTGGCCTCTTATCGCTGAAAATTACGGAGCCGAGTTACGCGCTTCCGATGTTTTTGCTATCGGTGACCCTAGGGCCGAGAAACGTTGGGATGATCTGAGGAAACGTGTTATCGAGCACAACGTAAGAGTTGTTGCAAAGTACTATACCAGGATCAAGATGGACAGGTTAAAAGATCTCCTTGATCTGGACGAGGATGAGGCCGAAACCTATCTAAGCCAGCTGGTGACCCAAAAGACTGTCTACGCCAAAATAGATAGACCTGCGAGAATCATCTCCTTTGCCGAACCCCGAGACGCGGATGATGTCCTTAATGAATGGAGTGGCAATATGAAGAGCCTTCTGGGACTGTTGGAGAGAATCGATCACCTGATCACAAAGGTAACTCAAAACTAAACACCCTCATATTTGTTCATTCTATTAACGTTTGGCGTAGGAGGAAATGATGGCCAATATTGCTCCAAAGGTTAAGAGCAAAGGAAAAGCCAAATGAAGTGGATGTAGCCAGATTTGTGTATAATAGACATTGCGGCAACACGAACAAAGTCACTAGCTCCTTGTTCATGCCACACTTCCCCAAATGAAATTTACAAACCATCTGTAAACCCATGAGCAATCAATGGCAGCTATCTTTCGCAGTGCTGATGTCTATCATTTACCACGGCTAGTGATTCCTCTTATGTGCGCAAGAGGCCAACCTGTGATCAGCCGGCGTATGAACCCAGGCTTAGGACTAACCTTCCCGTAAGTAAAACGTCTCTGGATTCTAGAACACAGAGCTAGTTCCAAATAGCCAATCAGAACTTATCGTGGTCGAGGAGAAATGCATTTAGGAAAGAATCGGTAGTTCGGTGTTGGAATACCGGTAACATGGTCCACCAACACCAAACTATAGGGCTGACAATGGAAACGGCGATTGGTAGATTCTAGGCTATTGATGAAGCAGACGGGTATGATAGTACACACATTGTGAATTTCCAACAAATGTGGCCATTACGAGTAGCCCGGACATTTCTCGTAAAAAATAGATCAGGCCTTTTTACCAGACTATACCTAGAGCTGCGAGTATTGATAGGGTTGTGTCTTTATTAGAATTGTTACGATGTCAAGCCGAGCGTGGATTGGGTGTACACAATGGTTGGATCTGTTCTGGCGATCTGTTGGGAAAATGTACAAAGGCCGAGCTACATACCGGAAACGTATGAGAGCGAGAGATACTATACTCATTTTGTCTCGGGGGGCCGGGCGGTGGGGTGGCAACATATATCGGCAGTGAAGAAGCTATAGGAAACAATATGGAAGACAATAGAAAACAAATGAGAACAAAAGTACATATCTGGTCGATTGATTAGGGAGCGACATGCAGGAAGAGTCAAATAGGGTAAGTCGAACTCGGAGTGTAGGGGGTCGGCACTAAGAATGCTTTGTCGTACTCTAAGACGTAGAAAGTGCATATCTGAAAGCCCAATTTCAACACTATCAATGATTCTGTGGACAGAATGACAACCTGTGATTCTATAGTAATACAATACCCCGCGCCACGATCAGATTTGTCTAGTGCCACAGCCGGCGGCGTCAGGGGAGTCGCGACGACAACGCCAAATATCATGGCCAACTGGGCTCGAGATCCGCAACCCCTTCAAACACCTCGAGATCGCCATTATTTCTCATTATTTTTTACGAAGACATGTCTCACAACTCTGCCACTGCCGGTTGGGAGCGAGTCGAGGACAAATACTACCGCACCATCCAGCTCTATTCCTCTCTCTGGGATCCCGACTTTGACCTCTCCGATTATATTGTTGCAGGGGCTCCTTACGGTGGAGCACTCGGTAGCTCCCCCCACGTGGACAACCGTCTCGATGCTAAGCTGACAAACCGCTCGTTTTAGCTCTCTACAAAGATGAGACGAAAATCCAAGTCTACCGAAACTCTCAGCAGTCAAAATCAAGCATAGATATTTACAGTGCTGCCGGGAGGCTTATCCGTCGGATATCCGTGTGGTAGCCCATTATTTCGCAATCCTCTACCGCTTTTAAGGTCGGGCTGGGGAGATTAATGGAGAGATTGCTGATATATATGTGGGGCTCTAGTGGGATAAAGGCTCCATCAAGGGTCTCGGTTGGTCAGAGGATGAAAAGCTATTGGTAGTAACGGAAGATGGAGTAGTCAGATGTTATTATGACCTCCAAGGAGATTTCACTCAATTCTCTCTCGGCAATGTAGGTCACTCCTGGGTTATGAAAAGCAAATCCACTGACACACCTTTAGGGTGCTGAAGATGTTGGTGTCAAAGAATGCCGGTTTTACTCCACAGGCTTTGTCGCGCTGCTCCGCAACAACCGATTCGTCTCTATTTCCCGCTATGATGAGCCGAGGCCGCGCCTCTTAGCAGATCCGGTTCCTTTTATCCCAGCTACAGAGATTATCCACTGGTGGACGATTCTTCCACCATCCTACACACTCTCCCGGAATGTTGAAGTATTTGCTTCTACCGGTACAACTATCTTGATTGTGGATGCTACAGAAGTACTAGACCAAATGCTTCAGAACGGACCATTTGTTCATATCTCTGTTTCGCCGAATGGGAAATACGTAACTCTGTGCAGCGTTGAGGGGAAGGTTTGGGTCATCAGGTCTGACTTTCAAGAGAAGTTGAGCGAGTATGACACCGGAACTGGAGGCGAGGAGCTACCGCGAGCAGTGGAGTGGTGTGGAAACGATTCGGTGGTGCTAGCTTGGGATGAAGAAGTTCACATGATTGGACCCAGAGGCTCAGTGCTGAAGCATTACTACGACAACTTTGTACACCTTGTACCTGAAATCGACGGTATTCGCATAATAACTACGGAGAAGTGTGAATTTCTGCAAAAAGTTCCTGGTAATTGATCAGTTCTCATTGGGACTCAAATACCTTGATCTAACTTAGTGATGGCAATAGATGGCACTGAAGATATCTTCAAAATCGGAGCCACAGCACCCGCTTCAATCCTGCTTGACGCTGTTGATCAGTTGGAGAGAAAATCACCGAAAGCTGATGACAATATCCAACTCATTCGTGCCCAGCTTCCCGAGGCAGTGGATGCCTGCATAAAAGCTGCGGGTCATGAGTTCTCTGTCCACTGGCAAAAGCAGTTGCTCAAGGCCGCTAGCTTTGGAAAAAGCGTGCTGGAGCTTTATAGCTCAGATGAGTTTGTAGAAATGTGTGAAACACTCAGGGTGCTTAATGCTGTGAGATTTTATGAAGTTGGATTAGCTATAACATATGAACAGTATGAAATCCCAGATGGTCGTGACGAGCCTGGCTAACTCGGATAGATTTATACGACTTACGCCGGAAAAATTAATACAAAGATTGGTCAATAGACAACAGCACCTGCTAGCATTGAGGGTCTCGCAATATCTGCGGTTACCCACTGATCGGATATATATCCATTGGGCTTGCATGAAAGTTCGAATGTCCGCAGATAATGAGGATACAATTTGCCGGATGGTAGTGGCAAAACTCACTGGAAAGCGTGGTATATCCTTTGAAGAGATTGCAAGAACCGCGTATGATGAGGGCAGAGGAAGGCTTGCGACCGAGGTATGAGCCTACTTTAGTTATGTAACATGCATGCTAACTATGTAGAAGCTATTAAACTATGAGCCACGGGCTGGCAGACAAGTCCCTCTCCTACTAAACATGGAGGAGGACGAAATTGCTCTTGACAAGGCAATCGAAAGCGGGGACACCGATCTTGGTAAATATTATCATTATTCTGCTTTAGCTTCACCAGGTCTAACTAGAATAGTCTTTTTTGTCCTTCTCCATCTGAAAAAAAAGCTGCCACTGGCAAATTTCTTCCGGACGATCAACGACCGGCCTGTTGCGTCGGCACTAATTGAATCCTCAGCCAGAGAGACGGATCCCGAGCTCTTGAAGGACTTTTACTATCAAGATGATCGCAGGGCCGATGGCGCATATGTTATCCTCCGAGACAGCTTAGCCCAGAAGGACTTATCTCTAAAGATGGAGAAGCTGAAACTCGCCTCAAAACTACTAGCCGATGCGAAAGAACATGCTCTCGATGCAAAGGCACTTGATGAATCAGCAAAGCTCTTACACATGCAAGAGGTTTTCGAGAAGGATCTACAGCAGGAGAGATTTGTCGGCGACTCCGTTAACGAGACCATATTCAAACTTATACGCATGGGGTATTCCTCTCGGGCGAACAAAGTTAAATCTGAATTCAAAGTGCCGGAGAAGCGGTTCTGGTGGCTCAAATTGCGTGCTTTGGTCGCGAAAAGGGATTGGGGGGAAATTGAGGAATGGGGTAAAACCAAAAAGAGCCCGATTGGGTGGGAGGTATCGACTTTGTTTTCCGGTTTATTTTTTATTTTTTTAAGAATCTTACTTACATCGTTTTAGGCATTCTTTAATGAGTGTCTGGTTGCAGGCAACACCAAGGCGGCATCTATCTTCATACCTAAATGCACTAATCTACCTCCTGCTGATAGGATAGACATGTGGGTTCGCTGCGGTAATATGGTTAAGGCCGGGGAAGAGGCTTTCCGGGCCAGGGATGCTAACGCACTGGAGCTGCTGAAGTCAAAGGCTACTGGTGCGGCATCCTTGGAGATTGATAGGCTCTTGAAGCAGCTCCGTCCGAAATGATAATGGGATGTTTCGTGGGTGGTGACTAAATAGATAGCTAGCTTAATGATTGATAGCCTCAGAATGTCATGCATGAATGTTCCTCTTTCTTTCCTTTCACAATTAATGGTTATTATTTGCTAGAAACAGGCGAATGGGTCCACCCTCGTAGAATACCTGACCTAACATTCATGGGGTCCGGTAAGTTTCATCAGGGCGTAAAATCACCTATGCACCGCACCATAGCTTTCCCCCAAACAGACCTATTACAAAAGGGAGTGAAAGATGATTCCCGAACAAATGCCAAAGAGTCTCCCCTTTGCTTCTCCACCTCGAGTACTTTGTCCATCGCTAGATGGAGCCCCCGCCTCCGCCTCCACCCCTACCTCTCCCCCTGCCTCTACCACCCCTATTCCCCCCACGGTGATCCCCTCTGTAACCTCCCCTCCCCCCACGATCATTCCCTCCACGCCCACCATGCCCATCCCTGTTCTGCTGTGTCTGCGTCTCCTTCACAAGGTCGATAATCTCATCGGGGACTCTGAGGTATTTAATCTATGATCCACAACATTAGTCCCCAACGAACAAACCAACCGTTCCCTCATCATCCTAAATCGACATACATTATTCCCCCGAACGTAACACTCGGCTAGTCTAAAAAACTTGTCACCTTCCTACAACCACATCCATCCCCAGTTAGCCCCAGCTTGCTTGGAGGAAGGGAAGGAGAAGGGAAGGAGCAAGGAGAAGGGAACAAACAGAACTGGTCTGCACAACCTCCTTCAAAGTCAAGTTCATCCAAGTGTCGCAATTGACCAGGTGTCCATTGAGCGTTTCTCCATTTTTGAGCTCTACGAGCATCGGGTGGCCTTGGGCTGTATTTAGGAGGGACAAGGGTAGCTAGGATTGATATTCTGTCAGTAACGGGTCAGTCTGTGCTAGTTTGGGAGGAGCGGAGTACCATTCCGCTTGCTACTACTGGTAGTAAAGTGAGAAGGTAGCTAAGGTGATAACAGATGAACAGAAATGTGATGGGGAGCGATGATGTTGTGTTGTGCTGTGTTGCGCTGTTGCAGGGGGGAGGAAGGTCAGTTGGCGCGGTTGCGCTAGGCTATGTGCTGCACTCTAGAAAGGACTGCTATTGCATATCACCAAAATTCTGAGGCTCTGACCAATTTTTGGTGGTATGCGGTAGCAATTCGTTCCACAGACGCCACGGAATTATATACGAGTATTTAAATAGTGCGGTGAAGGTTCCGTGGCCGCTGGAGTGGGGTTCTTGAGGCTGAAAGGCTTAGGCGCTGGCTGGCCCAGGGAATTTTCTCTCATTAATATCAATCACGGGTTTGGCATTGGGGTGATAGTAATTTGATACACTGGTCCTATCACTTGCCCATTTCATCTTTGTACATTTTGGAGATATAGGTATTGTTTCTGCCCCCTCAGTTATGCTAGGTAGAATGGCAAGTGGGGAAATCCTCTTGTTGTCATACCAAAAAACAGCAGTAGTGGGGGACTGTTGTAAATAAAATCTCTACCTGAATTCCAGCAGTTATAGATGGGGCCCATTTGACACAAGACTTCCTCAATTTATGTAGGTAATTCCCAGGGGTAATTGAAACTATCCCGCAATGTTTTGGATTTAAAATACTTTCGGGCGGCTGATTATTCCGAACGGCCATGTTTCTCGGGAGGAAATGGCGTTGTCCTACTATTTTCTTCACCAGCGTGCACCATTCCCTCCTCCAACCCGCCGTCCGTGACACCACAATCCAGTGCTGTACCTTCCAATTCTTGCAGCCTCCATTAATTTCTTTTTTTTGTGCTTCATTGCTTTTCGATCGGAACAAACGAAGGGGAAAAAATAGAAAAAAAAGAACCCGCGTATGAGGGGTTAAGCAGTCGCTTTATAGTACGGCTGACCAGTACTGGTACTGTAAAACGGATCAGAAAACAAGGGTTAGGAGTACAGTGCGTAAAATCGACTGGCTCGAGGCATCGAGCGCTCCAATCAGAGCTCCGGAATCCCTTACTACGTTTTGCCATTTTTTCTTACCGCATGCTGTACTCAAGTATGTCTTTGATGGCTGAAACAGAGCAAGCCCTTGTGTCGTGACTGGAGTATAATTGGTTCTTCGCACCCGGGTGAGCATCTCACTCGCCAAAGGGGATTTTCTTTCTTTCTTGGTTTTAACAATGGTCTCTCTTCCAATATGACAAGTCGCACCCCCGGGGATGGGGGTGGGGGGAGAAGTAATAGAAAAAATGAAAATAAAAAACATTGTCGCTCGATGATATTTAATCAGAGAAGATACTCCACCGAACCAATAGTAGATGTCCTAGTCTGTCACTGCTGTGTTGGAACGGGTGGAATTTTCCGGAACTTCCTTGTACCACACATGAGCAGAAAGACGATGCAAAGACGATTCAAAGGTGCGGATATGATGCAGCAGGAAGCACTCAGAATTGCGTGGTTCCGATCATTCATTCCCACTGTATCCAGAAAATATAACAGGGATAACCAAAAGTGTTAGGATCAAGACCTGGCATGCAGAGCGGTGAATCTACAGTATTGAGTGCGTGATGGGATAGGGCATGCTGAGATATCTGGATAGAGCTTTCTCTTCAGCTAACCAAGCTAAATCCTAAGCTTTATGTTATATTATTAGTACTACTAGCATCCCCATCTATGACAATATACGATAATATTATTGAAGCAATAAATATCTAACCTACGAACCAGAGGCTATTGAGCGAATGTGCTATGATAGATGAAATACCAGGTGATGCTGGGCTATTAGTTTAGACTTTCTACATTTCCATATTACTATCATACGAAAAGGCATCTTTCAACTTGAAACCGGTTACGATATAAGGTAGAAAATAGGCTAAAATTGTAATCATCTTAAAAATATTAACCTATGCTCAATTTGTGCTTATTTGAATAATGATATTCTGCCTGCTAACTCTCACCCGGATATCAAAATATCATATGATACTACAAAGCACTAGTGACGGCGATCCCTACACTGGAAACCTACCTACCCGTATCTTTATCATTACTACCGACAGGCTAAACACAAAGGAAAATCTTCCTCTTGCAGGTACCCAGCACAAAGTGTGTTGTAAGAACTATCGAACACAAACCAGCACATGTACTGTAAGAATTGTCTATATCATACTACGGGTAGGAAGTTGTAGCCCCCCTAGCGGCAGAGCGGTTTGCGTGCAAATGTTTGATGGATTGTGATTGGCCGAAGCCCAACCTTATCATAATTTTCATGTTCACATTCAACTTTCGATAAAGATGTCAGGGTATGGCTCCAAAAATTGGGATGGGGTGAAAAAAAAAGATAGATGCACTATCACATGATCTTCCGGTTTAGTTAGTGCTGCGAAAATGTCGAAATAGAGTGATGGGATACGGATTTGGCCATTATATAGACTGTCCTATTTCTCATCCGAGATGGGAGGAGCATAGTTGAGAAGCTAGCCAAAGAAGTAAGATTGAAGAGATTATGCGGTTATACTGTACTTAACTAATCTTCATTTGTTTCTCTATAAACTATTCTAGCTTGGACACCAATTTGATTCTGATACTAGCCTTTTTCCACCCTGCATTGATGTGATCCTAAAACGCCTATGCAATACCGAAAAAATTGAGGAAATTCGCTAAGTCCGCACCAGGATATGTTATTTCCGGCCCAGTAAGATATCGTATTGCTCCAGATTGTGGCTTATACAATGGATTGTAGTTGGCTGGTTCGCGTTGGTTCGAGGCAACCAATGAGAGATGCGATCTGAAGCCGAATCCCACCCTTCAATTGGACCGGAAATAGCAAATCCTGGTGCGGACTTAGCGAATTTCCTCAATTTTTTCGGTACTATGCGGCGCATTTCTTTCGCCTCCTTCACGACCTTCTTAGGCATTCCTACCGGCACGGTATCATAGTTCTAAACTGCAAAAAGGTCTAGTGGCTGCCTTCTGCCAATTAAAAAAAGAAACGAAGTGGGGGGGGTGTTACACACTTCCCCTCCACGGCTTCTGGCGCCATATACAGCCCTACCAGATTCGGTTAGCCTCGCGTGAACCCTTTTTTCCTCTGCCCTATTATTCGGTTTTAAACAAGTTTCTGCTTTGTTCTCCACTTTCATCCCATTTTGGTGACGTCCCTCAGGTATTTTATATTCAATATCAAATCCTCCTCCCTCTTACTCTTTCTCCTGATTTCTTCTTTTCCACCCTCTCTTCTGTTTTAGGGTTTGGTCTTTTTCCTTCTCTGCTCTCTTCATTTCATTTTTTTTTTGCGGTTCCAATATCCAGGATCCTTCCCACACCCCGCGACCACTACCCCACCACTGTCACAAAAACAATTGAATTAAAAAAGACTTAGACAGGACGACCTCGCACCCGGTATCCCTCCCTCCCCTTTAAACGAAGTCAAACAACGAAGACAGATCAATGGCGGGATCTGAAGACGATCAGACTAGAGCTGCGGTTACGCCTTTCCCACCGGTAGCAGCCCAGTTTGTTGGACAAGATGGCGAAATATCGGGGCATGAACGCCTCATGACCTTGGAATTGGAGGATGGGGCTGCTTATCAGGGGTACTCTTTTGGGGCCGAGAAGAGTATTTCCGGAGAATTGGTTTTCCAGACAGGTATTTGCCTTGCTATTTTTTTCATTTTCATTTTTTCAAATTGAGATTTCTACGGTCATGGAATCTAACCTAGGTGATCTTAGGCATGGTGGGATACCCGGAGTCTATAACGGACCCTTCATATCGGGGACAGATATTGGTCATGACATTCCCCCTAGTAGGAAACTACGGTATGCCATACGGTCCTCCTGCAAGCGGTCCACAGTATTTAACGGGCAATTACTAGGTGTTCCTGATAGGGAGGCGCGGGATGAGCTGCTCGGCTCTCTTCCGTCGTATTTCGAGTCGAAGAGGATTCACATCGCGGGGTTGATCACGGCCTCCTATTCAGGAGAAGACTACAGCCACTACTTAGCCAAGAGCTCTCTGGGAACATGGCTTAAGGAGCAGGGAGTCCCAGCTATCTACGGTGTCGACACCCGAGCGCTCACCAAGAAGATCCGGACGCAGGGGAGTATGCTTGGAAAGCTGTTGCTACAAAAGAACAGCAGTGTCGGGAAGATGTTGTCTAACGGTCTTAGCTCCTTAGTTGGTGCTACGTCTCCCACAGACCATGATTGGAGGCAGGATTTTGAATTCCAGGAATGGGTAGACCCTAATGCTAAAAATCTTGTGGCTGAAGGTCAGTAACTGACCTTTGACCTCCTGGACAATCGTTGTCTGACCCGAGTTGAACAGTATCCATCCGGGAACCCCAGATCTTTTCACCTCAGGTGGACAAGACTCTCAAGAGGCCGGACGGAAAGCCAATTCGGATTGTTTGTGTCGATGTCGGTATGAAATTCAATCAGCTCAGGTGCTTCCTCTCCCGTGGTATCGAGGTAAAGGTTGTGCCTTGGGACTACGATTTTCTAGAGGAAGGAAATTATGACGGCCTATTTATCAGTAACGGACCTGGCGACCCAGCTACCCTAAAAGCTACTGTGGACAGACTTCGAACAGCAATTGAAGCTTCCAAGACCCCGATCTTCGGTATCTGTCTTGGACACCAACTTCTCGCTCGAGCAGCCGGTGCAGAGACTACTAAGATGAAGTTTGGTAACCGTGGGCATAACATCCCGTGTACCAACTTGCGATCCGGGCGATGCTACATCACCTCCCAGAACCATGGTTTCGCAGTCAATGCTAAGAGTCTAAAGGATGGGTGGCAGGAACTATTTGTTAATGCCAATGATGGCTCGAACGAGGGTATCTGGCATACAAAGAAACCGCTTTTCAGTGTTCAATTCCATCCAGAGAGCACACCCGGACCCAAGGATACCGAATGGCTTTTCGATGTCTTCATTAGTGCTATTCAGAAGACTCAAGGCCCTGACGGAAAGGCTGCGTTGAATCAGCCAGTTGAGATTCCCGGCGGGCTCATTGAGGATAACGAGAGGGCAAACCCGAAAGCCAATGTCAAGAAGGTGCTAGTATTGGGAAGTGGGGGTCTCTGTATCGGACAAGCTGGAGAGTTTGATTACTCTGGGAGCCAGGTGAGTGCATTATTTTCAATGGCCGTCCGATATGAAGCTAATAGCACTATGTTGTCAGGCTATCAAAGCCCTCAAAGAGGAGGGCATCTATACCATCCTTATTAATCCCAATATCGCAACGATCCAGACTTCGAAGGGCTTAGCAGACAAGGTATATTTTTTGCCCGTGACTGCTGAGTTCGTCCGGAAAGTCATTCAGTATGAGCGTCCAGACTCCATCTATGTTACTTTCGGTGGCCAAACAGCTCTTCAAGTTGGTATCCAGCTGAAGGATGAGTTTGAGGGACTAGGTGTGAAGGTTCTGGGCACACCTGTCGAGACCATCATCACAACCGAGGACCGAGAGCTTTTCGCCCGGGCAATGGAAGAAATTGGAGAAAAGTGTGCTAAATCCGCCTCTGCATCCTCCGTCGAGGAGGCCATGACCGCAGTGAAGGATATTGGATTTCCTGTCATTGTCCGTGCCGCTTATGCTCTTGGTGGGTTAGGCAGTGGTTTTGCCTACGACGAGGACCAGCTCCGGGACTTGTGCAATAAGGCTTTTGCTGCTAGCCCGCAAGTCCTGATCGAGAAGAGTATGAAGGGGTGGAAGGAGATTGAGTACGAAGTTGTCCGAGATTGCCGTGACAATTGTATCACCGTGTGTAATATGGAGGTAGGTATCCCCGTTGTGAGGTCTGGCTTTACAAAGTTGGAAGTGATTGCTCAGTCTGCTTTTTAGAACTTCGATCCCCTTGGTATCCATACTGGTGACTCGATTGTCGTTGCTCCCTCCCAGACCCTCTCTGATGAGGATTATAACATGCTTCGAACGACAGCGGTAAACGTCATTCGTCACTTGGGAGTTGTCGGAGAATGCAATATTCAATACGCCTTGAACCCGTTCTCAAAGGAATACTGCATTATCGAAGTTAATGCTCGTCTGTCTAGATCCTCGGCATTGGCATCGAAGGCTACCGGTTACCCTCTCGCGTTCATTGCGGCGAAGTTAGGTCTCGGAATTCCTCTGAATGAAATCTCGAACTCTGTCACCAAGGTCACTTGTGCTTGCTTCGAGCCTTCTCTTGATTATGTGGTTGTGAAGATCCCTCGCTGGGACTTGAAGAAATTCACCCGTGTATCGACTCTCCTCAGCTCCTCCATGAAAAGTGTCGGGGAAGTTATGAGCATTGGTCGAACATTCGAGGAAGCGATCCAGAAGGCAATCCGAGCCATTGACTATAACAATCTTGGGTTCAATCAAACAAAAGCGTTGATGAGCATCGATCAAGAGTTGCAGACTCCTTCCGATCAGAGATTGTTTGCGATTGCCAACGCTATGCACTCTGGATATACCGTCGAGAGGATTTGGGAGCTCACTCAGATTGATAAATGGTTCTTAAATAAACTCATGGGGCTTACCAATTTCGGGAAATTGATGTGCAAGTACAACGCTTCTAGCATTCCTACTCCGCTCTTCAGACAGGCGAAACAGTTAGGATACTCTGATAGGCAATTGGCAGAGTTTTGGGGTTCCAACGAGGTTGCTGTGAGAAGACTGAGGGTTGAGGAGGGGATTATGCCCATTGTAAAGCAAATTGATACTGGTAGGTTACCCGGAAAATCCTCCGCAAGGGGTTATATTAATTTGATTTAGTTGCGGCCGAATTTCCTGCCTTCACTAACTACCTTTATCTTACCTACAACGGCGTTGAGCACGATGTGCAATTCGACGATAAGGGTGTCATGGTCCTTGGGTCCGGCGTTTACAGAATCGGATCTTCCGTTGAGTTCGATTGGTGTGCAGTCCGTGCAGTTAGGACCCTTCGTGAGAAGGGAATCAAGACTATCATGGTCAACTACAACCCGGAGACTGTCAGCACCGATTATGATGAAGCTGACAAACTCTTCTTCGAGAACATTAACTTGGAGACAATCCTCGACATTTACCAGCTCGAGCAATCTAGCGGTGTGATCATTGCCATGGGTGGCCAGACGCCAAACAATATTGCCCTCCCTCTCCACCGCCTAAACGTCAAGATCCTAGGGACGTCACCGGAAATGATCGATAGTGCAGAAAACCGGTACAAGTTTTCCCGTCTTCTCGATAGAATCGAGGTCGACCAGCCGGCATGGAAGGAGTTAACGAGCATCGGAGAGGCTGAAGAGTTCTGCGACAAAGTCACTTATCCTGTCTTGGTCCGCCCCTCCTATGTCCTTTCGGGTGCCGCCATGAACACTGTCTACTCCAAGGACGATCTTGCCTCGTACCTTAGGCAAGCAGCCGATGTTTCGCGAGAGCACCCTGTTGTCATCACTAAATATATTGAGAATGCAAAAGAGATCGAGATGGATGCGGTGGCTAAGGATGGCAAAATGTTGATGCACTTTATTTCTGAGCACGTCGAGAATGCCGGCGTCCACTCTGGTGATGCTACTCTCATCCTTCCTCCTCAAGATTTGGATCCCGAGACTGTACGCAGAATCGAAGAGGCTACCAGTAAGATTGGAAATGCCCTCAACGTCACTGGTCCGTTCAACATCCAATTCATTGCTAAGGATAACGAGATCAAGGTAATTGAGTGCAATGTGCGTGCCTCTCGATCGTTCCCCTTCGTGTCCAAGGTTATGGGTGTCGATCTTATCGAGATGGCTACAAAAGCAATTTTGGGCCTCCCGGTCGACTCATATCCTAAAATCGATATTCCGAAGGACTATGTTGGAATTAAAGTTCCCCACTTCAGTTTCTCTCGCTTGTCTGGAGCCGATCCTGTTCTTGGCGTTGAAATGGCGTCTACCGGGGAGGTTGCATGTTTTGGCCGCGACAAATCCGAGGCCTATATCAAAGCACTTATGTCCACTGGTTTCCGTCTCCCTAAGAAGAACATTCTGCTATCCATCGGTTCTTTTAAGGAGAAGATGGAGATGCTCCCTTCAGTGAAGAAACTCTACCAACTGGGCTACAAACTCTTTGCGACAGCTGGTACTGCAGATTTCATCCAAGAGCATGGGATACCCGTACAGTACCTTGAGGTTCTGGGCGAGCAAGATGAGACCGATGGGCAGAAGACTGAGTACTCTCTCACCCAGCATTTAGCAAACAATCTTATCGACCTTTACATCAACCTGCCTTCCAATAACCGATTCCGCAGGCCTGCTTCTTACATGTCTCGGGGCTATCAGACCAGACGTATGGCCGTTGACTACCATACACCATTGGTCACCAACGTTAAGAACGCGAAGCTTTTGGTTGAAGCACTTTCACGCAATCACAAGTTGAAAATTGATCGTCTTGATTACCAAACAAGTCACCGCACCATCACGCTTCCGGGGCTTATCAATATTGCCGCCTTCGTCCCCGGCTTGGCTAAGGAGGGCAGTAAGGACTTCGAGCTGGTCACGCGTGAATCTGTTGCTTCTGGTTTCTCCATGATCCGCGTTCTACCTTTGGGTATCGAGGACAGTCTCACAGATGCTAAGGCTCTTGAAACAGCATTGGCTAATAGCAAACTGGCACACTGTGACTTCAACTACTCTGTAGCAGCAACTTCCACCAATTCACAACAACTGAGTCCTCTCACTTCTCGCGTGGGATCGCTCTTCATACCCTTCAACCACCTTTCTGGCAACATTAACAAGGTGGCTACGGTGAACTCTCACTTTGGGGTATGGCCAACGCTCAAACCTATCATGACTGACGCAAAAACTACGGATTTGGCCTCCATACTCTTGCTTGCGAGTCTACATAATCGTAACGTACATGTCACCAGCGTCACCACCAAGGACGACATTAAATTGATTGCATTGAGCAAGGAGAAAGGACTAAAGGTCACGTGCGATATCGCTGTTTATGCATTGTTCCTATCTCAGGATGACTATCCTACTTGCCCCGCCCTCCCAACTGCCGAAGACCAAGAGGCTCTCTGGGACAACCTCGCCATTATCGACTGTTTCTCTGTCGGCAGTTTGCCTTTCCAGCTTGCCCATGACATGAAACAAGATGTCAACGCAGCCTTCGGTATCGCAGACACACTTCCTCTATTGATCACCGCTGTTTGTAACGGTCGATTGACAATCGATGATCTCAAGATCAGACTGCATGATAACCCCAAGACTATCTTCGACCTTCATGACCAGCCAACTTGCTCCGTCGAGGTTGAGATGGACAGATCCTACAAGGTACAAACAGGTGATGCCTGGTCTCCTTTTGTTGGTAGCACTCTTAAGGGGACCGTGCAGAGGGTCACTTTTAAGGGCAAGACCGCCGCCTTGGATGGACATATCAGCAGTGATGGGTTGTACGGCATTGCCGCCTCCGTCGCTAATCCCGTTGCAACTTCAGTGACATCCCCTCAATTGCGGCCTGAGAGCTCGCATGGCCGTCAGAACCTTTTGAGCCCAAAATTGGCCAGCCGGACCCAGTCGTTGGCCCTAGACTCTCTACCCACTCTCCAAACCCCATCAAGCCTTCTCGCCAGCCATTCTGACACATCACCCCACCTCCAACTATCCGTGCCAATGATCTCGGCATCGCTTTTAGAGCTGCTTTCTCGCGATTCCATGTTTAAGCGCCGCCACATCTTATCAGTCAATCAGTTTAGCCGCGCAGACCTGCATCACCTCTTCACGGTTGCCCAAGAGATGAGACTCGCGGTAGAGAGATGGGGCATAATTGACCTTCTCCGGGGAAGACTGCTATGCACGATGTTCTTCGAGCCGTCTACCAGGACCTCAGCATCGTTTGACGCAGCTATGCAGCGGTTAGGTGGAAGAACCGTAGCCATCTCTGCTGCTCACTCTAGTTTGAAAAAGGGAGAGACCCTCAAGGACACGATCCGGACTTTGGCCTGCTATGGAGATGCTGTTGTCTTGAGACATCCTGCGGAAGATAGTGCCGCTGAGGCAGCAAGGTTCTCGCCAGTTCCCATCATCAACGGAGGTATAGTTCCGCTGATCACTTAGATAGTTTGAATGGCGCTAACAACTAAATAGGAAATGGAAGTCTCGAACACCCGACTCAAGCATTCCTCGATTTGTTCACTATCCGTGAGGAGCTGGGAACCGTCAATGGGCTAACCATCACGTTTGTTGGAGATCTTAAATTCGGCCGCACGGTTCACTCCCTCGCCAAGCTATTGCAGCATTACCACGTCCGCATCAACTTTGCCTCCCCCCCACAGCTCTCGATGCCAACCGCTGTCCGCGATTCTCTCAAAAAGGCTGGGGTCGAGGTAAAAGAGTACCACGAACTCACACCGGACCTTGTTGCCAGCTCAGATGTACTTTATTGCACTCGCGTTCAGAAGGAGAGATTCGAAGACCTGAACGAGTTTGAGAAGTTGAAGGACAGCTTCATCATCGACCACTCGGTTCTGAAGAATGCGAAGAGCCACATGGTTGTCATGCACCCATTACCTAGGAACGCCGAGATTGGCGAGGAGGTGGACTATGACCAGAGGGCAGCCTACTTTAGACAGGTATGGATTGCTTGCTCTGCCTAATTCCAGTTGTACGGTGCTAACGTAGTGCTAGATGAGATATGGGCTCTACTGCAGGATGGCTTTGCTAGCTTTGGTTCTCGCTTGATTTCTGGTTGCTGTTTATGAAGTTTGATTCTGATCACTCATGAGGTCTCTAAAAGTGTTTTTTTCATCCATTTATCGTTAGGCGTTTGTAGGGTAATACCTTATGATACATTAAAAGTTATGTGCTTGAGGGGGGGTATTTCTCCTACATTTATGGACATCTGGGCATCTCCCAGACGAATGAGATCTCAGAAAGGGCAAAGGGCCGGCGAACAAGGCACTCGTAAGCGCGAAGCGTTTTTAAAAGGACTACTACTATTACATACCGCCGAAGTTTAGCCCTTCTTAGATCTAGGTGGTATGAAATAGTAGCTCCTTTTAAAGCGCTTTAGCATTACGAGTAGCCAAGCAAACCTCACGCCATAATGAAAGTTCCCGAATGATTCTCGGACACAGAACAGAAGGAGCAACAAAAAAGCAGTCTCAAAGCAAATCATCGACTTGGAAATAGGAAAAAAATGCCAACTCCGAGACACCATTTATTGCAGGTCTCCACTAATCCACCCAATCCAATCCAACCACATAATCTGTGGCCTAGGTAGCAGTATCATATCGAATACCGGCAGCCCGGGTATAGCCAACCCAAACTAAACACCACCACCTATCATACCCATTATCAGCCCAGTCCATTATTGTGGAGGCAAATCGGATCTGGAGAAGGAAACAAACCAGATCGCTCACAACCCTTAAGCGCAAACCCACCCTCGCCGTTTGCGCGGTCCTCCTTCTCCGCTCGCGGCTTTGTGTTTATATTCGTCGCGAGTACGCCAGCGCCAGTTAAGGCTAGGAACGTCGCCAGGGTGTTTTTGGTCCTAGTAGAGAGGTGAGATTAGCTTTGAGAATGTGAGAAGCGCAGAAGAGGGGGGGGGAGGAACGTGAATAATCTGACGGGCATGATGATCTCCGTTATCGCGGAATTAACTTATAGTTAAACGGGGTAGATTCGACGACAAGCCTACTCCTAATAGAAGAATAATTGGATAGATTACCGGTATAGTATCAACAAGAAAAGAATAAGGTTCCAGTGGCGGTCTTTATACTGTGCTCGAGTACAAGAACCCGCTAGGCTAGGCTATCGTTCACTCCCCCACCCTCTTCCACCCCACAACCTCGGAAGCTCGCCATGTATCATAGAGCGCATTGAGCTACTCACACCACACGCGACACACCGCCCGGATCCGGTTTGGTCTGGTTTTGGGGACTGCGCGATGCATGCTACCGTGCCATCCCGGTATCTGGCTTCTGATACTTGGGATAATTGGTTGGGGGGGAGATAAGATAAGTGAGCGTTACCTGGCCCCCTCCTCACCGCTATTGGGGCGCTTGATCGATCCTATAATTTTTTGGGGGGATACCGGTATTTATAGTACAGTAACTGTATGGCTGGGACTGGACAGAAAAGAATGGAAGTTTAGCCTAGGATACCAGTATCACTATCCCTTTTTTTTCTTCTCCTTCTTTCCCTCTCTGTGAGGTGGAGGGGATTGCCTTATTATTGTAATACTAGTACTTCGTTTTTCGTTTGCTTTGTAGTAGATACTGCCAGGCATTTTGATATTTAGAGTACCGATGTGGTACCCGCACTGTGCTCGGGTACACTACTGTACCATACTCGGACGTGTCAGTGAAAACCGGAAAGCCGTTTTTGCTGATCCCGTGTTATACAAATCTCTATAGAGATAAGGGCTAGTTTATATACGCTTTTCCAATTTTTATAGACACGCCTCGAGTATTGCGCTGTGCTGTGCTGTGCCGGCACAAGGAAAGTAACGCCCGGCTACCGTGTGGAATCTACAGCTTGTAACGCACGATATAAAGTGTGTTCAAGTCCGGTAATGTGGGCTTAGTGCTGTGCCCCCTTGCTGAACATGCGCGCATCATTAATTTCGATCCTCCCCCCTCTCGCACTCCGCTACTGATAACTAGCTATGATACTCGTCAACCATTCCGGAGCAGGCGTTACCCCACCAGCTCCTACCCCCCGGTAAAGCCACTATCATATCTCGCCTTTCTGCGAGTCGAAGCGTGTGTTTGTGGAGTACGAGTGTCAGTGCATGGGCCGACCTGCCTAGAAGGAGATGGCTGGGGGGGAGGTTGAGAGAAGAAATTGTGAATCCAGCAGGGCGTTGAATGAGTAAAAGACAGGCATGACACCTACAAATAAATCTGTTATGGAAGTGGTGTATGAATACCGGTATGACACCGACAAAGGCGAAGAAACGGTGGGGAACAAACCCCAGAGGGCAACCATTCCCCTTTACGGCAGTTTATGATGACGCGGTCTGCTCGCGATAAGGCCCATGGTTTCAATCTTCCCACAGAAGATCAATACTCGCGAAAGAAACTGGACGTAGGAATGATATCACAAATAATTAATGATACAGCCAGACCCCATCAAGGTAACGTTAAGAAAGTTAAAACAATTAGGCAAGGCATAAAGAACCCTCTCTCCCTCCAGCAGAGAAAACCCCAAAAAGGAACTTAAACTCAATCCCTTCACTTCCCCCCCTTTTTAACCAATCCGCCCCATTCTTCGACCGTTCATCATCACTAGAGAATCATGCTAGGAGAATTTCCTAGATATTTTTCATCCGAAAGTTGCTCCGCCCAGGAATAACACGAGAAGGAAAAAAAGAAAAAAAGAACAGATAGCTGGAAATAATTATGAGTTATCAAAGGCTTCTATCCACTCATGTCTAAAACCCTCCAAACCCAGTAGCTTGCGGCGCAATCCCGTTGGCGTACGATTGTTGGGGCATAGGACCACCCGGCCCAGCGGTGAGCATAAGACGATTCCCGAGAATGGGGGTAGTGTCTTCGGCTTTTTGTTGAGTAGCCTCCTTGATTTTACGTTCCTCATTGTCTCTCTCAAGAGTAGCAATCTTCCTAGTTTGTTGTCTCATGGCATTGATCATGAAAGGCTACTCTAGTTAGAATATCTCACAAAAAGCTCACATTTTCAGGCGCAACTCACCATTGTGTAGTCACTCAAACCATGGCGCCATGAGATCTCCATGACAACATCAAGCTGGATAAGGTCATAGCAGGCGTAAAGCATACCAACATAGCATTCCCGGCTGCCAATGTCAACGAACTAGGAACGCCAATCAGTAAGAATACCTCAAGGATAGAATATTTTATACTCACGTAACGAAGTAACTCTTCTGCTACATCTTCCTTTCCGGATACAGCAGCAGTCTCAATAGCATCCTTGAAGAGCCTGTCCTGCTTCGACAGAGCAATAGACTGGTTCCAACGCTTCTGCTTACGGTAGATATTGGCAGCGATCTGTCGAAAGAAGACAAGTCTATAAAAATGTTAGAAACTCTCACCAAACAAACGCATCATAGAAACTCACTCGTGTTGCTCAAGACGCTGAGCAAGCTCAATCGGATCATAGTTATCATAGTTCTCCACCGAATCACGGAGCGTCTTGTAATCTTCTTCCTCGATCAACAAATCATTAATAGCGTTGTTAACAATCTTGTTATTCTGAGTCTGAACGTTGAGCAAGAACGGCTTGATAAGAGGAATATTGTCCGACTTCTCAAACATCCGCACAACACTAGAAAAGGTAAGCTCAATGTTACCAATAACAGAAGGAAGTTAGCCTACCGAGAAACATCAATGCGAGGTGTAAGAACAGCTAGCAAATCGGTAAGCAGGGAAGGTTGCTCCTGCAGGTAAAAGTTCAAGGCACGGTAGTAAATTTCCAGGTTGGCGACCTTGACGACAATATCCTTGAATGACTGGTGCTCCCAGGAATCTGCCGCTCTCTCCATCATTGCCAAAGCGGCATTATCCCACTCGTCATAGCTGAGAAAAATACATTAGTCATGTTCAACATAGAGAAAGCCGCAGCACGTACTGGCAATATAAAAATATGAGCTCAGGCCAAAGATGAGCTTGCTCGCAAGCACGAATCATTTTTGGAATGTTGATACGGCCCCAGAACAACTTAAGATGCTCCATTACACGATCGGGGTGGTATTTTGAAAGGGCAATACCCAGCTCAGTGAACATGCCCTACAATTAAATCAGTCAAAACAAGCCAAACGATGCCTTTATGTCTAGACAGGATAGTTCAATATACCATATGGGCTCTCTCCAAACCCAACCCAGCCTCGAGAAGGCTAATCAGCTCGCCAAAGTACCCGTTACGCTCGTATTGCTTGACAAGATCTTGCAACTCTTCTGCGTGGACGATCAAGTTGAGACCGCAAATCTGTGCAAGACGGAATTCCTTCTTGGAAACACAGGCCTCGTTGACCTGCTTCCACACTTTTGTGCTATTGGCTTTACGGGCGCACTCAACAGCATTTTGATACTCTTCCAAAAATACGAGAGTAGTCTAAGATGAATTAATAAAGAGACACACGAACTCAAAGGAATATATGGACTTACAGCCAATTTAGCCCAGTTGGAAATGCTTGAGAAAAAGACCTTTGCGGCCTGGTGAAGTCCCTCTTCGTATGCCTTATCACCACACTCTTCGATATTAGCAACGTTGGAGCTATTTAGGAACTCCTCCAGCTCGGGCAATTTGTCAACCCTAGCGTAGCACAGAACCAAACTACTATCAACAACTGGCTCTCTCAAGGTCTGCCTGCACATTTGAAGATATCTAATGAGATCCTCGAATTTCCCAGCATGAGTAGCTATCTCAATAACCTCGGCGTAGTTGCTAGGATCCTTAGCGCGAATATAAGATTCGATAGAATCGGTAATACGAAGGCCGTCCAACTGGGCCTTACCGAGACGACTCCATACCTCGGGCAAGTCAACACGATCAGCGTAGCCAAAGGCGCGCTCGATGCTAATTATGTTTTCAATGAGAACATTGATAGCGTCACTATGCGCATTGATCTTCTTGTAGACCTCAAATGCCTCCTCGTTGAGCCCATTCTGAATGGCAATGTGAGCTACATCGGGGCCGTCGTAGTTTGTGAGACGATGAATGTAGTCCATTACGCGGGCCTTATCCGCTTTGACTGCCGTGAGGATGAGCAGATTCTGCAAGCTGCTGTTATCACTGAATGTGGATGGCTCAAGAATAATCTTCTCAAGAAGCTCGATCAACTCGGTCGGAAGATCATTGCTCAAGAAGCACTGTACGGCCACCGAAACATCTTCAGGGTCAGTGGATTCGGGAACGGCAGTTGCAACAACTTGGTCCACCAGAGAACGGCGGTGGATGTTATTGGGGCTCAAGACAAACCCCCATAGCTCGGAATCACGGCGTGCTACAAGGTACCGGGCCTGCTGTTTGAACATGGAGTTCTCATTGGTAATCCTAACCAATTCGATATCATTCTGACCCTTCTGGTATGCAATGAACGCCAAGTACGGATCTCTCTTTTCGCAGTACTTTCCGACTACCAAAGTATCGTACTGGTCGTTCTCCTTCAAGAATTTCTCCGGGTTGTTGTTACTATCGATGTATATCTTTGCAAGGGCGTTGTAGACAGCTGGTTGTTGATTCCCAGTTGCCAAGGTATCCTCCAGGAAGGGCAACAGAAGCTTTAAACGGTTCCTGCGCTCAACTTCGGCAACAAGCTCGTCGATAGGAATGGCCGAGCTCTGGACAGACTTCAATAAGCTCTTAATGATGGCCTCCTCGCAATCAACATCCAAGAGACCTCCAACCACCGCCGGAGTTCTGGCCGGATTGACTCTCTGGACATAGACCTCAATAGATTTGAACTGCTGGTTCTGGTACAGATATAACACCAGCTCGTGGATAAAGTTGAAACGATCGCAAACCACAATCAGTGGAAGTTGCTCGGTCAGCTTTGCCTCCTTAAGGAAATTCTTGACCTTCTCCGGATTGTAGAAATTGCTATCGCGACAGATACGCTCTACCTCACTCATCTGACCGCAAATAGTGGCAGCTTGAATGTATTTGAAGTGCACGTCCGGATCTTCACTCAAATTGACGATACTACCAAGGTAGTAGTAGAGACCCTCAAAGGTTTTGAAACTTTCAAAGAGGTCAATCAAGCGATTAGCACCTAAAAGGTCGGAGTATTTAGTCGCAATTTGAATCACAACTTGGAGGTTTTGACGAATGTTAATCCTCAGCATCTCCCGCATGCAGTCCAAGGATTGCTCCAAGGACATCCTCCCAAAATACTCAACAATGAATTCCGGAGCAAGCCCAACACTATTGTTGCAGAGAACCCGCTTAACTGCAGCAGGATCATCGTAATGTTCCAAAGCCTGCGGAGAAAATTAACTGTAAGTACAAGGTCGGCAAATATAAACAAGAAAAGAGAATACCATACTCTCTGGAATAGGCCAGCATTCTCGCACAACTTTGCAATCTTTTCACGATCATAGTACGAAAACATGTTATTTAACAGAATAGCATCCGCAACTTGGGGTGCATTCAGGAGGTTCATTTCCAACAAACGGGTCTGTTGGGCCGCATGCTCTGGCTTGTTTCCCTCCAATGCCGTTAATAGGAAAGCCGTGGCTTGCTGGATCATATTCTGTGATAAGAAAACATCCACCACCCGGTCAATGTCAACCAAGGAACCACCCTCCTGGCTGGCAAGCTGAGTTGCGAATTCGGCTCCCTTCTCCGGGTTAATTCGGACGATATGGGTCAATAAGGCTGTGTAGTCCGGGCTGTATCCGACCTTTTGTGCATATGGCACGATCTTGTCGAACTGGCCAGTCTCGGCAAAGGATGCAACAACTTTCTGAGGAACACTGGCCCGCAAATAGACACTCAAGGCGAGATTAACATCATGGACCCTAACGGCATCCCCCAGCTCCTCCGTGCATTCCAACTTGTTTTCCTTCAACCATTTCTCCAGCAGATGCTTCCGGTTTTGTGCAAGAACGGGCTTAACCAATTCGATAGTCTCATGCTTGTTTAATGTCGTTTTGTCCAACAACATACCAAAGTATTGGAGGATGACCGAAAGCTGTCCGGGGGGTGCCGGAACGGACTTGAACTGTTCGATGGTTGCTGGAGTACGCAGGAATCCGCGAGGAGAATTTGCGGCAACTTTAGCAGCTTCCACATAATTCTTCTGGTCCATGAGCGACTGAAATTGCTTCTGATATAGCTCATCAGCGCCGGCAAGGCCAGCTCGCGAAGCAAGTTTGATGGCAAGTGTTGAGTTCGCCGGGTTTTCTCGCAGATATGGGATGATCTGGTTCTCATCGACACTCACGCACAGGACTTGGCCCTTTCGGTTTACACCAATGATACCGGAGCTAGCTTCATGGGGTGCTGTGATGAAAATGGTCTCACTCGAAATGCGGTTCATGAAAATGCAGGCTCCAGTCTCAAGATCATACAAATGGATGAAACCGTACTTGGTGACCAAATATATGACAGAAAACCTTGGCGAAATCTGCATTGCAACGGGAAAATCGTTGACGGCCTCCGCAGGGAAATAGACATCGACAGCCTTTTTCTGGAATACTGGGTTGGCAGCGACATGGTCTACCTCAACTACATGGAGTTTAGCTCCTTGACCCGTTCGGACAGCAAATGTGAATAGTTTCGTGTCGGAGGAAGCCCCCTCAAGTCGGATCGAGGCGAATGCAGCGGCGTGACCTTCGATGGCCTGGCTGATCCCTCTATCTTTGGAGTACAACTGCATGTTACCCACGACACGGCCCTGTGATTGAGAAATACCAACAACAACCATCCATTTCTCATCGGCATTGACGCGGTAGTTAATGATTTGGCAGCCCTAATTCACAAAGTCAAAATTGATCTCAATCCTTGCGATAGCCATGCTTACCGAAAGATTCATGTGCCTGTCGAAGATTTTGACAGGGGCGGCTTGGCCAGGATCCATAACATCCCAATGGTAAACACTATTATCCGTAACAAGGCCCAAGCTCTTCTCGCTAATCCACTTCCAAAAGACAACATCTTCATTCATTGTATGCGACTTCAGTTTCTCCTTTGCTTCCAAGTTGAAAATCTGAAGCGTGCGTTGGGCTTTCAAGGCGATAATCTGTTTGCTCCAGTGCATGATAGCACTATCCGCCTTGATTGTCCTCCGTGTGACCTGGTTACCATTATGAAGGTCGATTATTACGACCTGTGCTGCTGCCTCATCACTCTTTTCACGAACGCAGATGAAGTGATCGCTCTCCAAGGTCTGTGGATACCGTTAGAGAATAGCTCAAAACCACGACCAGAAGCCAAATTTAATAGTAAAACTTACGGTGGTATTAAAACCTATTGATGCTTGCTGTTTTCAAACAGTCAGTGAATAACTCATTCGGGGATGCCAAAGCTACTTTGGTGGTCCATACTTGAATTTCGAGCTGTGGGAGCTATGGATATAAAATTATCAGTAAGGATTATCAGAGAGTGGTTCAGATTTAAAGTGCAACTTACAGATAAAAGTTCGGTGAAGGTAATTGGTAAAGGGGCCATGTTTGCTCTGAGCTTTGAGTGCTAGGGGGCTCACCCACTTTGAGTAAAAAGGAGGCAAAGAGATAGATAAAAATTATGAGGAGCAAAGCAAAAAGCTAAGAAATTTGAAACGAATCGAAAAGCAAAGTAAAGAGTGCAGAGAGGGAGGCAGCGCGAGGATTGAGAGAAGGCTGGATGGAAAGTGGGGTGTAGGTAGATGGGATGGAAAATAGTGGGTTGAGGTGATGGAGATGATGCCTTTTCTCGTTGGTGCCGCCATCCACGAATTGCTGAGAGGTGTCGTTTGATCGGCGAGGCCTGCTGTATAGGGCCACCTTTTACGCTGTGGCTGCGAATTTCGCAGCCTTAGCAAAAAATAGCAGCAACTCGTTGAGCCTCACACCGGCACCTTTCTCCTCTTATGATACAACTAGGAATAAGGAATTGATAAAACAGCTAATTAACCACCCCAAAGAGTCTTCTCGCTAGTTTCTCTAATTAAAGAACAAAAGGCACGGTGCCCATATCCCAACATTAAGTTACAAATATGAACTAATTAGTGGAGTTTGATCCCAGCTGTTAGGATACGGAACTGCACACTCCCTTTTTTACCCCAAACAAATTTCACCGGCGTCAGAGCTCCTTAACCAAAGAAGGTGCTTGAGTGGGTAACAGCAGCCATTATCCTCGTTGGTCCGGGCAATCATTGACTCCTAAAACTGTCCCTCCTAAATTCTGTCTTAAGCCACTTCCCCTCTGCTGAAGTGAAAAAACTTCAAAGGGAGAGATGTGACTATTCGCGATAGTTCAACGATAAGGCCAAAAACCTCTCGTGCAGGTTTAAGATCTTAACTCTAAAAACATTAATTCTTGTATCATGGGAGCCCTTCTTTTTTCTCTCTGATTACCATGGAGTCATGCATAGGATTATAGAGTTCGACCATAACTTTAAACCTATTTACCGGTAGGAAAAACGGCTGAGATCCTGCGTTTATGTATTCACTCTGCTTTCTACTCCCCGTTACACGGATTAAGTTTGATCAAGCATTCTTACGGGCATCTACCTCCATTAGCTCTTAAACCGTTCGCCCTACAATTAAGGCCCTGCTCTGTATGTTAAGATATAAATATGAGAAAGCTCGGAATAGTTGAAAATGATATATGCTCTAATGGATATGAGGCAACAATGAGCCCTGGAAAGTCTTCAGATTCCCAAAATTAATGGACGAGGGATATAAGGTGATAGCTACCAGATCACCACCTCTTATAATAATAATAATAATAATAAAGGTCCTAATTTTGTAGTATATGACCTATGTCACTAAAGTTATATCGTAGCTCAAAAACTGGCAGATGATTTGCAATTTTTGTCTGTTGCACGTGGCAAACACCTCGATTGGAAACATTTTTCTTGTGCCCCAGATAAATGCCCAATAAAAGTGACATCCTGAGAAAGGTCTGGAGCTTAATTGAGACTTTTATAAATCCTTGACTTCCGAACTGAAGACAGCGCTCACTATCCGCTCCTTGGTTTGTTAATAGCCTAATGTTAGTACAATGCAGCCTGCTATTTTAATCTTAAATAGCTGATACCGGGTGGTGAATTTGAGTACTAAGTTACAAAACCGGCAGACGGTATTTTGCGTCCGGGTCTTTTATTCCAGATAAGTATTTCTCTGCTCTGGGCTCCCTGCCTACTCCGTAGGTAAGTTACGACGAACCTTCTCTGATTCCAGTTCTCCCAACCTCCCCTCCTTTGGTTTACCTTAAGTTTTTCTCATATCGTATATTTCTGATCGCTATCGCCGGTTCATGATGAGCTACCTTGCGGTGACATAATATTATGGTGACAAACTTACCGTTTAGGGGTGGGAATAGCGGTTCAATAGCCCGAGTGATAATCAATGAAGAAAGGGTTTGCCCTGGCGACCAGAGGATCTCCTGAACCGCTTCCCGGAGCAGCGACGTCGCAGCACGTTTTTGTCGGAGCTAAAAATTGGGATTGTGTTTGGGTATAGATCCTTATTACTTACAACCTGTGATCCTACGGGTAGGAGCAAGGCGGTGCCGAAGGGCAATGCCATGGTGATCACTACTATTAACATCTCAAGCCACCACTAGGAAGCCGCAATTTACCGAGACTCCCACAAACACAATAATCGGACCCAGCCCAATCTCGAAGATCTCTGGTGAGTGTCCGTCAACATCACAGCGCCTGAGCGGGGGGACCCTGAGCAATCTAATTCAGACTTCCTGTGTACAGTATTCGACAATACCAAGCTTCTTCGTCTCCTGAAAGGGAACTAGATCAAATATTTCTGATGGTGTTACTCCGGTTTATCGTGCGTAATCCCAACACGGAATTAATAATTAACACAATTGACCCCAGGAATCCCATATTAGAGGGCTCCCTGGAAGGATTTTTTTGGTCACAAAAATTAGAGAGTTTGCGCGTGAGGACATAGGTGGTGGTTCGTAGAAAAGCGACCTACCGTATTTACTCGCTAGATCCACTATTGGGGGCTAGGTACCGGTATCATATGTGGAGTGTTGTTTTCTTAAATAATTTCCAAGTCTTTATTATAATATCGCGTGTGGTCCCCCCTTCCTAGGAGTCTCCTCCTTGCATTTAACCCACCTCCAATCACATCAGTCGCATTCCAGCATTCCCCTCTGAGCCCAATACCGATATTATAGTTTTCCTAAAGGTTGCGAATCCCTCTTTTTTTTCTTTCCAGGTCTCCCTGTTTAATTACCTGGGCAAGCCACCGAGCCCGAGAATTCACAGCATATCTGATACTTCAGAGCGAAATTCTTAGTACGGCTCCTGGTGGACGCCATTGCGTAATCAAGCTTGAAAAAAAGAGGCTGGGAGCGCTGTGGGCCCCTTCCCCATACAAATTACCCTTTTCATTCGTTTCATACTCGGGCGCAAATTAAAGATCCGGAAAAAGTGACAAACAAAATGCATGGTGGCAACACAGATATTTCAAGTCACTTTTTCCGGATCTTTAATTTGCGCCCGAGTAGTGGAGAGAATGCAATTTTTACAGCAGAAACGGTCGCCCAACCGAACGGTCCCATTTTTGCCAAACAGGCCCTTAGCGGCACTCATGCCAAGACCGTGGCTAGGCACCCTTGCTGGCATCCACCCCTTCCCGTCTCCCAATTGGCCATCGGCCAAATCCCTTGTTACCCTCCTTACCCAGCAAAACTATATAACCTCCCCACCCCCCACTCCTTTCTCTTCTTTTTCCTTTCCTTTTCTTCTTCATACTTACCTTGTGACAGACTCGGACGTTCATTGATATCCGAGACTCGGAGAACTCCATCTTCACTGCACACCGAGGGTAGAGCCTCTGCCAAAGGTCTTCGGGCCTTCTGGGTTGCTCAATTTTTGATTTATTTAATTGATTTTTATCTTTTTTATCATATATTGATATTATTGATATTAATTATTCTTCTCCGTTGGAGTCTGGGCTTTGTCGAGGCTTTGAAGGAGAGATCAATACATGGATGGGGATTTGGTTTGCTGAAAGAGGGAAGCGCGCTGTGAAACATTGTGACGGTTAGTTTTTTAGTGTACGCAGGTGGATCGAGCTCTGCGGGGGCTTTTTATTTTCAGTTTGTATTATATTCTGGCGTGTGGGATTGCTTCGGTTGTGCTATGTTTTTTTTATATGGTAGTTCTAGAAGTTTCCGTCTGCGATATTAACTTCTGAAGGGTGCAGAACACGTGCATTTTGTGAGGTGGAAATGGGTATGTTCAGAATGTGAGTTCAGTTTGCAGGAATTGATGAACGAGATATGCACATGAATCATGCATGCTCTACTCGAGTACTCGAGTACTCCACAAACGTGAATTTTAAGCTTTCTGGGGAAATATTAAAGGGACGGGCGAAGGGAGCACAAATGGGAATCGCCTGGGTTGAGCCTAGATCACTTTATCGCCAGTCAGAGGTGCGCTGCTCAAGTATATACATTGTGACCACATCTGCTTATCGACTGCCTAACTAACTCCCATCTATCAATCTTCTGAGAAAAGATCCCTCAAAACCGCATCCTCACAAGCCCCCATATCTGGCGGCTTCATCCCATACGTAGCTTCGTAAACAAAGATACTTAGATTACTGAAGAAAGGCCTCAGCAGCTCAGATCTTATATCGCCCCCGTTCTTTTCTAATTCCTTAACGTGATCACCAGCCAGCCACGGTCTCCGCCGATTCTCCACCATTGTGCCATGTGAAGAGGAAGAAGGTAGCTCGCTTGCAACTTGATCGACGAGAGCAGTTGGATTCCAGTCGTTCGGGCGGTAAACCGCTTCTATCGTGTCTGTTACGAATAGCCATTCGTGCAACTGAAACTCGTCAGGAGCGATGACTAATAGGGTGTCCAAGAGTTTGCAAGCCTGTAGGATCGAGGAGTCTGTGTGTATGTCGCTCTCCTCCTCTGGGAAGAGAGATGATAGAGCCGATTGTAATTCGGTGTTTATGAGCGGCCAGAGAGAAGAAATATGTACTGGAGAAGTCCTAAGGGCTAATGCCCGGAATACGAGGTAGATATCCCCTCTTGTGGCCGAAGATGGTGATGTTACTGCCGTGGCAGATAGCAATTCGACTAGTTTTTCTTCCAGCTCAGGAATATTAATAACGAAAGTGTCTATCTCCGCCGCGAGTATTAAGAACGCAATTCTTCTTAGGTTGAGTTGGGTCTTTTTATCAGTCTCCTGTCGTGCCGAGGTGGCGCCCACACCAAATAGAACACCCGCTGTTGTAGGTGGGGTGATTCTCCCTAAAAGTTCCGTCATGCGTTCTCGTTCGCTGATGAGGAATTGTCGAGCTAACGGAACCCAGTTGCTTTTGACAAGAGAAATTGGCGATGAGAAGAATTTGGGATCAAGAAAAGCATCGGAGAGTTCTTTTTTCCAGGCCTTTTGGTTATTAGGCAATCGCGTGAGTTGGTATAGAAGGTCCAGTATCCCTCCTGTGGCGTTGTATGGGAATGATTTGGATCTGAAGGTTGGGCTTATTACATTTGTCGAGATTGCAATAGAGGCGGCGACCACCCTCTCAGGCTCGACGAGGACCTTGCGAAGTTCTGGCACGGTAGATACCAAGACGGCTACAATGTCGACCGGGGGTGCTTTTCCCTTACTATTCCGATCCCCCTTATTATCTCCATCGGTTTCCTTCCCTCCCCTCTCTTTATCCTTATCGCCTGCAGCGGCTAGAGCCGGAGATTCTAACACATTTTGGCCAATTGGCTTGACCGTGAATGCTGCAGTCAGTAGCCTAATGAAAAGATCCTGTGCAAAGCGTCAACCGTAGCTCGAAAACAATTGATAGAATAATTGGCAATGGAAGCCTACCCCTAGTTCCTTTCTCATTCGTCTCTGCTCTCCAAAGTTGGTATTGTCTACCTTTTCTCCAAGGATCGCGGTGAAACTCAGTAAACTCGGCAATGTCTGACGGTGTGGGAATGGGTTGGCAAGAACATCTTTCAAAAAGACCATGCAGTCTGCCCAGATTTCATCCATAGCATCGTCCTCTAAGCTGCGGGCGTATTCTACTAGGAAGACCACAACATCGAGATCTTGGAGTTCAGCTGTGAGCGCCGATTTACGGTTCGGTTCCAATGCAGCCGGATTTGTTCTTGAGTAGATGGCATTAAAAATAGCGGGAATCGTGTGTTTGGGCCTCGATCCATCAAGTACATTGATAAGTCTGAATATACTCCCAGTTTTCTTGACATCGCTTGTTGGTGTTGGTTTGGCTGGCCAGAGTTCAATCAACGTCTCTAAACATTCAAGGGTTTCCGTGCCAAAGAGATGCTCCAGAATCCTGCGAGCGCGCCCTCTCATTCGCACACTAACGTATTGCCAACTCTCCTTACTACCGGGGTCCAGCTCACTTTCCCCAGTAATTGCGTTAGAATCACCCCAACTCCAGATCGCGTAGCAACTTTTCACGGTATCCCTGAAACAAAGAAGCACCGTGAGACGGTTATTTGCTGCTGAGCTTCTATGCTGTGGACTTTCAACTGCAAAGACACCGCTAACCATATTCCCGAAGAATGTGCTAGCTGTTGGTGCATCAGGGCTTTTAGTATTGGCCCCAGCACTCTTGATCTCTTCATTAACAAGCTTGTCATGAGCTGCTCCAAGTATCTGCTCAAGGCCATGCAGAAGAGCAACCAAGGTGCCTTCCGGACTATTGACTGGTGAAATCAAACCACTGTGTTCCCCCTGTCTGAAGACCTGCTTTAACGCATGAAATGCCTGTCGTATCTGCTCGCATAGACACTCAACTAGTGGCATCAAAATTTGAAATATCACGTTCTCCAATAAGGGCAAGCACTCAGTTAAGAAATTGACCCAACTGTCCAATACTGGTCGACTACTCGAGCTGGAGAATCCACCAACAAGACATTTAAGAAGCTGCTGTGGCGGAATAGCTCTGGACGGTGCTACCACTGTTTTCTCTGTCTCAACGGATATTGGCCCCCGCCCTCCCTTGATACTTCCGGCATCTTTTTTGAGCTGTCCCAACTGACTTGCAGGTCTCATCAGAGAAAGCTTCAGCGCTGCAAATAGTACATCCAATAATGAAACTTGCACATAGGTGTCCGCAACGCCTAAAGCTGAAACGAGGCGGGCCGTAAGAACATTCTCGAGTTCCATGTCCACAAGAGGTTTTACAAAAGGGCTCAGGAGTAGTTGGTGCAGCACCTTCAATGCTATCCTGTGAAGGCGAGATACTCGCTCGACGTCTTTTTTCTCTTTGGCATCACCTTCAATGGCTCTCACAGCAGCTTTGACAAAAAATGTTTGGAGGGTCATATCGTCTTCCCCGTATCCGGCTGGTGAGAACGAAAATGTTAGCTCCGCAAGACTTGATTTTATGAGAGAATGGTCTCTTACCTTCCACAAGAGCTTTAGCCCGAGCTTCATCGGCTCCAATAACCAATTCACTCGCCAGCGCAGCTAATACTGTGTTTGTGGAATACTGTAGGATGTTTGACAGTGTCTGAAAGTAGTAGGCAGCTACCTCCAAATCATCGTTTTCCCCGAACTGGTGTCTTCTAATTGGTGCGCCGTTGACATCTCTCTGGTCAGGATCTCTCAGGAAACCAAATCCGAGAAGTTTTGTAATGAATACACTGAACAGCCTTCGAAAATGAGCTTTTGGGTATTCCCAAAGGTGCGATGCAACTGACGAAACATACCTGTAAACTGTCCCAAGATTCTGCAGCCAGCCACGAGCAAAGATAGCGACCTCTAGTCCATCGTCCCCCAGTGCATCTAGAAATAGGAACAATGGCCTTGTCAAGACCATTTCCAGCCCACTTGCACCACTGGGATGATTGCTACTGTGCATCCAGAGCACACCGAATTTCCTTCCATTCTCCGCATTCCTTGCGGAGTAGACACCGCCAACATCACCTTCGGTCATCACAGTTGCGATCGCAGCTTCTATTTTTCTATCCGCTAGGACCATCTGAAGGTTCCAAATTGCTTTTACCGCTTCCACATGAAACTTAGGCCTATCAGGTGACAAATAGCCCCAGATATTTCTAACAATAGGCAGGACAAGGGATCCAATATCATGCGGTGATATGTAACTCTTAATGTACAAAGAAGCCACCACATTCGCGATTCCTTGCAATGCGGCAAAAGACACGAATGAGTTCGACAGAACGGCGAGGAAAGATTGGGCGAGCTGTGTTGATTCTTTCCAGCGTTGGAACTGGGGGATTTTCTGGATAACGTTGACTAGTAAATGGCACCGTACTCTTATGTCTTCGTTATTTTCGGGATCCGTCAAGGCGCTTTGGGCTGCCCTGGCAGCTTCTTGAAGAACCCATTGACCTACATTCTGGATTGAGAATGGCGGCCCAGCTGCAGATTCTCCGCTATGCCTATAAAACTGTTGTATTCCTTCTATGATCATTGCTTCGTCTGCGTGTTCTGGTTCTGAACCTCCTTGTACCGGTATTGTCTTGAAGACCCTCTCAGGGATCATTCGCCATAGAGCCTCAGCGATTCTGAACCCCTTTGCTTGCAATGCTTTTCCAGGGCCCCCACCAGAGACCTTTCTCAGCTCTACGAGTATTGCCAGTACCAATAAGGGAGTATGCAGTACCACCATCTCTTCCTCACTCACATTGAAAGTCCTGATAACAAAACGTACACTCTCCAGTATTTCTTCTGCCTCTGTTCCTTCCCCAGCGGAAAACGCCTGGGTAACCTTTTCCAATATTTGACCCCAAATGAGTGATGCTTCAACCCCATCAAAAAACATTCGGGCGCTCTTCAGGACATCTGTATAGACTTCCTTACTCGGTGCCGATTTCTCATATTGCCTTACACTTTCGACCACAGGCAAAAACAACTTGGGGACAACCAAAGAACCAACCTCCCAGCGATCCATTAGGGAAAGGCAAATCCTGTACGGCTTTGCCCGCTCGGCAGAACTAACCCCCATAGGTTGATCGAGCATCTTCTCTAACCCTCCAATAAGGGCATGGAGACCATATTTTCCAAAGTAATCGTTCGCGTGCCGCTCTTGCCCTTCTGGTCCGAGATACCAGGCCCAGAGGCGGCGATTAAGTGACATATCCCTCCGTAAAACCACCCCGGCCGCCGAGGTTATTAGAAGCTCAAGGTCAAGTTTACTCACCCGCTCTTGCAGTATTTTTGAACAAAGCGGCAGCGACCCCACCAGTAGGTCCAGGAAGCCCCGTTGAACCAAGATCTGCTCATCATTCAGACCCGCGCAGAAGGCCCTTATCAAGAGTCCAGGCTCGGGGCTAACTAGTGCTTCAGCATCGCTTCCCCCTGACTCTGAATTGTCGCCACTTCTTTCGGAATCAAGTTTCGGGAGTCTTCTTCCCAAGAAAGCCAGTGCCCCCTGCCGCCTGCCTGGGCTTGTGATGGTAGCTAATAAGAAGCACTGCCAGAAATATGCATCATCACAAACCCCATTTCGAATTTTGTCTATCAAGGCCAGTGTGCGATCAAAGTATTCACCCCCCTCTTCATCGATACCCGGAAGTAAGGCTAATATCAAGCCCTTCAGAGCCGGACGTAGGGCGGTGGTAAGCGGAAGGTAAAATCGCTCGAGAAGCGTAAGATAATGGGGTTTTAATGTTAGGGATGCGTATGAGAGAACCGGTGTCAAACCGGGTGTCCACAAAGTCAGGTCCGCCCCAAGGCCCTCACGCCCAATCATAGAGAATATGTAGGAATAAACTTCGATTGTCTTCTGGTGAACCCCGGAGGGAAGTTGAGGATTTAGACATTGTGCCAACCGTTTCGCTATGAGGGTCTTTGATGGTATTAAAGGAAGTGAGGGGTGGGATTGGAGTGCCTATTTCTTTTGTTTCAAATGAGTTAACATAAAACTCTGGTAACTGTAACAGAATTCGCCGAAGGTAAGGGTTGTGAGTAACCTTAAGAAGTCGGCCAAGAAATGAGATATAATCAGCCCATTCTTGTAGACTGTAGCTCTCGAATAGAGAAAGTGCACGGTCGATAGTCGTAGAATACCGTTTGTATTTTGGGTCTCTTCTTGTAACTTCTGCAACAAGCTCTATTAGCTGACGGTCTCTGATATCGCATGAAGGCAATTCGTACCATCTTCATTTCGAAACCTTGGTCTTGGCTGAGGAGATGAGCGACCGGAGCTTATGGGGGATGGAATCCTGGAGCCGGGATCGAGAGACATTAGATTCGAGGATGGAGACTAGATTACTCTGACTGAAAATTGCTACAACATTGTAGCTTCAATTGGGCTTACAACAGACCGGTATGCCCAGAACTCGCGATAGGGTAACTTGCGACATAGACAAGGTTACCCTGCCTTCCCTCCTAAACCCTCTTAGTACCGTATTCTAAGTTCTACGCATGATAACTTAAAAGCCACAAAGGTCTCGCAGTAAACCGGCACAACATCTCGTACATCCAACAAACCACTTGAAACGAGTTTGTTTTCCACTGCCCAAAGATAAGCACCTCCACTTGCTACTTTCCGCATCCTTCCCTTTGACCGATCTTCGACACCCAGCCCACATGTTATCCGGACACCGAACTCTGGCCCGGGAGTTCCCATTTTTATGTTCCAGTTCCCGAAAAGTTTCTACTTTCGGAACTACCGCAAGATACCCCACCATTCGCACAGGCGGAGGAGTGCGGCGGATACGGTAGGCATTTTTCGCCTTCTACACCCATATTTCATGGATTCTAATGACAATATAGTGGTGGGAATTTCCACTCGACTTCTCAGCTGTTATATTACCAAAAACCGCCCAGCAATGCTACTCTAAATTCCAATTCTCCCTTAGGGTCACATTCAGGGAATCAGTGTCTACCTTCAGGTGTTACAGTTTCTGCCCCCGGATTCACTGAACGACCAAACAGACGGAGTTTCTCGACTTCGGCCTCCTTGCTCGCCCAAGCAGGCCATAGGAAGTTATCTGAGAAGACTGACAATACTACTTTTAAGGATGGGGGGGGAGGGCAAGGCAGAGAAGACACAGGAAGTCTGGTTTCTAGACGCAGTGCTGAAGCCACTGATAGCAATGGACGAGTGTTAAACGTCAATAGAAAAAAAGGGCCCTTGGAGATTTGGAAGATGATTCGTGCGGAGGTTACGAAATTGCTACGAGGCGAGATCAAGGAAGAAATCAAGGAAGAAATCAAGGAGGAAAAGGTTAGCCCAATACCGGTAGAGCCTCTCGTAGAGAAGGAATTGAAGGATCCACCTCGCAAAATCCCAGACGAGGAGGCGCCTTTCGTCCTGCAAAGTAGCTACGCAGACGGTGTTATTGAGGAGTTGAAGCAACCGGATACCCCCCAAAAAAATTCTCTCAAACAGGAACAGTTTGTGGAGCAAGGCTCCTACTCATCTTTTGGACTTGATCTAGAAGAGCAAGGGTCTTCTCCTAACACCACATCAACTCTGGGTATACCTAGTTCCAATGGTCGCGCTGATGAGAGGGCTTCAGAAATTATAGAATCTGAGGCTAGCGGCCCCTCGTCTCAGGAAATCTTCGGATCGGGTAATTACTCACCTCGTAAGGTATCTGAAAAAAAGAAGGTCGAGATTGGTACCCATTCAACAACCATTAAGACACCTATATCAGAAAAGAGAGCAGACAAAGTGGTCGCGACAAAAACTAGAGAGCGAAAGAGAGTCATTGACATCAAGAAAGCTGAGACTGTCGCTGAAATTGAGGCTACGCCAAAACCAAAGTCTAGCAAGTCATTAGTTGAGTTCGCTGAACCGCTTGGCTGGACAGAACAGTCATACACTCCGTTAACCTACCATATATCCGACCAGACTTTGCTTAAAAAATTCTCCTTGAAAGAAAACAGTTCATTGAGGTATTGGTGCTACGATTTATATATGAGCAGCGCAGGGGAGAAGGTTAATGTCCATTACTGCAAAACGATCAAGGAGTTTGATCGGGTGGCCGAGTTATTCCTTAATGATAGGGTTCTTGGTTTTGACTTGGAATGGTTGCCTTCGAACTATTCGACCTCAAAATCTGCAAAGTAAGTTCACCAGGATCCGGGTCTGCTCAAAAATTTGATACTGACCACTCTACAGAGTCAATGCATCGTTGATGCAGATAGCAAATGAGAGCAATATCGCATTATTCCATATCGCCAGAGTCCCAGGTTTGTTGTTACGCAAGATTTGCCTGTCTTGGCTAATTATATTTCATAGGCCAAGTTCCCGATTTCCAATTGATACCGCCGAATCTTAGAAGATTGCTGGAGTCAGAGAATATCATGAAAACTGGCGTAAGTGTGACAGGTATCTTCACCTTTGTACACTCTGTAGTTCCGCCAAATCAACTCTAACCCCATTTCATGAATTAGGTGATGCCAAGAGAGTCTCTAAATTCCTCGGTGTCCACCCCGCCGGCATTTTCGAACTGTCTGACCTGTGGAACCTTGTCCATAATGTGAGGACCATGGGGGGTTCCATTACTCGACGTTTGGTCGCTCTTTCTAGATTAACTGAGGAATGCCTCTACCTCCCCTTGGACAAGAGTGCCTCAAGGATAAGCAATTGGTCGGTTGAGCTCAGTGATAAACAATTACAGTGTGAGTTTTCGAAAAAAAGAAAGAAGGCAAAAAGGACAAGAGCCTGCCTGCAATGGCCGAGAAGTTGACTCTAATCCTTTAGATGCGGCGAACGACGCCTATGCGGCACTCCGAGTTTTTGACGCATTAGAGGGGATTAGACACGGTCTTGAACCAAGTCCTAAGTTTCCAGGGTGCCGAATCATACCCCCACAAGAACCACCTTCCGACAACGACTATCCTATTATTGAAGAGGAGGTGGAAGAATATGATTATAAGCCAGCGCGCATCAATCTTGATGGGCCCGAGGTTGAAAAGGCTAGTTCGTGGGCAACCTCGTTTTTGGGGGCGCTTGCCGGAAGTGGTATAGAGGCGAAGGCTCAGCATTCGCAGCTAAAGGTCTATTGGTTGTGGCACGACGGGGAGCACTCCGTGGAGGAGATCGCGGAGCTTTGTCGGACCCCGCCCTTGAAACAGACGACGGTAGTCATGCACATTCTGGAGGCCATTCGACTCGAGAATCTTCAATATGACGATGGAAGGCTAGCAGAGCTGAGAAAGCGTATCCCGGAGCCGTTTGTGAATGGCAAGTACCACTGGGTATTCTCTGCGCCTACCAAGGATGGCGGGAATGAGGATGTTTACCTTTCGTAATCTACGATGATTTCCCTACGTAATAAATATATACAAGGAGACCTCCCTGTGGCCTATCCTTTTCCTTCTTTTTCCAATTAATCTCTCTTAGTGCGAATTGCCCAACTTTTGTACAATAGAGGTCATGCTTTACCATCTTTTGCAGATGTGTACCAGGAGTAACTGCATATGGAACTTATGTGCATGTCTTGGTATCTTGCTGGATGTTATGTACCATTTAGAAGATGGCTGAGAGATCGGCGAAAAAAGAAGAACTGGCAATTTGATATTATTTGCCCCATTGTAATACTACCGTAATTCAAGATCCATGCTCTGATTGAGCAGCCCAATTGTCTCCAAATAGCTGCTAAACGCCTGTTCTGAGACCAGTGTCCTGCCTTTTCCCACAACCAGTTTTCGACTGATTTAAAGGAAAACAATCAAGTTAGTCACAGGCAATAAACACAGCCACATATATATCGCGGGATCCACCCCTGCTCAATCTCCAATAGGGGGCCAACTTGTTCCTACTGTGTAGCTGCCAATATGCCACCTTGCATAAATTCTTCACAATACGATGTTCCATCCCCTTCCTTCTCGCTGCTGTCCTTAAAAACTGGACCGTATTGTCGATCCGCTGTTGTGAAAATCGACTGGGATCAGAACATCGGAAAGCCTTGCGTAGCTTTTCCCGGATGGAATATCGCGCAGGAGAGGAATATTGAACGGCGGCGAGCCCAGCCTTATAAAGGGCGCGATAAGAGTGAATGATGGTGGAGTCGGGAACCATCTTTCGTTTTTGTGTTGTGTTCTGGCGGTTGTTGCGAAAGCCTTTGTTTGATGGAGGTGAGTGTGATGTTATTCATAGGAATTCGTGAACAATGTACCGGTAGAGTACTCGAGTACTACAAGCGGTTAGTACTGGAGGCTGGAGCCCAGTAGGTACTGACCGTGCCCTGGCCAGTTCCAATTTATGCATTACCCGGCCTACGATATCCTATCTTGGCGCTGGTTGACTGAATCGCTTACGTAGGCAGGACGGACAGCGAAACAACGGCCGATTTGCTTTCGCTGCCACCGCGTTCACTAGTTGTCCAGCAACAACCACCCTTCATCTTCTTCCACATTCCCAACCACTGTTCTTGCTCATCTCTATCTAGACTCCCCTCTGTCTGCCCATATTTTCTTTTAGAATTTTAACCCCCATAGAGACTCCAAATATTCCTACGCAAGATGACCGAGTACGTGTAGTCTTCCCATTCCCGCCTCGATTGAGCCGCCCTAAACAAACTATTGACGCTTTTGATATAGACCAGCGCGCCAACAATATGGTGTTACGCCACCGATATCCGTTGCGACACCTACCGACAAGGAAGTTGAGCGCAATCAAGCTCTTATCGAAGAGTTGAAAAAGCAAGGAAGCTTTGAGGGAGCAGAAGAGAGTCAGAAGCGGTTTGTGCCTTTACCTTGGGCGTCGATCAATCCCATTGGCTAATTGAGTTCGTGTGTGTGATAGTGTCCAAGTTTTGAATGCTCTACAAAATCTTACTGAAAGCTTTGTGAAGAAAGTTTGTGCCAACAAAGGCATGCCCGAACACATCATTAAAAATTCAGGGGGGAAAATCTTCACTTATGGGAGCTACCGCTTGGGTGTATACGCGCCAGGTGAATACTCGCAGTTTTACCCACCCATACTCCTAATGATTTGCCCTTTATGGGCTAACTTTTCCACCGCTTCGTAGGCTCTGATATCGATACTCTTCTTGTTACTCCGGCGCACATTACCCGGCATGACTTCTTTGCAGCCCTCCCTGCTATGCTTCAGGAATTGGTTCCCCCGCCGGAAGATCTCTCAATGGTTCCCGACGCATTCGTCCCGATTATAAAATTCAAATTACAATCTATATCCATTGATTTGATCTTTGCGAGACTTGCCAACGTTAACTCGGTTCCGAAAGATATGGCGCTTAGTGACAAGGAGCTTCTAAGAGGGTGTGATGAAGTAAATCTTCGCTGTTTAAACGGCACCCGGGTTACTGACGAAATATTAACTCTTGTTCCAAAACCTGGTGTCTTTAGGATGGCTTTGAGGGGGATAAAGCTCTGGGCACAACGTAACTATCGCCTTCCAAAAACTGCTCTTTTGCTGACTTAGTGTTAAGGGCGTGCTATCTATGCCAACGTTATGGGGTTCCCTGGTGGTGTGGCTTGGGCTATGCTTGTTGCTAGGATCTGCCAACTTTACCCCATGGCTGTTAGCGCAGTTGTCATAAGCAAGTTCTTCAAAATTTTAGCTCATTGGACTTGGCCTCAACCGGTCCTTTTGAAAGGTATTGAAGATGGTCCATTGAGTGTTCGAGTCTGGAACCCTAAGGTAGGTTATATTGGATTAAATTGGAGTACTCTCAAGTGCTAATGCGTCTAGATCTATCCTTCTGATCGCGGACACTTAATGCCTATCATTACCCCAGCGTATCCTAGTATGTGCGCCACTCACAACATAACCAAATCCACCAAATCAATTATTATTCGAGAAATGAAACATGCTGCCGAAATCATGGACGGCATTATGGTCGGTAACTTGAGTTGGGATAAACTTTTTGAGCGTCACTCATTCTTTACAAATGGCTATCGGTCCTACTTGAGTGTAGTTGCCGCTGCTAAAGACAAAGATACATTGCTCGGGTGGTAGGCTGTTTCCCTCATTTTCTATTTTCTGCTATCTCACTCTGAGTAGGTCCGGTCTTGTGGAATCTAAGCTCCGTCACTTGGTCATGAAGCTCGAAATACTTGAAACTATCAAGCTTGCACACCCCTTCAACAAAGGATTTGATAACGTTCACTTTTGTGAGACTGAGGAGGAAGCTATCCGCATTGCTAACGGTGAAATAAAAGCCATTGATGGTCAAGCGGGGGTCAAAACTGTAGTCACTGATCTCAAAGCAGAGCAAAATGGAGATGTTGAGAAGAAAGAGGACGAATCCAAATTTAAAGTCTACACTACAACCTATTACGTCGGGTTGGAGATTAACACTGGTAATCACTTTTTTCATCATCCCAGGTTTCGCATGCGCTTACCCACCCAGAAATTTCGAAGCACATCGACATATCCTGGGCGAGTCAGGAGTTCTTCGAGACTTGTAAAACCTGGCCATCCTATAACGAGGATGAGCATACTATTCACATCAATCACACGCGCAAGTAAGCATATTCTGGGTTCTTTTTTCCAACTAAGGTTTGAGGATCGTCTCCGCTTACGAAATATTGACATCAGTTTTGAGCTCCCGGATAACGTTTTCCAACCCGGTGAGACTAAGCCAGTGAAAAAAACCAAAAAGAAGATCATCAAGAGGAAGGCTGGCGCCGCAAACGGCGGATCGGCCAAAAAGAGATCAGCGGACGAGGTACGTATAGGTTCTACATGTTGTCCTAAACGGGAGGAGGTAAGATGCAAAGAAAAGGCAAAAACATAAGAGGAACCCTCACTGGCAGATTCCTAATTAGCACTGTCGGAAAGAAAAGTGCTATGGCAGTAGTTGACCCCCCTCAAGACTACAGAGTATGAAAATTATGTGAGAAACGAAAGGAAAAAAGTATGAGAGCAAAAGAATGGAAAGGAAACGACAAGAAAAAGAAGACTGGGGGAGAAAGTGGAAAAAATCACGGCAAAAATGGATCAGTTTGCAAAACCTCCTCCCCGACTACGGACCAAGTGATGAATAGCAGTGGTGCTCCGCATAGAGCAACGAATTGGCTAACTGCATGTCACCACCCGATTTATGGCGGTTCCGTCTCACAGGCTTCGATCAACGATGACACTAAGCGTGCAAGGCAGACTTCGGTCCACCAACAACCTGCACAAGCGTAGTCCCTTCGGGGATATTCAGAGTGGGGCTATCGTGCGAATCACCCCTTCTTCCACCCCTCTTTTGCATTTGTTCCTGCACCCCAGCCGATCTTGATCCCAAAGTTGGCTCAAGATATTTCTGCGTGATGACCTAGAGTGCCCCAAGAGTGTATGGGTTCACGAATTCTGATAGTTCTTTTTTATCGTTTAGATTCGATAGGTATCGATCCCCCGAACAAAAGCGTGTCCTTTTTTTCTTTCTTTTTCGTTCATTGCCCCTTTTTTGACCCGGATATCAATTGGGATCTGTCGCCCAAACCTATGACTACATTCGACCTCTGGTGTTCGCATATGTTGGAATTTCGTTTCGTGACCAACGCACTCGAGTACTTATTCATGACCGTTGGCCTGCTTCCCCTTCCTTTTTCTTTCAAAAGCCACTAACAAAATCGCAACCTCCATCACGAAACAAAACAACATTTCTTTTATGCAATGCACTGCCCAACTGGGTTATTTTCTCCTCTTCTATTCATCACAGTGGATTAAGCTCTGCCTGCCGTATGTTCTCGGGCAGCTGCTCAACACCCAGGACCAACAGCATCCATCTCCTTAGTTCTACCGAATTTTGGATTGGGAATGGATTAATCAACACGGGGACTATAGACAACCACTAGAGGACTTAGCCGCGCAACCAAAAAATATGTCACCACGATTTGGTAGTCTGTATAAGGCTGGGATTTTTACATCTTGGATTTTCTTTCATGTAATACATAATCTGGCCTTCCGTTGTACCGCAGCAACTATTCTAATGCCGTTGTTCGTCTGCAGAGCTTTAATTCCTTTTGTCATTTGGCTCAATAGTATAGCAGTTGCTTGGGTGGTTGTTCCTTTGGTTTTTTTCTAAAATAAAGCTTAGCCTTTGGGATTGTATAATATTTTGTAGTACGAAACAATATTTTCTCACAGCATCAGTTCACAATTTGAGTTCCTTCGTTCGCATGACATGAAAAAAGCTATTCGGTACGCACCACATTCCGGAGTGGCACTCAAGATGGACTACAGAATCAATTCGGCCGTACAGTATGTTCGACTGCTTGAGAAAATGATGCGAACAGATGGCCGAGTTTTGCACCAGAAAGCATTCGCCCGTCTTTGCCAATAATGTTGGAAATGGCAGTTTAATGGCCGCACTCTATGGCCGCTGAGGCATACGTGCGCACTTAGTCAAAGGACACGCAAGCCCTGAAAATGTTTTCATCTCCACTTAAGCGGTTTCAGTCCACTGCGTAAAATCCTCACCATAAATCATTACCTCCGCAGCACAGATTTTCAACAGAATACCTCCTCCACCCGATATTTTGCTGGGGTTCTCACCAAATATTCGGCTCGCGGAGGTATTCTTGGAGACAGGTGGGTATTATCCATTCCAGAATCCTTTCTTGATATGGAAGAAAGGTCTCACTCTAGCCCTGTCTTATGGAAACCTGCAGATATATTTGCTGGCGATTCTGACTAAGCTATTTGGTGTTTACAACACTGGAATCCTGCAGAAGGCGCCCGAAGCACTCGAGTACTAGTACAAGTACATCCGTATCCAAGCATTCCCATTTCACAAACCCATCTCAAAGTTCCCCCATCACAATTACAGCACCCCAAACAACCCAACATCCCAACCCAGCATGGCGGTAAGTCAATCCCATTAAGTTCCCAAAGGTTTCGTCATCCTAGCTACCCATGGATAACACTTACACTACCTCCCTCTCTCTCTAGAACCTTGGTATAACCACCGTCGGGGAAGCCAAAGAAATCCGCGGCATGAACCTCATCGCCGCCCACTCACATATTCGCGGCCTCGGAATCGATACAGAAACTCTCGAGCCACGGGCGACCTCCCAGGGCCTCGTCGGGCAAGCCCGCGCGCGCAAGGCTGCAGCAATCATCCTGAAAATGGTGCAGGATGGCAAGATCGCCGGCAGGGCCGTGTTGATGGCTGGGCCGCCGAGCACGGGGAAGACAGCGATCGCTATGGCTATGGCGCAGAGCCTCGGACCGGATGTGCCGTTTACGATGCTATCAAGTTCGGAGATCTTTTCTTTGGACATGAGCAAGACCGAGGCTCTCACACAAGCGTTCAGGCAGAGTATAGGTGTTCGGATTAAGGAAGAGAGCGAAGTTATCGAAGGGGAGGTCGTGGAGATTCAGATTGATAGATCCGTTACCGGGGTATTTTATTCATCTTCTACCTACTGCTACCCCGCTAAAGGCAATTTCTCGTGGAGAGAACTGCTAACACACTAGAAGGGCCACAAACAAGGAAAACTCACCATGAAAACCACTGATATGGAGACAATGTACGACCTGGGTACCAAGATGATTGATGGCCTCACAAAGGAGAAGGTGATGGCTGGTGATATCATAAGCATCGATAAGTCCTCCGGAAAAATTACCAAACTCGGCCGCTCATTCACCAGATCCCGCGACTACGACGCGATGGGCCCCGACACAAAGTTCGTCCAATGCCCCGAGGGTGAGATCCAGACACGCAAAGAATCGATCCACACCGTCTCCCTGCACGAAATCGATGTCATCAACTCTCGTACCCAAGGCTTCCTCGCGCTCTTCTCCGGCGACACTGGTGAGATCCGCAGTGAAGTTCGTGATCAAATTAACATCAAGGTTGGAGAGTGGAAGGAGGAAGGCAAGGCTGAGATTGTGCCTGGTGTGCTGTTCATTGACGAGGTGCACATGCTAGATATCGAGTGCTTCTCGTATATCAATAGAGCATTGGAGAGTGAACTTTCGCCGATTGTCATTATGGCGAGTAATCGTGGGAATACCAGGATTCGTGGGACGAACTACAAGAGTCCGCATGGGCTTCCTTTGGACTTCTTGGACAGGGTGGTTATCATGCCGACGTACCCTTATGGGCCCGAGGAGATTAAGGAGATCCTTGCTATCAGGTATGCATACCCCCACAGGTCACTATTTCACCACCTGCTTATCGACCCGCTAACAGATTGTCTACAGAGCTCAAGAAGAAGAAGTAACCCTCTCTCCCGACGCCCTCGCCCTCCTCACCAAGATCGGCCAAGAAACCGGCCTCCGTTACAGCTCCCACCTAATCACCACCGCAAGCCTTATCGCTGCGAAGAAGAAAGCAAACGTAGTCGAAGTCGGCGACGTCCAGCGAAGCTACAAGCTCTTCTTCGATCAGGAACGAAGTTCTCAATACCTCCAGGAGTACGAGAAGAAATTCATCAACGAAGAAGGCAACGTCACGTTCGCTGGCGGCGCTGCTACAGCTAGTGGGGATAGGATGGAAATTTCATAAAGGAGACATAGAGTTTTGTATTATCAAGGCTGTTTTTCTTACTCTTACTACAAAAAGTGATTAGGGGGCTGGAGGGGGAGTACTTGGTAATGATTATGCCCTGTATTCCTAAGGCAGTAATTTCGATTCACGAGAATAGATCCGGGTTCTCTTTAAAATAATAGCGCTGTATGTGACTCTCTCTTTGAAGTCCTAGTGATAGTAGTCCGGGAGGTCGGATATATGCATTTACGATGTTTGCAAACTAGGGGAGACAAAATGGGAGAGGGAAATGAGCTGCACCTATATAAAAGGAAGCTTTCAGTACGTGCACGCTATAAGTCTATTTTCCACCATCCACAATTCTCTTCATTTCTCCTGCGATCCTGCCAAAGAAGCCGACACCATCATAGACCATGCCTGTGTATCCCATGACAACTTTAGCGCCGCGTTTCCTAGCCTCTAGGACGTCTTTCCCATTGGTGATTCCTCCAGAGGCGAAGACAACAGCATTATCACCAAGCTCCTTAGAGTACCTCTCCACAAGCTCCAGCATTTTCGGCAGCAGCACCGGTCCGGAGAGCCCTCCAATCTCTTTATGGAACACCCTCTTCTCCTCCTCGGACACCTGCGGTGAGGCAAGCACCTTCAGCGGCCTCTTGACAGTGGTGTTCGCTACAATAACCCCTGCGACACCGGCGAACTTGATGGCAGCGGAGATGTCCTTGACATCCTCCATGCCATCGTTATCGGGGGAGACCTTAACAACGACCTTTGGCTTGACCCTCCTGTCAGCCTTCTGTACCGTGAGCACCACCGCGGCCAGCAATTCCTGCAGACTCTCGCGCTTCTGCAAGGATCTCAAGCCGGGAGTGTTGGGGGAGGAGACGTTAACGACGAGGATGTCAGCGTACCTCCCCAGCTTCTCCGCACAGGTGATGTAATCCCTCTTGACAGCCTCCATGTCCGTTTCCGCCGTGGCCTTGTTCTTCCCGATCTGCACGGCGAGCAGGCGGTTCGGCCAGAGGCTCGCGGGGATCTCGGTGCTGTCCAGTACCTCGCGCTCTGTTAGTCCGTGCTTGAGCGCGTACCTACGCACCCGGTCGCGTAGGCGGACAGCAGCGATGTCAGCACCAACGGAGTTAAAGCCGTAGCGGTTGATGATGGAGTTGGAGGTGGGCAGGCGGAACATGCGCGGTTTCGGATTGCCCTCCTGCGGCAGGGGTGTTATGCAGCCGATTTCGAGCAGGGAGATTGCCGGGGAGATGTTGAAGAGTGGATCTATGCATTCCGCGTGCTTGTCTAGGCCGGCGGAGATCGCGAGGGGGGTTTTGAGGCTGTGGCCGAATATCTAAGATAGCATCCCATTGTCAGTTGTTGTGGATGGTAGGGGGTTTCATGTAAAGGGAATAACCTCTACACCTAGCTCTTCACTCTCAAGATACTCGTGCGTCCCCCGCTCCCGCAGGCCGAAGCCTAAATCGTACAATGCCCTCAAAGCCTTCAACCCAACTTCGTGTGCCTTCTCGGCCCCTGGCCCCTTCCCGCCAGCCTCCGCGGGGATATCGTCGCCGCTATAAATCCATCGTAAGAGCGGCACGACATGGTACCGGTGCACGGCAGAGCGGGTATCCGTAAAGTAAAAATATCTACCCTTCCAACCCATCATTAGCCGAAAAGAAAAAAACCAGGTCAATCCCATCAAAAAGGGGGAGGAAGGCACGAGTGACGAACGAGAACCCAACCGCACCGACAACCGCACCGCCAATAATACTATTTCGAACCTTGCTCCCGGGACGGTTCAGGTTGTACGCTTTTGTCGAAACGCTTCGTGTCCTTGTGTTTGATTGGTGGCGGAGGGTGGTGGCAGGGATCGACTGCGCACGGAAACTGGGGCGGGCGGTCCTAGCAATCAGGGAGGTTGAAGGGCAGGACCGGATTAGAGGCATTGTGGGAGCTATAAGGGAAATTGAATGTGGGCTTCTCTCCCCTCCCGAACTGATCTGGGGTTGAAGAACGGACTACAAAGTGGGTAGGTTGGTTACCCGGACGGGGTCCCCGCTCGCTACAGTACTCGTACGGTACCTACTCGTGAAATACCGGAAAGGGGGTGGGGGGTATCCCTGCTCCGATAACCTACTTGTAGCAACGAAAACTCACGAAAACTTGGAAAGTAGCAACAAGGATTAGCTCTTGATAAACCAGTATTATGAAAAAGCAAAAACAAACCTAGGATGGGCGGATAACGAGAAATGATGTTTCCTTCTCAAGGAATCAGAAATCTAGTCCTGGGTAATCTAACCATGAGAGGACTGGTGCCTTGCTCATCACATGGTGCAACAAGTACAGTTTTAAGATGTCCCATGAGCCTGTCTCTCTTTCTAGACATTGTGATCGCCGGATCTCTTTGGCCCTGATTCAGCACGGGTAGTTTCCGATTTTTAATATACCCCCGAGTACTTGGCGATTCATAATGTACTCGAGTACGATCGTACAGTATTAGTACAGTATTCGGATGGTTTGGCGCCAAGATGCCCCGGTTTGCACCTAGATGCTCAAATCATGGCGCAATTCATCCAAATACTTTATGAATGGCCAAGTACGGTACTCGAGTACTCGTACTGGTACCCGTAGGGGGCTTCAAAATTAAAAAGATTATCGCATTTTCTGGTATGATATCATACGTAAGTTGACGAGTAAACACTAACTTAGGGGCTGCAATATCCATGCCCGATAGAAACGCTAGGATGACCAAGGGCCCCGGTATAGGGCCCATACTTGTACAACACGACACTCGATCGGATAAGAGAGCAGGGTGGAAGTGGGTCAAAACTTGGGGTGGAACCTTGATGTGGGAGGCGCTTGAAATCGGAGGAGATGCAGTATGTGCTGGGTGTAGAATTAGGGGCATAAGGCTTTGGTATCTACAACGCACCTACGATACAAACCGTGCTGGGCTGCGCCTCCAGACCCGTCATGGCTAACGGAGGGGCATCAACGGCCCATCTCCTATAATATTATCTCACATTTCAAGAATATCTCGGGGGGAGTCCCAGCATCACCTCTTTGAACTGTCGGTCAGTCCGCACGCTGCTTCTAGGCGTCAATGTGGTCCTGGCGACAGCACCGTTTCTTCAATATCCTGCATTATCTGTATCTCCATTGCTCACGGATTTACTCTCTTTTCCGCGCACACGGCTCAGGATTCGCCAGGAAGGGTCGTTCCGAGGGCTGCTCCCGCAAGTGTGTTTGGAAAAGGAGCAGCGTTCCTAAGCATGTGGGGCCAAAGCCAGCTAGATAAGGGTTTACAATCCGCAAGGGTGAGGATGTAGAGTAAAGGCATGTCCATGGTTGATTTATGTTAGTGGTATGATACTAAGTCCTCAAACGATGTATCTCAGTGATGGAGGATCGCCTTTGGTCGGCCAAGAGGGAGAAGAAGGGGGGATTCAACAGTGATGCTCTTCGGAATTACTTACTAACTCATCCCTTCTTGTGGCGTTCCATCAGCAACTCGTTCGATTCTCTCCTGGCTATCGTACTTCCACAGGGTTTCATGAAGCCTCACGAGTGACAGGCCGTGCATTTGGTTTGAATGGCATGGATACCTTCGCGCAATAAAGTCTAATGCTCTGACTAGCTGCTGGGTTCCAGGTACTGTGTAGTTTTGGATGCATCCCTATAAATCCAAACATAATCTATCAGTTCCTCCACGTTCGCACTCCTGGCATTTTTGTCGGATATCTTGGGTTGTTCGCCGAAGCTTAGTCATACGGTTGACTTGGTTGCCATCGGCTATGGGGCCTACTTGTCTTCTTTGCGCTCTGTTTCGTTTCGCTTTCTCTTCTCTTCTCTCCACTCAACAAACTGAAACCAACGAAACTGCTCTTAACGCGACTCTCATTTTGACCTTGAATCTCTCTCTTGTTTTTACCCTCAGTAAAGTTCTTTCCGCACTATCTCTACCCATCAAGAGGTCCGCAAACACTTTATTCTGCCTACCGCTTCAAGTACTCGGCCGGCCACGGATCATTTCCAACAATTTTCTCATGATATAACCCTAACCCTCGATTCCTCCATCACTCCATACAGTATCACTCGGCAACCTAGGTCCGGCCTTTAATTTGTTTAAACGTGTTGCTCCTACTGGCGTTACGTTACTCCGGGTTTTATCTCTTCTCATGGGCGGAACATATTCAAAGACCGCCTCGCCGTCTTCTTTGAAGCTATGCATAATTATTGGGGGGTCAATCCCGTCCGCACTGAGTCCTGCGCAGGTATAACAAGTGGGCAAGGACTGGTAAGGGTTAGAGAAAATATATAATGTTATATTGTTACAAGCAAGTGTTTTTGGGGGGTTGTTTATGAGCTAGTTTCTAGAGAGGGTAACTAGCTCTAACTGGGATTCAAAAGGCTTCAATGTGGATGTATATTTCTGCTCATGCTTGGCTATTAAACGGCCTCTGCCGCCGAGTTACATCTCTTACTGAGTTTAAGTACCTACCATGATGGGAGCTATATGGATTACCATCACTATTCCATTGGTAAGCTCAGAAACCCCTCAAACAACCGGTCGCTACGTTCCCTAGCACATAGGGGGCTGCACCATGTGCCCCGCCCTTCACAACCCTCTACCAACCGGAACACTCAGCCCGTGGCCAGTTGGTCGTTGTCGAGATACTGATTCAGACCTGTCAAGGTCTAACATCCCTCTGACACCTATGAGCAAATGCCGCGGGCCGCTATATAAAAATGAGCAAGGGCTGAGCTCCCTTCCTCAACTTGTGGCTTACTCGCAGAACCACAGCCCGACTTCCCGACTGCCTCTCTTACTATGATACCTCACGTCTACAGTAAGGACTGCACCCTTGGCTTTCTCTCCACCTTCCTCCCTCCACCGGAGCGCAATCTTGCCTGTCTCTTTTAAATGTGGAGACGAAGGTCGGTGTTGTGCTAGAAAAAGGAAAAAGTAGGCATCCAGGATCCTGATATCCCTGAATTGGGGCCCATCGGGGGATGCTTGAAGTGAGTGATTCTATCCACCAATTGTAACAGGAGCTGCGGTCTTCTATGGGACCGAGAGGCTCACCCACCAAGGTAGACCGCCGGCCCAGAGCTCACTCCGCAGACCGGAGCACCCACCTCAGATGGAAGATACCACCCCCAAGTGTGGAGAATGGACCCCTTTTGATGAGAGACATCTGTTGGGAAAATCGCTCTGAACTTCATGCTATAGATATAACCGTTGCCCACCTAGATCGTCTCCCTAGCGTCAGCATCAGTAGCCTCCGGGGGGGGAGGGCAGTACTCACAGTCCTTCCACAACCAGAGTTTCCAGCGTCTCTCGGCTCACGCCCGGGATCAATGCCTCATAATCATCCAGATATCTGCCAATGCCATGGATGCCGGTGAGTGCCACTCCTAGCCTCTTGCTAATTTTTGTGGGTGAAATGGGTTCAGGGATTGACGTCGGAGGGTCGGGCAATCAAATTGGAAATCGGGGACCTAGTGTGATATAGTACTATTGGGGGGGGGGGGGTGAAGGGGGATTTGGTGACAACCTTGAATACCTAGCGCGTGGAGGGTCTGAATATGCAGGTTGTTGCCTCCGCAATCGCTACTATAATGCTACACTTACGATTTTCATTGAGACGGTGATTTAGGACAGGTAAAGCAGAGGAAGATAAGGGCGAGGATGGTTTCTCAACAGGGCAGACACAGCCCACCGTAGGCACTTCTGCAGTGTTTGCATAGGGCGTGGCTGCCATGGCCTTAGGCTGGCATCATCTGTTACGGAACTAGGCCTATGAAAGGTAGAAAGGGGCGTCTTATCAAAGGGCAATCTGATTCTAGGAATCCTGACAGTATATGGCCTCAAACTCTTCTTTATAGCACTCTGGAACACCATCCACCATTGAGTCGAGTGATATTTCGTGATTATTCCAGATCTCACATCTAGCCTATTTCTCTTGTTATCTAACATAGAAATTTACAAAGACAAGAATGTACAGCATAAGAAATGAATTAGAGCTAAATGTGGACTTCCAGTCTCCTGCGCACATGAGTATCACCATCGTCATCAAATTATGAATTCTATCATCACAAACCCCCTTATTCTTAATCAGAACAGGCCTAGGATATCCTCATTTGCTTTCTTCTGTTGTGGTGGAGGTGGTGGAGGTGCTGCCTGAGAACTGAGATTCAATCCTTCAAATCCATCTAACACTCCACTGCGTGTACTGCCATTCGCAGGAACCGCAGATTCCGTACCGAATAAGCTGAGGAGGTCGTCCAGGTTAGTACCCGTACCACCGGTAGGTGATGCCGGTGAAGTCACACGAGCGGGAGAGTCTGTAACGAGCGATTCTAGCCCCCCTGGTGGAGGTGTTTGAGTAGATGCACTTGCGGGCGCTGCCCCATCAAAGTCAATGTCAAGTAGATTTTCCATGTTTTGCCCTTTAGCGGCTGCGGAAGCTTGTATAGGGTTTTCGCGGGCATTCTGTAGTTGCTCTCTGCAGAGGTGGTTAGCGACAATATAAATTGTTAGGTAGGAAGCGAAATCTTACTCAATAGCTCTCTTTTGAACAGCGTCAGCTCCAAATCTTCCTTGCCCAACAAAGGTTGCTGCAGGCTTGTGATAAACGGAGGCCAAAGTCGATATCTCCCCGAGCAGTTCCTCAAGAAGCCCAGCTGGCAGCGATTGGATTGTGGAGGTAATGGGCGGTTTGTCAGAAAGAACGATGTTCTGTGGTAGGGTTAGTAATAATGGATTTATGCATTCGAGATGATGTACCAAGCTCACCTTAGCTACTTCAGGATCCTTAGAAAGCAATCGCCAGTAGACGTATGCTCGATCCCGGATATCCGGATTGTCGCATTCTGAAGTTGCGCTCTGAAGAATTTGTTGCACAACTGCCTGGGATTGTGGTTTCTTCAAGAAGAGCTTTACCCCTGCTGTCAATAGTTGCAGTTGCACCTGAGTGTATTCGTCCTTGAAACCTTCCATAAAGGTTTGTAGTAACTCATCGGCATTATTAATTTTTTCAGCGTATTCGCCGATGACCCAGATCAACGATCCTCTAGCATTTGGCTCGTCAAGCTCATCCAAACTTTCACAAAGCTTAGGAATAATCCCCTCATATCCAGGATATTTCCGGAATATATCCTGTTTCGTATCAGCTCGACAGATACCTTGAGACACTGTTACTGGCTGGAAAACTTACCTTGATAACGACGATTGCTTCTTGGACGACGTAATTCACCTTGGTGTTGATTAATTCTAGCAATACATTGACACATTTGCTTGCAGCGCCATCTATCTTGATTGCGCACTGCCCGATGGCTCGCACCGCCCGCCGCACGAAGTCCATGTCTACCTCAAGTGCGTATTCCTTTAGTTCTGAGAGAAGTTGGTCCACATTCTTTTCATTGGCAATCCGAATCATGATTTCGAGCTTCTCTAGCTTAACGTAGGGCGGATCATTGTATTTACAGAAGAAGACTCGCATTTCTTTTGTAAGGATATCTGGTTGTTTTTGAAGAAGGAGATTGATGTTTCGAAGGGCAACGTACTGTACCTCTGGCTGAGAAGAGACGAGAGTAACTAGATTGTATTAGCCAAAACTCTTAACCCCAATGCGAAATTGTCCCACCGAGAGGAGGTGCCATTTTCCGGAGATATTGGCGGCATAGCTCTGCGCTAATCACCTTCATGTGTAAAAACACCACCTTCACAGCAGCAAGTACAACACTAGGATTCACGTGCTGAAACTGTGGCACAACTCTTTCACAGATATGCTCAGCTTCCTTCACATCCGACGCCTTATACTCAGCAAGGGTGGTAAGAATGGTTATTCTACCCCATCTATTTTTCATTTTTCATTAGTTTGTGGGGACACAGGTGAAGATGAAACGAATCACGGAAACCCTACTCTGTGCATTCGTTCAAGGCCATCAATAATTTCTTAAGGATTGCAGGAGTAACGGCTAGGGCCTGTGTCTCTGGGGCAGCTTCATTGATCTCCGCAAGAGCTGTCACAGAATTTGCGACCACCTGGCAGGTAAAGTTTAGTCAGAGTTGGGATCGCTATCTAAAGAGACTTCTTACCATGGGATTTGAATCACCTATCATCTCCTGGAGCGTTGTAAGAAATCCGTTCTCCAAACATAATGATGGGTTAAGGTCGAAAAGCTTGGCCACGCAGATAGCTGCCGTTTTTCTTACGTATGGGCTCTCATCCTGTTACAAGATATCATTACTCTAACCTTCCCCCGTTAATGTGACATAATTGCTTACCTTTAGCGTTTTTCGCAGCGGCTCTTCCATATAGTCAACAATTTTGTCAACGCGAATACAACCCATAGTCCTGATGGCTAACGCTCTTATCAATGGATTTGGGTCCTCCGAGTCCTATAATACTAGAAATTAGGACCATTAAGTGCTAAACCCGTAGACCGACAAACCTGCACAAATGTGTTAACTGCTAGAATGCAGAGGTCTGGATGTGTCTTTGCGTAGTTCCTGGCATATGATGTTAGAATTCCAAGTGTAGGTAGACTACTAGGTGAAGGGAAGCGAACATTAGGTAGAGGTAAACGAGCTTTTTCTGATCGAGATCGCCAGTAGCCTAGACGTGGCGTTAATAGTACACTCTCGTGAGAAAGGTTATAAGAGCCTCACCATATTTTTGATAATGTCCGGAAATAGAGCGGACACATCTTTCCCTAATGTCATAGCAGCGATAGTATTCCTGATCGCATCCTTCCTGCGAACAAGTCATCTTAGCAAATTGCTGCGCCAGAGATTGGGAAATAAAAAAGAAAAAGTCCCCAGCCAACCTCTCATGGGCGAACTGTGAGTTCAAGCCAGTCCTCAGCTCAAAGGTTTCACCCTTTCGTGGGGCAACCGGGAACATGCTCCTGATTCTGTTGGCCGCCATGGCGGTGTGTTGGATGGAGTTGGTTGCTGGGTAGAACAAGCGTTACCAGTAGTGATGATAATACTGATTGCCCTAGAGAATATTGGTTTGATTAAGTGAGACTTGGGAAGATGAAGTCAAGTTCTGAAGCTTGTGCTCGTTGAATCGGGGGTGGGTGGGGTGTGAAGAGGAAATGTAGGTCGAAGAACGGTTGCAGTCAGCCCCCATCTGAAACGTGGACTAGACAGGGACAGGCAGTACGGTAAGTTAACCAGAGCTCATTATCACCCTCTGCGGCGGGCTTGGCTGCAGGGTAACTTACATCTTAGAACTGCTGTCCGGTATTTTTGATCAACCACAAGTGCTAGTCATCCAACTATAAGACAGCTCAAATTATCCATCTTTGAGTTAACAATAGATTCTCTGATGGTGAGTTGTATTTCTTTACATTCCAGAACACCGCTCGGAAGTTAATTGTATCTAGGCCTCATTTGAGCTTCCAAATTTGCGAAAGCTATTCGCGGCCTCACGGAGCGAACAGGAGGAAAGTGCCTACAGCAGGACTGCAGTTGGTTAAACCTAAGACGTTACCTAGAGTGAAGAGTACAAACTAATATGTCTCGGAGAAAATCAAGTTTTACAACCTACTATTCTTCGTAACCTCTATCGCTGCCTTCAGCTATGCAGCACAAAGGCTCGCGCCCACGAAAGTATTGACTCGGTAGATAGTATATCAACGTTATAACAAAAAAACCATTCTGTACCGTAGAAAAAAACATGTCATAAGTCGCACAATACCCTTACCCTGCAGAGCTTAAATTGGTCCATAATCCCTAATCCAACATAAACATCAGGCAAACGATCATACAAGAACCTGAGCAGATTGTAAAATGAGGTAAGATAAACACCAAACAGGCCTAATCATTAACAGTGGCAGGCTACCGGTATTAGAAAAGAAAAAGGGATATAATAGAAGAACAGTGTATTAGTTAATAGCATCAATCAGAGTCGCTTTGGTCGTCGAGGAAAGCGAGATCTTCCATTCCGCGAATTTGCTGTACTCAATATTAGAACTTAGCCATGAGAAGATGAGAAAGGGGTAAAGTGAACCTTCTTCTCTGCGGTTGGCACAGTTGGAGCGCTCCTAGTTGACCTGGTATTTGCTCTACCATTATCCATCTTCGCCCATCTAGCGCCTTCTTGGACGGCCTCAACTTCGGCCTGTAGCTCTCGCTCTTCTTTGATTTTTTTGGCCTTTTCATTGGAGTATCTGGGTGTCATGCCTACATCTGTGAGTAGGCCTGTGAGATGTTTGATTTTCTCTTTGGGCGTTTCAAACTTCGCCAATTCTTTCGACCAGATTTTGCGGATCTGACGTGGGGTTAGAGCGTTTGGATAGACAATTAAGCAGACGGGCGTCAAACATACCCCACACTTGAGCAGCCACTGTTGAAGCGTTTTCATCTTTTCCTCGTCAGGACTGAGATTACTAGCTGTCTTGGACTAGTTGATGTTAGCAGAGTAACTAGCGGTTTCCTTCACACATTACCTACCGATCCCTTCTTCGATCTCTCCTTAGAGCGTGACTTAGATACTTTGGCTTTCCCTTGTTTTTTACTGCTACCTGCGTCCGGGTTTTGAGATCTCGACTTCTTTAGTGGTGTCGGGTCCAATACCAGAGACATTTCACTTTCATTCCCGGGGTCTGCATCAACAGGGGCTTCTTCTGCCGAAACTTTGGCTTCACCATTTTCAGCATTTCGTTCTTTTACCACTACCTCGTGCGTTCTCTTAGCCCTTTTAGGGGTAGTAGGTTTTGTGGAGCTCTTTCTTCTTTTTGCTACCCCCTTGGGGGATGCGTCTAGCTCTGACAATTCGTTCTCGCTTGCCTGCTCCCCCGTGTCTTCCTTGGAAGCCTTCGCTTCTACCTCCTGATCTTCGTCTCCATCTTCAAGTATAGAAGGCTTTGCCATTGCTTTGCGGGCGGTGCTCTTAACAGAAGTTACACCTTTCTCCTTTTTTGCAGGTTTCCTAGGATATTCAATCGCACGGTCGTCAAGCCCGTCCTCCAACTTTTTTACTTTTGAAGCTCGCTTCTTAGCAGGCTTCTTTGTGGTCTTGACTGGGGATTGCTTTTCTGGAGTAGGTTCTTTCTGCGAAGTTGATGGTTCTGCAGTTTCTGCTAACGCGGCCAGCGCTAAAGCATTTTGTTTACCCTAAGAGACGCGTTAATTATAAATCAGAAAACGTGAGTTTTCAAGGTGGTGGGGTGATAAACTTACCGCCTCGTCTTCAATGATCGACTTAGATTCTGCTCTCCAAAACGAGTCCTGCTTCAGGAAGTTGTCGTCTAGGTTGAGTTCATTTTCAACGCGGGCTCTGATATATTTGACTGTTGTTCTAGAAGGGTCTTCAACAAACTGTTTCTGAACGGCATTGCGAAGAGCAGTAGTTATAACTCTGGTGTCAGGGGCTGAGTCGATAGAGCTAAGATCACCGTCGCTATCCATAGTGATTTTTTTTGGTGGTGCAGAACTTCTATGGGAGCAAGGACCTCGAGACAAGGGCGATCGGGAATCTGCACAGGCGATGTTTCACGCCAAGGGATCTTTCCCAATAAGGCCAGACTAGAGCCACAGGGCAAAGAGGGGTGGTTCTTTTTCAGCCTCACTTTGGGTTCTTATCGATAGCCCAAACTATGGTGCTGGAACACGTGGGAAGGAGGTGTGTAACCCCCCAGGCAGGAGGCAAGCAATTACGAAGTAACTTACCGTACCGGTGGACCATTCCGATGTTTAGAATGGCTGAGGGCCAAATATTTGCACGCAAGCCACTCTGTGGCCATGGGGTTACACTCTGCCCGCTTTTGGCACCATGTCGTAGTGTCACACAGGCGAGGGGCATCGCTAGAGCTTTGCACCCGAAATCCTCCCAAGCCTTTCTTGCCCGCCAACGGGAAACACGAGCAATTATTCACGAAGGGTACCGGTATTGAAACTATTGCCTGCATACCTTCTCTCCTGGTTCACATACCCATCGCTCCCTAAATGCTGTCTCCACGACTCTATATTCTCAGTGTTGATAAAGACCCTACGGAAGCGAGTCGGATATCAAAACAGTCCGCAAAGCGTGCGTACAATTGCATGCCTAGGATATTATCTATCAACTAACACTGCGATCCGATTTTCTAGAAATCCAGGATAAAGAACTCAAGCTTCTAGACCTTGTCCAATCGCTCGGAGAATATTTGACGGACGATGACAAAACTACTAGAGCAAAAGCCATCGGGTACCTCTCTTCAGTTTTGGGATATTTAGACCCTAAGACATTATCACGACAGCAAGGTTTCAATCCCTCCTTTGTGCAAATTCCTCTTATATGGCATTCTTGGGTCAACCTAATATGTTCCAAAGTGATGGTGATCGTGCAGTTTCTATGCGATCGCTTGGAGGACGAGACTGGTCTTAAGGAGACATCTCAAGGTCTCTTCGCCCTCCAAAAGTCTTCGAGATTCGGAAAGGAGGAGGCTACCCTCGTTTCTTCTGCGTACAGAACTCCTATAACACTACGGTCTGGTGAATTTGTACAGTAAGGGACTAACATTAGCAAAAGTATATGCAAAGTAGATCTACAGAAACACCCGCAGGGGACTCGTTTTGCGGTCTTAACCTTGATTGACAGCTTGATGGCAAATCAGCGTGACGGTACGTGGGGTGAGCCTTGTGGCTGCGAGGATCGATGTTCTGACAGCCTGACCATAGCATTAAAGACCATGGGTGGAAAATTCATCACTAGCTTTACTGAATTGGTGGGCGGTGAAAAGGACCCACGCAATCTGATGATTGTCTTCTCTATTGTCAGGGTGATTCTCGTTGAGTTTGATATCGTGCTACACATCGAAGTCAGTAACAGATATTTGTCAATTTCCTTAAGCTAATTTTTATTCCAGATCCTCTTTGATGTGGTTTATTGCTACTTTCCGATAACATTCAAGCCACCACCAGATGATCCCTACGGAATAACGGCCCAAGACCTAAAGCTCCGTCTGAGGGAATGCCTTGCTTCAACGAGGTACTTTGCAGGACACATATTTCCTCAACTGATTGAAAAACTGGATTCAACTTCCTTGAGTGTTAAGGTTAGTATTGCACATCTACTACTGGCTCCATTGGAGTGTTGCTTACGTGTTCAAACCTGTAGAAAGATGTTCTTCAAACTATAACTGCTTGTGCTCTCTCATATGGCCCACAGACAATTTCAGCACATTCTACACAGTTATGGGATGCTGTTAAATTTGAGGTTCTTAATTCCACAGAAGAAGATGAATTAGCAACCGAAGCCTTGTCAGCCATTCGAGCTATTGCAGAGACGCTCTCCTTTGGGTTAAAATCCTCACCTCCCGCGGCCTCGCCATTGGCGAGGTATCTGAGCGTCATAGTTAAAGAGTGCTTAAAACTTCTACAAGAACCCCAGCAAAAGCAAGCCAAGCCTGCCGGAAAAATCCTATCTAAATCAGCAACAGCCAGCACAGTAGCACACTCATTCATAGTAGAAAAGACTATGCCGGCCCTTCTCTTAATACACAGCGACGCAGACGCCTTAGCCAAGCAGCGGGCACTCATGGAGATCTTGAATCTGTTGTTTCAGTCTACTCTTCAAATATTTGGGACATGGGGAGATTTAACGGCAGAGCAGGTGCTCTCAAATCCCCTCACAGAATACACCGACAGGTTATTTGAAATGTATTCGCGAGCGCTGATGGGAAGCTTGAGAGAGGAGGTGAGCTTGAGAATCACGGCATTAAGAGGATTGATTTTGTTATGCAGAATTCGGAGGCTATTTCAAGAGAGCGAAATAGGTATGGTTGTGCAATATTTTGATCAGGTTTTGTTAGAGGTTGAAGAGAAGGAGGAAATCAAAGAGTTGGCACTCCAGGGATTAAAGGATATCTCGAAGATAAAGCCAAACCTCATTATGGACATAACATTTCCTGCATTTATGGCGCAACTCCCCGATTCTGAAAAGGAAGTGGATCCATCAAAGCCATATACTGCAACATTGGAAGCACTGGCCAAATTGAGCCTAGGAAGATCTGTATTCCAAGTTCTCTTAACTCGGCTTTTGAACAAGCTTGATGTCGTTCTTAGAGGTAAAGTGGAAGCACACCGATTCATTCGAACCATCGAAGCTGATCTAGTAAAAAGGAAAATCTGGCCCAATGTACCCCCGAGCAATTCTTTCTACGCTGTTGTATGTTCTGCGGGAAAGGTCAGAGAGTAGTCAGGAAGACATAAGGACATACTTCGCTCGACTAGTCGTCCCTCTGCTCGCGAAAACAATAACTCCGATAGTTGATAGTTCCGGTGAATTTGATGATTTCCGAATAATGACCGATGATTCCATTTTGGACGTTACTGGCCGTCTTTTTAACATTATAATTAGATCATTGGATTTCGAGGAACAGACAAACGTTTCGCAGCAGTTAATCAATATCTTCATCCTTGGGATTCCTAGCGATTATATACCCGAGACGCACGCCGAGATTGTTGCACGCGATTTCAAACCCTTGCAGCCCACTGCAAGCAGAGAACACGCTGGCTGTACTATTTTGTTCACTTATGCATTGGCAGGTTTAAGACGAGAGGTTTGACCGTCAGGTTTCAGGGTTTTACAAAACGGGCGCTGATCATGTATTGTCCTATAGGTAGTATTAACAGTCCTGTCTATCCCGGGGCTCATTCAGCAAAATGTAGAGCTCGCTACCCAGACAGCTCATCCCACTCAGAGAATGGCACACCTATATTTCATTGCTCTGTTGGCAAACAAATGGATGAAAAAGCCTGGGGATTCCGATCTCCTTCAAAAAATTACGGCTGATATCTTGGAGTCAGTCTCTAGCTCTATACTAGGTTCACAGGAATACGACAGCCTAGTTGGACAAAAACTACAGACCCTTCTTTGGATTGCGAAGGCCATAGTGGTTCGAGGCGACAGGTATGGAACTGAGGTCACTGAAAAGGTGATAGGATTGCTTGGGGACAAAAACTATGGGCCGATAGCGAGTAAAGGCTTTGCGGTATTGCTCGGCAATGATGAGTTTATCACCAAAGACAATTACGCCATCATTAGGCCCCTGACAAAGCAGAAGATTTTCACGTTTTGTGTGCCGAAAATTGTGGAAGGCTTTCGCATCGCTGATTCAAGTATTCTCAAGAGCCCCATTCATTGAAATCTCCTACTTTCGATCACTCAGCTGACCTCTGTAGCTACAAAACCCAACTATCTTGTTGCACTTTCTAACATCCTAAGGAATATGCCTTCCACGGTTATCCTTCCAGAACTTGGAAGGCTTCTTCCCCTGCTCCTCCAATCCCTGGACCTTCCCGACCCCAACGTCAAATCAGCTACCATTGAAACCTTACTCATTACCGTGACAGAGTCTGCCGACGCGATGAAGGAGCACATATCTTCTTTAAGTGCAAGGCTATTAAATGCCTGTATGAACCGTGAAGAAAACCCTCCCAGAATCAGATCAGCAGCACTGCGGTGCTTGAGGACTTTTCCTGGAGTTGTCAGGACCGATTTGTTGCTTCCCTATAAGAGACAGGTAATTCGAAGTTTGATGACTGTTCTCGACGACCCAAAGCGGAACGTCAGGAAGGAGGTAAGCTTAATCCTATCATGCAACTGTTTATCGTAAGACTAACCCCTATGAATCATAGGCGGTCGACTGTCGGGCAAAGTGGTATTCTTTAGACGAGCCAGAGAATTAGAATAGATATCGAGTGTTCGTGGGCAATATGTTCTTACCTAGTGTCAACTCAGGCCTCTCATAGCATACTTGCGTTATTTGACCGTAATTATTGTACTGCTATGACTTGAAGTTTTGGTGAAAGTGCAATATAGAGTCTTTGATACCCTTGACCTCTATATAGCGACTCATTACTCCCTCGACTATTATTCCAATACGAATACCGGTATTTCTAGGAATTTTATCCAGTGGTTCTGGAACCCAAGGTCAAGAAACAAAATCTCCTCTCTCACGATTACTAGTACTGCCAGTATCATAAAGATATCATACCATGAAAAATATGCCATAAAAATGGAAGTACAGTGGTGTTAGTAACATGCCAAACAGGGCTTGCTAGTACCCATTAATAAGAACTGGATCTATTATCTTACTGTGTTAAAAAAAATGACACTTGGTTTATTTTTTATTGTTATTAATTTTTGGGTCCTCGCGACCATAAACGGCGGTTCGTCATGGATGACCATACCGGGGACCAAAAGTACAGTGCCGGGAGCTGGCACATGAGCATTTTTCAGAACGCACCCTGAGTTCAGGACACTCTTCCGAACTTTCAGACCCAATGCTTTCTCGGGATGTTAGCAACAACATTCTGTGCCATTCAACGTCGTAACGGTCCCCACGCCTCTTCTTGCATCTCCTCCTCTTACTTCTTCTCCCTTTTATCTGAACTTAATACCCAAAGCTAGAGGGAAGGACCCTTTTGTACCTGGTGTATTCCTCCTCCTAGGTCTAGGAATACCTCCTTTCCCTTCTAGCCTCAACCCCTCTCCCTAACTATCCACCATGCAGTCTATGCTTACCAAGGTATTGTTTGGTCTTTAAATCACCAATGGAAGGAATGAAATCACTTATTCATCGAAATAGTTCGAATCCAAGTCTTCACGAGCGAAGGGCATTGCATTCCATTCTAAACGGTTGCTCTCCCGCCGTCTTTCTTTCTAGAGTACTGTCTTTTTTTGATAGGTGCCGTTATCTAATTTCGTGAAATTGAAACTAATCTAGGCCATGGATTCTGGTCTCACTTCATACCTCGACAATCCAGCTTTGGGATTACCGTATGGGAACACTGATAGATCGGTTCGAGGAGCACGATGGGCCCGTTCGAGGAATCGATTTCCATCGCACTCAGCCGCTATTCGTATCCGGGGGTGATGACTACAAGATTAAAGTCTGGTCCTATCAGACCCGCCGTTGCTTGTTTACCTTGAATGGACATCTCGATTATGTTCGGACCGTATTTTTCCATCACGAGCTTCCCTGGATTCTGTCCTCCTCCGATGATCAAACAATCCGCATATGGAATTGGCAGAATCGGTCGTTGAGTATGGGGCTCTATCCTTTTGGGAATGGGCTTGGGATTTTTTGTGAATTTTCAGCTGATGGTGCCTATTAACTTAGTTTGCACAATGACTGGTCATAATCATTACACCATGTGCGCTCAGTTCCACCCCAAAGAGGATCTAATTGTCAGCGCTTCTCTGGACCAGAGCGTCCGTGTATGGGATATCTCAGGGTTACGAAAGAAGCATTCGGCACCTACATCAATGACATTTGAAGATCAAATGGCCCGCGCAAATGCTAATCAGGCAGATATGTTTGGGAATACGGATGCAGTGGTGAAGTTTGTGCTGGAGGGTCACGACCGGGGTGTTAATTGGGTCTCCTTCCACCCTACCTTACCGTTAATCATCTCAGCTGGCGATGACAGAAATGTAAAGCTCTGGAGAATGAGTGGTAAGTGATGAATGACGTAAATTTGGATTCACTGAGAGCGCAAGAAGCTAAGATGCTGCTTGTGTAGAAACCAAGGCTTGGGAAGTCGACACCTGTAGAGGCCACTTTCAAAATTCATCAGCTTGTCTCTTCCATCCCCATCAGGACTTGATCCTATCAGTAGGGGAAGACAAAACAATTCGAGTTTGGGATTTGAATAAGAGGACTGCGGTACAGTCTTTCAAACGGGAAAATGATAGATTCTGGGTCATTGCTGCTCACCCAGAGATTAATTTATTCGCAGCTGGTCATGATAACGGTGTGATGGTCTTCAAGCTAGAGCGGGAGAGGCCGGCATATGCGATTCACCAAAACAGCCTCTTCTTCATCAACAAGGAGAAGCATGTGCGGTCTTTTGATTTCACGCAAAACATTCAGAGCCCGTCTATGTTGTCTTTGAAGAAGTTGGGCGCACCTTGGGTTCCACCAAGAACATTGTCTTACAATCCTGCTGAACGTTCGATTTTGGTCACGTCTCCCGCGGACGGAGGAACCTACGAGCTTATCAATTTGCCAAAGGATGCTTCTGGCGCCGTTGAGCCAACTGATACTAAGCGAGGTACCGGAAACTCTGCCGTATTCGTTGCTCGAAATCGCTTTGCGGTCTTTAATTCAAGTTCGCAATCTATTGATATTAAAGATCTCTCTAACTCTACAACCAAGACAATCAAAACACCTACCAATATTAATGATATATATTTTGGTGGCACAGGTTGTCTATTGCTTTGCGCACCCTCGACTGTCATTCTCTATGATATCCAGCAGAAGAAGACTGTTGCTGAATTGGCTGTATCTGGCGTTAAATACGTCGTCTGGTCGAACGATGGGCTTCACGTGGCGTTACTTTCAAAACACAATGTTACTATTGTTACGAAAATTCTTGAACAGGTTTCTTCTCTCCATGAGACTATTCGTATCAAGAGCGCGACCTGGGATGATGCCGGTGTGCTCTTGTATTCCACTCTGAACCATATCAAATATACTCTGTTGAATGGGTACGCCATCTTACTCCCTAGGCTTACATGAACATATCCCTAACAATAACATCCTTGCAGTGATAATGGGATCATTCGTACTTTAGATGAGACTATATACCTTACCAAAGTTAAGGGGAGGAATTTGTTCTGCCTTGACCGCCAGGCAAAACCGAAGCTTTTGGACATTGATCCTACCGAATATAGATTCAAGCTTGCTCTGGTCAAGAGAAATTATGACGAGATGCTTTCTATAATTAAGACCTCCAACCTTGTTGGACAGAGTATTATCTCCTACCTCCAAAAAAAGGGATATCCAGAGGTGAGTGATAAATTATGATACACTCTCGGGTCGGGCAACGCTTATCTTTCTAGATTGCCCTTCAATTCGTACAAGACCCTCAGACTAGATTCGAACTAGCTATTGAATGCGGAAATCTTGAGGTTGCAGTTGAAATGGCCAAAGAGCTAGACCGCCCAAAGCTCTGGACCAGGCTTAGCGCGGAGGCTTTAAGCCAAGGCAATCACCAAGTTGTCGAGATGGCCTACCAGAAACTCCGGAGCTTTGACAAACTTTCGTTCCTGTATCTTGTCACCGGAAATATAGAGAAGCTCAATAGAATGGCCAAGATCGCCGAGCACCGCAATGACTATACTGCGAGGTTCCAAAATGCTATCTACCTCGGGGATGTAGAGACTAGGATCCAAATGCTTAAGGAGATCGATCTATGTAAGAATTTCTTTCGCTTGCTACTCTGGTGCGCTAACTTTTGTTGCCGCAGATCCTCTTGCATATGTTACTGCTAAAGCCCATGGACTTAACGAGGAATGCGAGGCGATCCTCGAAGCTAGTGGTTTAACGGAGGCGGACATCAAGATTCCTGAGATTAGCGCACCTGCCTCACCCCCCAAAGCCATAGTTCCCACACATAAAAAGAACTGGCCTCTTCGGGCTGCTTCTCAATCATTCTTTGAGAGGGCTTTGCTGGGTCAAGTCGAGTCAATGGCGATTGAGGATGAAGCACCTTCTGGAACCAACGGCTTTGGTATGGATGAATATACTGATGATAGCAAAGGGTTCAATGGAGATCTCTTGGATGTGGAGGGAGAAGAAGACGCCACAGGATGGAATATGGGAGATGGCGACCTCAACCTTGAGCAAGCCGATGAACTTGCCGTTGAAACCGATGGTGCTGGTGTCGGTCTGAGTGAGGCAGAGCTATGGGCGAGAAATTCACCAATTGCTGCCGACCATGTGGCAGCAGGCTCATTCGAAACTGCCATGCAGCTTCTAAATCGCCAAGTTGGTGCCGTCAATTTCGAACCTCTGAAGCCGAGATTCATGGAGATTTACCAAGCCAGCAAGACCTACCTTCCCGCAACCGTTGGCCTTCCTCCACTAGTCAACTATGTCAGACGTACTGTTGATGAGACGGACTCCAGGAGAATCTTACCCGCCATCCCCAGAGATCTGGAAAGTGTACACACCAATGATCTGCGGAAGGGACTCGCTGCAATGAAGGCCAATCACCTAGAGGAAGGGGTAAAAATCTTCAGGGGCGTTTTGCATAACCTAATCTTAAGCACTGTGCAGAATGAGTCTGAGATTGAAGAGGTTGGTCTCACCCCTGTCTATCGTACTATTGCTAACTCAACCTCGACTGATAGGCGAAAAAGATTATTCGCACTGCTACAGAGTACATTATTGCCATGTCAATTGAATTGGAACGCAGGGTTATCGAGAATGATAAATCCCAGGTCAAGCGTAACCTAGAGTTGGCGGCATACTTTACCAAGCCGATCCTTGAGCTTCCTCACAGACAGATTGCTCTCATGACTGCGATGAGGCAAGCATTCACATACCAGAACTTTGTCCTTGCTGGACACTTTGCATCTCGGGTGTTGGCTAATAGCAGCCAAGGAAAGAATGCTGAAACTGTAAGTTTTTGCGAGAAGCGAGTGACGTGTTATGATTGTGCGTCTACTGACGGTAGTGAAGGCGCGCAAAATTAAGATCAGATCAGAGCGTGAGGGAAAAGACGCTATTGAGATCGAATACGATCAGTTCGCAGAATTTGATATCTGCGCGGCTTCCTACACTCCTATATATAGTGGACAGCCATTTATGCAGGACCCATTTACAGGAGCAAAGTATCATCCGAGGTACAGGGGAAGCATTTGCAGGGTTAGTCAAGTTACGGAGATTGGAGCACCAGCCTCAGGGCTCAGGCTGTTGGCGCAATAAATTCCGCTGCTATCGCAGTCGGGTAGGTTGGGTTGCGTTAGAATGGTTGGGTCAGGTTTGGAACGGGATAAAAAAAGAAAGTTCAGTATTGTTGTATTTTTCTCTTCGTCGATTTCGCGATCGGCAGTGTTTAATAAGTGAACTGGACACTTGCGGTTTGTCTGTCTCCTACTATAATTATATTTTTGCTCAACTGTTAACAAAGGGTTTTTCTTTTTTTTCTTTCGTCTTTTTTGACGTCTTGATGTAATCCCCGCCCCCCACCTCCCGGCGACCCCACAGCTAAAAATAAAGCGTCTTGCGTCTTGCGTCTTGCGGAAAAGTGTATCTCATATGTTAAGCAGGCAAATGTCGAAGCGTATAGAAATGGTTGGTGATTGAAATTGAAATGCAGCTAGAGTTCCAGATTGCCATGATTTGGCTCTGTCAAATGCCTATTCCGTGAGAAGTGGCGCAGAATCCACCATCCTCCCCCCTCCGCTCGTGGCACCACGAAAGCACAACTACCCCAACCTAAACCGGTCTGATCCAGTCAAGAGGTTAATTGCCGGCCCCAAACCCTTCCCATCACCCCCGGCCGTCTTTATCCACCAAGCGCCTGTCTCTCCCTACCGAAAAGCTGCAGATTCAGAAACCATGATACATCCCCTTATTTATTTACTCATTTCCCCCCCCCCCGGCTTCCCACGGAAAGCTGCAGGATAGACTACCGGTATGTTAAGATAGAAGAAGTTGTGATATATATCGCCTACCAACTATTAAATCTGCCAATGGTGTGTACGGTGTGATGAGGAGGCACCCCGTATGCATGTGATAAATAATATGGGGATCCATTCTAGCCTCTGGTATGGAGTGGAGTGCAGTGCGGTAGCCTGGTGCTAGACAGGGTTATTCCACTTCGGTCATGCCGATTGATTAGTGCCATCGCCAAAGTATAGTGGGGTAGTGTATAATATAGTTACCATAGTGTAGGCATGGTAAAATCCGTTAAGCCATTCCTTGGGACCGTGCATCCACTCACTTTCAACCTACGAACAGCCTACCGGATTATACAGTACCTCGTGTAAGCGGGCGGGAATACGGACAGCGGCTCATACATGACATCTGCAGCATTGGTAATAGGAAAGTGTAGTACAGCTTTGTTCTCAGGTGCAATTTTGCTGTACTGTACCTGCGCATGGTCAGGAGGGGCGGAAAAAAGGGTTTGCGAGGTCAGGTGGAGTAGAAACTGTTGCCTTGGCGGGCATCAGAGAACAGTATTGAGGGTGTGTAAAGAGTAGGTAGCGTAGTGTGGTGCTAGAAGCCATGCAGGGGAGGTGTGTACAGTACTTGGGTTTTCTTAATTGGCGGAAGGTAGTCAACCAGACAACTTTGAAGTTTAGAACTTCGATGAACCGAGTATTTTCACGCAGGCCACTCTATGGCCAAGGGCTTACACACTTCTCCCTGACCGCTCAGGGCACCATACTGTACTATATAGGTCGCGCTGATATCGTGAACCCCGAATTACTAAATAGTTGTATTTGAAAGTCGTCTTTGAGAACGTTCCTAAAAAAAGGTTTGAGATTTTTTTTAGAAAGGTAATTTAGTGGAATAGATAGAACTACTAGCAAGTAGTAGAACTCAGAATCGTTCACATAGTATTTTTATTACTATACAATTTCCTACAAATTCAATCGTCTCAAATCAGAGCAATAACAAAAATAGTTACTACTTGCTTAAAAACTTAGCCGCCTCCTCTTATGAGTTCAGCCTCTTTCCTGTCTCTTTGTGCCTTCCTACAACTAGTGGGATTCCTCGATCCTAGAGATAAAGCCTCCTTTATATCAAAGTAAAACAGTCTTAGATGTAATAGGTACTGTAATACTTTAATCCCTTACAGAAAGAACTGGAGTTTAGGCTGTAAACAAAACCCCTCCCACCCATAAGACCTTAAAGGAACCATCTATCATGGGCAGCCACCTAGTCTACCAGCCTCAAGTATAAGATACCTTGTAACCTCTACTTTCTTCTATTCTCACGGGTTGACCAACACCCCTAATCCCTGTTATACTACTCAACCTTTTCTGCCTTCTTTGGCCATGCACGAGCTTGCTACTCTGTTGTGTCCGGGGGATGGTGCTGTAGTAGGTTGAAACGGCTTGGAAGGTTTGTGGGTACCTGCCTTATCCTTTATCTGATGGCTGATTGGAGGGGCCAAGGGAGGTAGGGAGGGAGTTAGGCGGCAGGGGCAAGATGGGTTAGGAGATGTTTTTGCTTTCTTTCTTTTTTGCCTGTAGATTGATGGTTGCTAGCTTTTCGACGGGCGGGAGAAGGCGGATGCACGGAAAGGGGGCCTTCGTACTCTGGTTGTGGGGTGTGAGTAGGGGAGTTAGCTTTTGTCGTCGATTGTTACACTATAGGGAGTTCAAATTTGGTTTAGCGCTTGGGGTAGCACCCGGAAAAAAGTTGGTAAGCTATCTACAATGCGGAGAGTGTTCGGTATTCCACGGATCGTCATAGCGGGGGACTGTATATGTAGGCACATTGTTCACTGTCAGTTATCTTATCGATATTTGATTGCGGCTACTGCACAGGCTTCGTGCTGAGTAGACAGCAGGTCGTGTACCGCGGGGTGCAGGAAGATCCATACCGCACAAACTGGCGAGAACCGGCCAGGCACTAGTATCATACGTTGAAATAAGGAATGGTTAAGGTGAAGCTTACGATTGCGTCAAAATAAGAGCCCTGAAAAGATTAGTCCTGGCTACAAGGGGTTGGCCTATGTCGTCCTATGATATTACGATTTCGAGACAAAGCTAGGGTAAAAATCTTATTTGAACGTAACTAGAGCTGGCCAGTTCTCGCCAGTTCATGCCGTATGATTCCTAGAGTATTATATAATACCGTATACTGTGCAGGTACTGTACAGTACAGCCAGGCGCCAAAAGTTCTGGCACCCTAGCTGGTGCTGCGACAAAAAAAGGCTATTGCATCTATAAAATTTTGTCACGGTACCCGCAGGGTACTAGAACTTTTGGCACCCGGCTGTACAGTGCGGGACGGCGGGGATTTCGTACAGTATCTCGCCGCCTATCGTGACTTAACCACGCGAGCATGTCCAGGTAACCACCTGGGTACCGTCTGGTGCTGCACTCATAGTACTGCAGCTCTATACAAGTATGATAAGATCGTCTAGACGGTGTGCTGGTGGTGTAGGGTAGACGATTGAGCTAACCCCCGGCTTCCAAGATTGGATCTTCCAAGAATAACTTAGCTTTCGCCATGATATAGCACTGATATATTACACCAACAAGCGAGCCTTCAAATCCAATCCCTCTTCTGGAACATCGCATCATCCTACAGTACCAGGGCAAAAGTATTCGTCCGATACCCTTTTTACACAAAAAGTGCCCATCTTCACCACCCTCTCTCATTGCGCAATGTCTCTGAGAATCAGAGAAAATTTATCCTTACATTACCAAACCTGTAGATAACATAAAGAAAGTTACAGAATCCTTCAATATTACTAAGTGATGGAGAAAAAGGTCGTTTAGGTATCTGGTAGCCATTGCCATGTACTTTTTTGTATGGAGCCCCATCCAAAAACTTAAGTCACTTTTACACTAGTTGACACAATCATAAAACCTGAAGACAGATTTGATTCTTTACACTTCTACTTTTAAAAGTTTGAATAGATAGTGATTCCCTAGCTGATGGAAAGATTTCAAGTGTTTTTATATAAGCAGTGTTGAGAATTGTTTGTTTAAAAATGTCTATTTTTGGTGTAAAAAGGGTATCGGACGAGTATTTTTGCACCCCTACTTTAGTAACACCATATTGTGCATGAATCACATTCAGAAAATTCCATCCCTCGCCGACTAGAGTCTACCCCTCCTTCCCTTCGCTCCGGCAAAAAGTTAGGCCCGCTTCATTTCTATCGTATGTCACCCGACTTATATCATTCTGTGCGGCACCGCGCCGCGCCCACACTCACATCAAGCCCTACTAATCCTGCGTCTGCTGGAAAATAACTGGTGCAATATCGAATGCTCCCCTATCGCTTGATCCAAAGAATTCTCCAATGCTCCTGCTAAGAGGTCCCTGAATCATTACTGATTGAGGCGCCTATTGCATATTTTCGCTTAGCTTAACTTTATTTTGTTACTTCGGGTTGGACTGGCGCCGATGCGATATCGGCACTTGTTTTCTAGCTTAGCATGTGTTTGCTTGGCTAGGGGGGTGAAGTGGCGGGTGAAGTGGCGCTTTGGTATTCAGTTAGTGAATGAGAGGGTTTGGCTGAGGATGTATACAATATAAGGTGTAAAAAGGTTGACTTATCGGGGGGGGTTCGCGATATAATGCGGACGAGGGTTTGTGGTGCATCGGTGGGGGGAGTATGAGTAGAATATAGAGGAAATATGGCAGTTGTATTACTGTTAGCTGGGGATGCATAGTGAAATACTCACACCGGTACACATAAGGGAATACGAAAGCGGGCTAGTGTGTTTTCTTGGTGAGAGTGTCGGGGTGGGGGAGGAATAAACTTCCTAGCTCTAGGAGTTACTAGATTAACCCCTCGTCCCAGGAGTCTACCAGCTATCCCTCCAATTTTATCTCTCCGTGGGGGGCGCTGTACCTCCGCAAGAAGCTATTCAAGTGCTTACACCTACCGGTATTCCTTACAATCACAGTAAAGTCGATTATCCTAATGCCGCATCGCTCTATGCAATACAGTATTCTACACTAAGAAATCAAAGTGACACAATCTCTGCCAGCCACACCGGGATTATCTCAGGCCCCATTCTATCCAGACTAATCTGTAGACTAACCTCAGCATCGGAAACTGACAAAAAACCCATTTAGCCTTCAAGCGTTTGCCACAGTAAGGAGATGACATGTCATTCCGTTACCGAATGCTAAGTGATCTGCTGCAAGGTACCACCAGACCAAACCCAGATGTATCACCCTCGATTTCTTTGTTCCCTTTTGAGTATTTTTTTCTATTCATTTCCCCTCTTTGGGGGCTAGCAGTGGCCGTAGTAGTATGGTAGGCTCTCCTAAACGAGCATCTATCGGATAAGATACTCTAGCACTGAATGGGGGGAGGGGCAGGTGATCCTTAATCTAACAGCCGGACTGCAGTCGTAATGTACGAGAGAAGCCGGCAGCTGTCTATAACTACACATGTCGGCCCTTCTACCCCTCAGTCTCTGTCCCAATTCCCACTCTATTGCCAAGTGACTTCGTCAGGAGATGTAGGGGAAAGCCTTCTTACGGCGGAGAAGGGCATAGTGTTGCAGTCAGCCGGTATCCATCACAGCACACCCATTCACTCCTCGTTATCTTTCAGAAATGGGCAGTTCTAAGGAAAAAACCTGCTGCCTTTGGGTTCAGCTAAGCCGTGGAGTATGAGAGTAGGTAGGTAGGTCAATGGCCCAAACACACTAGCCTCCCGCGTTTCGAACTGCTCCCGTTCCCGCTACCGTAGTCTTTTCTATTGTCTCACTGGCAAGGGTTCCGATAGCATTGACCCTAGGATATCAACACCCGAGGGCCACCCTCCCGTAGTATTCATGAACCTCGATTGGGGGTATATATAAACCGCCCTTTTGGAAACCAGAACTTCTTCATCCGCACAACCTACCATCTCTCCACATTCTCTCTCCTTTCTTCCTTCACTCACTTGACTCCTATAACTTCCTCTCTTTCTTTCTATATTCCCGTTTTATTCCCCAACTCCTACACCTGTCTTTCCTGTCCACAGGGGGGGGGTTGCCAGCAGCCTACTTCACAGCTCTCTTTTCCTCGCCTTGTCTGAGACGCTTGTTTTGTTCTTTTCATATTTTGGTTATTTTTCTCGATATTTTTATCCTTAATATTTCTTGAACGAGATGTTTGGAAAAAGCTCTTCAGTTTCCAGCTTCCTTGCCGCCGCGTTAGCGCTCACTACACTTATCCCGCAGGCGGCTGCTTTCTGGCGCCTGCCATGCTTAAACAAACTCTTGGTTGAACGAAATGATCCTATTGTCAGTCCTGGGGCCGTCGCGGGGCACCTGCACACTATCATGGGCGGGAATGGGTTCAATTTTACTATGGACTACCAGAAGGCTCGGGCTTCGACCTGCTCTTCCTGCACGGTTAAGCAAGATCTTAGTAATTATTGGATTCCTAATGCTTTTTAGTGAGTACTTCTTCCGGTTGGTATATATGTCGCACTTGTTTTGATGGGTGCTAACAGGTTGGTTCTTACCTCATTACAGTCAGGCTAAGAACGGGTCCTTCTTCCCTGTTGAGCAGATTGGTGGTGCAACCATTTATTATCTGTGAGTCTCTTCTAAATGAATATGGAGAGGTATTCGATACTAATATGTGTCAGGCCACGCCCTGATCCCCCCGAGGAGAAGTTGAAGGCTTTCCCTCCTGGTTTCCGTATGATCACTGGAGACCCATTGCTTCGCCATAATACCAGTGTCAGTGGAAGAACCGACGCTTTTACCTACATCTGTCTCGACTATAGCGGCAACTCGAAGGGAATGAAGGAGAGATATACTGAATTCCCTAACCGCAACTGCCCTAGGTACTTACCTTCCCTCTGTGATATAGCATGACATCAGGCTAACATTCTCTCCAGCGGCCTCCGTGTTCAAATCTTCTTCCCGTCGTGCTGGAACGGCAAGGACCTCGATTCACCAGACCACAAATCCCATATGTCCTACCCTATCAACGTTAACTTTGGGAAATGCCCCCCCACACACCCTGTAAAGTTTGTATCCATGTTCTACGAAGTCATCTTTAACACCAACGCTTTCAAAGACCAATGGTACGACAACAAGCAGCCATTTGTCCTCTCCAATGGGGATCCAACAGGATATAGTTTGCACGGGGATTTCATCAACGGATGGGACATTGACGTTCTCCAGAAGGCGATAGACACGTGTAATTCGGCGTCCGGCGTCGTGGAGGAGTGCAGTGTGTTCAAGTTCTTCGACCAGGACAAGTCCCAGGACTGTATGGTGCCTCCTAGGGTTGAAGAGCAGACTACCGGGTGGTTGAAGAAGCTCCCCGGGTGTAATCCGATTCAGCCTGGTCCCGAACGCGCTATTATATACACCAATTGTGGCGCACAGGAGAAGATTGGCGAGCCTAGAAAGTACTATACTGACGTTTCTGCCAAGAATTGGGAGTACGTTGGATGTGTCATGTATGCATATACCTTCCTATCCATAAAACCCCCCATATCGACTGCGATGAAGATGACGCTGACTGGGCGGGATAACAGGGATAGCTTAAATTCCCGCACATTCCCAGAAAGGGAAGACTTCAACGACCTCACAGTCGAAAAGTGCATTGACTACTGCGTGAGCAAAGGCTTCGAGTGGGCAGGTATGGAATACGGCAGAGAGTGCTATTGCGGAAAGTCTGCTCCCCCCCAGGACCGCATGGGATACTCCAGGTGTACCACCCCCTGTGCCGGGAACGGCAATCAATACTGTGGTGCAGCGCAGAGACTCTCAACATATAAGTCCAAGGGACCAAGTTCCAATACCTTTGGCACCCCATAGAGATCCACCACTACCCCCCGCTACCCGGCCCAGATATCGTGGGGATGTAAGTAGCTGTGGGAAAAGTTTTGGCTTCGGCTCTTTTTTTGTAGTATAATTTTGTGGTAGTGTCATTTTTCCCCTCATTTCTTATCTTTTCTTGTTATAAAAAAAACACCTAGTTGCCCCTCTCCCCCTGTGGGAGCGCCCGGGTATTTCGGTTTTTGTTTTCCATTCTCCTAGGGTTTGGCCGGCCTTCCTTATAAATAATATACATATGCACACCTACTGGTATTACGCTACACTTCAGTAGTTATATCAACCACCCAAAGTGGTTTCCCCAATATCCTCGTTTGTGTCGTAAAAATTGGGCGAAGTCCCCTTTATTGGTTCAAAATACATGATTGAAAAGCAGGCCGACCAGACACTGCAAAAATTCTAAATGGTATGATGGCGCAACTGGGAAAGCACTCTACATATTATATAAAAATTAATACTAGATTAATTTTACTAGATTTCGGTCAAAACCCGACGGACTGATTAACTGGCCCTCCACGGCGCTCGGCACTGAGGAAAGTTTAAATAAACGGGAAAAAGAGGTCAGTGCGACCCACCAATTGCTCTCCGTTGCAGAGCCATCGTTTTCACCCCACCGCCCTTAAAATAGATAGCGTCTTCCCAGAGCAGCCCGCCTCAGAACGAGTGACACCAAATGAGTGCACAATCTTTTCCTAATGCCCGTCTCACGTTTATCAGCACCCCGTTCACCTGACAAAATCTTCCGCCGCCTATATCAGTGATACACAAGCCCTCCAAGCGCCTTATCAGTGCATAGGCTAATACATCTTTCCTTGCTTCTCTGACTTCCTCAAGTTGACCCAACCTCTGGTAACAAGTTGATGGTGTAGACAGGCTTTTGTTGATATATACCGCTTTCCTTCTATGAGATTATGTTTCCTCCTCGTACTAACCGTCGGCCTCTTAGTCTGTTATGTAGCATTCAGCCCCTCATTGGTTGGGGCATAGCCAACACTTTATCAATACTAAATTCTGATCACGTAGAAACATATGATATCCTACCTGGCAAAGTAACATGAACCCTCATTTACCCCGCCTCCCCAGGGGAAGATCCTTGAACAGACTCTAAATCAAGGGATTCGGGATGGAACATCTCTTAGGAAATTGTTGGCACAGTTGCTATTATCTCTTAACAGGGCACTAATCCTGTTCAGCTACCGGTGATATTTCTTAGAAAACAAGGAATTCCCCACATATATACTGTCGGCAGTACCTCCCAGAGTCCTATCTCTGCCCCCTACCCAGAAAAGGGAGAGCCCAACAACTCAGGATTGTGTGTACAGTAGGTGGACAACAGGTGGCGGTGAGGAGGACTCATGATGACGAGTGATACACTGTGACGGGGTTGAGGAGTATCATAGCCTCGCAACCTGTTGCCCCTAACATTTTTTCAGTTTCTTAGTGCAAGGAAAGAACTTCTTGATTTGAATATCAAATCCAGGAACTAGGCTAAACTCCCGCAAATCCTGCGCAACCTGCAAGTCCCTCACGGGTTAGCGGTTTTTGGACCCGACATCGCCAACTTCTATAAGGGAGGTTAGGGGCTCGACCATCGGCCGGGAGTCAATGTAGCAGGCATTAAAAAATAAAAATAAAAAAGCAAGTCCTGGGAAAAGAAACAGCCCTTTTCCTGGTTGACCTAATGAGTTTTAACCTAAGACCTTTATATCAAGCTCGCAGAAGCGGCTTCAGGAACAGTCGGGAAAGTCCCCCGCATGGCAGGACGCAAGCAGTTGGAAAGGGAAACCATAACGAGTGATATGGTAGGAGCTTCAATCCATTTGCTTTACCTAACCCAGGAAATCTACTATACTGTATGGTATGATTCTTCAGGGTATAGTACGTAACACTGTTGTAGTGTCGCATCGTTGCCACGCGCCCGGGAGATTCCACCCAGATGCTCGACACAGATTAGCCTCGTGGAAATCCAAGAAAAATCTATCCTCCTTAATACCAGAGAGCAAAGCACCCTTAAAGAAAGCCGTTCATACAAAACTTGATGCTTTTCTCCACTTCTATTAACACGAACCAAGGTCATGAACTCGATAGATCAGATTAAGCTAGCCGAGTGTGTTGGGAGCCTAGTTTCTGGGGGTGACGTGGTGGTCGATACAAATGCTGTGCTTCTGAGAGATGGTGTTTGGAGATGTGGATATCCTGTTTCAGAGCTCGCCGCAGTAATATTTGGAGACGGGGGGTCCTGAAACTGAGCCTGGGGTGGAGGAACTTATCGAGGGCCCGAGGAAGGTAGGAACGTAAAGGGAAAGTAGGAAACTCATTACCGTGAGAACTAAAAAGATTGAACCTCGTGCTTAGAAGTCCAAAATTGCCCTCTTTGAGGGCCATCACCCCGAAAAAAGGAAGATTTGAACCCTCCGCTATGACAAGCAAAGAGAAATTATGAGACAACAAACCTTACTAAAACGAACAACTCCAACGTCCTAGGATGAGGTTCAATTATTGAGGTTCCCGGCGTACCCTTCGGGAAGCAAGTGAGTTACAAATTATGGCAACTTGTGAAGGCGACCAAGTTAGGCACACACAGAGCCCATCAGATGAAAAACCAGGTAAGAGGTCATCAATTTGCATAGAATACCGTATTTTACCAAAATATTGCAGATACACTAATGCCGTAAAATCTCCAATAACCCACTATCTCAGGCGATCTCTCCTACCTCCGCGTACCTCTAATCTCCACGAATCCCCCAATCAGCCCACAATAGGTTTAGTTTGACAGGTTGACTGAATTGCCAGTTAATGAGGCCCAACACACTTAAGCACTAACACTTTACTTACCGTGTGAGGAAACGGTAATCCTCCTCAAGGGGTTTCGTCCCCGAACGTGGAGACTAGAGTCCTAGGGGAGGTAGTGGAATATACGATATTCTGCGGATGCCACTGCGAGCAATAGTAACTCATAGAAGCTCCCTTCCATTTGCAGTCGTACTACCCTTCTCCGTACTCGAGTACACCGCTTCCTGCACTTACACCACAGACAAACATTCCCAAAGATGTAGCCAATTCAAATGTCTCAAGAGCAAACTCAATGCCACACAAGCATCCGACGGCCACCTATCCGAGACAAATAGAACAAACAAGCAAACTAGAACCTCCCCGCACAAAGTGCAGAGTGTCCCCAAGCACCGAAAGTTCACCATACCTACCTACTAGACCGTAGTTTACGCGAAAGACAAATCTTCAATCTGCTGGTATCCGAGAAGCTGGTAAGGTAGCCGAGATTGCTTCGTTCATAATCCACTGGGATCTCTAGGAAACGGGGGGAATCCACGAGCAGGAAAATAGAGGGAATGAGGAGCATTACATTGCCTGAGGTGTGATTACACCGGTTATCACTCGTAAGTGTACTTCAGCTATGTTCCGTCTGGCAGTCAGATTCCAGGCAGAATACGAACGCAGTAGCCCAGAGAGAATCCTAGTGTCTGTACTGTAATTTCGCTAGAGCGAAATGACTACCTACCAAACCCGGAAGCTCCATGGAAGTATGTCCCAAGCCCTCTTCTACCATGCCGAGAGTACGGAATATCGACCTACCCGCAAAAAACTTGTCTCTCCAGGCAACTCAGTAGCCCATTACGAGCCTCTAGTATGATATCATAGCCAAAATCTCCAAGATCAAGCCCTATACCCATTACAGCACATCCCCATGGCCACGGAACTTAACTTAGCATAACCGAAAAAGCATGGAAATGACACCCCTCTCAATGCCCCTGCTTCTCAATACTGGTAATCCTACGGCCCATTCCAATAGCTATTTCTCATACCTGTATTACCAAAGCCAAGTGCAAGTTAGACCCACCGTGCCCTGAGCGAGGTGGTGCCCTCAGCAAGGCACGGTAGAGTTGCTGTGGCGGAACCGGTGTTTAGTAAGAGTCCTCATTGGACTATGAGCGCCGCGCCTCGCTGAGGGCACCACCTCGCTCAGGGCACGGTGGGTCTAGTAGCTAAGCTATCCCCCAAGCAGCCCGGAATCCTAAATCAGTTAGCCGAATTCTGTTCTCACGCGAGCAAGAGAGCGGGAGAAGAGCGGGCACTAAGGTAAGGAAAATGGAGCCGCCAACTTCTTGAGCGCCGCCGTAACCTCCCAGCCCAGCCCAAACGAAAACATAAACAACCTAGAGATCACCTTACGATCCCAGGTGTATTGAGACGGTAGAAAAAGTGATTGGGAGTGAAAGGGTTGGTATTTTACCTTATTTCTATTTTCTCTCATTTTCTAGAGCTTGGGTTGAGCACCAGTCTGTCATGGAGGGGCAGATAGGCTACCACATAATTATTTGCTATCGCATTGGATCTGGTAGGGAGATGAGGCGTCGCTCAACCGACGTCACTGGTAGGAGATGCGTCGTTTTTCTTTTTTTTTTTCTCTTTCTTTTCTTTTCTTTTCTTTCGTGTTTGCTTTCTTCTCCCTCTTTACTCCTTGCATGCTCAGTCACACCATTTTTATCCATTGGGATACTGTACTTATTTAGACTCAGCTGTGGAAGAACCTATGATACCCGTATTGTTGCTAGAGAGGATGCTAGGGTGTGTCCATAAAAATCGGAAAACCCAACCCTTGTTTCCGTAGAGATTTGTACGGGATCAGAGATAGTTTTACGATTTTTACTAACACACCCGATCATAGTACCATAGCAGTTGTACAGCCCCCACAGAAGTCACCTCTCCCCTCACGTCCAGGTACGGTGAGCATGGCGGAAAAAAAAAACAATCAACACAGTACCGGTACACAGTGCCATGCTAGGCGTTCTCACGATCCTCCATCCTGTCTATTTCCCTTTAAGCTTCAATCCGGGCAGATGCACAGCTCCGACAGCTACTTTTCATCCAAGGTTGACCATTGTTACCGCCAAGGCACAGCTGGGGGTCAAGTCTCAAAAGTTTATTTTAAGCCGCTGGGTTCCTGCGTTTCACACCACACCCCAACTGGCAAGCCAGACCAAGCATTTGTTCGTTGCCCGCTTCTCTGCCCCAACCCTCAGAGAAAAGCTGTGAGTATTAGCACCGTACCGTAAATTGGGACTACATGGTCTAAATTTTACCATTTTGAATGGAAGGACCTCCCGAGGTAGACATCGAATAAAGGGCACGATAGGCGAGCAGCAGCCATGAAATGCGGAACGATAAGTATAATAACAGGGCTTACGGTAGCCCCGTGGGAAAACTCCCATTCCTTGATCATGATTCTGGAAAGTTTGTCAAGCTGCCCCTCTCGGCGAAATGACGAGAGATTTGTCACTGCCATGAAGAAATAGTGGTCGGCTGCTTGTCCGTATTGTACTGGACCGTATGTCGGCACTGTCTTTGCTATTCAAGCCTGCTTGTTTGAGTGTTTGCCGAAGGAGAAATTCCCTCGGAAAAAAATACGAAAATTTAATGGAAAAAAGTGATATAAAAATATAAAAAAGAACTCGTTTTTCTCCAGGCTACTCTACGACGAACTTCACTAACTTGGCCCGCTGGGGGAACTTTTACAGAGAAGAGGAAGCGTCCCTAGAAACACCGACGGTATTCAACCTATCCTAGCGAGTCGTGGATTCGACAGTGTTAAATTCCCTTCCTCTTCCCGTAGGTTTCCGGACCTTGCTTCGCTTTCAACTTACCCCGTATGGGGTCCTGAATCAAGGTAAAAACGCTACTGTCATCCATAGTTAGTTGCAGAAGGTGCAGTAGAGGTACAGTGGTGCCATAGTGGAGATCTCTCGTTCTATAGCATCCCCTGCCTTGAACCCCGCCACCCCAGCAGAGGCAGCAGGGCTGGTACTATTTCCACTTCTCCCCCCCTTGCTTCCTTGCCCGACGATTCGGGTAGGAGTTTGAGTGAGAGAGGCTCCAGCTGCTCTACGCTTTTCGGTACCACTCACTTACTTTTGCTTCTTTCCTGTTTTTCCTTTTTCTCTTTCCTTTACTTCCTTGCCTCCCGGACCTCCACGCACAACTAAACCCTGCGTTGTATGTAGTAGCTGGTATCAAGGGGAGGTTGTGTGAGAGAACGTGGCCTTGATAAGGCCGGCGGGGTCCGGCATTGAACAACCCTCAGATGCTACTCGACGACTCTACTTACCTCCACTAATCACTCTAGCGGAGAGACCACACTAATCTCCTACTTGAAGGCAAAAAAAATACTAATATTCAAGTTTTGACTTCAGTCTTCCTGCCCTCTAGCCCGGAGAATAAGTAAGTCTTCTTTAAAAAAATCTTGAAGAAACTATCATATCTAACCTTCCACTTTCTCTCCTTTTCAAGTAGAAACTCCTAATCTAATCAAACACTACCTCATGGCAACTACACCCCCATTGGCCCTGTCCTCACAATCCAAAATGACCCTCCAATCCCTCCCCAACGAGCTCCTCCTAATGATAACGGAATACCTCTCCCCAAACGACATTAAACACCTCATCGAAACAAACAAACAGTTATCAATAATAATGAAGCCGCTCCTCGACCAAATCGCAATGCAAGACAAAGAGGGCCTCACCTCCCTCTGCTGGGCATCCCAGCACGGTCACGCATCGCTCGTGTCCCTTCTTCTAAGAATGGGGGCAGATATCGCTGTTCCGAGCGGCCGCTTCGACGGCACACCTCTCCAATGGGCAACTTTTTTCTCCCAGGAAACCACAGTCCACCTCCTCCTAACCAATAACGCAAACCCAATGGCCCGCGACCGCTTCGGCGCGACAGTCCTTCACTCAGCGCTACACAGCAACGAGCACACAATCCGCTTACTGCTGGAGCACGGCGCAGATCCCAATGCCTTGGACATCGACAACGAGACCCCACTGCACTACGCTGCCTTCCGTGGAAACGTTGGAATGATCAGATTACTGCTGGAGCATGGGGCCGAGGTCAACTCCCGGAATGCAGACGATGAAATCCCGCTTCATCATGCGGTGGATATAGACGGGAAGGCATCGCTGGGGGAGCAGAGGGAGGCGTTGAAGCTACTACTGGGCGCTGGGGGAGACGTACATGCGAGGGACTACATGGGGAGGATGCCATTGCATTGGGCTGCAGAGAAGTGCCACTTGAAGGCTACCAAGGTACTGTTAGAGGCTGGTGCAGATGTGCATGCGAGGGACTCGAATAGCGAAACGCCGCTGCAGTTGGCTGCTAGAGCGCGGAAGGGGCGGAATAGGAGGCAGGTTGCCGGGGCGTTGATCTCCAGGGGGGCTAACTTACTTGTGAATAGCTTCATGGAGGAGTCTGTGGTCGCTCTGCGTAGGAGGTACAGCTTTGTAGGCTTGATCGTGAGGTTGGGGGATAAGAGTACAGTGCAGATCTTACAACGAGGGGAGAAAAAGAAGAAACTCAGGGCCAGAGCACTTGTGAATCGGCAGTAATCGGTGATGGGGCTATCTTTTTTCTCTGGGACAGTGGACTGGTTTATCCACATTCTATTGGCGTTGGATTCTTTACTTCCTATCTTTCATAATATTACCTTCAATTTCATTTTCGTGGTCTATTTGTCGTGATGCCTTCACCAGAGGATGTTTCCTATGAGGGAGCCCGGGAGCTCCTGTTATTGGTGTAATATAGTACAATAGCAGCTAATTAATTGACTGGTGGTGGTATAGCATCCCCACAAGTTCCACCATAGGGACCTCCTTAGTCCGTAGCGCCAGAGATAAGAGGGTCAGACTGGATATATATGCACTATCTGCAGCCACATTAGCGTTGGGATGAGAAGTGAAGACTTTAAAAACATACACTAATACTATACTTGATCAAGACGAATGACAGTTAGAAATAAACATTTTACATATTGTTATCGTCAAAATCACCAATTGGCCAGCCGGTATGCAAAACGGTGAACCACAAAATCCCAAGAGAACATCGTCCAGTCGCCCAAGTAAAAATTAAACGTAAAAATATAATAAACAAACAAATAATATAATATTATTATAGTATAATGCTTTGCAAAATTAAATCTCAACAGAGATCTACCTGCCAGAGTGATATCCCATGATCGCATACATGACGTAGCATAACCACAAAAGAGCCAACCCCCCCTCCCCCGCCACACTTTACCAACCCTATTTTAACCCCCCCTTACGGTACCTTAAAACAAGCAAGCAATCAGGCTACAATACGACCCCCATAAAAACAAACATATCTTGCTGCCTTTCACCAAGCCACAGACACTAGCTAGCACAGCCACAACCATGCACATTTCCAACCCTTGCCCCCTCTTCTCTCCCCCTCCTCCGCGCCACCCCCGGTGAATCTTATCTTGCATTGCGTTCCATGGACGCCCAATCATTCTTCCGTCAGCCCTTGATTGGTCCACACGACATTTCAATACCGCACTTCATACCCTAGCGCATAGTGCATGACGGGGCGGTGATGGTAAGACGAGGGGCGGAGGGAGGTTCAGTGACAGCGTCATAGGGTATCACGCGGATAGTAGTCTTCTAATGGGATTCCCATTTCGGGAGGGGAAGGGGGGGGGGGGGGGGGGGGGGTAACAGCCCCCGCCCAATTAGGAG